>Ga0180215_1000010_pt1 | contig 359856 bp, 331 predicted proteins | sample eDN3rd37CBELigBY_FD_128871 | JGI IMG/M metagenome (GOLD analysis project Ga0180215, IMG submission 128871) | Enriched backyard soil microbial communities from Emeryville, California, USA - eDNA 3rd pass 37_C BE-Lig BY (version 2) (version 2) | ecosystem: Environmental > Terrestrial > Soil >...
AACACCAGCCGCCTGCACAGCTACCTCGGCGACATCCCACCCACGGAGTTCGAAGCCGCGTTCTACGATGCATACCGGACCGACCAACCCTTGATCGGAATCCAATAGCCCGAGCCTCCGGGATTTCCAGGATGCTTCTATATCGTGTCAAGGGGTTTCGGGCACCGGATGTGCCGCGGCCAGGGTTCGGTAGAGCTGTCGGGTGATGTACCGCTTGAGTGAGCGCATGATCTCTTTGGTGGTGCGGCCTTCGGCACGGCGTCGGGCAACATAGGCGCGGGTCGGAGCGTGAGTGCGCATCCGAACGATGACGACCGTGGTCAATGCGCGGTTGAGCCGTCGGTCTCCGCCCCGATTGAGTCGGTGCCGCACAGTGTTTCCCGATGATGCCGGTACTGGGCAGGTGCCGGCGAGCGCGGCGAACGCTGCCTCGGACCTAACCCGCCCCGGATGTGACCACGCCGTCAATACGCACGCGGCGACGACTGAACCCACGCCGGGCAGTTTGCACAGCTCGGGAGCGACATCCTCGACCAGGGAATCGAGGCTCCTGCGGTTGTCGACCAGCTCACCGTCGAGGGCGACGATGCGCTTGGCCAACCGGACTGCTTCCTGCCTGCAGGTGGCGAGGACCGAGTCTTCTTTACGTTCCCGCCAGGCAGCGATCGTCTTGAATTGACTGTGTGGCAATGGCTTACGTGCATCAATCCCGAGATCGACGGTCCGCAGCAGCGCGGTCAGGGCGTTGATCGCCCTGGTGCGTTCGGCGACCATCTCCTCACGGGCCACCGTCAGAACGCGCAACGCGACCCGCTGCCCGTCAGCCCGGGGCGTGCGCGGCCGCGTGATGTCGACAGCCAGGACCGACCGCGCGATGCGGACTGCGTCCAAGGCGTCGGTCTTGCCGACACCGCGACGCGCCGCGGCAGGCATCGCCGCGGACTCGGCGATCGGCAGTCCGATGTTGGTGACCCGCGTGGCCAGTCCGGCGCCGAAGGAACCGGCGCCTTCGATGACGACCAGAGCCGCCTTCTCGTCGATCCCGCGGGTGATCCAGGTGCAAGCACGGTCGAGGCCTGCGGGCGAGGTGGGGAACACGGCCTGATCGATGATGCCCCCGTTGGTGGCGTTGATCAGCGCGAACGAGTGGGTGGCGGCATGGGTATCGACTCCGATGACAAACGTGTACTGCTCTGCGACGATGGGCATGGCGACGTTGATTTCCTTCCAGTAGACGACGTCGTTGGCGGCGTCAGCCCGGAAAGAGCAACTTCGAGGCAGGCCTGTAACGGGCCACGACTCGCGGCAACGAGTCGGGCAGGCTTCTAATCAAGCCACCGAAGCAAGACCGGGCCGGCGCCGCCGCCCTCGGCCAAATGGACAGATCCTGGGAAGAGCACCCCTCACAGGGGCCAGGCGATTCATGAGTCACACTCAGCCAGGACGGCGACACCGATCCTGTCAGCCAGCACCGGGCCAGCCGTGTAAAGACTTACAGGCGCTTCAGACGGTCAGAGTGACGAGGATCCTTGCGGTCCAGCCGAACCGCTGCCACATCACGACTCGCAAGCGATCCCGTCTCCGTCCCGGTCAAGGTGCGAACCGTACTTGTCACTGCTCGCCGGAATGTTGGTGTCGCCGTTCTGGCGGGCTTCCGTGCAGTTCTTGTACGGCTCGGCACTGGCGATGGCCGGTGCGGCGACACCGCCGAGCGCTGCGACGAGTGCGACTGCTGCGAAGAACTTGCCGGTCATGCAGAGACTCCTATCTAACGCTAGCGTAAATATATTGCGGAGAAGCCGGATTCATGTCCAGCCATTGAGGCACTGGTGGTGCGGGCCGCAGAGTCTGGCGAAACCACGGCGACTGTAGGAACTCACTGCGGCCCTCAGGATCACATCCGACGACAGCTCTTCGAGGCCTCAGCAAGTACGAAGCCGCCGCAGCGCCGTAACGGGCGCAACAGTTGCGGTACTTGCCCGGCGAGTTGAGTGGCCGGTGTGCTGGACTAACCCACCCCGATTTTGGCGGGTTGGGCGGCACGGTATACCCTGTCAGTCGTGAACCTCTGCGGACGTGCCTACTGGCGCTTTATCAAGGCTCCGGGCGGAGCCGATAAGGCGCAGCGATAACACGCGTCCGACCCGGAGCCTAGGCAGTGACCAACAGGTCGCTGCCTTTCGTCATTAAAGGGCCCCGGGCGAATCACCCAGGTGCCCACAACAAAGGAAAGGCACCTCGAAGATGAACCCGGCGCAGACCGCCACCCCGCCCGCCACGTCGGACCGGCGCATTCGCAGTTTCAGCGAGATCCCCAGCCCGCACCAGGTGCTGGCCGAGTTCCCGCTGGGCGCCCGCCGCGCCGAGCGCGTCGCACGGGACCGGGCCGAGATCGCCGACATCCTCGCCGGCCGGGACAACCGGCTGCTCGTCGTGGTCGGGCCCTGCTCGGTGCACGACCCGGCCGCCGCCCTGGACTACGCCAGCCGGCTGGTCAAGGTCGCCGAGGAGCTCAAGGACACCGTCAAGATCGTCATGCGCGTCTACTTCGAGAAGCCGCGCACCACGATCGGCTGGAAGGGTCTGATCAACGACCCGGGCATGGACAACACCTTCGACGTCAGCCGTGGTCTGCGCATCGCCCGCCAGCTGCTGCTCGACATCGTCGACATCGGCCTGCCGGTCGGCTGCGAGTTCCTCGAGCCCACCAGCCCGCAGTACATCGCCGACGCCGTCGCCTGGGGTGCGATCGGCGCCCGCACCACCGAGTCGCAGGTGCACCGCCAGCTCGCGTCGGGCCTGTCGATGCCCGTCGGCTTCAAGAACGGCACCGACGGCAACATCCAGGTCGCCGTCGACGGGGTGAAGGCCGCTGCCGCCGAGCACGTCTTCTTCGGCATGGACGATCTGGGCCGCGGTGCGCTGGTCAGCACCGCTGGTAACGAGGACTGCCACGTCATCCTGCGCGGCGGCACCGACGGCCCGAACTACGGTCGCGACGCCGTCCTCGCCACCGCCGAGAAGCTCACCGCCGCAGGCCTGCCCGGCCGGGTGGTCATCGACTGCAGCCACGCCAACTCCGGCAAAGACCACATCCGTCAGGCCGAGGTCGCCGCCGAGGTCGCCGACATGGTCCGCGACGGCCTGCCGATCAGCGGCGTGATGCTGGAGAGCTTCCTGGTCGGCGGCGCCCAGTCGCCCGATGCCAAGCCGCTGACCTACGGGCAGTCGGTCACCGACAAGTGCATGGACTGGTACACCACCGAATCGGTGCTGCGTAACCTCGGCAAACGCAGCTAGCCGCAACGGTTTTCGCTGAGTGTGAATCCAGAAACCTTGATTCACAACAGAAACGACGCCCCCGGAGCTGTCCGGGGGCGTCGTTTCATATAAGGCCTACGAGGCGCGGCGGATGCCCCGCTTGAGGAGGAGCTCGCGCTCCGACTCCGAGAGCCCGCCCCAGATGCCGTACGGCTCGCCGACCGACAGGGCATGCGACCGGCACTGGGCGATCACCGGGCAACGACGACACATCTCCTTTGCGCGCATCTCCCGCTGCGCCCGGGCGCGGCCACGCTCACCGTCGGGATGGAAGAACATCGACGAATCGACGCCTCGGCAAAGGCCCGACATCTGCCAGTCCCAAATGTCAGCGTTCGGCCCCGGAAGCTGTTGCGGTTGTGGCATTGGAAAACCCCTCTCTGCGCACCTATTTCACGTACTAATCGGTGCGTGAGTTACAGAACCGATCCGAGCTCAAGTCGCCGATGACCACTCGTGGTGACAAAGTATGGGGGAGCGCGAAATTCCGTCAATAGCCCGAACATGTGCTCATCGACATAACCGCAGGCCAAGAATTTACCTCACGTTCATCATTGCGACTCACGTGTAGCGGGAACGGTGCTATGCAAACGAAGCGCCGTGCGCCGCGACGCGTGTTTGTCCAGTTCGCGTACAAACGGGGGTTAACAGCAATTCCCGGCGTCTTACATGCCGTTAACATTGCGCCAATCAACTGTTAACCGCGGTTCGGGCGGTTGGTAGCGTGCCCAGACGATGTCCGCTGCCGACCAGTTGTTCACCGCCGCGTTCGGAGACGCTCCGGGGCGCTGGCCGCTGCCCGCCGCCGTGACGCCGCACGAGCGGTGGCTGCGCGCCGTCGCCGCCGGCGGCCAGGGCCGCTACGCGTCGGCCCGGGCCGAGCTGGCGGTCCTCTACCGCGAATCCGGCCCCCAACGGTCGCTCGCCTACAACACCCAGGCCTCGTTCCTGCGTCAACTCGGCTGGCACACCCCGGCCCGCTGCTGGGACGGGCGGGCGCTGGCCGCCGCCGGCGATGACGACGAGGCGACCGCCGACGCGCTGATCGGGCTCGCCGCCGACGCGCTGGGCGTCGGCCGGTTCCCCGCGTCGGCGCGGGCCCTCGAGCGCGCCGCCGACCTGGTCGGTGACCATCCGAGGCTGCGGGTGCGCTACGCCTGGGTCAGCGCCGAACTGGCCATGGCCAGCGGCCGCGGCGCCGACGCCCTCGACCACGCACAGCGCGCCGTCGGCCACGCCGAGCGGTTCGGCTCCACCCGGCACCGGGTGAAGTCGTCGGCGGTGCTGGCGGCCGCGCACTGCAGCGCCGGCGACCTCGCCGCCGCCCGCACCGTCGCCGACACCGCCCTCGCCGAGACCGAGGAACACGGGCTGGTACCGCTGCGTTGGGCACTGGCGTGCCTGCTGTCCGACATCGGCAGCGACCGGCATTCCGCGCAGGCCATCGCGGACATCCGCGATGACAGCGCGACCGTTGTCCGCCTGCGCGGCGGGGTCTGGTCGGTGCGGTGAGCGGGGGAACGCCGTGGTGAAAGTTATTGTTTAGCTGAGCTGCCCTGCCTAATCGAGCCGTTCGTAACGTTGGAGAGATCGCCCACGATGACACTTCCGGGAGAACGTCTCGATGCTGTCGTTGCTGAGGCAGTGGCAGGCAACCGGGACGCGCTCCGGGAGGTGCTGGAGACCATCCGCCCGATCATTGTCCGGTACTGCCGGGCACGGATCGGAGCCGCGGAACGTAGTGGACTCTCGGCAGACGACGTTGCGCAGGAGGTTTGCTTGGCCGCCATCACGGCGTTGCCGCGGTACAAGGATCAGGGACGCCCGTTCCTGGCCTTTGTGTACGGCATAGCCGCACACAAGGTTGCTGACGCGCATCGTGCTGCGGCCAGGAACAAGTCCGACCCGACCGATGTCGTGCCGGAACGGTATTCCCTGGAAGCCGGTCCGGAGCAGATGGCTCTGGACAACGAGGCGTCGGCGCGGATGAACAAACTTCTGTCCGTCCTTCCCGAGAAACAGCGCGAAATCCTGATTTTGCGGGTGGTTGTGGGCATGAGTGCGGAGGAGACGGCCGAGGCCGTCGGCAGCACGCCCGGCGCGGTCCGCGTCGCTCAGCACCGCGCGCTGGCGCGGCTCAAGTCCGAGATCGTGGCGACGGGGCGTGACTATGCCTGACTTCGGACGCTGGACGTCGAACGGGGGAGACCCCTCACTCAACGAGATCAACCGGTCCGACCGGTTCCTCGACGCGCTGGCCAACCAGCAGCAGCCGTATGTGACCGACCACGCCGAGGCCGAACTCGCGCAGCTGATGGCCAGCTGGCGCGACGAGGTCAGGCATGCGCCGCTGACCGCGGTGGTCACCCCGCGCGACGCGGTGATCGCCCTGGACCGCGCCGCCACGTCGCGTCGTCGCACCCGGTTGTCGCTGGCCGTCATCGGCTCGGCCGCCGCTGCGGTGCTGGCCTTGGGCGGCGTCGGCGCCGTCGTCGCCGGCTCGGGACCGGGGGATCCGCTCTACGGGCTGCGCACCATGTTGTTCGGTGAGCAGCAGAGCACCCGCGACGACGCCGTGGTGCTGGCCGCCCAGACGCAGATGGCCGAGGTGCAGCAGCTCATCGACCAGGGCCAGTGGGAGGCCGCGCAGGACAAGCTGCAGACGCTGACCACCACCGTCGCCACCGTGAGCGACGAGCAGGTCAAAGAGGAGCTCGTCACGCAGTGGCAGGAGCTGACGGTCAAGGTCGAGGCCCAGGACCCCGCGGCGACCCTGCCGCCGGACGCCCCGGCGCCGGAGTTCCCCGACATCACCGTGCTGGAGCTGCCGCCGGTGCTGGAGAACCCCGCGACGACGGATACCTCGACGGAGACGACCGTCCCGTCGGAGGAGCCCACGTCGGACCCGTCGGACACCGCGACGACCGAGCCGTCCCCGGTGGAGGGCCCGTCGCCGACGGAAAGCCCGATCCCCACTCAGACTCCCGCCCCGACGTCGGAGCCCGTGCAGCTGCCGAAGCCGACGCAGACGACGGTTCCTTCCACAACGACGGTGCCCACCACAACGACGGTGCCCACCACAACGACGGTGCCTTCTACAACGACGGTGCCCACCACTACAACGGCGGCACCGCAGCCGACGCGCACGACGAGCGTCCCCCAGCCCACGCAGGAAGAACCTGCGCAGGAAGAACCTGCGCAGGAAGAACCTGCGCAGGAAGACGAGGAGCGGCCGGCACCCGAGATCGTCACGACGACGGTCGTCGTCCCCGAGCCGGGAGGCGACGCGGAGGAGTAGCCGCTCAGCGCCGCCGAGAGGTCAGCGGAAGTTGTCGGTGTCCGACGTCGCCTCGTTGAGCGAGGCGTCCGCGTAACCGCGGCAGTAGTCCCACGTCACGTAGGCGTCGGGCTCGGGATCGTAGGCAGGCTCATGCGGCCGGACCGTCCCGTCGACGAGCAGCTGCAGCAGGTTGGCGCGCAGCATGTCCCAGTCGTGGTAGTGGTCCTGCTGGCATTCGTCGCAGCACACCACGAGCCCGCGGATGCCCTTGTGGGCGAGCAGCGCCTCGTACACCGCCAGATCGGCCAGATCAGCCTCGACCGCGATCCGTTCCTGCGGGTCCAGCGGCTGCCCGGGTTCGAGGGCATCCAGCGCTGCCGACGGGTCGTACGGGTCATCGGCGAACGGGTCGGGTGGCAAACCCGGTGGCAGGTGATCACGCACGAGTCCACCCTACGCAGCGGCGCTATATCGCGCTAGCCGATCCCCCTACATGGTGGCGTGGGCGAACAGCGCCCTTCAGCCGATAAGATGTATGTCTAGCTCGACGATTGTGTTCGGCTGTCGCGTTCTTACTGGAGGCCAACTTGTCGATTTCCACGTCGGCTGCCGAAAGCAGCATCCCCTTCACGGTGCCGGTGCCGACCGGCGGGGATGATCCGACGAAGGTCGCCATGCTTGGCCTCACCTTCGACGACGTCCTGCTGCTGCCCGCAGCGTCCGACGTCATCCCCGCCACCGCCGACACCTCGAGTCAGCTGACCCGCAAGATCCGGCTGAAGGTGCCGCTGGTCAGCTCGGCGATGGACACCGTCACCGAGTCCCGGATGGCCATCGCGATGGCCCGCAACGGCGGCATGGGCGTGCTGCACCGGAACCTGCCCGTCGCCGAACAGGCCGGCCAGGTGGAGACCGTCAAGCGCTCGGAGGCCGGCATGGTCACCGACCCGGTCACCTGCTCGCCGGACAACACGCTGGCCGAGGTCGACGCGATGTGCGCGCGGTTCCGCATCTCGGGGCTGCCCGTCGTCGACGACACCGGTGAGCTCGTCGGCATCATCACCAACCGCGACATGCGCTTCGAGGTCGACCAGTCCAAGCCGGTCTCGGAGGTGATGACCAAGGCGCCGCTGATCACCGCCCGCGAGGGGGTGTCCGCCGAGGCCGCGCTGGGCCTGCTGCGGCGCCACAAGATCGAGAAGCTGCCGATCGTCGACAACCACGGCAAGCTGACCGGCCTGATCACCGTCAAGGACTTCGTCAAGACCGAGCAGTTCCCGCTGGCCACCAAGGATGAGGACGGGCGGCTGCTGGTCGGCGCCGCCGTCGGCGTCGGCGAGGACGCCTGGACCCGGGCCATGACCCTGGTCGACGCCGGGGTCGACGTGCTCGTCGTCGACACCGCCCACGCGCACAACCGCGGGGTGCTCGACATGGTGAGCCGGCTGAAGAAGGCCGTCGGTGACCGCGTCGAGGTGATCGGCGGCAACGTCGCAACCCGCGCCGCGGCCGCCGCGCTGGTGGAGGCCGGCGCGGACGCGGTGAAGGTCGGGGTGGGCCCCGGCTCGATCTGCACCACCCGCGTCGTCGCCGGTGTCGGGGCCCCGCAGATCACCGCGATCCTCGAGGCCGTGGCGGCCACCGCCCCGCACGGGGTGCCGGTCATCGCCGACGGCGGCCTGCAGTACTCCGGCGACATCGCCAAGGCGCTGGCCGCGGGTGCGTCGACCGCGATGCTCGGGTCGCTGCTGGCCGGTACCGCCGAGTCGCCGGGTGAGCTGATCTTCGTCAACGGCAAGCAGTTCAAGAGCTACCGCGGCATGGGGTCGCTGGGCGCGATGCAGGGTCGCGGCGCCACCGGCAACCTGCGCGGCAGCTACTCCAAGGACCGCTACTTCCAGGACGACGTGCTCTCCGAGGACAAGCTGGTGCCGGAGGGCATCGAGGGCCGGGTGCCGTTCCGCGGCCCGCTGGCCAGCGTCCTGCACCAGCTCGTCGGCGGTCTGCGCGCCGCGATGGGCTATACCGGTTCGGCCACCATCGAGCAGCTGCAACAGGCGCAGTTCGTCCAGATCACCGCCGCCGGGCTCAAGGAGAGCCACCCGCACGACATCACCATGACCGTCGAGGCGCCGAACTACTACGCCCGCTGACCCGGGTGACCTGCCGCTCAAAGAGGAGATAACGGGGCCGTGCGAGACATGGTTGAAATCGGCATGGGCAGAACCGCCCGCCGCACATACGAACTCGATGACATCAACATCGTGCCGTCTCGGCGGACCCGCTCGTCGAAGGACGTCTCGACCGCGTGGCAGCTCGACGCCTACCGGTTCGAGATCCCGGTCGTCACGCATCCGACCGACGCGCTGGTGTCCCCGGAGTTCGCCATCGAGATGGGCCGGCTCGGCGGGCTCGGCGTCATCAACGGTGAGGGCCTGATCGGCAGGCACCGCGACGTGGCCGCCAAGGTCGCCCAGGTTGTCGAGGCCGCGGAGAAGGAACCCGAGTCCTCGGCGGCGATCCGGCTGCTGCAGCAGCTGCACGCCGCGCCGCTGAACCCGGATCTGCTCGGCGAGGCCGTCGCGCGGATCCGCGACGCCGGGGTGACCACCGCGGTGCGGGTCAGCCCGCAGAACGCCAAGGCGCTGACCCCGGTGCTGGTCCAGGCCGGGATCGACCTGCTGGTCATCCAGGGCACGATCATCTCCGCCGAGCGGGTGGCCAACAACGGTGAACCGCTGAACCTCAAGACGTTCATCTCCGAGCTCGACGTGCCCGTCGTCGCCGGCGGGGTGCTCGACCACCGCACCGCGCTGCACCTGATGCGCACCGGGGCGGCCGGCGTCATCGTCGGCTACGGCTCCACCGAGGGCGCCACCACCAGCGGTGAGGTGCTGGGCATCAGCGTGCCGATGGCCACCGCGATCGCCGACGCCGCCGCCGCCCGCCGCGAGTACCTCGACGAGACCGGCGGCCGCTACGTGCACGTCATCGCCGACGGCGACATCCACACCTCCGGCGACCTGGCCAAGGCCATCGCCTGCGGCGCCGACGCCGTCATGCTCGGCACCCCGCTGGCCGCGTCGGCCGAGGCGCTGGGCGGGGGCTGGTTCTGGCCGGCCGCCGCCGCGCACCCGTCGCTGCCGCGCGGCGCGTTCCTGCAGGTCGCGTTCGGGGAGCGGCCGCCGCTGGAGCAGGTCCTCAACGGGCCCTCCGACGATCCGTTCGGCTCGCTGAACCTGGTCGGCGGCCTGCGCCGGTCGATGGCCAAGGCCGGCTACTGCGACCTCAAGGAGTTCCAGAAGGTCGGCCTGACCGTCGGCAGCTGAGCCCCTCGCGAGGGCACCCTGGCTAGGAGTTACCGGCGGGTAACGCCATACTGGGCGCATGGCTCCTGTGGCTCCTGACTACGACGTCCTGGTGATCGGTTCGGGCTTCGGTGGCAGCGTCACCGCGTTGCGGCTCACCGAGAAGGGCTACCGCGTCGGGGTGCTGGAAGCCGGCCGCCGCTACGCCGACGAGGAGTTCGCCAAGACCTCCTGGCAGCTGCGCAAATTCCTGTGGGCGCCGAAACTCGGCTGCTACGGCATCCAGCGCATCCACCTGCTGCGCAACGTGATGATCCTGGCCGGCGCCGGCGTCGGCGGCGGATCGCTGAACTACGCCAACACGCTGTATGTGCCGCCGGAGCCGTTCTTCAACGACCCGCAGTGGCGCGACATCACCGACTGGCGTGCCGAGCTGATGCCGCACTACGACCAGGCCCAGCGGATGCTCGGCGTGGTCACAAACCCGACCTTCACCGACGCCGACCGGGTGATGAAGGAGGTCGCCGACGAGATGGGTGTCGGGGACACGTTCGTCCCGACGCCGGTCGGGGTGTTCTTCGGGCCCGACGGCACCAAGGCGCCCGGCAAGACCGTGCCCGACCCGTACTTCGGCGGTGCCGGCCCGGCCCGCACCGGCTGCATCGAATGCGGCTCCTGCATGACCGGTTGCCGCTACGGCGCCAAGAACACCCTGCTGAAGAACTACCTCGGCCTCGCGGAACGCCATGGCGCGGAAGTCCATTCGATGACGACGGTGACCGGGTTCGAGCAGCGGCCCGACGGCCTGTGGGAGGTGCACACCGCGCGCACCGGCGCCTGGGTGCGCCGCAAGCGCCGCACGTTCACCGCGACCCACCTCGTGTTGGCGGCGGGCACCTGGGGCACCCAGCGGCTGCTGTTCAAGATGCGCGACGCCGGAAAGCTCCCGCAGCTGTCCGACCGGCTCGGCCTGCTGACCCGCACCAACTCCGAATCCATCGTCGGCGCAGGGCGGTTCGAGGTGTCCGACGACCTCGACCTGACCCACGGCGTGGCGATCACGTCGTCGATCCACCCGACCCCGGACACCCACATCGAGCCGGTGCGCTACGGCAAGGGTTCCAACGCGATGGGTCTGCTGCAGACGCTGATGACCGACGGCGACGGCCCCGAGGGGCCGGGTATCCCGCGCTGGAAGCAGTTGATCCTCAACGCCCGTCAGGACCCGCGCGGCACGCTGCGGCTGCTCAACGTGCACCGGTGGAGCGAGCGCACGCTGATCGCGCTGGTCATGCAGCACCTCGACAACTCGATCACCACGTTCACCAAGCGCGGGCCGTTCGGTATCCGCCGGTTCTCCAGCAAGCAGGGCCACGGCGCGCCCAACCCGTCGTGGATCCCGGTCGGCAACGAGGTCACCCGCCGGATCGCCAAGAAGATCGACGGTGTCGCGGGCGGCACCTGGGGCGAGTTGTTCAACATCCCGCTGACCGCGCACTTCCTCGGCGGCGCCGCGATCGGCGACAGCCCCGAGCACGGCGTGATCGACCCGTATCAGCGAGTGTGGAACTATCCCACCCTGTCGGTGCACGACGGCGCCGCGATCACCGCGAATCTCGGTGTCAATCCGTCGCTTTCGATCACCGCGCAGGCCGAGCGGGCGACCTCGCTGTGGCCGAACAAGGGCGAGCAGGACCAGCGTCCCGCCCAGGGTGAGCCCTACCGTCGGCTCGCGCCGATCGCCCCGAAGCGCCCGGTGGTGCCCGCCGGCGCGCCCGCCGCGCTGCGCTGGCTGCCGATCGAACCCGGCCGGCATACCGGCTAGCGGTACCCGGGATTGCCCGGCAGCGTCGATGCCGGGGCGCACCCCTGTCGGCGAGGGTTGACTCACCAACTCACCAGATAGGGGTGCTCTCATGACCGATCAGCAGACCGTCCATGACGTGACGTTCGACCTGCTCCGCAAGCTGGGCCTGACAACGGTTTTCGGAAACCCGGGCTCAACCGAGCAGACGTTCCTGCAGAACTGGCCCGACGACTTCGAGTACGTGCTGGCGCTGCAGGAGGCATCGGCGGTGGCGATGGCCGACGCGTTCTCGCAGGCCACCGGCAAGCCCGCGCTGGTCAACCTGCACACCGCCGCGGGCACCGGCAACGGCATCGGCAGCCTGGTGGCCGCCTACCGGGCCAACACCCCGCTGATCATCACGGCCGGTCAGCAGACCCGCGAGATGTCGCTGATCGACCCCTACCTGAACAACCCGGACGCCACCGAGATGCCCAAGCCCTGGGTGAAGTGGTCCTACGAACCGGCCCGCGGCGAGGATGTGCCCGCCGCGTTCATGCAGGCCTACGCGATGGCCATGCAGGCGCCGAAAGGCCCGGTGTTCCTGTCGATTCCGCTCGACGACTGGGATAAGCCGGCGCTCGGGCCCGCGGTGGTGCGGCAGGTGTCGGAGAAGGTCGCCCCCGACGTGCAGCGGTTGTCGGCGTTCGCCGAGCGGATCAGCGCGGCGCGCACGCCCATGCTGGTGCTCGGCCCGGAGGTGGACCGCGCCGGCGGCTGGGACGCCGGCATCGCGTTCGCCGAGAAGCTGCGCGCGCCCGTCTACGCCAGCGCGCTGTCGGACCGGGTGTCCTTCCCGGAGACCCATCCGCTCTACGCCGGGCCGCTGGGCCTGACGATCGCCGACGTCGAACAGCAGATCCGCGGCCACGACCTGGTCATCGTGATCGGCGCCCCGGTGTTCCGCTACTACCCGTACGTCGCCGGGCAGTACCTGCCGGAGGGCAGCGAGCTGCTGCACATCACCTCCGATCCGCACGTCGCGGGCGTCGCCCCCGTCGGCGACAGCCTGATCGGCGACGTCGCCGTCGCGCTGACCCAGCTCACCGACATGATCCGGGTGCCCGACGACCGGCAGCCACCGCAGCCGCTGGTGCGCACCGGCCGCTCCGAGGGGCCGGTGCAGGCGCCGATGTCGTCCAACGCGCTCTACGAGACGCTGAGCACCGTCAAGCCCGACGACGCCGCGGTGGTCATGGAGTCGACGTCGACGCTGCTGGACCTGTTCAACTGGCTGCCGACCACCCGCACCGGCAGCTTCTACGCCACCGGCAGCGGCGGCATCGGATGGGGTCTGCCCGCCGCGGTGGGCCTGGCGCTCGGCGACCGCGCCCGCGGCGTGCACCGCCCGATCGTCGCGACCATCGGCGACGGCTCCTTCCAGTACTCGATCCAGGCGCTGTGGACGGCCGCGCAGCACAAGCTGCCGATCGTGTTCGTGGTGCTGCGCAACGGCGAGTACGCGATCCTCAAGTCGTTCGCGGAGCTGGAGGAGACGCCGAACGTGCCCGGCCTGAACCTTCCCGGGCTCGACATCGCCTCGGTGGCACGCGGTTTCGGATGCCGGGCGGTCGACGTCGACAGCACCGACATGCTCGCCGAACAGTTCAAGACGTCCCTGGACGCCGACGGTCCGACCGTGCTCGTCGTGCCCACCATCCCGCAGCTGCCGCGGCTGGGGTGAGTCTGATGCCGATCTACACCGTCACCACCGCCCGCGGGACCCTGGACCGGAACACCAAGGCGGCGTTGGCCGCCGAGGTGACCCGCATCCACTCCGAGGTCAACCACGTGCCGAGCACCTACGTCAACGTGGTGTTCTCCGAACTGGATCCCGACAACGTGTACACCGACGCGACGCCGGCGCGGCCGTTGATCGTCAACGGATGGGTGCGCTCCGGTCACCCTGACGACGAGACCGGTCAGCTGGTCCGGCAGGTCGCCGCCGCGGCGACGCAGGTCACCGGGATCCCGGCCGAGCGGGTGCTCGTCGTGATCGGAAACAGCCCGGCCCGGTTCGCGATCGAGGGCGGGCGGGTGCTGCCCGAACCCGGCCACGAACTCGAGTGGCTACAAGAGAACGCCTGACCCGTCACTTCCGCCGCCGATACAGCGGCTCCCGACCAGGGGGCTGCGTCGGCGGCGGAAGCATGGGTGCACACGGGTGCACCGGAACTGTAGTCGGCTCACCAGATTTCAGCTCGACCTCGTCGCCGGCGTGGCGGATCGTCAGCGTCGAGCCGGGGCCGTCGCGCAGGGTGTAGGTGACGTCGACGTGGTTGGCGTCGACCGTCAACCGGAAACTGCGCCAGCGCAACCGGAACCTCAGCCGCGAAATCCCCTCGGGCAGGCGCGGATTCAGCGACAGCACACCCTCGTCGTCGCGCAACCCGCCGAACCCGGCCACCAGCGCGGTCCACGTCCCGGCCAGCGACGCCATGTGCAGGCCGTCGCGGGTGTTGCGGTGCAGGTCGCGCAGGTCGATCATCGCGGCCTCATAGGTGTAGTCGTGGGCCAGCTCGAGATGTCCGACCTCCGCGCACATCACCGCCTGCGTGCACGCCGACAACGACGAGTCGCGGGTGGTGCGCCGCTCGTAGTAGTCGACGTTGCGGGCCTTCTGCTCCGGGGTGAACGCGTGGCCCTGCCAGTGCATCGCCAGCACCAGGTCGGCCTGTTTGATCACCTGCGCCGGATACAGCCGCACATACGGTTCGTGCAGCAGCAGCGGATAGGCGGTGTTGTACTCGAAGTCCCACTCCCGCAGCGTGGTGAAGCCCTCGCACTGCGGATGCACCCCCAGCTCCTCGTCGTAGGGGATGTGCACGGCGTCGGCGGCCGCCCGCCAGGCCCGGATCTCCCCGGCGGTGACGCCGAACTCCGGCGCGAGCTGCGGATGACGTTCGCAGGCGTCGGCGGCGGCGCGCAGGTTCGCCGCGGCCATCAGGTTGGTGAACACGTTGTCGCGCACCACCGCGGTGTACTCGTCGGGCCCGGTCACCCCGTCGATGTGCCACACCCCGTGCCGGTCGTACTGGCCCAGCGACGACCACAGCCGGGCGGTGTCGACCAGCACCTCCAGCCCGCACTCGGTCTCCAGCGAGTCGTCGCCGGTGACGATGCGGTAGCGCTCGAACGCCATCGCGATGTCGGCGTTGACGTGGAACGCCGCGGTGCCCGCCGGCCAGTACGCCGAACACTCCTCACCGCGGATGGTGCGCCACGGGAACGCCGCACCGTCGAGGTCGAGCTGGGCGGCCCGCTCCCGCGCCATCGGCAGGATCGAGGCCCGCCAGCGCAGCGCGTCGGCCGCCGCGGCCGGTTCGGTGTAGGTCAGCACCGGAAGCACGAAACCCTCGGTGTCCCAGAACGCGTGGCCGTCGTAGCCGGTGCCGGTCAGCCCCTTGCCGGGGATCGCGCGACGCTCGGCGCGGGCACTGGCCTGCAGCACGTGGAACAGCCCGAACCGCACCGCCTGCTGGACGTCGGCGTCGCCCTCCACCTCGACGTCGGCGCCGTCCCAGAAGTCGTCGAGGTAGGCCCGCTGGGCGTCGAGCAGCCCCTGCCAGCCGGTGTAGCGGGCGCTGCTGAGCGCCGCGGCGGTCTGATCGCGCAGCGCCGGGCGTGACCGCAGGCTCGACCAGCCGTACGCCAGGTACTTCACGATCCGCAGCCGCTGACCGGGCCGCAGCCCGCAGATGATCGTGGTGGTGGCCCAGTCGGCTCCGGATCCGGTGCTGATCTCGACCCGGCCGGGCACGTCGACCTCGTGGTCCATCGCCGCGGCCATCGTGAGGTTGCTGCCGCGGGTGCGGTGCAGCAGCACCGCACCGCGGTCGGAGTGCTCGTGCTGCACCGGCTCCAGCGGTTTGTCCAGCACCGCGGCCACCCGCGGGTCCCGCGAGGACTCCGGCAGCTCCTCGTTGGCGACGAGCTCGGACTGCACGGTCACCCGGGTGAAGTCGTCGACGGCCTCGACGACGTACTCGATCGCCGCGACGCTGCGCTGCGAGAGCGAAACCAGGCGCGTGGAAACGACTTTGACCCGCTTACCGGTCGGTGACTCCCACAGCGCGGCGCGGGTGAGCGTGCCGGCCCGGAAGTCCAGCACGCGTTCGTGGTCGAGCAGCGAGCCGTAGCGCACGTCGAACGGTTCGTCGTCGACCAGCAGCCGCATCAGCTTGCCGTTGGTGACGTTGACGACCGTCTGACCGTCCTCCGGGTAGCCGTAGCCGGCCTCGGCGTACGGCAGCGGACGGACCTCGTAGAACGAGTTCAGATAGGTGCCGGGCAGTGCGTGCGGTTCGCCCTCGTCGAGGTTGCCGCGCATCCCGATGTGCCCGTTGGACAACGCGAACAGCGACTCTGTCTGCGCGAGGATGTCCAGGTTCAGCGACGTCTCGCGCAGCCGCCACGGTTCGACGGGGAACACCTGCTCGTTGAGCATCACGGTAGCAGCTCCGCCAGGTCGGCGACGACGATGTCAGCGCCGTTGTGCCGCAATGCTTCCGACTGGCCCACCCGGTCGACGCCGACCACCACGCCGAAACCCCCGGCGCGGGCGGCGGCGACACCGGCCAGCGCGTCCTCGAACACCGCGCCGTGTGCGGGGGTGACGCCGAGAAGTTCGGCGGCGCGCAGGAACGAGTCCGGCGCGGGCTTACCGGGAATGGCGTGCTCGCGCATCACCACCCCGTCGACGCGGTGCTGCACATACCGGGCCAGCCCGGTGCGTTCGAGCACCTCCTCGGTGTTGGCGCTCGACGACACCACCGCGATGCCCAGACCGGCGTCGGCGGTGGCCTGCAGGTAGCGGCGCGAGCCTTCGAACACCTCGACGCCGTCGGTGCGCAGAACCTGTTGGAACATCGCGTTCTTGCGGTCACCGAGCGTGCGCACGGTGTCGTCGTCGGCGTCGATGTCCCGGCTGGCCAGAAACGCGCGTATCCCGTCCTCGCGCCGCTTGCCGTCGACGTAGGTCAGGTAGTCGGCGTCGACGTCGAACGGGACGAACCCGTCGCCGCAGCGCTGCCGCAGGTACTCGTCGAACATCGACTTCCACGCCTTCTTGTGCACGCTGGCGGTGTCGGTCAGCACGCCGTCGAGGTCGAACAGCGAGGCGCGGATCCCGTCGGGCAGTCCCACAGATGTCGGCGCAGGCACAGTCCATCCATTCCCGGTATCGCTGGCGGGCATACTTCGCACCGACGAACATACGTGCGCCGCGGCGGGCCCGGCTACCAAATCCGCGCTGCGGGTGTGAGCCCGGCGGCGCCCTCTAGACTGGGCGGGTGAGCTCAGGATCGCCCCGCCCCGTACTCGTGATCGACTTCGGCGCCCAGTACGCGCAACTGATCGCCAGGAGAATCCGCGAGGCACGGGTGTACTCCGAGGTGATCCCGCACACCGCCGGCGTCGAGGAGATCCGCGCCCGCGACCCGCAGGCCATCGTGCTGTCCGGCGGGCCCGCCAGCGTCTACGAGGACGGTGCCCCGCAGCTGCAGCCTGAGCTGTTCGATCTCGACGTGCCGGTGTTCGGCATCTGCTACGGGTTCCAGGCCATGGCGCAGGCCCTCGGCGGCACGGTCGCGCAGACCGGCACCCGCGAGTACGGCCGCACCGAGCTGAAAGTCACTGGCGGAGAACTGCATTCGGACCTTCCCGAGACCCAGCCGGTGTGGATGAGCCACGGTGACGCGGTGACCGCCGCACCCGAGGGATTCGACGTGGTCGCGGTCAGCTCCGGCGCGCCGGTCGCGGCGTTCGAGAACCGGGCCCGCCGGCTGGCCGGGGTGCAGTACCACCCCGAGGTGATGCACACCCCGCACGGTCAGCAGGTGCTCAGCCGGTTCCTGCACGAGTTCGCGGGCATCGACTCGACGTGGACCCCGGCTAACATCGCCGACTCGCTGATCGAACAGGTCCGCGAGCAGATCGGCGACGGCCGCGCGATCTGCGGGCTGTCCGGCGGCGTGGACTCGGCGGTGGCCGCCGCCCTGGTGCAGCGTGCCATCGGCGACCGGCTGACCTGCGTGTTCGTCGACCACGGGCTGCTGAGGGCGGGGGAGCGGGCCCAGGTGGAGCGCGACTTCGTCGCCGCCACCCACGCCAAGCTGGTCACCGTCGACGTCTCCGACCGGTTCCTGGAGGCGTTGAGCGGGGTGACCAACCCCGAGGGCAAGCGCAAGATCATCGGCCGCGAGTTCATCCGCGCGTTCGAGGGCGCGGTGCGCGACCTGGTCGAGGGCGGTGCCAGCGGCGGGGAGCCCATCGACTTCCTGGTGCAGGGCACGCTGTATCCGGACGTGGTGGAGTCCGGCGGCGGGGCGGGCACCGCGAACATCAAGAGCCACCACAACGTCGGCGGCCTGCCCGACGACCTGAAGTTCAAGCTCGTCGAGCCGCTGCGGCTGCTGTTCAAGGACGAGGTCCGCGCTGTCGGCCGTGAGCTCGGCCTGCCCGAGGAAATCGTTGCGCGCCAACCGTTCCCGGGCCCGGGGCTGGGTATCCGCATCGTCGGCGAGGTCACCAGGGAGCGGTTGGAGACGCTGCGGCGCGCCGACGCGATCGCCCGTGAGGAGTTGACCGCCGCCGGCCTGGACAACCAGATCTGGCAGTGCCCGGTGGTGCTGCTGGCCGACGTCCGCTCGGTCGGGGTGCAGGGCGACGGCCGCACCTACGGCCATCCGATCGTGCTGCGCCCGGTGTCCAGTGAGGACGCGATGACCGCCGACTGGACCCGGGTGCCCTACGAGGTGCTCGAACGCATCTCCACCCGCATCACCAACGAGGTGCCCGACGTGAACCGCGTCGTGCTCGATGTGACGAGCAAGCCGCCGGGCACCATCGAATGGGAGTGAGTTAGTCCCTTCCTGACGCCGCGAGCAGGTGTGCTCGCGGTGAGTCCTGCGCGCTTGACGGTGTCGGTGGGTGGGTGTTTACTCAGCGTATCGAACATACATTCGAACTACCGATGTTTCTGATGGTGTGGGAGGTGCTGCTGTGACAGTGGCTGCGAACCTGGATCAGCGTCAGCTTACCCGCGCTGAGCAGGTCGAACACCTGCGCCGGAAGATAGCGGCCGTCTCCGGCAAGGTCGGCGGCGGGCGGCGCGGCGCGGCGCAGACACTCGACCCGCTGCCGGCCTCGGAAAGTTTGCTGCCGATGCCCGAAACGCTGGCCGAACAGCTTGGGGCGCCGTTGCCGCGCGGTGCGGTGGCGGTGGTCTCGGGCGCCCGGTCGCTGCCGCTGAGCATGGTGGCGGCGGTGACGGCCGCCGGTGGGCACGCCGCGATCGTCGGCCAGCCCGACGTCGGTCTGCTGGCGGCCGTGGAGATGGGCGCAGACCTGAGCCGTATCGCGCTCATCCCCGAACCGGGCGCCGACCCGGTCGAGGTGGCCGCCGTGCTGATGGACGGGATGGATCTGGTGGTGCTCGGCCTGCGTGGGCGGACGGTGTCGGCCACCCGGGCGCGCGCGGTCACCGCGCGGGCCCGGCAGAAGGGGTGCACGCTGCTGGTCGCCGACGGCGACTGGCAGGGCGCGGCGGTCCGGCTGGAGGCCCGGGTCAGCGGCTACGAGATCGCCGGCCACGGGCGCCCGGGTTTCGGCCGCATCAGCCGGGTCCGGTTGGCGATGCGGGGGCGCGGCCGTTCCTTCGGGCCGACCCGCGCGGTCGGCGGATGAGCACCTCGCGGGTACTGGCGGTCTGGTGTATGGACTGGCCCGCCGTCGCCGCCGCGGCCGCCGCCGGTCTGCCGCCGACCACCCCGGTCGCGGTGACGCTGGCCAACCGGGTCATCGCCTGCTCGGCGGCGGCCCGCGCGGTCGGGGTGCGCCGCGGGCTGCGCCGCCGCGAAGCGCAGGCCCGCTGCCCGCAGCTGCACGTGGTCACCGCCGACCCGGTCCGCGACGCCCGTCACTTCGAGCAGGTGACGCTCGCGGTCGACGAGCTGGTGCCGCGCGCCGAGGTGCTGCGGCCGGGGCTGCTGGTGCTGCCGGTGCGGGGTGCGGCGCGCTACTTCGGCTCCGAGCAGGCCGCCGCCGAACGGCTGGTCGACGCGGTGGCCGCCGCAGGAGCCGAGTGTCAGGTCGGCATCGCCGATCAGCTGCCCACCGCGGTCTTCGCCGCACGGGCGGGCCGCATCGTCGAACCCGGCGGTGACGCGCGGTTTCTGGCGCCGCTGTCGATCCGGTCGCTGGCCGCCGAACCCAGCCTGGCCGGACCCGGCCGCGAGGAGCTGGCGGATCTGTTGTGGCGCATGGGAATCCGCACCTTCGGGCAGTTCGCCGAGCTGCCCCGCAGCGATGTGGCGTCGCGGTTCGACGCTGACGCGGTGGCCGCCCACCAACTCGTCCGCGGCGAACCGAGCCGGACCCCGTCGGGCCGGGACCCCGACCCCGAGCTCGACGCGGTCCTGGACTGCGACCCGCCCATCGATCGGGTGGACGCCGCGGCGTTCGCCGGCCGGTCGCTGGCCGCCGAACTGCACCGCAGCCTGGCCGGGGCCGGGGTGGGCTGCACCCGGCTGGCCATCCACGCCGTCACCGCCGACGGCCGAGAGTTGGAGCGGGTCTGGCGCTGCGCCGAACCGCTGACCGAGGACGCCACCGCCGACCGGGTGCGCTGGCAACTCGACGGCTGGCTGAACCGGCGCAACCCCGCCGACCGGCCCACCGCGCCGATCACCGTGCTGCGGCTGCGCCCGGTGGAGGTCGTCTCGGCCGGGGCGCTGCAGTTGCCGCTGTGGGGCGGCGTCGGTGAGGAGGACCGGCTGCGGGCCCGCCGCGCGCTGGTGCGGGTGCAGGGTCTGCTCGGGCCGGAGGCGGTGCAGGTGCCGGTGCTCAGCGGTGGCCGCGGCCCCGCCGAACGCATCACGCTGACCCCGCTCGGCGACGAACCGGTGCCGCGCGCCGACCCGTCCCAGCCGTGGCCCGGCCAGCTGCCCGAACCGTCGCCGACGGTGCTGCTCGACGATCCGGTCGACCTGTTCGACGCCGACGGACGCCCGGTGCGGGTGACCGCGCGCGGGTTGTTCTCCGCCGACCCGGCGCGGCTGGACGCCCCCGGCAAGGTGGTCAAGGCGGGCCGGCTGGCGTGGTGGGCGGGGCCGTGGCCGGTCGACGAGCGGTGGTGGGATCCCGGGCAGGTGCGGGCAGGCCGCACCGCCCGCGCGCAGGTGCTGCTCGACCGCAACGGCAGGCCCGGTCAGGCGCTGCTGCTGTGCTACCGGCAGCGGCGGTGGTACGTCGAGGGGATTTATGAGTAGGCCAGCCGGCCCGCGAACGCCCCGACCCGCTCGATGAACCGGTCGAAGAACACCGCCGGGTCGACGCCGACACCGATGTGCGCGTTGGGTTTCCGGCCCCAGCGCTGACTCCAGTCCGCGATCGTCATGCCGCGGGTCAGGGTGCCGGTGAGCTCGACGTCGACGGTGGTGGTGCGCGTGGTCACCAGGGCGGGGTCCAGGGCGACGGCCGCGGCCAGCGGATCGTGCAGGTGCGCCAGGTAGCCCTCGCCCTGGGACTCGTGGAACTCGAAGTAGAACCGCATCGCGTCCTCGAGCACCGTGATCAGTTCGGTGGCGCCACCGGCCCGTTCGGCCAGTCGGGCGAACAGCTCGGGGGTCATCGCGATGTTCTCGGTCAGGTTGAGCCCCAACACAATCGGCAGATGCGCCGGTTCGTCGTCCCAGGCGGCGAACACCTCGGCGGCGGCCTCCGGGTCGACGCTGATGTTCCACTCCGCGACCGGGGTGGTGTTGCCGCGGTAGTCGAACGCCCCGCCCATGATGACCAGTCGGCGCAGCAGCCTGGGCAGCGCGGGTTCGCGGCGCATCGCCAGCGCGAGGTTGGTCAGCGGGCCGACGGCGATCGCCACCAGTTCACCCGGGTGGGCGTGCGCGGCGCGCACCCACGCGTCGGCGGCGTCGTGGTCGGTCAGCGTCAGCGAGGTCGGCGGCAGCGTCGCGTAGCCCAGCCCCTCGGGGCCGTGGGTGTCCTCGGCGGTGCGCAGAGGGGCGGTCAGCGGGACATCCGAACCCTTGGAGACCGGGATGTCCGGGCGTCCGCACAGCGCCAGCAGTCCGAGGTTGTTGCGGCAAACCTGGTGTACCGGAACGTTTCCCGCGGTAGAGGCGATACCGACCAGGTCGGCGTCGGGGCTGGCGAGCAGGTACGTCAGGGCCATGGCGTCGTCGACGCCGGTGTCGACATCGGCGAACACGGGCAGGCTCACGCCGAAAACGATAGGGAACCGCAGCTACCAGTGCACACCCGGGACCAGGCGCACCGCGGTCTTCACCGGGTGCGGCACCCGCAGCCGCGGCACCGGGCGTGCCGGGCGGCGGGGACGGCGCTGGGGCCGCGGCCGGGGTGCCGGGGTCTCGCCGCGGGCGGCGGGGGAGTCCGGGTAGCCGAGGTAGAGCTGGTGCAGCAGCCGCCGGGACAGCTTCGGCGTGAGGTAGTGCCCGACGTCGGAGAGTGTGCCCAGCGGGGTGTCGATGCGGGCGGGTTTCTCGATCAGGGCGCGCACCACCATCGCCGCGGCGTGCTCGGGGCTGATCGCGGGCACCGGATTGAGCCGGTGCGACGGCACGATCATCGGGGTGCGCACCAGCGGCATGTGGATGTTGGTGAACGTGACGTGGTCTGAGAGCGTCTCGGCGGCGACGACGTCGGCGAACGCGTCGAGCGCCGCCTTGCTCGGCAGATACGAGCTGTACCGCGGGTTGCGCGCCTGCACACCCGCGCTGGAGACGTTGACGACGTGCCCGAAGCGGCGTTCGCGCCAGTGCGGGAGCAGCGCGAGCACCATCCGCACGGCGCCGAAGTAGTTGACCGCCATGACGCGTTCGTAGTCGTGCAGCCGGTCGGCGGAGCTGACCACCGAACGGCGGATGGAGCGGCCGGCGTTGTTGACCAGGTAGTCGACGTGGTCGAAGCGGCCCAGGATGTCCTTGACGGTGCCCTCCACCGAGGTGGAGTCGGTGACGTCGCAGGTGAACGCGTGGGCCTGCCCGCCGCGGGCGCGGATCTCGGCGACCAGCTCGTCGAGCGCGTCGGCGTTGCGGGCCAGGGCGAACACCGTCGCGCCCTTGTCCGCCACCGCGATCGCCGAGGCGCGCCCGATCCCGCTGGAGGCACCGGTGATAATGACGTGCCTGCCGACCAGCGGCCCGGCCGGATCGTCGCGGCGGGCCCGGTCCGGGTCGAGGTGCTGGGCCCAGTAGCGCCACAGCGCCGGGGCGTAGTCGGCGAAGTCCGGGACGTGGATACCGGTGCCGCGCAACGCTTCTGTGGTGTTGTCGGAGGTGAACACCGGGTGCAGGTCGACGACGTCGAGGATCTCGGCGGGTACGCCGAGCTGGGTGACCGCCATGTTGCGCAGCACCTTGGCGCGGCCGCCGGCGTGTAGGAACGGGGCGGCGGTGGCCCGCGGCAGCGACGCCACCAGCGGTGGCAGTCCGGCCGCCTTGGCGACGCCTCGGTAGATACCGCGCAGCCCAATGGTTTTCGGTGCGACGAGGTGGAAGGTCTGGCCGTCGCGCCCGTCGAGGTGCATCAGGGCGACGAGCGCGTCGACGACGTAGTCGACGGGCACCAGGTTGGTGCGCCCGGTGTCGGGCAGGGCCATCGGCGTGATCGACGGCAGCCTGGCGAGCCTGGCCAGCAGTGGGAAGAAGTAGTACGGGCCGTCGATCTTGTCCATCTCGCCGGTGCGTGAGTCCCCGACCACCACGGCGGGGCGGTACACCCGGTAGCGCAGTCCTGGTGCGGAGCGAACCAGCAGTTCGGCCTCGAACCTGGTCTGGTGGTAGGGCGTCGGCAGTTGCTGGCCGACGTCGAAGTCGTCCTCGGTGAACTCACCGCGGAAGTCGCCGGCCACCGCGATCGAGGAGACGTGGTGCAGGGTGGCGTCGAGGCGGCGGGCCAGATCGATGACGGCGCGGGTGCTCTCGACATTGGCGGCGCCGCAGTGCACGACGTGGTCGACGGCGCCGAGGTCGCCGACCAGGGGTTTCGCCCGGACATCCCAGGTCGCGGCGAGGCTTTCGAGGCGGGGCAACGAGCCCCGTCGCACCAGGATGAACACCTCGGCGCCGGGGTCGCGGGCCAGCAGTTGCGACACCACGCGGCGGCCTATAAACCCGGTACCGCCGGTAACGACATAGCGCATCTGAGCATCGTGGCCCCCGGATTGCGAAAGGTCAATGCTTGCCGATCCGCCGATATCGGGGCCGTCGGGTTGACAGGATGACGGCATGAGGCTCGTCGTGGGGTACCTGGCCACCGCGGGTGGCGCCGATGCATTGGCCCTCGGGGTCCGGCTCGCGCGCACGCTGGGAGCGGAGCTCGACCTGTGCATGGTGCTGCCCCCGGACCGGGTGGTGCCGTCGATCAAGCCGGTTGGCAACTTCGAGGAGCACCTGGCCGAGCAGGCCAGGGAGTGGCTGGTCGAGGCGAGTGCGTCGGTGCCCGACGACATCGGGGTGCGCAGGCATGTGCGGTTCGACGAGGCGGCCGTCGGGCTGATTCACGAGGCGGCCCGGGTGCAGGCCGACATGATCGTGGTGGGTGGGCACGGCGGCGCGCTGACGGGCGGTTTCTCGCTGGGGTCGGTGGTCAACGAGCTGCTGCACTCGTCTCCCATTCCGGTTGCGGTGGCGCCGCGGGGCATTCGCGAGTCGCCGGTGGACCGGGTCGCGGAGGTGACGTGCGCGCTGGGGGAGCGGGACGGCGCGGATCTGCTGCTGGAGACGGCGGTGCGGTTCAGCCGGGCGGCGGGGACGCCGTTGCGGTTGGTGTCGCTGGTGGCGCTGGATCCGGCGTTCGGCACGCTGCGCGGCGACTCCGAGGCGGTCCGCCAGCGCGCTCTGGCCCACGCGCGTCACGTGCAGGAGTCCGCCAAAGCCGAACTGCCGCCGGACTTTCCGGTGACCTCCATGATCGTCGACGGCGAGACCGTGGAGGAGGCGGTGGGCAAGCTGAGCTGGCAGGACGGCGACCTGATCATGGTGGGCTCAAGCCGGCTGGGCGCACCGCGGCGGTTGTTCCTCGGCTCGACCGCGGCCAAAATGCTGCGGGTGCTCAACGTGCCCATGGTGGTGGTGCCCCGCGATCAGTTGGGCCGCGAGGATCTGCCCTAGCGGATCAGAAGAACAGCCGACGTACGTCGTCCCTGTCCAGTTGCCACATCACTGTCCGGCCGTCGGCATGAACGTCGACTTTGACGTTCGAGGGTGAACCGCCGAAGGCAGTCATCTTCACGAGGCCCTCGTACTGGTACTCAGCCACCCTCACTAGGGTGATGTCCAGCACTTCAATCCCCAGTCTGGATCGTTCGGGGTCACTGAAGTGCTCTCGCATGTTGGTCAACACCTCGGCTTCAAGCCCAGCCAGCGCCGCATTCTCGGCAGCGATACGTGCCTGCTCCTCTGCCGCCTCGCGCTCGGCCCGTACAGCCGCGACATCGGCAGAGTTCGCGGTTGGTGCGCCTTCAACGCGGCGGCCGTCCATCAGGCCCGGGGCCGCAAGAACACCGGCGCCGACCATCAACACCAATGCCCTTACCACCGAAAAAATCCGAGGCCACTTGCGCGCGATGACTATTCCCCCCCATGCGCCGAATGCTAACGAGGGTGACTGACACACGTGCCCTGGCCGCTCACGGTGGCGGCCGGTTGCGTTCGGCCTCTATCGCCTGAGCGCGGTTCTGTGCGCGGGTGCGCCTGCGGCGCGGCATCTTCAGACCGCGCGCCGCATCGTCGGCGAGCTCCGCGTCGGGGTCGACGACCGCCGGTGCGGTCGGGCGGCACAGCGCCGGGAACTGCAACCTGCTACCCGGGTGCGTGGTGTACCTCTGCCCGGTGGGGGAGAGCCACTCGACGGTGCCGTCCGGCAATTGATGATCGCGCCAGCCGAGGAAGGTCTTCACCAGGTGGTGAAAACGGCACAGACATTTGAGGTTCGACGCCTGCGTCTTGCCCCGTGGATACGGGATTGTGTGGTCGAGGTCGCACCGGGTGGCCGGCTTGTGACAGCCCGGGAACCGGCACGTCAGATCCCGGCAGCGCACGAACCACGTCAGCGCCGCCGATGGAAACCGTCCCCTCTCCGGCGGCGCATCGCCGGGATGTTTGACCGGCTGCCGCTTGGCGACAGCCAGTTTCGCCGCCACGATCGGCGCCGGCAACACCCCGCGGCCCATCACGTGACCCGGCTCGGTCTGAGCCGGGCCGGTCAGCGTGGGGTCGTTCGGTTCGATCGTCTCGACGGGCCTGGCGCCGTCGAGCTCGGCCGGCGTCGCGTCCTCGAGCGTGTCCTCGTTGGCCACCACGTGCACCACCACATGGCTGGCCGTCAGCCCCGCGGCGGGGCACTCGTCGGACCCACAGGCGCACGGCATGCGGTCGGCGCCGGCCATGGCGGGCGCCACCGCGTCGGCGCGGCGCTGCTCCAGGGTGCGGGGGTCGTTCTCGCATACCGTGGCGGCCAGCGCGTCCAGGCGCCGGTCGATGTACTCGCCGTCGTGACTGAGCACCGATGCGTCGATGAAGGCGACACCGGACCCGTTCGTGTCCGGCTTGACCTCGAAATACCGGCTGCGGGAGCTGTTCTCGGCGCGACGGACCGCGGCGGGATCATACCGGTCCACCCAGTAGTCGATCGCGGTCTGCAACTTCGGCTGTGACAGCGCCGTCCACTCCTCCACATGCTCGGCGATCGCGGCGTCGACCGCGGCCATCGCATCGGGGTCCTTGATCAGAAGGGTCCGGTTCACGATGGCGGTGACGATGCGGTAGGTGATCACGCCGGTGAGGAACACCGCGTTGGTGCGCGGCAACCGGTCCCGCAGTGCGACCGCCACCTCCAGCTGCGCGGCCGCGATCCCCGTCGACACGTGCTGGGTCGCCGCGATCACCGCGGTGACCGCGGCGAAGTTGTCGATGATCCACTGCTCGCGGTCCGCCGAGCCGTCGGCGGCGTACATCTGGTCCAGGACGTCGGCGCAGGCGGACAGTCGGCGCGCGCAGGCGGCGTTCTCCACGCGCGCCCATCCGCCCGCCGCCTCGGCACCCCCGGTGCCGTCGACCGCCTCCACCAACTGATCGAACATACGAACGAATTTACCGAGGTTGACCGCTCAGTGGGACGGTCAAGTGCACATCTGTGGATAAAGTCGCCGTTGGGGATAACCGCCCGTTTTACCTGCTAGAAGTGCAGATAGTGCCACCGTAAGCGGGTAAGGTGGACAACTGTCGTCTCGAACGCCTGTTCGATACACTGGGCGTATGGGCTGGCACACCGGACCACCGAGCTGGTCGGAGATGGAGCGGGTACTCAACGGCAAACCGCGCCGCGCCGGCAGCTGGCCGATCGACCAACAACTAGGTGACGGCGGCGACAGCCCGGCCTGGTCGCGCAAACGCGAACAGTACGAACCCGCCGACGTCCAGCGGCCCACCTCGCCGGTGCCGTACGCCGAACTGCACGCGCACTCGGCCTACAGCTTCCTCGACGGCGCCAGCACGCCCGAGGAACTCGTCGAGGAGGCGGTCCGGCTCGACCTGCGCGCCATCGCGCTGACCGACCACGACGGTCTCTACGGGGTGGTGCGCTTCGCCGAGGCCGCCAGGGAGCTCGACATGGCGACCGTGTTCGGCGCCGAGCTGTCCCTGGGCGGTGGCGACCGCACCTGCGACCCCGACCCGCCGGGCCCGCATCTGCTGGTGCTGGCCCGCGGCCCCGAGGGCTACCGGCGGCTGTCCCGCGAGCTCGCCAGGGCCCACCTGGCCGGCGGTGAGAAGGGGGTGCTCCGCTACGACTACGACGCGCTGACCGAGGCGGCGGGCGGTCACTGGCACATCCTCACCGGTTGCCGCAAAGGCCATGTCCGCCAGGCGCTTTCCGCCGGCGGCCCGGAGGCGGCCGCCGCAGCGCTGGCCGACCTGGTGGACCGGTTCGGCCGCGACCGGGTCAGCGTCGAACTCACCCACCACGGTCATCCCTGCGACGACGAGCGCAACGCCGTGCTGGCCGACCTGGCGCCGCGCTTCGGCCTCAGCGTCGTCGCCACCACCGCCGCGCACTTCGCCGAACCGTCCCGCGGACGACTGGCGATGGCGATGGGCGCCATCCGCGCCCGCCACTCACTGGACGAGGCCGCCGGATACCTCGCCCCGCTGGGTGGATCGCATCTGCGCTCGGGCGCCGAGATGGCGCGGCTGTTCGCCGACCGGCCCGAAGTCGTCACCGCCGCGGTCGAACTCGGCGAGCAGTGCGCCTTCGAGCTCGCGCTGATCGCACCCCAGCTGCCGCCGTTCGACGTTCCCGAGGGCCACACCGAGAACAGCTGGCTGCGACATCTGACCATGGAGGGGGCGAGCCGCCGCTACGGCCCGCCGCACCGTGCCCCGCGGGCCTACGCGCAGATCGAACACGAGCTGAGAATCATTGAGCAGCTGGACTTCCCGGGCTACTTCCTGGTCGTCCACGACATCACCCGGTTCTGCAAGGAGAACGGAATCCTGTGCCAGGGCAGGGGATCGGCGGCCAATTCGGCGGTCTGCTACGCGCTCGGGGTCACCAACGTCGACCCGATCGCCAACGACCTGCTGTTCGAGCGCTTCCTGTCTCCGGCACGCGACGGTCCACCGGACATCGACATCGACATCGAGTCCGACCTGCGCGAGCAGGTGATCCAGTACGTCTACAACCGCTACGGCCGCGACTACGCCGCCCAGGTCGCCAACGTCATCACCTACCGGGGTCGCAGCGCGGTCCGCGACATGGCCCGCGCGCTGGGCTATTCGCAGGGCCAGCAGGACGCCTGGAGTAAACAGCTCGGCCAGTGGGGCGACCTCACCGAGGCCCCGCACACCGGCGACATCCCCGAGCAGGTGATCGAACTGGCCAAGCAGGTCGCCAACCTGCCCCGCCACATGGGCATCCACTCCGGCGGCATGGTGATCTGCGACCGCCCGATCGCCGACGTGTGCCCGGTGGAGTGGGCCCGCATGGAGAACCGCAGCGTGCTGCAGTGGGACAAAGACGACTGTGCGGCAATCGGTCTGGTCAAGTTCGACCTGCTCGGCCTGGGCATGCTCTCGGCACTGCACTACTGCATCGACCTGGTCCGCGAACACAAGGGCATCGAGGTCGATCTCGCCCAGCTGGACCTGTCCGAACCGGCCGTCTACGAGATGCTGCAGAAGGCCGACTCGGTCGGGGTGTTCCAGGTCGAGTCACGCGCACAGATGGCCACCCTGCCGCGCCTGAAACCGCGGGTGTTCTACGACCTGGTCGTCGAGGTCGCGCTGATCCGGCCCGGCCCGATCCAGGGCGGATCCGTGCACCCGTACATCAAGCGGCGCAACGGCGAGGAACCCGTTACCTACGACCACCCGTCGATGGAACCGGCGCTGCACAAGACGCTGGGAGTACCGCTGTTCCAGGAACAGCTGATGCAACTGGCGGTGGACTGCGCGGGATTCACCCCCGCCGAGGCCGACCAACTGCGTCGCGCGATGGGCTCCAAACGCTCCACCGAGCGGATGCGCCGACTGCGCGGCCGCTTCTACGACGGCATGCGCCAACGCCACGGCATCACCGGCGAGGTGGCCGACCGCATCTACGAGAAACTCGAGGCGTTCGCCAATTTCGGCTTCCCCGAGAGCCATTCGCTGAGCTTCGCATCGCTGGTGTTCTACTCGTCGTGGTTCAAGCTGCACCACCCCGCCGCGTTCTGTGCGGCGCTGCTGCGCGCCCAGCCAATGGGGTTCTACTCGCCGCAGACCCTCGTGGCCGACGCCCGCCGCCACGGCGTGAAAGTCCACGGGCCCGACGTCAACGCCAGCCTCGCGCACCCCACCCTGGAGAACAAGGGCACCGAGGTCCGGATGGGGCTGGGCAGCGTCCGTCACATCGGCGACGACCTGGCCGAGCGGATCGTCGAAGAGCGAAAAGCCAACGGCCCGTTCGCCTCCCTGCTGGACCTGACGCAGCGGGTGCAGCTGACGGTGCCGCAGACCGAGGCGCTGGCCACCGCGGGCGCGCTGGGCTGCTTCGGCATCACCCGCCGCGAGGGACTGTGGGCGGCCGGCGCGGCGGCGACACAGCGGCCCGACCGGCTGCCCGGGGTGGGGTCGTCGTCGCACATCCCCGCCCTGCCCGGCATGAGCGAACTGGAGCTGGCCGCCGCCGACGTGTGGGCCACCGGGGTGTCACCCGACAGCTACCCGACCCAGTTCCTGCGCGAGGATCTCGACGCCCTCGGCGTCATCCCCGCGAACCGGCTGCTGGATCTGCCCGACGGGTCCCGGGTGCTGATCGCCGGAGCGGTGACACACCGGCAGCGGCCCGCCACGGCGCAGGGCGTCACCTTCCTCAACCTCGAGGACGAGACCGGCATGGTCAACGTCATCTGCTCGCGCGGAGTGTGGGCCCGGCACCGCAAGCTGGCGCAGACGGCACCGGCCCTGCTGATCCGCGGTCAGTTGCAGAACGCCACCGGCGCCGTCACCGTCGTCGCCGAACGGTTGGGCAAGCTCTCCCTCGCAGTCGGCTCCAAGTCCCGCGACTTCCGCTAATCGGTCTCCGAGTCCGCGTCTTCGGTGTCGGCCGGCTCATCGGCGTCGGTGTCATCGGAATCCGTTGTCTCGCCGCTGTCCTCGGGTTCGTCGCCGGCATCCCCGAGCGTTCCGGGGCGGGCCACGATGCCGACGCGGACGTCGGCCTCATCCGACTCGGACTCCTCGTCGTCGATCACTTCGTCGTCGATCACCAGCTCGTCGGTCACCTCGTCGGTCACCTCGTCGGCGGGCTCCTCAACCGGCTCGTCGGCGGGCTCCTCAACCGGCTCCTCGGTCGAGTCGGGGCCGGCGGCCGGCTCGGTGCCGGCCGCCGGGCCCTCTTCGGCCGCCGGGCCCTCTTCGGCCGCCGACCCCTCTACGGCGGCCGGTTGATCCTGGTCGGTCAATGAGACCTCGACGACCGGCGAGTTTTCCGTGGTGTCGCTTTCGGGGGTGTCGGAAGACAGTGCGTCGGAGGCCATCTGAGCGCCCGCGGCGATGCCCTCGCGCACGTCCTCGGGCAGCCTCAGCGCCGCGGTGGCGCTGCTGCGCGGGCTGAACAGCGCCGCGATCGCGTCCGTCACCGCACGGAACATCGCGTTGACGGTGTTGATCATGCCCTCGAACTGCTGCTGGAACAGCTGGACGGTGGCGCGGATCTGTTCGAAGACCGACTGCAGCGCAACGGCGATCGCCTCGATGATGTTGCGCGGCGGCGGTGTGACGGTGCCCGGATCCGTCGGGTTCTCGGGATCGGCGAGGAACTCCATCAGCCAATCGACGACCTTCTTGGCCACCCACTGGCCGGTGACCGGGTCGTACTTGAACAATCCGAACGACGTCGCCTCGGTGATCTCACCGTTGAGGAAGGCGTCGCGCAGCGTGTACAGGAAGGCGGGACCGGCGAAGTCGAGTTTCGCCCACTCCACCAGGAAGTCCGCGATGTAGTCGCGCTGCTGGTCCTCGGTGACACCGTTGAGACCGAACGTCGGCAGGCCGTACTCCGACGCCCAGATGCGCAGCGCCTCATCGCCGTTGTCGATCATCAACTGCCGGATAGCCAGCACCTGCTCCAGCGGGGAGTTGGCCTTCCACGGCTCGAAGATGTTGTACTTGCCGTCGCCGAACTTCAGCGAGTAGTGGTAGGGGTGGAACGACAGCGCGTCGAAGTACCCCTGGGCGCCCGCCGCATACATCCGCTGCACGAATTTGCGCGGATCCATCGTGAACGGGCTGTCGACGACGGCGCCCAGCACGCCCGCCACCACCAGTGTGTCGGGGTTGACGGCCTTGATCGCGTTATACGCGGCGATGAGGACCTCGGTGTAGAGCTCCGGGTTGATGTTCGGCGCCCAGCCGGTCACACCGTTGGGTTCGTTCCAGATCTCGTAGGCCGACACCTTGTCGCCGTAGCGCTGCGCGACCCGGGTCGCGTACGCGGCGAAGAGGTCGACGTCGGGGGCCTCCTCAAGCCCGATCGACGCGTACGGCTCGTCGTAGTAGCTGCCCCACTCCGGCGCGTGGTTGAGCACACCGAGCACGGCCATGCCCCGCTCGTAGGCGGCGTTGATGATGAAGTCCGACCGCTGCCAGGCGGAGGCCTCCAGCCAGGGGAAGCCGGTCGTTCCGGGCTGCCACGGTTCGTTGCCGCGCCACGGGAGGATCACGCGGACGGTGTCGACCCCGAGCGCCAGCATGGTGTCGAGATGGGCCTCCATGGCCTCGAAGTCAGGACTGCCGTCGGGCTTCGACAACTCCCAGATGTGTGAGTCCGCGATGCCGACCGTCGACCCCGACTCGTCGATCGCGGCGGTGAGCAGATACGGCGTCGAGTAGGTGGTCGGGACCATCCGTCGCTCGTTGTCGAGCAAACTTCCGGCGGCGGTGATCATGCCAGCCGCGGGGACCACCGCGAGGGTCGTCAACACCGCACCCCACCGCCGCTGGGACGGAGTCCAACACCTCATAGCGCTCCCCTCTCGGTCTGGCTGAGCGAGCCGTATCTTGAGTTATGTCCCTCAAGCTAACCCATCGATAGTCCACCTTCGCCCATTTTTGACGTAAGCGCTAATTGATCTTGGCGAAGGGGGGCGGTTAACTTTCGCTGGCGCCGAATAGTCGCGTGAACTATGCGATCTCAGCAACGAAACCGGTGGTTTCGAAATGGATCGCAATGCCGCTTTTCAGTCACATGTATTACCGCGCTACCTGGGAAGACAGTATTGACGTAGCCGAAATTAGGTTGCCCAAAGCCGCCTTTTTGCCACTGCCGGATGGTGCATTCAGCAAAGTGTTGACTTGGCGCGTCAGCTATTACCGACATCGCATGTTGTCGTTAGCTTAGGAAATGAATTTCTGAGCGGGGTGGTGACCAGGCAGCAGGGACCAACGGCCCTAGACAGGCTCGGCAGCAATCCTCCCACACCTGCCCCGTGCGCTGTTCCGGGCGGAGGTCACCGTGATTCCGGAAACCGTGCGGACGCGCGCGCGGCGGCGTGGCTGGATGTCGATCCAGCAAACCCCACGGCGACGGCGGCCGCGCGGACGGTTACCGTGTCACGGTGCGGCGACCAGCCTTGGCTCTCATCTGCGCGGGTACCGCGCTCATCGCGTGCTGTTACGGGTTCGGCCGGTTCGCGTACGGACTGTTCGGGCCGGTGTTCGCCGAGACCTTCGGGCTGAACTCCACGATCACCGGGGTGATCGGCGCGGGCAGCTACATCGGCTACTGCGCGGCGATCGTGGCGAGCCTGCTGCTGACCGACCGGCTCGGTGCGCGTGCCGTCGCGGTGGCGGCGGGAGTCGTTGCGGCAGCCGGGATCTCGATCATCGCGCTCGCGCCCAGCGCATGGGTGCTGGCGGTCGGCGTGCTGGTCGCCGGGTGCAGCACCGGCATCGTGTCACCGCCGCTGGCCGCCGCCGTCGCCGAACACGTGCCCGCCGACAAGGCTGACCGTGCCCAGACAATCGTCAACGGCGGCACCGGAATCGGGGTGGTGCTCTCCGCGCCGGTCGCGCTGCTGCTCCTCGACCACTGGCGCGGTGCGTGGGTGATCTTCGCGGTGGCCAGCGCGGCCGTGACCGTGTGGATCTACCGGGTCGTACCCGCCCCGGTGCACCGGCGCAGCAGCCTCGTCGTCGAACAGCCCTGGCGGGCCGGAACGGCGGCACTGCTGGTCGCGGCACTGCTGACCGGATTCGGCAGCGCCGCGGTGTGGACCTTCGGCCGTGACCTGGTCACCACGGTGGGTGGGGCCGACGCCACCCGGTCGTCGCTGATGTGGATCGTCATCGGCGCCGCGGGCATCGCCGGGGCACTGGCCGGCGACGCCGCCCGGCGCATCGGATTACGCGGCGCCTGGATCGCGGCCACCGCGACGATGGGAGCCGCCTCGCTGCTGCTGGCCGCGGCGCCGTCGGCCGTCGCACTGAACCTGTTGGCCGCCACGCTGTTCGGCGCCGCCTACATCGCGCTCACCGGCCTGGTGCTGCTGTGGGGCGCGCGACTGTACCCGGACAGCGCGTCGTTCGGGGTCGGTCTCGGGTTCTTCATCCTCGCGGCGGGCCAGGCCGTCGGGGCGCCGGTCACCGGCGCCCTGATCGACGTGTACGGCGGCCGGGTCGCGTTCGCGGCCGTCGCCGTCGTCGGACTGGCCGCGGCCGCGGTGCGGCCGGTGCGCACGGGCCGCGAATGTAATGTCGAGGAATGAACCTGAACCTGTCCGCCGACGAAGTCCTGACCACCACGCGTTCGGTTCGCAAACGCCTCGACCTCGAGCGGCCGGTGCCCCGCGAGGTGCTGCTCGAGTGCCTCGACATCGCGCTTCAGGCCCCCACCGGCTCCAATGCCCAAGGCTGGCAATGGGTGTTCGTCGACGACCCGGAGAAGAAGAAGGCGCTCGCCGACATCTACCGGCACAACGCCACGCCCTACCTGGACGCCCCCAAGCCCGAGTACGGCGACGTCCGCGACGAGCGGCGGCCGCTGGTCACCGAGTCCGCGAAGTATCTCAACGAGCATCTGCACGAGGTCCCCGTCATGCTCATCCCGTGCCTGGAGGGTCGGCCGGACGGTGCGCCTGCCGGGATGAGCGCCAGCTTCTGGGGTTCGCTGCTGCCGGCGGTGTGGAGCTTCATGCTCGCGTTGCGCAACCGCGGCCTCGGCTCGGCGTGGACGACGCTGCACCTGCTCGGCAAGGGGGAGAAGCTCGCCGCCGACGTCCTCGGGATCCCCTACGAGCAGTACAGCCAGGGCGGGCTGTTCCCGATCGCCTACACCAAGGGCACCGACTTCCGTCGCGCCAAGCGACTGCCCGCGGAGAAGCTCGCGCACTTCAACACCTGGTGACGCGCGCCAGCAGAAGCAGCGCGACACCGGTCAGGATCGCGGCCACCCACACCGGCCCGAGAACCCCGCACCAGGACAACCCCACCGCGCCGACCGCGGGACCGGCCGCCGCCCCGACGTTGAGAGCGGCGGTCGCGTACGAACCGCCCATGGTCGGTGCGCCCGACGCCGCATAGAGCACCCGCGCGATCAGCGTGCTGCCCACGGCGAACGCCGTCGCGCCCTGGACGAAGACCAGGATCAGCATCGGCGCCGGGTGCGCGGCCAGCTGTGCGAACGCCAGCCACCCGACGAGCAGCACCGGTGTGCCCACGCCGAGGGTCAGCCGCGGATGGCTGTCGGAGATCCGTCCGGCCGCCGTCACCCCGACAAAGGACCCGATCCCGAACAGCACCAAGGCCACCGGCACCCACGCCTGACTCAGTCCCGCGGTGTCGGTGACCACCGGCGCCAGAAACGTGAACGCCGCGAACGTGCCGCCGTTGACCAGGGCGCCGAGCAGTATCGCCAACCGCAGTCGGGGCGAACGAAGCTGTGCGAGTTCAGAGTTCAGCGACCTGGTGTCGGCGCCGGGTTCAGTGGGGGAGGGCCGGATCCCGGCGAGGACACCGACCGCGGCCGGCAGGCACAGCAGCGCGACGGCCCAGAACGTGGCGCGCCACCCCAGCGCGCCGCCGAGCACAGCACCCGCGGGGACACCGGCGATGGTCGCCAGCGTCGTCCCGGACAGCAGGATCGCCAGCGCCCGGCCCTTCCGGTCCGGGGCCACCAGTGCGGTCGTGGTGCTCAGCGCGACGGCGAGGAAGCCCGCGTTGGCCACCGCCGCGACCACCCGGGTGGTGAACAACACCGGAAACGACGTGGTGACGGCGGCGACGTGACACAGCGCGAACACCACTGTGCAGCCGAAAAGCGTTGCCCGCGCGGGCCATCGGCGCGCGAACGCGGCCATCGTGGGGGCGCCGGCAATCATCCCGACCGCGTAGGCCGACGTGAGCAGGCCGGCGGTCCCGACCGAGACACCGAAGTCGGCGGCGATATCCGGCACCAGGCCGGCGAGCATGAACTCCGAGGTGCCCATGGCGAAGACGGCAAGGGCGAGCAGATAGAGGGCAAGAGGCATCGAGACACTCCGAGGAAGAAACGGACAGACGGCGTTTCGTCACCCGGCCAGCCCGATGCAGGCCCGAAAAGGTCAGAGGCTCAGAGGTTCAGGGGGCTGGCGGCGTGACCGACAGCCCCCACGGTGTCCGACTCGGGGCTCGACATGGGTCGCACTCTAGCCGTCAGCCTCAAGCCGGCGCACCGGATTTTTCAGACGGCGCCCTGGAAGCCGTGCTGGCGCCACGCCTCGTACACCACCACGGCGGCGGCGTTGGACAGGTTCAACGACCGCCGGCCGGCGAGCATCGGGATGCGGAGCCGTTCGGTGATGTGCGGGTCGGCCAGCGTCTGCTCGTCCAGGCCCGTCGGCTCCGGGCCGAACATCAGCACATCGCCCGGCTGGTAGGCGATATCGGCGAACGATGTGGTCGCGTGCGCGGTGAACGCATAGACCCGCTGCGGCTGAAGCGAGGCCCACGCGCTGTCCAGATCGGGGTGCACGGTCACCGACGCCAGATCGTGGTAGTCCAGCCCGGCGCGGCGCAGCTTCGGCTCGGACAGGTCGAACCCGAGCGGTTCCACCAGGTGCAGTTCGGCGCCGGTGGCGGCGACCATCCGGATCGCGTTGCCGGTGTTGGGGGCGATGCGCGGCGAGTAGAACATCAGCCGGAACACAGCACCTCCGTCTACTGGGCGATCGCGATGGTGAGCTCCCGCCCGTCGGGACCGCCGAGATGGGTGTGCCAGCCGGGGTCGGGAACGTCGTCCTCAAAGTAGTAGCCCAGGGACAGGTACAGCAGATAGGCCTCCTCGGAGGTCAGGATGGCCCACACATCGGTCAGCGGTTCGCCCTCGCTGTAATCCTGCGCCGGCACCTGAATAATGGGCTCATGGTCGCGGAGAGCCTCTGGATGCAGAAAGTCGCGGCGGATCCCGGGCATTCGCAGTGGTACATCGAACGGTTTCGTGCGATGGCCCGCGCGGGGGAGGACCTCGACGGCGAGGCTCGCATGATCGACGCGATGGCCCCGCGCGGTGCGCGCATCCTCGACGCCGGCTGCGGGCCGGGGCGCGTCGGCGGGTACCTGGCCAGGGCGGGCCACGACGTCGTCGGCGTCGACGTCGACCCGGCGCTGATCGAGGCCGCCGAACAGGACCACCCCGGACCGCGCTGGCTGGTCGGTGATCTCGCCGAACTGGACCTGCCCGCCCGCGGTATCCCCGAACCGTTCGACATCATCGTCGCGGCGGGCAACGTCATGACGTTCCTGGCGCCCAGCACCCGCGGCGAGGTGCTGAGCCGACTGCGGGCGCACCTCGCCGCCGACGGGCGCGCGGTGATCGGCTTCGGCGCCGGCCGCGACTACCCGTTCGGCGACTTCCTGTACGACGCGGGTGTCGCCGGCTTCGCGCCGGACCTGCTGCTGTCGACGTGGGATCTGCGGCCGTTCACCGACGACTCGGACTTCCTCGTCGCCGTGCTGCGCCGGGGATAGCCGGTCACGAAAGCATTCCGGTATCTGCTCGGAATCCTCACAAACAGTCGTTCACCTGCACAAATGGTGTCTGGCTTGGCATACTCGACCAATTGCCAGGGCCGAATGGTGCCCGTCGGGTGGGGCAACGTAGCTCAACCGCGGCTGAAAGTCAGCAGGAAGCCTTATGAATGACGCGCGACTAGTGAACCTCGGGTCACCGGCCGACCGTGCGGGTCGCCGATGAGCGCGTTCTCCCAGCTCAAGCAGTCCGACGGGACGGTGGTCGACTTCGAGCGCGGCAAGCCCGAACCGGTGCGGCGGCCGTCGCGGTGGTCACCGGCCAATTGGTCGGTGCGCCTGAAGGTTCTGGCGATCGTGCTGCTGCCGCTGCTTCTGGCCGGGACGTTCGGCGGGCTGCGGATCTACAGCGCCTACACCGCCGAGACCGATCTGCGCCGCGCCGCCGAACGCGCCGACATGGTGCCCGCCATCGCCGACTACATGGCCGCGCTCGAGGACGTGATGCTCGCCGTCCCGACCGGCGGCGATCCGCAGGCCGCGCTGGGCCGCTTCGACGAGCGCCGCCGCGCGCTGCAGAGCCGGTTGACCGACACCGACGTCGCGCCCGACGTGCGCCAGGGCGTCACCACCCTGGTCGACGACGGGCAGTTCCTCGTCGAGAAGGTGGCCGCCAACAGCATCGGCCTGCGCGACGAGGTCCAGGCCTACGCGCTGCTCCTGCTGCCCGCCGAGGACACCGTCACCGGCTCGGTGCGCGTGGACGACGAGCGCATCCGCGCCGAGGCCGCCGGGGTGGCGCGGGCGATCGGGGCGCGCGGCCAGATGACGATGCAGCGGCTCGCGTTGACCCGCGGCGCCGAGCTGCCCGAGCCCGAGCTGCGCACCGCGCTGACCGCGGTGGCCGGCACCGAACCGTCGACGCTGTTCGGGATGAGCCAGGTGCTCGGTGTCGGATCGGCCGACGCGCAGCAGCTGCAGGCCGAGTTCGTCAAACGGATGGCGCTACTGACCGACCCCGCGGTGCCGATCGCCAACAACCCCGAACTGCTGGCCTCGGTCGCCGAGACCGACCGGATCGCCCGCCAGGTCATCGACACCGGCACCGGGGCGCTGACCGCGGCTGTGGAGCAGAAGGCCGACGAACAACGCACCACGCTCATCCGCGACGCCGCCGTCGTCGGCGCCGCGATCCTGCTGGCACTGGTCATCGTGGCCCTGGCGGCGCGCTCGCTGGTGCGCCCGCTGCGCCGGCTGCGCGACAGCGCGCTCAAGGTCGCCCACGAGGACCTGCCCCGCGAGATCGAGCAGGTCCGCGCGGGCGGCGACGCCGGACAGATCACCCCGATCCCGGTGCACACCTCCGAGGAGGTCGGCCAGGTCGCGCACGCCGTCGACGAACTGCACGAGCAGGCGGTGCTGCTGGCCGCCGAGCAGGCCCGGCTGCAGCTGCAGATCGGTGACATGTTCGAGACGCTGTCGCGGCGCAGCCGGTCGCTGGTGGACCAGCAGCTCGCGCTGATCGACCAGCTGGAACGCAACGAGGAGGACCCGGACCGGCTGCAGGCGCTGTTCCGGCTGGATCACCTGGCCGCGCGGATGCGCCGCAACGGCGCCAACCTGCTGGTGCTCTCCGGCGCGAAGGTGCCCCGCGAACAGGCCGAGCCGGTGCCGGTGACGGCGGTGATCAACGCCGCGGCCTCCGAGGTGGAGGACTACGCGCGCGTGGTCACCCTGACCGTGCCCGACAGCGAGGTCAGCGGTGCCGTCGCCGGCGACCTGGTGCACCTGCTGGCCGAGCTGCTCGACAACGCGCTGCGGTACTCGCCGCCCACCACGCAGGTGCGGGTGTCGGCGGTGCACACCGGCAACGGCGGTCTGGTCATCGAGGTCAGCGACACCGGGCTGGGCATGACCGAGTCCGACCTGCGGGTGGCCAACACCCGCCTGCAGTCCGGCGGCGAGATCAACCCGTACACCGCCCGCCACATGGGCCTGTTCGTGGTCGGCCGGCTGGCCGCCCAGCACGGTCTGGTGGTCCGGCTGCGTGCCACCGTGACCGGTGAACCGGACTCGGGGACCACCGCCGGCGTGTACGTGCCCGCCGAGCTGCTGCACCGGGCCGACGAGCCGGAGGATCCCGTCCTCGAGGTGCCGATCGCGGTGCTGCCGCAGCGCAGCCCGGGGGCCAGCGGCATCACCGAGGTGCCCGCCTCGCTGACCGCGCCGCAGCCGCGGGTCGACGAGCAGGGCTGGCCCGTCGAGACACCGACGGACACCTCCGGGTACTTCGCCGCTCGGGTGCAGGCCGAGCCCGAGCCGGAACCGGCGCCCGCGGCCGAGCCGGAACCAGCGCCCGCACCCGAGCCGGTGTCGGCACCGGAACCGGAACCGGAGGAGGACACCATCTACCAGAAGATGTTGTCGGAGTGGCTGGTCGATCCGACCGAACTGGCCAACAGCGAGGACCTGAACTGGCAGTCGGTGTGGGACCGCGGCTGGTCGGCGGCGGCCGAGGCCGAGCAGAAACCGGTCACCAAGGTCACCGAGGAGGGCCTGCCGGTGCGCGAGCCGGGTGCCCGGCTGGTGCCGGGGGCCGCGGATCCGGCCGAGGTGGCGCCCGACGCGACGCAGGTAGCATCGACCCCTGAGCCCGGACCGCTTCCGCGGCGCGACCCCGACGCCGTGCGCGCCAGCATCAGCAGCCACTTCGGCGGGGTACGCGCCGGCCGCTCGCACGCGAGAGAGCAAGGGACAGAACAGCAGTGACTCATTCGGCGGGAACCCAGCGGGAATCGCTGGACTGGCTGGTGTCCCGGTTCGCCCGGGAGGTGCCCGGGGTGTCACACGCCGTGCTGGTGTCCGCCGACGGGCTGCTGATGGCGGCCAGCGAGCACATCCCCACCGAACGCGCCGATCAGCTCGCGGCGGTGGCGTCCGGGCTGGCCAGCCTGTCGATCGGCGCCGCGCAGCTGTTCGAGGGCGGCCACGTGCTGCAGTCGGTGATCGAGATGGAGCACGGCTACCTGTTGCTGATGCGCGTGGGCGACGGCTCGAACCTGGCCACCCTGGCCACCCGAAACTGCGACATCGGGCAGATCGGGTACGAGATGGCGGTCCTGGTCGAACGGGTCTGGACCGTCGTGCAGGCGGCCCGACGACGAGCCCCGAACCACCCGTGAGCGGCCGATGGACGAGGAGTTCAGCGCGGTGGCCGGAAGATCGCTGTGGGACAGCGATCTCACCGAGCAGCCCAGCCTCGTCCGGCCCTACATCCTGACCGCGGGGCGCACCGACGCCCGCGTCGACCTGCCGCTGGAGGCGCCCATCGAGACCGTGCACACCCCGCAGCCCCCGCTGTGGCCCCGCAGTGACGTGCGCCACCAGATCCTCGAACTGTGCGCCGAGCGCCCCTCCGTCGCCGAGATCGCGGTGAAGTTATCCTTGCCGCTCGGCGTGGCGCGCGTGCTCATCGGGGATCTGGTGCTGCAGGGTTGTCTCATGGTGCGCGCCACCATGAGCGACACGTCCACCGTCGACGAACGACGCGAGCTGATAGGAAGGACACTGCGTGGCCTCAGGGCACTTTGAGCCGGGCAGTCCGCGGCGCACGGCCTCGACGAAGATCGTCATCTCCGGCGGGTTCGGCGTCGGCAAGACGACGTTCGTCGGCGCGGTGTCGGAGATCATGCCGCTGCGCACCGAGGCGCTGGTGACCACCGCCTCCACCGGCGTCGACGGCCTGGAGGCCACCCCCGACAAGAACACCACCACCGTGGCCATGGACTTCGGCCGCATCACCCTCGACGACGACCTGGTGCTGTATCTGTTCGGCACACCCGGGCAGCGCCGGTTCTGGTTCATGTGGGACGACCTGGTGCGCGGCGCCATCGGCGCGATCGTGCTGGTCGACGTGCGGCGCCTGCAGGACAGCTTCGCCGCGGTCGACTTCTTCGAGGCCCGCAAGCTGCCGTTCCTCATTGCCGTCAACCAATTCGACGGTGCGCCAACCTATCCCGTCTCCGCGGTGCGCAAGGCGCTGGCGCTGGCCGACCACATCCCGATCATCACCGTCGACGCCCGTGACCGGGAGTCGGCCAAACAGGCGCTGATCGCGGTCACCGAGTACGCGCTGTCCACCCTGACCCGTGTCTGACGAATCCGTCTGGGTCGAGCGGGAATTCACCGGCCGCGACTTCCGCGACGAGGATCTCAGCAGGCTGCGCACCGAGCGGGTGGTGTTCGACGAGTGCGACTTCCGCGGCGTCAACCTCGCCGAGTCCGAACACCTCGGCTCCGCCTTCCGTAACTGCCGGTTCGAACGGGCGATGTTGCACCACAGCGCGTTTCGGCAGTGCAGCATGCTGGGCTCGGTGTTCACCGGGGCCAAACTGCGGCCGCTGACCATCGTCGAGGTGGACTTCACGCTGGCCGTGCTCGCCGGCTGCGACCTGCGCGGCGTCGACCTGACCGGCTGCCGACTGCGGGAGGCCAGCCTCGTGGAGGCGGACCTGCGCAAGGCGGTGCTGTGCGGTGCCGACCTCTCCGGCGCCCGGGTACAGGGCCTGCGCCTCGACGACGCCGACCTGCGCGGCGCCCGCGCCGACGCCACGCTGTGGACCAACGCCGGGCTGCGCGGCGCCAAGATCGACGTCGAGCAGGCGCTGGCCTTCGCCGCCGCCCACGGCCTGTCCATCAACTAACAGGCCTGGTCAAAAAACCGCACGTCACGGGGTGTTTAACCCCACAGCCCGAAAATTGGCATTTCAGATACCGAATTACCTAGCGTCGGTCGCATGCAGCTCACCCGGTTCACCGACCTCGGTCTTCGCGCCATGATGCTGCTCGCCGACGGCGAGGCGGCCGACCGGCGCGTGACCACCCGGTCCATCGCGGCCGGCGCGCACGCCTCGGAGAACCACGTCGCCAAGGCCGTCGCCCGGCTGGCCGAACTCGGCATGGTGCACACCCAGCGCGGCCGCGTCGGCGGGCTCACCCTGACCGAGGCAGGCCGCACCGCCTCGCTCGGCTGGCTCGTCCGGGCGCTGGAGGGGGACCGCGAGGTCATCGACTGCGACGGCGCCCACCCGTGCCCGCTGATCTCGGCGTGCCGGCTGCGCCGCGCCCTCGCCGAGGCCAAGGAAGCCTTCTACCGCGAACTCGATCGCTACACGATCGCCGATATGTCCAGGGCCCCAAACCTTCTGATGATCCAGGGCCCGGTAACCGAAAGGAATGACAGATGACCGCCATCGCCGCCGCGTCACTTGAGTTGGAGCCGCAGCACGCCGAGATCGTCTCGGCGACGCTCCCGCTGATCGGTGCCCACATCGACGAGATCACCACCGAGTTCTACCGTCGGATGTTCACCAATCACCCGGAGCTGCTGCGTAACCTGTTCAACCGCGGTAACCAGGCGCAGGGCGCCCAGCAGCGGGCGCTGGCCGCGTCGATCGCGACCTTCGCCACCCATCTGGTCGACCCCGACCTGCCGCACCCGGCGGAACTGTTGTCGCGCATCGGGCACAAGCACGCGTCGCTGGGCGTCACCGCCGACCAGTACCCGATCGTGCACGAGAACCTGTTCGCCGCGATCGTCGCGGTGCTCGGCGCCGACACCGTGACCGACGACGTCGCCGCCGCCTGGGACCGGGTGTACTGGATCATGGCGCAGACCCTCATCGACCTCGAGCACGCGCTCTACGAGGACGCCGGGGTGGCCGACGGCGACGTCTTCCGCCGTGCGCGGGTGGTGGCGCGGGTCGACGATCCGTCCGGCGCGGTGCTGCTGACCGTGCGCTCGACCGGTGCGGCGTTCCCGAAATTCCGTCCCGGACAATACGTCTCGGTCGGTGTCGTGATGCCTGACGGTGCCCGTCAGCTGCGTCAGTACAGCCTGATCAACGCGCCGGGCAGCGAGGACCTGACCTTCGCGGTCAAGCCGGTCGCCGGCACCGACACCCAGCCGGCCGGCGAGGTGTCCACCTGGATCGCGGCCAATGTCTGCGTCGGCGATCTGCTCGACGTCACGGTGCCGTTCGGCGACCTACCGGCGCCCGACGGCCGGCCCGTCGTCCTGATCTCCGCGGGCATCGGCATCACCCCGATGATCGGCATCCTCGAGTACCTGGCCGCCGAGAAGCCCCAGACCGCGGTGCGAGTGCTGCACGCCGACCGCGGCGACGCCACCCATCCGCTGCGGGAACGGCAGCGGGAACTGCTGGCGCAGCTGCCCAACGGCACGCTCGACGTCTGGTACGAGGACGGGGTGACCGCCGGACTGCCCGGTGTGCACGCCGGACTGCTGACGCTCGACGGCATCGAGGTGCCCGCCGACGCGGAGATCTACCTGTGCGGCAACAACGGTTTCGTGCAGGCGGTGCGCGGTCAGCTCATCGACCGAGGAGTGCCCGCCGCGCGGGTGCACAGCGAGCTGTTCTCACCGAACGACTGGCTGCTCGGCTGAGAAGCTCAGAAGTTCTGGCAGGTGCTGGCCACCGCGTTGATCACCGGGATGTACGGCTGTACCCCCGGGAACGCCCGGGCCTGGGCGACCATCACGCGGCGCTGATCCGGCGGCGCGGCGATCAGGCTCTTGAGCCAGCCGGTCGCCGCGGGCACCTCCTGCAGCTGCTCCGCGAGCTTGGGATCCTGCGCGGCCAGCGCCGCGGTCACCTGCGGGTAGCTGCACGTGGAGTTGACGATCACGTCGTCCATGGCGGGCTGTGCGGAGGCCACACCTGCTCCGGCGGCCAGCAGAGCGGTCAGACCGCCCGAGGCGACAAGCAGTTTCGTCGTCATGCGCATCACTCCACGCTAACACCATCGCGGGAGTGCTCGCCGTGTTCCGCCGAGCGCGAACAGGTCAGCTGCTGGCCAGCCGGATCCGCCAGCGAACGAACAGGGTGTAGCCGATGGAGATGACGGCAAGCATCGCCATGTCGAACCACCAGGTTCCGGCCGTGTGCTCCCAATGGCGGTCGTGCGGGGTCAGCGGACCCGGAACCAACCGGATCAGATCGATCGTCGAGGCCGACGCCGCGAAACCCCAGCGGGCCGGGGTCAGCCAGGACAGCTGGTCGAGCACGATGCGGTCGGTCACCGGGATCATGCCGCCGGAGAACACCAGCTGCGACATGATCGCGACCACCAGCAGCGGCATGGTCTGCTCGTTCGACTTGGCCAGCGCCGACAGCGCCAGACCCACCATGGCCGCCGCGATCGTCGTCGCCGCGATGTCGATGAACAGCTCCAGGCTGCGGCTGCTCAAGAACGCGCCGGTCTCCACCGCGCCCTTGCCCCAGCCCTTGCCCGCGATCGCGATCGAGGTGACGATCGCCGACTGCACGATCGCGAACGCGGTGAACACGAACACCTTTGCCAACAGGTAGGCGGTGGTGGACAACCCGACCGCCTGTTCGCGGCGGAAAATCGCCCGTTCGCCGATCAGGGCGCGGATCGTCAACGCGGTGCCCATGAAGACGGCGCCGACGTTGAGCATCACCAGGATCTGGCCCGGTTCGTTGGGTGCCGCGCCGCCCTCGATCGCCGGGACCGGCACACCGAAGCCGACGTCGCCGGGCACCGACAGCGACAGGATGCCCATGATGAACGGCAGGAACATCAGGAACGCGAAGTAGGCGCGGTCGGAGATCACCAGCCGCACCTGGCGCCGCGCGATCGTGGAGAACTGGCGGCGCACGCTGGTGCTCGTCGGGCTGCCCAGATCCGAGGGCTGCTCGGTCGCCGGCGGCGGTGGTGGCGGCCCGTGCCGCGACATGAACCTCTGGTGCGCGGCCTCCGGGTCACCGGCCACGGTGGAGAAGATGTCGGCCCAGTTGGTGGTGCCCAGCTCCGGACCGATCTGGCTGGGCGGACCGTAGAACGCGGTCTTGCCGCCCGGCGCCAGCAGCAGCACCTGGTCACACACGTCGAGGTAGGTCAGCGAGTGCGTGACCACCAGCACCACGCGACCGGCGTCGGCCAGCTGGCGCAGCATCGTCATCACCTGCCGGTCCAGCGCCGGGTCCAGGCCGGAGGTGGGTTCGTCGAGGATCAGCAGCGACGGGCCGGTCAGCAGCTCCAGCGCCACAGAGGCGCGCTTGCGCTGGCCGCCGGAGAGCTTCTCGACGCGGGTGTCGAGGTGCTTGGTCATCTCCAGCTCCTCGAGCACCTGCATGACGACCTGCTCGCGGTCGGCCTTGGTGGTGTCCGGCGGCAGTCGCAGTTCGGCGGCGTACATCAGCGCCTGCCGGACCGTCAGCTGGCCGTGCACCACGTCGTCCTGCGGCACCATCCCGATTCGGGAGCGCAGCGAGGCGTACTCGGCGTGGATGTCGTGGCCCTCGAACGTGACCCGACCGCTGGTGGGATGCGTCAGGCCCGCGACCTGCTTGGCGAACGTCGACTTACCGGCGCCCGACGGACCGATCACCGCGGTCAGGGTGCCCGGCCGGGCGTCGATCGAGATGTTGTCCAGCAGCGTCTTGTTGCCCTCGATGGTCCACGTCAGGCCGCGGACCTCGAGACCACCGGTGCGGGTGGCGGCCTCGGTCTCGGTGCGCCGGACCAGTGTGCCGCCGGAGAAGACCAGGTCGATGTTGCCGATCGTGACCGTGTCGCCCTCGCGCAGCAGCGCCGAGTCCACCCGCGCACCGTTGACGAACGTGCCGTTGATGCTGCGGTTGTCGCGGATCTCGGTGCCTGCGGGCGTCGGCACCAGGGTGGCGTGGTGGCGCGAGGCCAGCACGTCGGGGACGACGATGTCGTTGTCGGTCGCGCGGCCGATCTTGATCGCGCCGGGGATGTTGTCCGCGGGCCGGGCACCGGGCCGCAGGATCTTGAGCATGCTCGTCGCGATGTTGCCGTCGCCCGACCGCGGCGCCGCGGTCGGGCCCATCACCGTCGCCGACTCCAGATCCGGGGAGTCCAGCGGCGGGCGCGGCGGCGCCTGTCGCGCGGTCGGCGGCGGGTAGGACCCGGGACGGGACGCCGGTTGGGGCGCGCTCGGATACCGCGGCGGCGGGGGCGCGGCCGGCTGGGTCGGCGGGCGGTACGGACCCGACGGCGGCCCGTACGGGCGGGCGGGCCGCTGCCCGGTCGCGATCGGCACGGCCTGCGTCGGGGTGCGACCGGCCGCACCCTGGTGGCGGCCGACCTCGAAGATCAGCCGCGGGCCGTCCGGATTGCCGATGTTGACCGCGAGGCCGTCGGTGATGTCGACGGCGGGCACCCGCCGGTTGTTGACGAAAAGACCGTTGAGGCTGCCGTTGTCGATGGCGATCCAGCGGCCCTGGTCGAACCGCAGCACCAGATGGGCGCGGGAGATCAGGGGGTGAGCGATCCGGACGTCGGCGCGCAGGTCACGGCCGACGACCACATCGCTGCCGGGGGCGAAGGTCCGGGTCGAGCCGTCGTAGCGGACGGTGAGCGCGGGAGGGGTAGGCCTGGACATCGCGAGTCACTCTATCCGGAGAAGTGCCACCCACGACGGAGGCGAGTGCTGTGAACCGGCTGGGTTCGTCGGCGAGTCGCGCCGGGATCGGGGCCGCCACGTGGTCACCATGGAGCATGGTGTCGCGAACATTCTTCGTGGTGATCGGGATCGTCGGCCTCGTCGTCGTCGCGGCGCTGCTGGCCCCGATGATCGACGCCCAGACCGAACTGTCCACCGACGACCGCGGGTTCGTCGGCACCGAGGCGCGGTGTGAGTCGCCCTCGGTGGCCGTGGCGTTCGGGCGCACCCAGCGGTCCCTGGTCGCGATCTGCGTGGAGGACGGCGCCTACGAGTACCGCGGCGTGCGGATCCGCGACGACGCGCTGCTCACCGCGCCCGCCAAGGCCGTCGGCGACGGGGTGTTCACCGCCGCCAACGAGGAGACGACGTACCGGTTCTCGGCCAAAGACCTGCGGGTCATCGTCAAGGACCCGGACGGGGACGACAAGGTGATCCGCGTCGAGCCGATGGTGGCCTACGTCGAACCGCGGTTGGCCGCCGAGGGCTGATAATTGTCCGGTGCGCCGGTCAGCACACAGTGGGTGTGGCTGTAGATGGTGGCCATGCACTTGTTGCAGTGGTCGCAGATCGAGCGCACCGAGCTGTCGGCCTGAATCCGCTTGAGCAGATCGGGTTCGGCCAGCAGCGCACGGCCCATCGCGACGAACTCGAAGCCCTCGGCCATCGCGGTGTCCATGGTCTCGCGGTTGGTGATGCCGCCGAGCAGGATCAGCGGCATCTTCAGCTCCTTGCGGAACTCCCGGGCATGGAGCAGCAGGAACGCCTCGCGGTAGGGGTACTCGCGCAGGAACTTCTTGCCGGTCATCCGGATGCCCCACCGCAGCGGCGGCTTGAAGGCGCCGGCGAACTCCTTGATCGGGGCGTCGCCGTGGAACAGGTACATCGGGTTGACCAGCGAGCTGCCCGCGGTCAACTCGATGGCGTCGAGGCAGCCGTCCTCCTCGAGCCACTTCGCGGTCTGCAGCGACTCCTCGATGCTGATGCCGCCGCGCACCCCGTCGGTCATGGTGAGCTTGGCGGTGACCGCGATCGGGTTGCCCTCCTTCTCCACCGCCTGGCGCACCGCGCGCACCACGCCGCGGGCCACCTTGGCGCGGTTCTCCAGCGAGCCGCCGAACTCGTCGGTGCGACGGTTCAGCAGCGGCGACAAAAACGAGCTGGCCAGGTAGTTGTGGCCGAGGTGGATCTCGACGGCGTCGAAGCCGGACTCGATGGCCAGCCGGGCGGCGTTGGCGTGCGCCTCGGTGACCTCGCGGATGTCCTCCTTGGTGGCCTTGCGCGCGAACTTCATCGACAGCGGGTTGAAGAACCGGATGGGCGCCAGCGCGGGGGCCTTGTTGGTGCGGGCGTTGGCGACCGGGCCGGCGTGGCCGATCTGCGCGCTGATCGCCGCGCCCTCGGCGTGGATCGCCTCGGTCAGCCGCTTGAGGCCCGGCACCGCCTCCGGGCGCATCCAGATCTGCCAGCCGTCGGTGCGGCCGCCGGGCATGACGGCGCAGTACGCGACCGTCGTCATGCCGACGCCCCCGGCCGCGGGCAGCCGGTGGTAGTTGATCAGCTCGTCGGTGACGAGCGCGTCGGGCGTGGCCGCCTCGAACGTCGCCGCCTTGATGATCCGGTTGCGCAGCGTCACCGGGCCGAGTTTGGCCGGGGTGAACACATTGGGCTGAGTGTTCATAGATGGGAGCATGCCAGACTGTCATCCGTGGGTGCGATGACACTGGACGGCAAGGCCACGCGCGACGAGATCTTCGTCGACCTCAAGAGCCGGGTCGCGGCACTGACCGCGGCCGGCCAGACCCCCGGGCTGGGCACGGTGCTGGTCGGCGACGACCCGGGCTCACACGCCTACGTGCGCGGTAAGCACGCCGACTGCGCGAAGGTCGGCATCAACTCGATCCGCCGCGACCTGCCCGCCGACATCACCCAGGCGCAGCTCGAGGAGACCATCGACGAGCTCAACGCCAACCCGGAATGCACCGGGTACATCGTGCAGCTGCCGCTGCCGAAGCACCTGAACGAGAACGCGGCGCTGGAGCGCATCGACCCGGGCAAGGACGCCGACGGGCTGCACCCGACCAACCTGGGCCGGCTGGTGCTCAACGAGCCCGCCCCGCTGCCGTGCACCCCGCGCGGGATCGTGCACCTGCTGCGGCGCTACGAGGTGCCGATCGCCGGTGCGCACGTGGTGGTGATCGGCCGCGGGGTGACCGTCGGCCGCCCGCTCGGGCTGCTGCTGACCCGTCGCTCGGAGAACGCCACGGTCACGTTGTGCCACACCGGAACCCGTAACCTCGCCGAGCTGGCGCGGCAGGCCGACATCATCGTCGCCGCGGCGGGGGTGCCGCACATGGTCACCGCGGACATGGTCAAGCCGGGCGCAGCGGTGGTCGACGTGGGTGTCAGCCGCGACGACGCCGGCAAGCTGGTCGGCGATGTGCACCCCGACGTGTGGGAGGTGGCCGGTCACGTGTCGCCCAACCCGGGCGGGGTGGGCCCGCTGACCCGGGCGTTCCTGCTGACCAACGTCGTCGAACGCGCGGAGGCCCTCGCCGGACGGTGACCGCAAAGGAGTTCGCGCGCAAGGTCTTCGCCGGGCAGTGGCCGTTCTGGCTGGTCGGTCTGTTCGTGGTGGCCGCGTTCGTCCTGGTGATCGCCGGCTACTGGCGCCGCGGCGCGCTGGTGCTGGCGATCGGCGTCGGTGTCGCGGCGGGCCTGCGGCTGCTGCTTCCCGACGACCGCGCCGGGCTGCTCGCGGTGCGGACCCGGCTCATCGACGTCGCCACCACCGCCACGGTCAGCGCCGCGATGCTCTACATCGCCTGGACGATCGACCCGCTGGGCACGAGCTAGCCGCGGTCAGGCCAGGGTCGCGCGGATGCACACCGTGATGTACGGCAGCGCCAGGCCCGCGGAGTTGGCCAGCGCGGGATGGGTGGCCAGCAGCTCACGCACCCGGTCCAGGGTGCGGGTGCGCACCTGCTCGGGAGAGGTGATGCAGTAGCTGCGCGAGGCGACCAGGTCGATGAGCGCCTGCGGCGTCAGGTAACTCGTCCACTCCACCCGGTACCGCTCGACGTCGGTGAACACGTCGGGCAGCGTGGTCTTCTCGTGGAAGTGTGCGTCCTCGGAACCGATGATGCGGCCCAGGTCGCGCACCCAGCCCATCCGCTCGTCGCGCGCGTTCCACACCAGCCCGAGCCGGCCGCCCGGCCGCAGCACCCGGGCCACCTCCTTGACGGCGAGCTCGGGGTCGAACCAGTGCCACGCCTGCGCCACCAGCACCGCGTCGACGCTGTTGTCGGGCAGCGGGATCTCCTCGGCGGTGCCCAGCAGCGCGGGGGTGTCCGGCAGCGAGTTGCGCAGCAGCTCAAGCATTTCCGGGATCGGGTCGACGGCGACCACGTCGAGCCCGCGCTGCACCAGACGGGTGGTCAGCTTGCCGGTGCCCGCGCCGAGGTCGAGCACCTTGCGGGCGTCGGGCGGCAGCATCCAGTCGATGGCCTCCGGCGGGTATGACGGCCTGCCCCGCTCGTAGGCCGCGGCTTCCGCGCCGAAGGACAGCGAGCGTTGCTTATCGGGCCGGGTCACCGTTCGGCCAGCTCCAGGGTCTGTCGGATCAGCTTGTACACGGCGTCGGTCTCGACGAGGAAACCGTCGTGGCCGTAGATCGATTCAATCACGTTGAGCCCGTCGCAGCCGGGCAGCAGCTCGGCCAGCTCCTGCTGCAGCCGCAGCGGGTAGAGCCGGTCGGACGTGATGCCGCCGACCACCACCGGCACCGGGCAGCTGCGCAGCGCGGCCTCGATGCCGCCGCGGCCGCGACCCACGTCGTGGCTGGACAGCGCGTCGGTGAGCGCCACGTACGTGCCGGCGTCGAAGCGCGACACCAGCTTTCGGCCCTGATGCTCCAGGTAGCTCTGCACCGCGTAGCGGCCGCCGGTCGCCGGGTTCTCACCCTCCTGCGCGTCGTTGCCGAAGCGGGTGTCGAGCTCCAGCTCACCGCGGTAGGTCAGGTGCGCGAACTGGCGGGCGATCTGCAGGCCCTGGTCGGGAAACCGGCCGGTGCCGTGGTAGTCGCCGCCGCACCAGTTCGGGTCGGCCTTGATCGCGGCGATCTGCGAGCTCTGCGTGCCGATCTGATCGGCGGTGGCGCGGGCGCCGACGGCCAGCACTAGCGCCGAACGCACCCGGTCCGGGTGGCCGATGATCCACTCCAGTGCGCGGGCGCCGCCCATCGAACCGCCCACGACCGCGGCGACCTCGGTGATGCCGAGCCGCTCCAGCGCGGCCAGGTCGGCGGCCACCTGGTCGCGGATCGAGATGACCGGGAACCGCGAGCCCCACGCCCCGCCGTCGGGGTGCGGCGAGCTCGGGCCCGTCGACCCGCGGCAGCCGCCCAGCACGTTGGTCGCCACCGCGCACCAGCGGTTGGTGTCGATCGGTGCGCCGGGCCCGGCGACACCGTCCCACCAGCCCGGGGTCGGGTGGTCGGGACCGGCCGGGCCGGTGATGTGCGAGTCGCCGGTGAGCGCGTGCAGCACCATCACCACGTTGTCGCGCGTCGGCGAGAGCTCGCCCCAGCGCTGCACGGCGATCTGCACGTCGTCGAGGACGGCACCGTTCTCCAGGGTCAGCGAACCGATGTCGACGATGCCGATCTCGCCTTCGGCGGGCAGGCTGCGCACAAGCACCTCGGGATCGATTTCGGACAGCGTCATCAGAACGCCGCCGTGGTATTCGGATCGGCGGACTGCGACGAGCTGAACGGCTTGGCCGCCGCGAATCCCCGATCCAGGTCAGCCAGGATGTCGTCGATGCCCTCGATGCCGACCGCCAGCCGCACCAGCCCGGGCGTGACACCGGTGGCCAGCTGCTCCTCGGGGGTCAGCTGGGCGTGCGTGGTCGAGGCCGGGTGGATCACCAGCGAGCGCACGTCGCCGATGTTGGCGACATGGCTGTGCAGCTTCAGCGCGTTGACGAACGCCTTGCCCGCGTCGACGCCGCCGGCCAGCTCGAACGACAGCACCGCGCCGGTTCCCTTGGGCGCCAGCTTCTTTCCGAGCTCATGCCACGGCGACGAGGGCAGACCCGCGTAGTTCACCGACAGCACGTCGGGGTGGGCCTCCAGATACTCGGCGACCTTCTGCGCGTTGGCGACGTGGCGCTCGATGCGCAGGCTCAGCGTCTCCAGGCCCTGGGCGATCAGGAACGCGTTGAACGGTGAGGCCGACGAGCCCAGGTCGCGCAGCAGCTGCACCCGCGCCTTGAGCGCGTAGGCCGGGGCGCCCAGGTCGGCGAACACCACACCGTGGTAGCTCGGGTCGGGCTCGGTGAAGCCGGGGAACTTGCCGTTGGTCCAGTCGAACGTGCCGCCGTCGACCACCACACCGGCGATCGCCGAGCCGTGCCCGCCGAGGTACTTCGTCGCCGAGTGCACGACGATGTCGGCGCCGTGGCTCAGCGGCTGGATCAGGTACGGCGTCGCGACGGTGTTGTCGACGATCAGCGGCACCCCGTTGCGGTGCGCGACCTCGGCGACGTTCGGGATGTCGAGGATGTCGATCTTCGGGTTGGAGATCGTCTCGCCGAAGAACGCCTTGGTGTTCGGTCGCACCGCCGCCTGCCACGAGTCCAGGTCGTCGGGGTTCTCCACGAAGGTGACCTCGATGCCGAGCTTGGCCAGCGTGTAGTGGAACAGGTTGTAGGTGCCGCCGTACAGCCGCGGGCTGGACACGATGTGGTCGCCGGAGTTGGCCAGGTTGAGGATGGCGAACGTCTCGGCGGCCTGCCCGGAGGCCAGCAGAAGCGCGGCCACGCCGCCCTCGAGCGCGGCGATGCGCTGCTCGACGACGTCCTGCGTCGGGTTCATGATCCGGGTGTAGATGTTGCCCGGCTCGGCCAGACCGAACAGCGCGGCGGCGTGTTCGGTGCTGTTGAACGTGTACGACGTGGTCTGGTAGATCGGCAGCGCCCGTGCGTTGGTCGCGATGTCCGGGGTCTGCCCGGCGTGGACCTGCTTGGTCTCGAACGCCCAGGTGCTCGGGTCGACAGCGTCGTGCTCGGTGGTCATCGAATCTCCTGTTGTGAGGGGCCTGGCAGGCCTGGTCCAGTACTCAGTTCTGTCACGCGATTAGCGGCAACTGCGCACGCCGGACCTCCACCTGTCTTCTCTGGGGGCCCGTCACAACGGACCCGCGCTTGCCGGTGACCGTGCTAACGGTCACACAACCTGGTCATCACCCGGGGCACCCCACCGCGGTTGGAGGGTTGCCGACCAGCAAGCCGGGGCTTGTCGCTGGCACTCATGACCGATACGAAGACTAGCGCACACCGAATGGGGCGTGCCAGCGCGCTGTCGGCGCGGGAAAGTTACCGGTCGGTAGCCAGATCACTCCGGTGTGCCGTGGCCACCCTGGGTCACACACGATCCGGGGTGCGGGGCGATACTGGGAGGCGACGACAGACACACAACGCGAAACAAGACGCCGGGAGAGCAACCGCATGACAGCCGAGCAGCCGACCATCATCTACACACTCACCGACGAGGCGCCGCTGCTGGCGACGTATGCGTTCCTGCCGATCATCCGCACCTTCACCGAGCCGGCCGGCATCAACGTCGAGACCAGCGACATCTCGGTGGCCGCGCGCATCCTCGCCGAGTTCTCCGACCGGCTGACCGAGGAGCAGCGGGTTCCCGACAACCTGGCCCGCCTCGGCGAGCTGACCGAGAAGCCCGACACCAACATCATCAAGCTGCCCAACATCAGCGCCTCGGTGCCGCAGCTGGTGGCCGCGATCAAGGAGCTCAAGGCCAAGGGCTACGACCTGCCCGACTACCCGGGCGACCCGAAGACCGACGAAGAGAAGGAAATCAAGGAGCGCTACGCCAAGGTTCTCGGCAGCGCCGTGAACCCCGTTCTGCGCCAGGGCAACTCGGACCGGCGCGCGCCGAAGGCGGTCAAGGAGTACGCCCGCAAGCATCCGCACAGCATGGGGGAGTGGTCGCAGGCGTCGCGCACCCACGTCGCCACCATGAAGACCGGCGACTTCTACCACGGCGAGAAGTCGATGACGCTGGACCGCGACCGCCGGGTCAAGATGGTGCTGGAGACCAAGAGCGGCGAAACCATCGTGCTCAAGCCGGAAGTCAAGCTCGACAACGGCGACATCATCGACTCGATGTACATGAGCAAGAAGGCGCTCATCAAGTTCTACGAGGAACAGATCGAGGACGCCTACAAGACCGGTGTGATGTTCTCGCTGCACGTCAAGGCGACCATGATGAAGGTCAGCCACCCGATCGTGTTCGGCCACGCCGTCAAGGTCTTCTACAAGGACGCCTTCGAGAAGCACGGCAAGCTGTTCGAGGAACTCGGCGTCAACGTCAACAACGGTCTGTCCGACCTCTACGACAAGATCCAGTCGCTGCCCGCCTCGCAGCGCGAGGAGATCATCGAGGACCTGCACAAGTGCCATGAGCACCGGCCGGAACTGGCGATGGTGGACTCGGCCAAGGGCATCTCGAACTTCCACTCGCCGTCGGATGTGATCGTCGACGCCTCGATGCCCGCCATGATCCGGCTGGGCGGCAAGATGTACGGCGCCGACGGCCGCACCAAGGACACCAAGGCGGTCAACCCGGAGTCGACCTTCTCCCGGATCTACCAGGAGATGATCAACTTCTGTAAGACCCACGGCCAGTTCGATCCCCGGACCATGGGCACCGTGCCCAACGTCGGTCTGATGGCGCAGAAGGCCGAGGAGTACGGCAGCCACGACAAGACGTTCGAGATCCCCGAGGACGGGGTGGCCAACATCGTCGACATCGACACCGGCGAGGTGCTGATGAGCCAGAACGTCGAGGAGGGCGACATCTGGCGGATGCCGGTGGTCAAGGACGCCCCGATCCGCGACTGGGTGAAGCTGGCCGTCGACCGGGCCCGCGCCTCAGGGATGACGGCGGTGTTCTGGCTCGACACCGAGCGCCCGCACGAGGTCGAGCTGCGCAAGAAGGTCAAGCAGTACCTCAAGGAGCATGACACCGAGGGCCTGCACATCCAGATCATGCCGCAGGTCTGGGCCATGCGGTACACGCTGGAGCGGCTGATCCGCGGCCAGGACACCATCGCGGTGACCGGCAACATCCTGCGCGACTACCTGACCGACCTGTTCCCGATCCTGGAGCTGGGCACCAGCGCCAAGATGCTGTCGATCGTCCCGCTGATGGCAGGCGGCGGCATGTACGAGACCGGTGCGGGCGGTTCGGCGCCCAAGCACGTCTCGCAGCTGCTCGAGGAGAACCACCTGCGCTGGGATTCGCTGGGCGAGTTCCTCGCTCTCGGTGCGTGTTTCGAGGACATCGGTCGCAAGACCGAGAACAAGCGCGCGACGCTGCTGGGCACCACGCTCGACGCCGCGATCGGAAAGCTGTTGGACGAGAACAAGAGTCCGTCGCGTAAGGCCGGCGAGCTGGACAACCGGGGCAGCCAGTTCTACCTCGCGATGTACTGGGCGCAGGCGCTGGCCGACCAGGACGAGGACGCCGAGCTCGCCGAGCACTTCGCCAAGCTGGCCAAGGCGCTGGCCGAGAACGAGGAGACGATCGTCAAGGAGCTCAACGAGGTTCAGGGCAAGCCGGCCGACATCGGCGGCTACTACTTCCCGGACCCGGAGAAGACCGCGGCGGTGATGCGGCCCAGCAAGACGCTCAACTCACTGCTGGAGGCTGCTTCCGCGTAGGCGGGTTCGAGTATTCACCGAGGAACCCGACGATCAGCTCGGCGACGCGCTGGGGCGCCTCGAACATCGGGATGTGCCCCACGCCGTCGAGGTGGGTGATGCGGGTGTCGGGCGGCAGCTGCGAGGTGAAGTGCCGGGTGAACCGCGGATGCGGCAGCACCCGGTCCTTCTCGCAGATCACCAGGTGCGTGGGCACGCTGCCGTCGGCCATCTCCAGCAGACCCGGCGCGGTCAGCGACTTGATCAGCAGCTGGTAGTAGGCCGGGCAGTGCGTGACGTCGTCGATGATGTCGCGCAGGTTCTCGTCGGACAGACCGTCCGGGGTGGCGCTGCACGGGAGGTGCGCCAGGTAGCGGGTGATCGGCAGCTTGAGCACCCGCTCGCGGAACACCAGGGTGAACAGCCAGACCGGGAAGCCGGCGAGGAACTTGCCGACGATCTCGAACTTGGCCGGGGTGAAGTGCCGCCAGCCGCCGGCGGGCGCGATACCGGTCAGCGTGCGGGCGCGGCCGCGTCGCTCCAGCTCGAACGCCACCCAGCCGCCCAGCGAGTTGCCGACGATGTGCGCGGTGTCCCAGCCCAGCGCGTCCAGGCGGCGTTCGACGTCGTCGGCCAGTGACGGGGTGTCCAGGAAGAACTTGCCGCGACCGCCGCCGTTGTGGCCGAGCATCGTCGGCGCGAACACCTCGTAGCGGCCGGTGTCGGCGATTCCGGGGGCGACGTGCTTCCACACGCTCTGCGACATCATGAACGGGTGCAGCAGCAGCACCGGCTCGCCGGATCCCAGGTGGATGGGTGCACGCTCGGTCATGCAGCCCGACACTAAGGTGATACCGCCGGTACCGCAAGCGTGTCGGTTAAGGTCTGCCGCTGTGAGTGATCTGACCACCCCGCTGACCGTGAGCACGATCAACGTCAACGGCATCCGGGCCGCGGTGAAGCGGCGCTCGGCGGAGAACCTGGGTCTGCTGCACTGGTTGTCCGAGACCGGCGCCGACATCGTGTGCCTGCAGGAGACCCGCGCCGACGACGAGCAGGTCGCCAAGGCGCTGGCGCCCGCGGTCGCCGAGGGGTGGCAGGTGGCCACCGCCGAACCGCACATCAAGGGCCGCAGCGGGGTGGCCGTGCTGTCGCGGCACCCGATTGACGACGCCCGCCTGCTGGAGTCCGACGAATTCCGTTCGCACGGACGTTATCTGGAGGTCGACACCGCCGGTGTGACGGTGGCCAGCGTGTACGTGCAGACCGGTGAGGCCGACACCCCGTTCCAGCAGGAGAAGGAACGGTTCATGGCGACGCTGGCCGAGCGCATGGAGGTGCTGCGCACCGCGGGCCGTGAGGCCGTCGTCTGCGGCGACTGGAACATCGCGCACACCGAACGGGACATCAAGAACTGGAAGGGCAACCTCAAGAAGTCCGGTTTTCTGCCCAACGAGAGGCAGTGGGTGACAGAGCTTCTCGAGACCGGCTGGGTCGACGTGGTGCGCCGGCTGCACCCCGATGTGGAGGGCGGCCCGTACTCCTGGTGGTCGTGGCGCGGGCGCGCGTTCGACAACGACGCCGGCTGGCGCATCGACTACCACCTGGTGACCCCGGGCCTGGCGGCGCGCGCGGTCTCCGGCGGCACCGAGAAGCCGGCGGCCTACGCGCTGCGCTGGACCGACCACGCGCCGGTCACGGTCACGTTCGGCTGACCGTCTGGGTGGTGCCCACGACGACGGATTCGGCGTCGTGACATGATCGGACCATCATGAGCAACGATCGCGTGGCCGCGCACGGAAAGACCGTGTTCTCCGGTGCCCAACCCACCTCCGACTCACTCCATCTCGGCAACGCGCTGGGCGCGGTGCGGCAGTGGGTCGGCCTGCAGGACGACTACGAAGCCTTCTTCTGCGTCGTCGACCTGCACGCGATCACCGTCCCGCAGGAGCCCGAGCAGCTGCGCCGTCGCACGCTGGTCACCGCCGCGCAGTACCTGGCGCTGGGCATCGACCCCAAGCGCGCGACGATCTTCGTGCAGAGCCACGTCGCCGAGCACACCGAACTCGCGTGGGTGCTGGGCTGTTTCACCGGGTTCGGGCAGGCGTCGCGGATGACGCAGTTCAAGGACAAGAGCCAGAAGCAGGGGGCGGAGGCCACCACCGTCGGGCTGTTCACCTACCCGGTGCTGATGGCCGCCGACGTGCTGCTCTACGACACCGACCTGGTGCCCGTCGGCGAGGACCAGCGTCAGCACCTCGAGCTGGCCCGCGACGTCGCGCAGCGGTTCAACGCCCGCTTCCCGGACACCTTCGTCATCCCCGAGCCGATGATCCAGAAGGTGACCGCCAAGATCTACGACCTGCAGGAACCGACGGCGAAGATGAGCAAGTCGGCGGCCACCGAGGCCGGGCTGATCGCCCTGCTCGACGACCCCAAGGTGACGGCCAAGAAGATCCGCTCGGCGGTCACCGACAGCGAGCGCGAGATCCGCTACGACCCGGAGGCCAAGCCGGGTATCTCCAACCTGCTGACCATCCAGTCGGCGGTCACCGGAACCCCGATCGAGACGCTGGTCGAGGGCTACGCCGGCCGCGGCTACGGCGACCTGAAGAAGGACACCGCTGACGCCGTCGTCGAGTACGTCACCCCGATCAAGGCGCGCGTCGACGAACTGCTCGCCGACCCCGCCGAACTGGAGTCGATCCTGGCGGTCGGTGCCGAACGTGCCCGCGAGGTGTCTGCCCAGACGCTGCAGCGGGTATACGACCGGCTCGGTTTCCTGCGCCCGCGCAGCTGACACTTGGGGAGACGGGGATGACGGCTCCGGCCGATCGACCGGACACCGGAAAACCGGGCGTCGTCGACCGGCTGCGCGCGCGGTATCCCTGGTTCGACCACGTGATGCGCGCCCAGGGCCGCTACAACGACAGCAAGGGCGACTTCTACGCCGCGGGCATCACGTACTTCACCATCTTCGCGCTGTTCCCGCTGCTGATGGTCGGCTTCTCGGTGACCGGCTTCGTGCTGGTCAGCCAGCCCGACCTGCTCGCCGAGATCGAGAACCGGATCAAGGCGGCGGTGTCGGCCGACGCGGGCAGCCAGCTGATCGAGCTGATGCAGTCGGCGATCAACTCGCGCACCTCGGTCGGCGTGATCGGGCTGCTCACCGCGGCGTGGGCGGGCCTGGGCTGGATGTCGAACCTGCGCGAGGCGCTCAGCCAGATGTGGGGCCTGCAGCGGCGTCAGCCGCCGAAGTTCCTGCGCGCCAAGCTGTCGGACCTCACCGCGATGCTCGGCCTGTTCATCGCGATCGTGATCACCGTCGCGCTGACCGTGGTGAGCAGTTCCGGGCTGGCCAGGAGCGCGGTGGAATGGCTTGGGCTGCAGGACGTCTGGGGGATGAGCGTGCTGCTGCGGGCCGTCTCGCTGGTGATGTCGGTGCTGGTGTCGTGGATGCTGTTCACCTGGATCATCGCGCGGCTGCCCCGGGAGACGGTCACGCTGCGGTCGGCGGCCCGCGCCGGGCTGCTGGCCGCGGTGGGTTTCGAAGTGTTCAAGCAGGTGGCCTCGATCTACCTGCAGTCGGTGCTGACCGGTCCCGCCGGGGCGACCTTCGGCCCGGTGCTGGGCCTGATGGTGTTCGCCTACATCACCGCCCGGCTGATCCTGTTCGCCACCGCGTGGGCGGCGACCACCCCCGAGATCATGGAGCTGGCCCCGGTGCTGCCACCCAACGGGGCCCGGATCACGCCGCGCGTCGAGGTGCGCGAGGGCCTCGGGGTGGCCGGTGCGCTGATCGCGGCCGGGGTGGGCGCGCTTGGCGCCCTGGGCATCTCACGGATGTGGCGACGTTAGCTGCAGGCCCGCCACGCAGCCGACGATCCCGAGGATCAGCGCGACCTTGAGCAGCGAGGCCGGTTCGGCGCCGGTGGCCATCGAGTACAGCACCGTCAGCGCCGCCCCGACGCCCACCCACACCGCGTAGCCGGTCCCGACGGGCAACTCCCGCAACGCCAGACCGAGCCCGCCCATCGACACCACGAGCGCGACGACGAACACCGCGATCGGGACCGGTTTGGTGAACCCCTCCGACTTGCTCAGGGCGATCGCCCAGACCGCCTCGAACGCGCCGGAGATGAACAGAATCAGCCACGCCACAGGTGCCTCCATCGCATATCGCCCTCGACGTTAACAAAGCTGTAACGTCGCATTCCGTGCCGCTTTCCACGCCCTGGTCCGAGCGGATGGGCCTGACCGCGCCGATCGTCAACGCCCCGATGGGCGGCGCCGCCGGCGGGCGGCTGGCCGCGGCGGTGTCGGCGGCCGGCGGGCTGGGCATGATCGGGATGGGCAGTTCGGCCACGGCCGCGGCGCTGACCGCCGAACTGCCGCACGTCGCAGGCCTGGACCGCCCGTTCGGCATCGGTCTCGTGCACTGGGTGACGGCCGCCGAACCCGCCCTGCTGGAGGCGGCGCTGGCGGCCGGACCGGCGCTGCTGGCGGTCAGCTTCGGCGACGACTGGGCGTGGGTGGCCCGCGCCCACGACGCCGGGGTGCCGGTGGCCGCGCAGGTCGCCGACGTCACCGGGGCGCGCCGGGCCGTCGACGCCGGCGTTGACGTGGTGGTGGCGCGCGGCGCCGAGGGCGGCGGCCACGGCGAACCGCGCATGGGCACCCTGCCGCTGCTCGCCGAGGTGCTCGACGCCGTCGACGTGCCGGTGCTGGCCGCGGGCGGTATCGGCTCGGCGCGCGGGCTGGCCGCGGTGCTGGCGGCCGGGGCGGCGGGGGCGTGGCTGGGCACCGTGTTCACCACCTGCACCGAGGCGCTGACCCCGCCGGCCGCGCGCGCCGAACTGCTGGCGGCCTCCGGGGAGGCCACCGTCACCACCCGGGTGTTCGACGTGGCACTGGACTACCCGTGGCCGGTGCACCTGCCCGAGCGGGTGCTGCGCAACGAGTTCGTCGATCGCTTCGACGGCCGCGAGGACGAGATCGGGGCCGACGCGCGCGCCGAGCTGGCCGCCGCGATCCGGGTGGGCGACCACCGGCGCGCACCCGTCAACGCCGGACAGGGCGTGGGCATGGTGCGGGCGTCCCGGCCGGCCGCCGACGTCGTCGCCGAGCTGTGCGCGGGCGCCGAGCGGCTGCTGCGCCGCTGGGGTTAGAGCCGGGCGCTGCGGCGGTTCAGCGACCGCGCGCCCATGATGAGCATGAACACGATGACGGTGCCGACCACCGCGACACCGACCCGCACCGGCACCGCGTCGATCTCCGGCAGCGGGGTGGCGGCGGTGACCGTCGGGTCGGCGGCCGGCTTCTGGCCGGTCAGCACCGGGTCGGGATCGACCAGCGTGCCGATCTTGGTGCCGGGCGGGGTGGCGAACCCGTAGTCGAGCAGCCGGGCGGCCTGCTCCCACGGCGCGATCGGCTGGCGGGTGCCCTTGAGCAGCACGGCGACCAGCCGGCGCCCGTCGCGCTCGGCGGCGCCGACGAAGGTCTGGCCCGCGTCGTCGGTGTAGCCGGTCTTACCGCCCAGCGCGCCCGGATAGTTGGCCAGCAGCTTGTTGTCGTTCTCGATCGGGTAGCCGACATCGCCGCGGCCCGGGAAGTCGAACTCCCGGGTGGCCACGATCTTGGCGAAGATCGGGTTCTGCCAGGCGTAGCGGTAGAAAAGCGCCATGTCGTAGGCCGAGGTGCTCATGCCCGGGCCGTCCAGCCCGGACGGGGTGGCCACCCGGGTGTCGAGGCCGCCGAGCTTGTGGGCCAGATCGTTGAGCTTGGCCAGCGTCGCGTCCCACCCGCCGAGGTTGCGGGCCAGCGCGAACGCGGCGTCGTTGCCCGAGTACATCATCAGCCCGTGCAGCAGGTCGTTGATCGAGTAGTGGCCGCCCTCGCCGACACCGACCTTGGTGCCCTCCTGGGCCTGGTCCTCGGCGGTGCCGGGCACCACCTTGTGGATCGGCAGCTCCTTGATGGCCTGCATCGCGACCAGCACCTTGATGATGCTGGCCGGGCGGTGGCGGCCGTGCGGGTCCTTGGCGGCGATGACGTCGCCGGTGTCGAGGTCGGCGACGATCCAGGCCTCCGCGGAGACGTCCTCGGGCACCGGCGGGGTGCCCGGTGCGGTGATCACGCCGCAGCCGGACAGCGCGTCACCGCCGAGCGGCTTGGCGGGCACCGGCAGCGGGGCGGGCGGCGCCTCGCCGGGCTTGGGTTCCTCGGAGGCGTCGACGGCCGGCGGTGTCGTCTCGCGGTACGGGCAGGCGCTGGGTTCCGGGGCGGCCGGCGGCTGCGCGTTCGCGACGGCCGGTCCGCCGAGCACGAACAACGCCGCCACCAGCGCGGCGACGCGAGTACGGATCTTCGCCATGGTGACCGCAGATTAGGCGCTTCGCGCCGCGATGCCACGGAGGCGCGCTGTTACAGGTGAGGCTTGAGTTTCAAATGTGACTTACAGCGGTGCGGGCAGCGGGCAGTGCGCCAGCGCCGGGAACCCGATCGTGCCCATCCACAGCCGGCCGTGCGCCTCGACCAGCCCGGTCACCAGACCGAACCGCGGATGCTCGGTGCGCACACCGGCGACGGCCTCGCCGCTGTCCGGGTCGAACGCCACCGCCCACACCTCGGGCTTCAGCGTCGGCTGCAACCGGTCGGGCAGCCGCCACAGCAGCCTGCGCAGCAGCGGCGAGCGCGGGGCCAGCCACTCGGCGGCCGCGCTGGGCGGGGAGACCATCGCGCACCAGATCCGCCCGTCGGCGCCGGTGGACAGGTTGTCGGGCATCCCGGGCAGGTTCTCGACCAGCGGGGTCACCGTGCCCGCCCGCTCACCGGTCAGCCAGTACTTCGACAGCCGACGGCCCAGCGTCTCGGCGAACACCAGCGCCGACCCGTCGGCCGTCGGCGTCACCCCGTTGGCGAAGTACAGTCCGGCCACCACGGTGACCGCGGTGCCGTCGGCGTCGAGGCGGAACAGGCTGCCGCGCGGGCGCGCCTCGAACGCCGCGCCCTTGAAGTGGGCGTAGCTGAACGCACTCGTCGACTCGGTGAAATAGATTGTGCCGTCCGGCGATTGGGTGACGTTCGAACAGAACGTCAGCCTGCGCCCGCCCACGTCGGCGACCAGCGTGTCCAGCCTGCCGGCGGCCGGATCCAGTGCCAGCAGCCCACCGGGGCTGGTGCACACCAGGATTCGGCCGTCGTGAGCGACGTGCAGACCCAGCGGGCGGCCCTCGGTGGTGGCGACGACGTCGACGTCCTTGGGCGCGTCGCCGGGCGAGAGCCGCACGATGCGACCGTCGACCAACCCCGTCCAGAGGTTGCCGTCGGCGTCGACGACGACGTCCTCGGGCGCGTCGCCGGGCAGCGGGACGACCGTCAACCGCGCCGACGGGACGTCGGGCAGCGGGTCGATCTGCGGCGGCTTCCAGCGGACGGGGTCGATCGGCGGTTTCGCGCTCACCCCGCCATTCTCGCGTGGAACTACAGCCGGCGGGCGGCTTCCTCGAGTACGCCGCGCAGGATCTGGTAGATCTCGTTGAACTCTTTCTCACCGCTGATCAGCGGGGGAGCCAGCTGCACGACCGGGTCGCCGCGGTCGTCGGCGCGGCAGTACAGACCCGCCTCCCACAACGCGGGGGTCAAGAAGCCGCGCAGCAGCCGCTCGGACTCCTCGTCGTTGAACGTCTCCTTGGTGGGCTTGTCTTTGACCAGCTCGATGCCGTAGAAGTAGCCCTCACCGCGGACGTCGCCGACGATCGGCACGTCCAGCAGCTGTTCGAGGGTGGCGCGGAACTTCGGCGCGTTCTCCTTGACGTGGGCGTTGAGGCCCTCGCGCTCGAAGATGTCGAGGTTGGCCAGCGCCACCGCCGACGACACCGGGTGCCCGCCGAACGTGTAGCCGTGCGCGAACGTGGTCACGCCGTCGTTGAACGGCTCGAACAGCCGGTCGCTGGCGATCATCGCGCCGATCGGCGAGTAGCCGGACGTCAAACCCTTTGCGCAGGTGATGATGTCGGGCACGTAGCCGAAGTCGTCGCAGGCGAACATCGAGCCGATGCGGCCGTAGGCGCAGATCACCTCGTCGGAGACCAGCAGCACGTCGTACTCGTCGCAGATCTCGCGCACCCGCTCGAAATAGCCCGGGGGCGGCGGGAAGCAGCCGCCGGCGTTCTGCACCGGCTCGAGGAAGACCGCGGCGACGGTGTCGGGACCCTCGAACTCGATGGCCTCGGCGATGCGGTCGGCGCAGTAGCGGCCGAACGCCTTGATGTCGTGCGAGTACTCCTCGGGCGCGCGGTAGAAGTTGGTGTTCGGCACCCGGAACCCGCCCGGGGTGAGCGGCTCGAACTGCGCCTTGAACGCCGGCAGGCCGGTGATGGCCAGCGCGCCCTGCGGGGTGCCGTGGTAGGCGATCGATCGCGAGATCACCTTGTGCTTACCGGGTTTGCCGGTCAGCTTGAAGTAGTTCTTGGCCAGCTTCCACGCCGACTCGACGGCCTCGCCGCCGCCGGTGGTGAAGAACACCCGGTTCAGGTCGCCGGGCGCGTAGTTGGCGATCCGCTCGGCGAGCTCGATCGCCGTCGGGGTGGCGTAGGACCACAGCGGGAAGAACGCCAGCTGCTCGGCCTGTTTGGCGGCGGCCTCGGCGAGCTCGGCGCGGCCGTGTCCGACCTGCACCACGAACAGCCCGGACAGACCGTCGATGTAGCTCTTGCCCTTGTCGTCCCAGATCCGCACACCCTCACCGCGGGTGATGATCGGGGGCGTGATGCCGGCGCCGTGGCGGGCGAAGTGGCCCCACAGGTGGCGGTTGGCCTTCGCCCCCAGATCAGAGCCGATTTCGGTAGTAGTCATCGTGTACCCCAATTGTATTGCTGTTTAACAAGTTTCAGATATACGAGCGTTTCGGTGGATATCACTCCCGGAAGGGCTCGGATCTGGGTGTTGAGAAGGTCGAGGAGGCTGTCGTCGTCCTCGCAGACGACCTCCACGATCGCGTCGAAGGATCCCGCGGTCAGCACCACGTAGTCCACCGACTCGAGTTCGGCCAGCTTCTCGGCGACCTTGGTGGTGTCGCCGGTGCAACGGATGCCGATCATCGCCTGGCGCGCGAACCCGAGTTGCATCGGATCGGTGACGGCTACGATCTGCATCACACCGGCGTCGACCATGCGCTGCACGCGCTGACGCACGGCGGCCTCGGACAAGCCGACATCCTTGCCGATGCCTGCGTAGGACCGGCGCCCGTCCTGCTGCAGCTTCTCGATGATCTGCTTGCTCAGGTCATCAAGTTGGAACGCCGCGCCCGGTTTGGAGGTGTTGACGCGGAAAGAGACGGGCCCGATGGGGTGAGCTGCACCCGGGTTAGGCATGACGATGATTGTGCACGGAATCCGTCGTGCCAGGCAACCGTAACCATGAAATCCCTCGTTTCACTCTGGTTGCGCTGAGGTATTGCGTAGCTGAAGCGGGTCCGGTCCGTTAAGTTGAGGCCATGACTGCGAGTTCTGTATCCACCAGCGTGGCAGGCAGCTGGATCAACGGCGCACCGGTGGTCACCGGCGGGGCCACCCACCAGGTCATCAACCCCGCGACCGGGCAGGCCGTCGCCGAATACGCCGCGGCCACCCCGGCCGACGTCGACACCGCGGTCGCCGCGGCGCGCGCCGCGCTGCCGGAGTGGGCCACCGCCACCCCGGCGGACCGGTCAAGTGTTCTGTTCAAGCTGGCGAAATTGGCCGGCGACGCCGCCGACGACCTGGTCGCCGAGGAGGTCAGCCAGACCGGTAAGCCGGTGCGGCTGGCCTCGGAGTTCGACGTGCCGGGCAGCGTCGACAACATCGACTTCTTCGCCGGCGCCGCCCGCCACCTGGAGGGCAAGGCCACCGCCGAGTACTCGCCCGACCACACGTCGAGCATCCGCCGCGAACCGGTCGGCGTGGTGGGCACCATCACCCCGTGGAACTACCCGCTGCAGATGGCGGTGTGGAAGGTCATCCCCGCGCTGGCCGCCGGCTGCTCGGTGGTGATCAAACCGTGTGAGCTCACCCCGCTGACCACGCTGACCCTGGCGCGGCTGGCCAAGGAGGCCGGCCTGCCCGACGGGGTGCTCAACGTCGTCACCGGCCTGGGCTCCGACGTCGGCTCGGCGCTGGCCGGGCACCGCGACGTCGACGTCGTCACGTTCACCGGGTCGACGCCGGTCGGCCGCAAGGTGATGGCCGCCGCCGCGGCGCACGGGCACCGGGTGCAGCTCGAGCTCGGCGGTAAGGCGCCGTTCGTGGTGTTCGACGACGCCGACCTGGACGCCGCCATCCAGGGCGCGGCCGCCGGCGCGCTGATCAACACCGGCCAGGACTGCACCGCCGCGGCCCGCGCGATCGTCGCCCGCGAGCTCTACGACGACTTCGTCGCCGGTGTCGCCGAGGTGTTCTCCAAGGTGGTCGTCGGCGACCCGGAGGACCCGGACACCGACCTGGGGCCGCTGATCTCGATGGCGCACCGCGCCAAGGTCGCCGGCATGGTCGAACGCGCACCCGGCCAGGGCGGGCGGATCGTGTGCGGCGGCAAGGCGCCCGACCGGCCCGGCTCGTTCTACCTGCCGACGGTGATCGCCGACGTCGACGAGTCCTCGGAGGTGTACCGCGACGAGATCTTCGGGCCGGTGCTGACCGTGCGCCCGTTCACCGACGACGACGACGCGATCCGGCAGGCCAACGACACCGACTACGGCCTGGCCGCCTCGGCGTGGACCCGCGACGTGTACCGCTCGCAGCGGGCGTCACGCGAGATCAAGGCCGGCTGCGTGTGGATCAACGACCACATCCCGATCATCAGCGAGATGCCGCACGGCGGTGTCGGCGCGTCCGGGTTCGGCAAGGACATGAGCGACTACTCGTTCGAGGAGTACCTCACCATCAAGCACGTGATGAGCGACCTCACCGGGGTGGCCGACAAGGACTGGCACCGCATCATCTTCACCAAGCGGTAGGCCGCCTCAGGAGTGCGGGATCACCAGCACCGGGGCGTCGACGCCGGCCAGGATCCGTGCGGCGGTGGAGCCCAGGAAGATCCGGCGCGGCGCGGCGAACCGGCTGGACCCGACGACCAGCATCTGGCGCACCTCCCGCACACTGTCGGCGTCGTTGAGGTTCTCCGCGGACACCAGCGACAGCATCCGCAGCGGTAGCCCGGCGGCGCTGGCCAGGTCCAGCGCGAACGGCAATGGGTTGTCGTCCCTGGGCCGGGTCGGCACCGCCGCCGTCACCTTGGTGATCGCGTCGGGCGGATCCTCGGCGTAGCCGCGCGGCGCCAGCGCGACCGGGATCGGGGAGGCGTGCAGCAGCGCGCCGGCCACCGAGCCGATGACGTGGCCGCCGAACAGCCCGTAGCGCGCGCCGCCGACGACGATCGCATCGGAGTGCCTCTCCTCGGCGAACCCGATCAGCGTCTCGGCGAACGACTCACCGACCAGCACCGTCGACGAGGCGCTCACCCCCATCGCGGCCAGCGCGTCGATCGCCTTCGAGATCCACTCCTCGCCGCGCTCGACGAGCAGCCTCTGATACTCGGCGCGACCCGGATGCCCGTCGGGCAGCTCCTCGCGCACCACCAGCACGACGTCCACCCGCGCGCCGAAGGTCCTGGCGAGCACCCCGGCCAGCGCGACACCGTCGTCGCCGGCGGGTGTGGCGAGATATCCGACGGTCAAATGCATTGCGGCTCCTGCTCAGTAGGTGTCGGGGACCTTGACCTCGGTGGTCGGCGTCAACGTCTCGCCGCGGAAGAAGCGTTTGGTGCCGAACGCGAAGCAGGCCAGCATGAGCGGCACCCCCAGCACCAGCATCCCGACCCCGAGGACGAACACCCCGCCGACCGGCCCGAACGCCGTGTAGCCGTAGTCGGGCTGGATCATGTCGATCGCGCTCTGGAAGAACGCCCACGTCATCGCCAACCCGCCGAGCACGGGGAAGATCCCGCGGAAGAACAGGTTTCGCACCGAACTCAACAGCGTGGAGCGGAAGTACCACACGCAGGCGAACGCGGTGATGCCGTAGTAGAAGGCGACGGCCAGACCCAGCGACGCGATCGAGTCGGCCAGCGCGTTCTCCGACAGCAGGCTCAGCAGCAGGTAGAAGAACAACGCCGACAGGCCCATCACGATGGTGCCGAACGCCGGGGTCATGTACCGGGGATGCACGCTGGCGAACCGCTTCGGGATCGCCTCGTACACCGCCATCGACAGGGTGCCTCGGGCGGTCGGCAGGATCGTGGTCTGCGTCGACGACAGCGCCGACACCGAGACCGTCAGCAGCAGCGCCGACGCGGCGATGGCCCCCGCGACGGGTTTGCCGAGCACGGTGAGCACGTCGTCGGTGTTGTCCGGGTTGTTCAGTCCGATGCCGACGTCGCTGAACCCGGAGAACGACTGCACGGCGTAGGCCACCAGCACGTAGGTGAACACCAGGATCAGCGTGGTCAGCACCGCGGCGATCCCGGGGGTGCGGCCCGGGTTCTTGGTCTCCTCGCCGACGGCCAGGCAGGCGTCCCACCCCCAGTAGATGAAGATGCACAGGATGACCGCCGCCGCGATCGACGACTCGTCCAGACCGGACGGCCACAGCCAGGACAGCTGCGGTGAAACCGCCTGCGCACCAGCGGTTCCGGAGAACACGCGGATCAGCGCGATGGCGCTGATCACGATGAGCACACCGAACTGGATGGCCATCAGGACGTTCTGCAGCCGCTCGGAGACCACGATGCCGCGGGCGCTGACCAGCGTCATCCCCACGATGAAGAACGAGCCCAGCAGCACCTTCGCCAACAGGTTGTCGGCGAGGTCGTCGAGGTTGAGGAACTCGAACAGGTAGATCGCGGACACCTCGGCGACGTTGGCCAGCACGATGATCGCCGAAACCGCCAGCCCCCAGCCGCCGATCCAGCCGACCCACGGCCCGAATGCCTTGGTGCCCCAGGTGAATGTGGTGCCGCAGTCGGGGGTGTCCTCGGCGAGCTCCTTGTAGGCGAACGCCACCAACAGCATCGGGATGAAGGCCACCACGAACATCGACGGCGCCTTCTCGCCGACGGCGAGAACCACGTAGCCGAGCGTGGCGGCCAGGCTGTACGCCGGTGCCGTGGCGGCCAGGCCGATCACGATGTTGCCGACCAGGCCCAGAGCGCCCGCCTGCAGTCCCTTCTCGCCGACCGCGGGGACGGCGGGTTGCTGTATGGCCATTGCCGCAGAATACGGTTCACCAGCGTTGTTGCGCGCCGGATTGCGGTGCGTAGGAGAACTAGACTCGCGGGTATGGGCGCCAGCCGAGTCGACGAGTTCGAGGAGCTGCGCCCGCACCTGATGTCGGTGGCCTACCGGCTGACCGGCACGGTGGCCGACGCCGAGGACATCGTGCAGGACGCCTGGCTGCGCTGGAGCGCCGCCGAACAGGAGAAGATCGCCGATCTGCGCGCCTGGTTGACCACCGTGGTCAGCCGGCTCGGGCTGGATCGGCTGCGTTCGGCCGCGCGTCGTCGCGAAACCTATGTGGGGCAATGGCTTCCGGAACCGGTTGTGACGCCGCTGGACGGCAGCGACCCGCTGGCCGCGGTGGTGGCCGATGAGGACGCCCGGTTCGCGGCGATGGTGGTGCTCGACCGGCTCACCCCCGACCAGCGGGTGGCCTTCGTGCTGCACGACGGGTTCGCGGTGCCGTTCGACGAGATCGCCGACGTGCTCGGGGTCAGCGCCGCCGCGGCGCGGCAGCTGGCGTCGCGGGCCCGGCGGGCAGTGGCGGCCGCCCCGCCGCCGGCACCCGACGACGAACACAACCGGGTGGCGGGGGAGTTGATGGCCGCACTGGCCGCCGGTGACATGGAAGCCGTTGTGCGGCTTCTGCATCCGGACGCCACCTTCACCGGTGACGCCAACCGCCGGGCCCCGACCGCGCCGCGTGTCATCGTCGGCGCGGAGAAGGTGGCGCGCTTCCTGTTCGGGCTGGCGCGCCGCTACGGGCCCGGCTGGCTGGACGGCAACCAGCTGGCCCTGGTGAACGGCCAGCTGGGTGCCTACACGTTCGGCTCGACGCCGGATGACGACCGTCCGGCGGTGATGCCCCGGGTGACCGCGGTGACCGTGCGCGACGGCAAGGTCGCCGCGCTCTGGGACATCGCCAACCCGGACAAGTTCACCGGTTCGCCGCTGCGTTGTCTGGCTGGTCGGTAGCCCACGGCACCCGGCACGCGTCGCCGGAGTTGAAGCCCTGCTCGGTGATGCCCAGCGCGGCGTTGACGCGGGCGCGCATGTTCTCCACGCCGATCTGCATGGTCAGCTCGATCACCCCGGCATCGCCGAAGCGCCGGCGCAGGTCGGCGACCTGCTCATCGGTGACGGTGTGCGGATCGGTGGTGACGGCCTGGGCGTAGGCGATCGCGGCGCGCTCGTCGTCGGTGAACAGCGGCGAGGTCGCGTAGTCGTCGATGTGCTTGAGCCGGTCGATGTCGAGGCCGTCGAGGCGCTGCAGCATGGTGCCGAAGTCCACGCACCACGAGCAGCCGATCTGGCGGGCGGTCCAGTACACGGCCAGTTCACGCACGTTCGCGGGCAGGCGGGTGCTGGTCTTCTCCAGCAGCGTCTCGTGCACCGCGCTGGTCAGCAGCTGGCCCGGATGGTGGGCGTAGACGGTGAACGGTTCGGGCACCTCGCCGAAGCGCCGTTTGGCGACCCGGTACATCAGCCGGGTCAGCAGGTTGGCTTGCTTCGGGGCAACAGGGTCGATGCGTGTTTTCTCGGTCATACCCCTTAGACGGGGCGACGTCGCGATGTGTGACAGCGATACGCGTGACATGGTATTTCCGCGCACCATAAGCGGACTTAGTTAAATCCGCTTAAGGGTTCGCCCGGCGTCGGGCGGGACGGCGGCTTTCGCTTGCCGGATAGCGGGTTTGCTCAGGACTTGCAAAGCTGTGGCTCAACGCACATTATTAACGCGATCGTTAATATCTGGCCTGGTGATACACGGGCCGAACGGTCGGTGTCGGAGACATTACGGCATGGTTTGCGGACGCGGGGGGGACCGGGCCGTCGGACCGGATCGGAGGGCTATGTAACGGGCCTGCTCATCACTTTGCTGCACAACGTCAATAGCTCTCTCGAAATCACGTGAAGGAAAACATGAACGCCTTGATTCGTCCCAGGCTCGCCACCGGTGTCGCCCTGGTTGGTGCCGCCGCGATCGCGATGTCGCCGGTGGTGGTCTCGCCGTCCGACACCGTCGACCGGCTCACGGTCGCCGCCCCGCAGATCCAGCTCAACGCGATCGACAACCCGTTCCCGCTGTGGGAGGCGATCACCCAGCAGGCGCTGGGCAGCCTGCAGCAGCTGGTCAACGAGTACCTCGCCGACCCGGTGCCGGTGCTGCGGCAGATCGCCGCCAACCAGACCGAGAGCCTCACCGAGCTGGCGATGCTGGCCACCACGTACGTGGCGTCGCTGGGCACGGCGATCTGGAACACCCCCGCCGACGTGCTCGAGATCCTCGGTGACCTCCAGGCCGGCAACGGCGGTGCGGCGCTGGAGAAGCTCGCCGCGACGCTGATGACCCCGATCAACCTGACGGCCAAGCTGGGCGCCGACGCGTTCCCGATCCTGGTGCGTCCGATCGACCGGCTGCTGGGGCTCGGGACCGCCATTCCCGCGGTGATCAGCCCGATCGTCGACGCGATCATGATCGGCGCCAGCACGTTCATCATGTCGGTCGCCGGCACCGCCGACGACGTGTGGCACAACGTCAAGAAGCTCGACGTCGACGGTGCGATCAACGCGCTGCTGACCGGCCTGGCGGTGATCCCGGCGACCGCGCTGGGTCTGGTCGCCGCCCCGCTGCAGGGGTTGATCGAGGCCAGCCACGTCATCGCGAGCGTGCTGCGCAGCATCGACCCGCCGCCGGGGCTGCCCACGTCCACGGCCTCGCAGGTGCCCGACGAGGACGCGCCGACGGTGACAGTCGATGTGGTGGACGAGGATCCGGCGCCCGAGGACGAGGTGCTCTTCCAGAAGGTCGCGCTGACCGATGAGGTCGAGGACGAAGATCTCGACCTCGGGGAGCTCGACGAGGCAGAGGAGCTCGATCTCGGGGAGCTCGATACCGACCTCGCTACCGACCTGGACGCTCTGACGGACGACGACGTCGTCGAAGAGGTCATCGAGAAGGACGTCAACGAGGACGCCGTCGAGAAGGACGCCGTCGAGAAGGACGTCGAGAAGGACGTCAACGAGGACGCCACCGAATAAGCGAATTCGGTGTAGTTGGTGGTGCTCAGCGCCACCAACTACACCGAAATCGCAAGGGGGGTCAGCGCGCGAACATCAGGGCGCGCTTGACCTCCTGAATCGCCTTGGTCACCTGGATGCCACGCGGGCACGACTCGGTGCAGTTGAACGTCGTGCGGCAGCGCCACACGCCGTCGACCTCGTTGAGGATGTCGAGGCGCTCGGCGGCGGCCTCGTCACGCGAGTCGAAGATGAACCGGTGCGCGTTGACGATCGCGGCCGGACCGAAGTACGACCCCTCGCTCCAGTAGATCGGGCAGCTCGTCGTGCAGCACGCGCACAGGATGCACTTGGTGGTGTCGTCGTAGCGGGCCCGGTCGGTGGGGCTCTGGATGCGCTCCCGGGTCGGCGGGTTGCCGCTGGTGACCAGGTACGGCTTGATCGCGCGGTAGGCGTCGAAGAACGGCTCCATGTTCACCACGAGATCCTTCTCCACGGGCAGGCCGCGGATCGGCTCGATGGTGATCGTCAGTTCCTTCTTCGGGTTCTTCGGCAGCATGTCGCGCATCAGAACCTTGCACGCCAGCCGGTTCACGCCGTTGATCCGCATGGCGTCGGACCCGCACACACCGTGCGCGCACGACCGGCGGAACGTCAGCGTGCCGTCCAGGTACCACTTCACGTAGTGCAGCAGGTTCAGCAGACGGTCGCTGGGCAGGCACGGCACCCGGAAGCTCTGCCAGCCCCCCGAATCCGCATAGGCGTCCGGGTTCTCCGGGTTGAAGCGGGCGATCTTCAGGGTGACGAACACCGCGCCGTCGGGCACGGGCGGCAGCTCGGGATCGCCGGCTTCCGGCTTGTCAATGACGGGTGCACTCATCGTCAGTACTTCCGTTCCATCGGCTCATAGCGGGTCATGACCACGGGCTTGTAGTCCAACCGGATGTCGGACAGCAGCTCCGTGCCCTCCTTGTAGGCCATGGTGTGGCGCATGTAGTTGGTGTCGTCGCGGTTCGGGTAGTCCTCGCGGGCGTGGCCGCCGCGGGACTCCTTGCGGTTGAGCGCGCCGACCACGGTGACCTCGGCCAGCTCCAGCAGGAAGCCCAGCTCGATGGCCTCGAGCAGGTCGCTGTTGTAGCGCTTGCCCTTGTCGTGCACCGTGATTCGCTTGTACCGCTCCTTGAGGGCGTGAATGTCGGTCAGCGCCTGCTTGAGCGTCTCCTCGGTGCGGAACACCGCGGCGTTGTTGTCCATCGACTGCTGCAGCGCGCTGCGGATGTCGGCGACGCGCTCGTTGCCGTGCTCGGAGAGGATGTCGCCGACCCAGTTGACCACCATGCCCGCCGGGTCGTCCGGCAGCGGCGTGAAGTCATGGCCCAGCGCGTAGTTCGCGGCGGCGATGCCGGCGCGACGGCCGAACACGTTGATGTCCAACAGCGAGTTGGTGCCCAGGCGGTTGGCGCCGTGCACCGACACGCACGCGCACTCGCCTGCGGCGTACAGACCCGGCAGCGGGGTGGTGTTGTCGCGCAGCACCTGGCCGTTGACGTTGGTCGGGATACCGCCCATGACGTAGTGGCACGTCGGGTAGACCGGCACCAGCTCCTTGACCGGGTCCACACCGAGGTAGGTGCGGGCGAACTCGGTGATGTCGGGCAGCTTGGCCTCGAGCACGTCCTCGCCGAGGTGGCGCACGTCGATGTAGACGTAGTCCTTGTTCGGCCCGGCGCCGCGGCCCTCGAGCACCTCGAGCACCATCGAGCGGGCGACGATGTCACGCGGCGCGAGGTCGACGATCGTCGGCGCGTAGCGCTCCATGAACCGTTCGCCCTCGCCGTTGAGCAGACGACCGCCCTCGCCGCGCACGGCCTCCGAGATCAGGATGCCCAGGCCCGCCAGACCCGTCGGATGGAACTGGTGGAACTCCATGTCCTCCAACGGAAGTCCCTTGCGGAACACGATGCCCAGACCGTCGCCGGTCAGCGTGTGGGCGTTGGAGGTGGTCTTGTACATCCGGCCCGACCCGCCGGTGGCGAACACGATCGCCTTGGCGTGGAAGACGTGGATGTCACCGGTGGCCAGCTCGTAGGCGATGACGCCGGTGGCCACGGGGCCGGCCTGGGTCTCGGTGATCGCCAGGTCGAGCGCGTAGAACTCGTTGAAGAACTCGACGTCGTGCTTGACGCAGTTCTGGTACAGCGTCTGCAGGATCATGTGGCCGGTGCGGTCGGCGGCGTAGCAGGCCCGGCGCACCGGGGCCTTGCCGTGGTCGCGGGTGTGCCCGCCGAACCGGCGCTGGTCGATGCGGCCCTCGGGGGTGCGGTTGAACGGCATCCCCATCTTCTCGAGGTCGAGGACCGCGTCGATGGCCTCCTTGCACATGATCTCGACCGCGTCCTGGTCGGCGAGGTAGTCGCCGCCCTTGACGGTGTCGAAGGTGTGCCACTCCCAGTTGTCCTCTTCGACGTTGGCCAGCGCGGCGCACATACCGCCCTGCGCCGCGCCGGTGTGGCTGCGGGTGGGATACACCTTGGTCAGCACGGCGGTCCGCACGCGCGGGCCGGCTTCGACCGCGGCGCGCATCCCGGCGCCGCCTGCGCCGACGATCACGACGTCGTAGCGATGTTCCTGAATCATCAGCCGTCCCCTATGTGATGTTCGCGTCGAAGGTGACCAGCACGTAGCTGCCCAGTACGAGGGTGAACCCGGTCGCCAGCAGCAGGATCGAGTTCAGCCAGAACTTCGTGACGTTCTTGCGGGCGTAGTCGCCGATGATGATGCGCAGGCCGTTGGCGCCGTGCACCATGGCCAGCCACAGCAGCGCCATGTCCCAGATCTGCCAGAACGGCGACGCCCAGCGCTCGGCGACGTAGTTGAAGTCGATGCGGTAGACGCCGTCCTGCCACATCAACATCACGAACAGGTGGCCCAGCGCCAGGAAGACCAGCGCCACGCCGGAAAAGCGCATGAACAGCCAGGCGTACTTCTCGAAGTACGGGATGCCGCGCGGACGGCGGGGCGCCCGCGGGTGATCCAGACCGGCCGGCCGGTCGTGCTCCTTCTCCAGAACCGGTGCGATGCGGCCTTCGCGGTGGTGCGGAGTCCAGGCGCCGCCGCCTGCCGACCCGCCCGCCGGGGCGCTCACAGGAACCGCTCCGCCATGTGCATACCGATCACTCCAAGCGACGGGATGAAGATTGCCAGGAAGACGCCGATGACGACCCACAGCATCACCCGCTGGTAGCGCGGGCCCTCCTGCCAGAAGTCGATCAGGATGATGCGGATGCCGTTCAGCGCGTGGTAGAGCACCGCCACGACCAGCCCGATCTCCATCAGGCCGATGATCGGCGTCTTGTACGTCTCGATGACCTCGTTGTAGGCCTGCGGGCTGACCCGCACCAGCGCGGTGTCGAGGACGTGCACGAACAGGAAGAAGAAGATGGTCGCACCGGTGATGCGGTGCAGAACCCAGGACCACATGGCCGGGTCGCCGCGGTACAGCGACCGTCTGCGCGACGGCCCCGAGCGAGGAGCCGGCACCGCCGAGGGCGGTCCCTCCGAAACTTGAGTACTCATCTGGCCTCCAACGCCTTCGGTGGACGAATGGGCTGTCGAGCAGCCCACCGGGCGGAATGTCGACTGGTCCGGTTGGCGCACTTCACCCAAACCACGGGTGGACTCTAGTCCCACTCGTACTGGTAAACGAACTACGGTCGTGGTGGCGGTGTCTTCGAAACCGCCAAAGTTAGGTTCTCCTAACATGGAACGGCGTTCGTCGGGGGAGGCCTCGGAATGGATTCAGAATCGACTCAGCGAGGGTTCGATGCCGTCCGAAATTGACTGGAATCTGCTGCGGCGCAAGGCGTTTGAGGTAACCCGGAACGCCTACACCCCGTATTCGGGGTTTCCGGTGGGTGCGGCCGCTCTGGTCGACGATGGGCGTGTCGTCGCCGGATGCAATGTGGAAAATGTCTCATATGGCCTTGGTCTCTGTGCCGAGTGCGCTGTGGTCTGCAACCTGTTCGCCACCGGCGGCGGACGGTTGCTCGCGCTGGCGTGTGTCGACGCCGCGGGGGACCCGCTGATGCCGTGCGGACGGTGTCGCCAGGTGCTGCTCGAACACGGCGGACCGGCGATGCTGATCGACCATCCCGGCGGGCCCCGGCCGCTGGGCGATCTGCTGCCCGACGCGTTCGGCCCCGATGATCTGGCTCGCACGAAACGGCAAAGCCCGTGACCCAGTTCACTTTCGACGCGTCTGGCTCCAATGTCGCGCCCTTCGACGCTCCGACCGTCATCCGGACCAAGCGCGACGGCGGCGTGCTGTCCGACGCCGCGATCGACTGGGTGATCGACGCCTACACCCGCGGGGCCGTTGCCGACGAGCAGATGTCGGCGCTGCTGATGGCGATCTTCCTGCGCGGGATGACCGGCCCGGAGATCGCGCGCTGGACCGCGGCGATGGTCAACTCCGGGGAACGGTTGGACTTCACCGATCTGCGCCGCGACGGCAGGCCGCTGGCGCTGGTGGACAAGCACTCCACCGGCGGGGTGGGCGACAAGATCACGATCCCGCTGGTCCCGGTGGTGATGGCGTGCGGCGGCGCGGTCCCGCAGGCGGCCGGCCGCGGCCTCGGCCACACCGGCGGCACCCTCGACAAACTCGAGTCCATCCCGGGGTTCTCCGCGGAGCTGCCGAAAGAACGGATCAGGCAACAGCTTTGCGAGCTCGGCGCGGCGATCTTCGCCGCCGGGGAGCTGGCACCCGCCGACCGCAAGATCTACGCGCTGCGCGACATCACGGCGACCACCGAGTCGCTGCCGCTGATCGCCAGCTCGGTGATGAGCAAGAAGATCGCCGAGGGCACCCGCGCGCTGGTGCTCGACACCAAGGTCGGCTCGGGTGCGTTCCTCAAGACCGAGGCCGAGTCGCGGGAGCTGGCCCGCACGATGGTCGACCTGGGCAGCGCGCACGGGCTGGAGACCAGGGCGCTGCTCACCGACATGGCCACCCCGCTGGGCCGCGCGGTCGGCAATGCCGTGGAGGTCGAGGAGTCGCTGGAGGTGCTGGCCGGCGGCGGGCCGCGCGATGTCGTCGAGCTGACACTGGCACTGGCGCGCGAGATGCTCGACGCGGCCGGCCTCGACGGCGTCGACCCCGCCGACACCCTGCGCGACGGCACCGCGATGGACCGGTTCCGCGCGCTGGTGGCCGCCCAGGGCGGCGATCTGAACCGGCCGCTGCCGGTGGGCCGCTGCAGCGAGACGCTCACCGCGCCGCGCACCGGCGTCGTGCGGCGGCTCGACGCGTTGGCGGTCGGGCTGGCGGTCTGGCGGCTGGGCGCGGGCCGCTCGGCGCCCGGCGAGCAGGTGCAGTTCGGCGCCGGGCTGCGGATCCACCGCCGCGAGGGGGAGCCGGTGACCGCCGGGGAACCGCTGCTGACGCTCTACACCGACACCCCGGAGCGGTTCGCCGCCGCCGTCGCCGAACTCGACGGCGCCGTCGACATCGGCGACACCGCACCGCCGCCGCGGCCGCTGATCATCGACCGGATCGTCTGACGGCGCGGATGATGGGGGATATGACGACGCCGTTGACCCCCGAGACGATCCACCAGGCGCCCAAGGCGCTGCTGCACGACCATCTCGACGGCGGACTGCGACCGGCCACGGTGCTCGAACTCGCCGAGGCCCACGGCTACGACCAGCTGCCCGCCGACGACCCCGACGAACTCGCCACGTTCTTCCGCACCGCCGCGCACAGCGGTTCGCTGGAGCGCTACCTGGAGCCGTTCGCCCACACCGTCGGGGTGATGCAGACCCCGGAGGCGCTGCACCGGGTGGCCTACGAGTGCGTCGAGGACCTGGCCGCCGACAACGTCGTCTACGCCGAGGTCCGGTTCGCCCCCGAGCTGCACATCAACGGCGGACTGTCGCTGGACGAGGTGGTCGACGCGGTGCTGGCCGGGTTCGCCGACGGGGAGAAGGCGGTGAGCGCCGAGGGCCGCCCGATCACGGTGCGGTGCCTGGTGACCGCGATGCGCCACGCCGCCCGCTCCCGGGAGATCGCCGAGCTGGCGATCCGGTTCCGCGACAAGGGCGTGGTCGGGTTCGACATCGCGGGCGCCGAGGCCGGTTACCCGCCGTCACGGCACCTCGACGCGTTCGAGTACATGCGAAGCAACAACGCGCGCTTCACGATTCACGCGGGTGAGGCGTTCGGCCTGCCGTCCATCCACGAGGCGATCGCCTACTGCGGCGCCGACCGGCTGGGCCACGGGGTGCGCATCGTCGACGACATCACCGTGCTGCCCGACGGCACCGCCAAGCTCGGCAGGCTGGCGGCGCTGCTGCGCGACAAGCGCATCCCGTTCGAGATGTGCCCGTCGTCGAACGTGCAGACCGGCGCGGTGCCCAGCATCGCCGAGCACCCGTTCGATCTGCTGGCGCGCTTGCGGTTTCGCGTCACCGTCAACACCGACAACCGGCTGATGAGCGACACCACGATGACCCAGGAGATGCTGCGGCTGGTCGAGACGTTCGGCTACGGCTGGAGCGACCTGCAGCGGTTCACGATCAACGCGATGAAGTCGGCGTTCATCTCCTTCGACGAGCGCCTGGCCATCATCGACGAGGTGATCAAACCCCGCTACGCGGTCCTGATCGGCTGACAGCCCGGCCGCGCTACTCGGGACGCAGCCGCGACTCGACGAACGCCTCCAGCTTCTCCCACTGCGCGACGACCTCGGCGTACGGCGGCTCGGGCCGCTCGACCGACTCCGGGTCGAGCACATGCGCGATGAACCGGCCCAGCGGCTGCTCGGGGTCGAGCGCCTGGTCGACGGTGGTCTCCTCGGAGTAGTCGCCGACATCGCGCAGCAGTTCGACGGCCAGCTCGAGCTGATCGCGGTCGACGGCGTCGGGGCCGTCGGCGATGTCGTCGACGAGGCCGGTGAGCACGTAGACGTTCTCCTCGTCGACCTCGACCTCCAGCGACCCGTCGGTGGCCGCGGTGCGGATGTCGTCGTAGGTGGACAGGCCGGCCAGGTCGTGGTCGTGCTCGTCGGCCAGGTAGCGCGCCAGCGCCCGCTCGGACGGGAACACGCTGATGCGGCCGTTGCGGCCGAGGAACACCGGCTGGTCCTCGAGGTAGCAGCGCAGCGTGTAGTAGGTGCCGGCACTGGTCATCAGTCGCACCGGGTCGATGCCGACCTGCAGCCAGAAGTCCTCGTCGCCGCCCAGCACCCGGCTCTGCGCCTGCGCGACCAGCTCGTCGCCCTCGTCCTCGTCGCCGTCGGAGTCCTCGGCGCCCTCGGACTCGAGCTCCTCGACGACCTCCTCCTCGGGCTCGGGTTCAGGTGCGGGCTCGGCGAGTTCGGCCTCGGCCGCGCGCACCGCGGCCGCGTCGACCTCCGGGATCGTGACGAGCTCGTCGAGCGCGTCGACGACGCTGTCCCACGACCGCGCGATCACGGTCTCGATCTCGGCCCACCGCTTGCGCCCGGCCCGGCCGGAGAACGCGTCGATGCCGCCGCCGAGCGTGCTCAGCACCGGGTTGCCGTTGAACAGCTTGGCCACCGCGGGCAGTTCGCAGACGGTGCCGAGCGAGTTGACGATCGCCAGCGTGCGGAACAGCGTGGTGACCCGCTCCTCGTTGACCTTCTCCGCGACGATCTCGGGCACGCCGATGATGTCGTAGAGGTTCTCCTCTTTCGGCTCGAACCGGTGCGCGTTGGCCTGCGTGGTCTTCTCCCACGCCGGGTGGTCGGTGAGGTCGTTGTCGGTGTTGGTCCTGACGAACGCGACCAGGTCGGCAACCGACTCGAACACGTAGAGGTCCTCGTCCTTGCCGAGGAACGCCTCCCACTCGTCACCGGCATCGCGCCAGCGTGGAGCCCATAGCGTGTACAGGTCGCCCTTGGTCAGGCCGAGCCGGATCGGCACGATGTCAGCAGCCATGGCGCACAGCCTAACGACCTGACCGGGGAGTCAGGCCGCCACACGGTCGTGTCGATCAGCCGGTGGGTCGCCAGAACCCCTGAAAACCCTGTCCCGCGTTGGTGGTGCGGATCGGGGAGAGTTTCACCGGGTCGCCCGCCTCGATCATCTGGCCGTTGCCGACGACCATCGCGACGTGGCCGTCCCACACCGCCAGGTCGCCGGGGCGCAGATCCCCGAACGCCACCGGCGCGCCGATGTCCTGTTCCTGCGCCAGCCGCGGCAGCGTCAGCCCCGCCTCGCGGTACGCCCACTGGGTCAGCCCGCTGCAGTCCAGGCCGACGCCGGGCGTGGTGCCGCCCCACTGATACGGCACGCCCAGTTGGGTGAGCGCGTGGCGAACCGCGCTGGCGGCGACCGCGTTCGGGGCGGTCACCACGCTGCCGTCGGGCAGCCGCACCGCCACGCCGTCGCCGAAGGCCGCCGCCTCCGGGGTCTCCGGCCGCGCCGCTTCGGCGATCTCGCGCACCAGCGACCCGAGCCCGCCGGCGGCCGGCACACCGGCGGAGGCCGCGCCCAACGTGCCCGGCACCCCGCCGCCGGGCGTGACGCCCGACGGTGCGGTGGACGCCGGGGCGGGCGCGGGGACAGCGGAGGTGACGGCTGAGGTGTGGCCGTCGAGTTCGGCGCGCAGGTCGTCGACCACCGCGACGGCTTCGGCCAGCGCCCGGCGGGCGTCGTTGACCAGCGCGTCGACCACCTCGGGGGAGTCCAGGTAGGGCTCCAGGGCCCGGGCGCGCGCCTCGAACCCCTCGACGATGTCGCGCAGCCGCCGGTGGGCCCGCGCCACCGCCGCACCGGCCGCGTCGGCCGAGCGGGCCAGCAGCGCCACCCGCTCGGCGGCGTCCTCCGCGCCCGCGACCGTCGCCGACACCGCCGCGGCCGCCGCGTCGGCGCCCGCCCCCGTCCACGCGTCGGCGGTGCGCCACCAGCCCCGCCCGGTGGCCGCCGCCAGCTCGTCGAGCGCGGTGCGCACGGCCGTCAGGTCCGCCGCGATGTCGTCGGCGCCGCCGGGCCCGACCAGCGCCGCCATCTCGCGCAGCGGCGCGGTGAGCGCCGCGACCAGCGCGCCGGACATGTCAGAGTCCGCCCACCCGGGCGCCGACGCGCCCGTCGGCGTCGTCGTAGGCGGTCGCCGCCCGGGCCGCGCTCACCGCGGTCTGCGCCATCCGGTCACGCAGCGCGGCCACCGCCTCGGCCTCGCGCGCCAGCGCCGCCCGCAGCGCGGCCACGAAATCGGCGCCGACGGGGCCGAGGCCCGCCGGGGTGGGGGTGTTGGACAGTCGGGCCGCGATCGCGGTGAGCTCGTCGGCGTGGGCGGTGTGGGCGGCGGCCAGCGCCCGGATCGCGTCGGTGTCGGCGTGCATGTCGGTAGGACGCGGCGCGGCCGTGGGCGGTTCCCGTTAAGGTCTGCCCCATGGATGTGCGCGTCGTCGATCACCCTCTCGCGGCGGCACGGTTGACCACCCTGCGCGACGAGGCCACCGACAACGCCGCATTCCGCGCGGCGCTGCGTGACCTGACCCTGATGCTCGTCTACGAGGCCACTCGCGACGCGGCGGTGCAGACGGTGCCCGTGCGGACCCCGGTCGCCGAGACCACCGGCTGCCGGCTGGCCAACCCGCCGCTGCTGGTGCCCGTGCTGCGGGCCGGGCTCGGCATGGTCGACCAGGCGCACGCGCTGATCCCCGAGGCCCAGGTCGGGTTCGTCGGGGTGGTGCGCGACGAGGAGACCCATCTGCCGACGCCGTACCTGGCGTCGCTGCCCGACGACCTGAGCACCCAGCCGGTGTTCGTGCTCGACCCGATGCTGGCGACGGGCGGCTCGATGGTGCACACCCTGGAGCTGCTCTACAGCCGCGACGCCGTCGACGTCACCGCGATCTGCGTCGTCGCCGCTCCGGAAGGCATTGCGGCGCTGGAGAAGGCCGCACCCGACGTCCGGCTCTACACCGCGACGGTCGACTACGGCCTCAACGAGTCCGCCTACATCGTGCCGGGCCTCGGCGACGCCGGTGACCGGCAGTTCGGTCCGCGCTAGAGAGCTGCTAGAGAGCTTCGGCCGCGTCGACGAGGTCGGCCTGGATCCGCCGCGCCCGCGCCCGCGCGGCGGTCAGGTCGTCGGTCGGTGCGCAGCGGACCTCGATGTAGGACTTGACTTTCGGTTCGGTGCCCGACGGGCGCACCACGACCCGCACCGCGGTGTCGGGGTCGCCGCCGGCCAGGATCACCGCGTCGGTGCCGGGCGCGAGGTCGGTGACCGTGGCGGCGAATCCGGCGAGCCGCTGCGGCGGTGTCTGCCGCAGCCGGGCCATCACGGCGGCGGCCTCGTCGGGGTCGGCCACCACCTTCGTCACCGCGGTGGTGGTGTGCACCCCGTGCCTGCGGGCCAGGCCGTCGAGCGCGTCGAGCACGGTGTGCCCGCGGTCGCGCAGCGCGGCAACCAGATCGCACACCAGCACCGCCGCGCTGATGCCGTCCTTGTCGCGCACCGCCGACGGGTCGACACAGTGGCCGATCGCCTCCTCGTAGGCGTACACCAGCGTGCAGCCGGGCAGGTCGGCGTCGGCGCGCGACAACCACTTGAAGCCGGTCGGCGTCTCGACGTGGCGGGCGCCGTGGTCGGCGGCGATCGCCGCCAGCATGCGCGACGACACCAGCGAGCTGGCCACCACCGTCGCCTCGGCGACCGGGCCGGGATCGAGTTGGGAGAGGATGTAATCGCCGAGCAGCCAACCGGTTTCGTCGCCGGAGAGCATGCGCCAGCCGTCCGGGGTGGGGATGCCGACCGCGCAGCGGTCCGCGTCGGGGTCCAGGGCGATCGCGACCTCGGCGTCGACCTCGGCGGCCCGTTTCAGCAGCGCCGCCACCGCGGCCGGGTCCTCCGGGTTGGGGTAGGTCACGGTCGGGAAGTCGGGGTCGGGGGTGAACTGCTCCTCGACGACGTGCACGTCGTCGAACCCGGCCAGCGCCAAGGCGTCCAGCGCGTACTCGCCGCCCACGCCGTGCAGAGGGGTCAGCGCGACGCGCACCGACCCGTGGGTGCGCCGCACCCCGGCCGCCCGTTCGAGGTAGCGCTGGATCTCGCCCAGACCGGCCGGGGTCACCGGGGCGCGCGGGATCTGGTCGGCGGGCGGCGCTTCGGCCATCGCCTGCTCGATCTCGCGGTCGGTGGGGGAGATGATCGGGTAGCCGCCCTCGAAGTACACCTTGTAGCCGTTGTCGGTGGGCGGGTTGTGTGAGGCGGTGATCTGGACACCCGCCGCGGCGGGCAGGCTGCGCACCGTGAAGGCGACGACGGGCGTGGGCACCGCGGCCAGGAACAGCGTCACCGGAAAGCCCTGCGCGGCAAGCACTTCAGCGGCGGCGAGCGCGAACTCGTCGGAGCCGTGCCGGGTGTCGCGGCCGACGACGACGTCCTGGCCGGCCAGTCCGCGGTCGGTGAGCACCTTGGCGACGGCCCAGCTGGCGCGCAGCACCACCGCGAGGTTCATCCCGTCGGGGCCGGCGCGCAGCGGACCGCGCAGGCCCGCGGTGCCGAACGTCAGCGGACGCGCGAAGCGGCGCTCGAGTTCGTCGGGGGAGCAGGCGCGCAGCTCGGCGACCGACTCCGGGTCGGGGTCGTGGGCGATCCACTCCTGCGCGGTGTCGAGGGTGCCGGTCATGACGTCAGTGTGCCCACATTCGATTCGGCGTACGCCAGCTTGCGCAGCACCGGGGCGACGAGCATCAGCAGGTCGAACTCCAGCTGGGTGAGGTTGTCGCGCATGGTGGCGTACAGCCATGCGTCGCGCTCGGCGCGGTCGCGCTCGAGCAGGTCCTTACCGGCGTCGGTGAGGTCGATGAGCTGGCGGCGCCGGTCGTCGGGGTCGGGCCTGCGGGTGATCAGGCCACGGCTGACGAGCTCGTTGAGGCCGTCGGTCAGCGACTGTGCGCGCACGCCCATCCGGGTGCCGAGCTCGGCCGGGGTGGTGGTGCCGGCGCGGCTGATCTCGCCGAGCAGCTGTAGCTGGCTCAGCGGCAGCCCGTGGTCGGGGCGGTGTCTGCGCAGTTGGCGCGTGAGCGCCATCATCGCCTCCCGCAGCTCGGTCGCCGCGGACACACTGCGGTCCATAAACCAAGTTATACCTTGGTAATTTGTCGAATCGGAAGTTATCGAACAGGAAATTTCCCGGTTGCGGTCATGAGTTGCCAAGAGAATGCTTGATATTGCGATGCCCTGGACGAAGACGGCCATGAGATGGCTCCTGCTGGCGGCGGTGACGGTCGTGGTCACCTGGCCGCTGGAGCTCGTCGGCGTCCCGTCGGCGGCGCTGTTCGCGGCGCTGGTGGTGGGCATCGCGCTGGCGCTGGCCGCCGTCGCACCCGCCCGGGTGCCGCGCCGGCTGGGCGTCGCCGCCCAGGGCGTGCTGGGCGTCTACATCGGCACGATGGTGCACCAGGACGCGGTCGCCGAGCTGGGCCCGCACTGGCCGCTGGTGATCGGCATCGCGTTCGCCACGCTGGTGCTGAGCGTGGCCTGCGGTGCGCTGCTGGCGCTGCACCGCGGCGTCAGCGTGCTCACCGGGTCGCTGGCGCTGGTGGCCGGCGGGGCCTCCGGCCTGGTCGCGATCGCCCGCGAACTCGGCGGCGACGACCGGGTGGTGTCGGTGGTGCAGTACCTGCGGGTGGCCCTGGTGACCGCGTCGATGCCCGTCGTCGTCACGCTGATCTACCACGCGGACCGCTCCCGCCCCACCTTCATCGCCGAAACCGAATCCGCGCCTTGGTATCTCAGCCTGGCCATGCTGGTCGGGCTGGTGGTCGTCGGCGCGCTGGCCGGCCGGCTGGTGCACCTGCCCGGCGCCGGCCTGCTCGGCCCGCTGGCGCTGACGGTGGCCCTCGAGCTCAGCGGCTACTCGTTCGGGCTGGCGGTGCCGGTGGTGCTGGTCCAGCTCGGCTACGCGGTGATCGGCTGGCAGGCCGGGCTGGCGTTCACCCGCGAGTCGCTGCGCACCGTGGGGCGCACGCTGCCCACCGCGATCGGGCTGATCGCCGTGCTCGGCGTCGTCACCGCCGGGCTCGGCGTGCTGCTGTCGCGGCTGACCGGGCTGTCCCTGCTGGAGGGCTACCTGGCGACCAGCCCGGGCGGCGTCTACGCCGTGCTGGCGACCGCGGTGGAGACCGGCTCCGATGTCACGTTCATCATCGCCGCGCAGGTGGTGCGGATCCTGATGATGCTGTTCGCCGCGCCGCTGCTGGCGCGGGGCGTGGTGTGGCTGAGCCGGCGGCTGGGCGACGGGGATGGTCAGAGCCGGGCGATCACCGAGGCCAGCAGGGAACCCATCCGGGTCGCCGACTGACGGCCGGCCTCCAGCACCTCTTCGTGGTTGAGCGGCGCACCCGTCATCCCCGCCGCCAGGTTCGTCACCAGCGACACCCCGAGCACCGCCGCACCGGCCTCCCGCGCGGCGATCGTCTCGTGCACCGTCGACATGCCGACCAGGTCGGCGCCCAGCGTGCGCAGCATCCGGATCTCGGCGGGCGTCTCGTACTGCGGGCCGGGCAGCCCGGCGTAGACGCCCTCGGCCAGGGTCGGGTCGATCTCGCGGGCCAGCGCGCGCAGCCGCGGCGTGTACGCGTCGACCATGTCGACGAACCGCGGTCCCACTAGCGGGGAACGCCCGGTCAGGTTGAGGTGGTCGCTGATCAGCACCGGCTGGCCGACGGTGAAGTCGGCGCGCAGCCCGCCGGCGGCGTTGGTCAGCACCACGGTGCCCACCCCGGCCGCGCAGGCGGTGCGCACCGGGTGCACGACGTGGCGCAGGTCGTGGCCCTCGTAGGCGTGGATGCGGCCGACGAACACCAGCACCCGGTGCCCGCCGATCGGCACGGACAGCACCTGCCCGCCGTGGCCCTCGGCGGTGGGTGGGGTGAAGCCGGGCAGCTCGGCGACCGGCAGCACCGCGACCGGGTCGCCCAGCTCGCGCACCGCGGGCGCCCAGCCCGACCCGAGCACCACGGCGACGTCGTGGCGCGCGACGCCGGTGCGTTCGGCGATCGCCCTGGCGGCCTGGGTGGCGGCCTGCATCTCCGGTGCGGTCACAGTGGGCGAGCCTAGCCCCGGCAGCCGCCCCGGGATGCAGTGAGATACTGCGAAGATGCCAGCAGTCGCCGCGCCGGACGCCGTCGAGGACGCCGTCACCCGGCGCCGCGGTGATCTGGTGGAGCTGTCGCACTCCATCCACGCCGAACCCGAACTGGCCTTCGCCGAACACCGCAGCTGCGCCAAGGCCCAGGCCCTGGTCGCCGAACGCGGCTTCGAGATCCAGGCCGGCGCCGGCGGGCTGGAGACCGCGTTTCGCGCCGTCTACGGCAGCGGCCCACTGGTCGTCGGGGTGTGCGCCGAGTACGACGCGCTGCCCGGCCTCGGGCACGCCTGCGGGCACAACATCATCGCCGCGGCCGGGGTGGGCACCGCGCTGGCGCTGGCCGACGTCGCCGACGAGCTCGGGCTGACGGTGGTGCTGCTGGGCACCCCCGCCGAGGAGGCCGGCGGCGGAAAGGTGTTGATGCTCAACGCCGGAGCGTTCGACGACATCACCGTGTCGGTGATGCTGCATCCCGGCCCGCACGACATCGCGGCCGCCCGCTCGCTGGCGCTGTCGCAGGTCGCGGTGCGCTACGAGGGCCGGGAGGCGCACGCCGCCGTCGCGCCGTACCTGGGGCTCAACGCCGTCGACGCGGTCACCGTCGCACAGGTGGCGATCGGGCTGCTGCGCCAGCAGATGGCGCCCGGGCAGATGGCGCACGGCATCGTCACCGACGGCGGGCAGGCCACCAACGTGATCCCCGCGCGCGCCGAGATGCAGTACACGATGCGCGCCACCGACTCGGCCTCGCTGCGCGAGCTCGAGGCGCGGATGGCGGACTGCTTCCTGGCCGGTGCGGTGGCCACCGGCTGCTCCTACGACGTGCGCGAGACCGAACCCAGCTACCTCGAGCTGACCCCCGACGCCTGGCTGGCCGAGACGTTCCGCGCCGAGATGCAGCGGCTGGGCCGCTCCCCGGTGGGACCCGAGCTGGAGGCCGCGCTGCCGCTGGGCAGCACCGACATGGGCAACGTCACCCAGGTGATGCCGGGCATCCACCCGATCGTCGGCGTCGACGCCGGCGGCGCCTCGGTGCACCAGCCGGCGTTCGCCGATGCGGCCGGGGGACCCGACGGGGACCGCGCCGTGGTGGAGGGCGCGATCATGCTGGCCCGCACCGTGGTGCGGCTGGCGCAGACCCCCGCCGAGCGGGACCGGGTGCTGGAACTGCAGGCGAGGCGGGCGTCATGAGCGTGTTGCCGCACGCCGCCGCCCGGTGGCTGTCCGCCCACTTCGACGACCTCGTGGAGTGCGCCGCCACATCCACCGGCACCCCGAGCTGGGCCGCCAGGAGTTCGCGACCACGCAGTTCGTCGCCTCCAAGCTGGCCGAGGCCGGGCTGAACCCGAAGGTGCTGCCCGGCGGCACCGGGCTGACCTGCGATCTGGGGCCCGACGACGGGCAGCGGATCGCGCTGCGCGCCGACATGGACGCACTGCCGATGCCGGACCGCAGCGGGGCGCCGTACGCGTCGCTGGTGCCCAACGTCGCGCACGCCTGCGGGCACGACGGGCACACCGCGATCCTGCTCGGCACGGCGCTGGCGCTGGCGTCGGTGCCGGAACTGCCGGTCGGCGTGCGGCTGATCTTCCAGGCCGCCGAGGAGCTGATGCCCGGCGGCGCGCTGGACGCCATCGCCGCAGGCGCGCTGACCGGGGTGTCGCGGATCTTCGCACTGCACTGCGACCCGCGGCTGGCGGTCGGCAAGGTCGCGGTGCGGCAGGGCCCGATCACGTCGGCGGCCGACCAGCTCGAGGTGACGCTGCACTCGCCGGGCGGGCACACGTCGCGTCCGCACCTGACCGGTGACCTGGTCTACGGGCTGGGCACCCTGATCACCGGGGTGCCCGGGGTGCTGTCGCGGCGCATCGACCCGCGCAACAGCACGGTGATGGTGTGGGGTGCGGTCAACGCCGGCGTCGCCGCCAACGCGATCCCGCAGACCGGCACCCTGGCCGGCACCATCCGCACCGCCAGCCGCGACACCTGGGTCACGCTGGAATCGATTATGCGCGAGATCATTTCGTCGCTGCTGGCGCCGCTGGGGCTGGAGCACACCGTGCAGTACCGGCGCGGGGTGCCGCCGGTGGTCAACGAGGAGATCTCGACGCGGATCCTGACCCACGCGATCGAGAGCATCGGCCCCGACGTGCTGGCCGACACCCGCCAGTCCGGCGGCGGCGAGGACTTCTCCTGGTACCTGGAGGAGGTGCCCGGCGCGATGGCCCGCCTCGGTGTGTGGAGCGGCCGCGGCCCGCAGCTGGACCTGCACCAGCCGACGTTCGACCTCGACGAGCGGGCGCTGGCGATCGGGGTGCGGCTGATGGTCAACATCGTCGACCAGGCCGCGCAGCTCTAGCGCGGGCCGTCCTCGCTACAGGCGGTCGCTGATGCTGCCCGGCCCGACGTTGCGCGACGGGCGGGTGCGCAGGTCGTGCACGTACTCCGGGGGCGCCCCGGCGATCTCGGCGGCGTCGGCCATCACGCCCAGATAGCGCGCCGACGGCAGCCCACCCTCCCAGGCGTCGACCACGTACAACCAGGCCAGCACGGGATCGGTGCTGGTGTCCGACGAGATCCGGTCCACCCGGCAGCGGATCTTCTTGTGGATGCCGAGTTCGGCGCCCTCCCAGCGGTCGAGGGCCTCCTCGTCCTCCTTGGTCATGTCGTAGAGCACGACGAAGACCTTCGACGTCGGATCCTCGACCACGGTGGCGAGCGCGCCTTCCCAGCCGATGTCCTCACCGGCGAACGTCAGTCGCCAACCGTGCAGCCACCCCGTGCCCGCCATCGGCGAGTGGGGTGCACGCTGCAGCATCTGCTCAGGATCCATGTTGGACCCGTAGGCGGCGTAGAGCGGCACCAGGAAAGAGTAAGGCCTGCCGCCGCGATAGGTTGAAGGGCGTGGCTACCCGCATCGTGATCATCGGCGGCGGACCCGCCGGCTATGAGGCGGCACTGGTCGCCGCGTCACGCGGACCCGAGATCGCCGACGTCACCGTCGTCGACTCCGACGGCATCGGCGGTGCCTGCGTGCTCTACGACTGTGTCCCGTCCAAGACGTTCATCGCCTCGACCGGCGTGCGCACCGAGCTGCGCCGCGCCCCCGACCTGGGCTACGCCATCGAGTTCGAGAACGCCGCGACGTCGCTGCACCAGATCAACGAGCGGGTCAAGCGGCTGGCGGCCGCCCAGTCCGCCGACATCGCCGAGCAGCTCATCAACGCGGGTGTCACGTTGATCTCCGGGCGCGGTGAGCTGGTCGACGAGGTGCAGGGCCTGGCCACCCACACCGTCAAGGTCACCGGCAACGACGGCAGGGAGAGCACCCTGAAGGCCGACGTGGTGCTCATCGCCACCGGCGCCAGCCCGCGGATCCTGCCCGGCGCCGAACCCGACGGTGAGCGGATCCTGAACTGGCGCCAGCTCTACGACCTGGACGAGCTGCCCGAGCATCTGGTGGTCGTCGGCTCCGGCGTCACCGGCGCGGAGTTCGTCAACGCCTACACCGAGCTCGGGGTGAAGGTGACGGTGGTGGCCAGCCGCGACCAGATCCTGCCGCACGAGGACTCCGACGCCGCCGCCGTGCTGGAGAACACCCTGATCTCCCGCGGCGTCACGCTGGTCAAGAACGCCCGCGCGCAGTCGGTCACCCGCACCGCCGACGGGATCCGGGTCACCATGGCCGACGGCCGCACCGTCGAGGGCAGCCACGCGCTGATGACCGTCGGCTCGGTGCCCAACACCCAGGGCCTGGGCCTGGAGCGGGTCGGCGTCGAACTCGACGACCGCGGCTACATCAAGGTCGACCGGGTGTCGCGCACCTCGGTGCCGGGCATCTACGCCGGCGGCGACTGCACCGGACTGATGCTGCTGGCGTCGGTGGCCGCCATGCAGGGCCGCATCGCGATGTACCACGTGCTCGGCGAGGGGCTCGAGCCGATCCGGCTGCGCACCGTCGCCGCCGCGGTGTTCACCCGGCCGGAGATCGCCGCGGTCGGGGTGCCGCAGTCCGCGATCGACGACGGCACCGTGGCCGCCCGCACGATCATGCTGCCGCTGAACACCAACGCCCGCGCCAAGATGTCGGGCCTCAAACGCGGCTTCGTCAAGATCTTCTGCCGCCCGGCCACCGGCGTGGTGATCGGCGGTGTGGTGGTCGCGCCGATCGCCTCGGAGCTGATCATGCCGATCGCGCTGGCGGTGCAGAACGGCAACACCGTGGGCGACCTGGCACAGACGTTCTCGGTCTACCCGTCGCTGACCGGATCGATCACCGAAGCCGGCCGACGTCTCATGGCGCACGACGATTTGGATTGATTGCACGTAGCCTGGGAACTCGGCACGGTAGCGACGAGTGACGAGGAGCCATCGCCGTGAGTGACCCGATCCCAGCCAGCGGACAGACCCTTCTAGGACCCCAGCAGCGTGCCGAAGCCTGGGAGCGGCTCGGCGGCGAGCAGTTCGACGTGGTGGTGATCGGCGGGGGAGTCGTCGGTGCCGGTGCCGCCCTGGACGCGGCGACCCGCGGCCTCAAGGTCGCGCTGGTCGAGGCCCGCGACTTCGCGTCGGGCACCTCCAGCCGCAGCTCGAAGATGTTCCACGGCGGGTTGCGCTACCTCGAGCAGCTAGAGTTCGGGCTGGTGCGCGAGGCCCTGCACGAACGCGAGCTGTCGCTGACGACGCTGGCCCCGCACCTGGTCAAACCGCTGCCGTTCCTGTTCCCGCTGACCAACCGCTGGTGGGAGCGGCCGTACGTGGCGGCCGGCATCTTCCTCTACGACCAGCTGGGCGGCGCGAAATCCGTTCCCGCGCAGAAACATCTGACCAAGTCCGGGGCGCTGCGGCTGGCGCCGGGGCTGAAACGGTCGGCGCTGATCGGCGGGATCCGCTACTACGACACCGTCGTCGACGACGCGCGGCACACCCTGACGGTGGCGCGCACGGCCGCGCACTACGGTGCGGTGCTGCGCACCTCGTCACAGGTGGTGGCGCTGCTGCGGGAGGGCGACCGGGTGATCGGGGTGCAGGTCCGCGACTCCGAGAACGGGATGACCACCGAGGTGCACGGCCACGTGGTGGTCAACGCGACCGGGGTGTGGACCGACGAGATCCAGGCGCTGTCCAAGCAGCGCGGGCGGTTCCGGGTGCGCGCCTCGAAGGGGGTGCACATCGTGGTGCCGCGGGACCGCATCGTCAGCGAGGTCGCGATCATCCTGCGAACCGAGAAGTCGGTGCTGTTCGTGATCCCGTGGGGCACCCACTGGATCATCGGCACCACCGACACCGACTGGAATCTCGACCTGGCCCATCCGGCGGCCACCAAGGCCGACATCGACTACATCCTGCAGACCGTGAACACGGTGCTGGCCACCCCGCTCACCCACGACGACATCGACGGCGTCTACGCCGGGCTGCGGCCGCTGCTGGCCGGGGAGAGCGAGGAGACCTCCAAGCTGTCGCGTGAGCACGCCGTCGCGGTGCCCGCCCCCGGGCTGGTGGCGATCGCCGGCGGCAAGTACACCACCTACCGGGTGATGGGCCAGGACGCGATCGACGCCGCCGCGCAGTTCATCCCGACGCGGGTGGCGCCGTCGATCACCGAGAAGGTGCCGTTGATGGGCGCTGACGGCTACTTCGCGCTGATCAACCAGACCCAAACCGTCGGAAAGCATTACGGTCTGCACCCGTACCGGGTGCGGCACCTGCTGGACCGGTACGGCTCGCTGATCGGCGAGGTGCTGCAGATGGCGCAGGACAAGCCGGACCTGCTCACCCCGATCACCGAGGCGCCGGTGTACCTGAAGGTCGAGGCGTACTACGCCGCCGCCGCGGAGGGCGCGCTGCACCTGGAGGACATCCTGGCCCGGCGGATGCGCATCTCCATCGAGTACCCGCACCGCGGGGTGGACTGTGCCCGTGAGGTCGCCGAGATCGTCGCGCCGGTGCTGGGCTGGACCGCCGAGGACATCGACCGCGAGGTCAACACCTATCTGGCGCGGGTGGACGCCGAGATCCGCTCGCAGCAGGAGCCCGACGACGAGTCCGCCGACGCGCTGCGGGCGGCGGCGCCGGAGGCGCGCGCGGAGATCCTCGAACCGGTGCCGCTCAATTGAGCCCGGTGCCGCCGCTGCCGGACCGCGACGGTGTCGGGCCGACGCGGGTGCGGTTGCGCGGCGGCTCGGTGCTGGTGGAGCTGGCCGACCGGTTCGGGGAGCGGGCGGCCGCGAAAGTGCTTGCCGGAGAGGTGTTCTGCTCCGACGGCACGTCGGTGACGGCGTCGACGGTGCTGCCGCCGCTGTCGGATGTGTGGCTGTACCGGGACCTGCCCGACGAGGTCGAGGTGCCGTTCGACATCCCGGTGCTGTACCGCGACGACGACATCGTCGTGGTGGACAAACCGCACTTCCTGGCGACCACGCCGCGCGGCGGGCACGTCGCGCAGACGGCGACGGTGCGGCTGCGCCGCGAACTGGGGCTGCCCGAGCTGTCGCCCGCGCACCGGCTGGACCGGCTGACCGCCGGGGTGCTGCTGTTCACCGTCCGGCGCGAGATCCGGGGTGCGTACCAGACGATGTTCGCCCGCGGTGAGGTGCGCAAGACGTACCTGGCGCGCGCGGGTGTGGACCCCACCCTGCGGTTCCCGCAGGTGGTGTGGAGCCGAATCGTCAAGCACCGTGGGCAGTTACAGGCGGTCGAGGAGAACGGGCGGCCGAACGCCGAGACGCTGGTGTCGCATCTGGGCGACGGGGTGTACCGGCTGACCCCGACGACGGGCCGCACCCACCAGCTGCGGGTGCACATGAACTCGCTTGGCCTGCCGATCGTCGGAGACCCGTTGTACCCGACCGTGATCGACGTCGCGCCCGACGACTTCACGCGGCCGCTGCGGCTGCTGGCGCACACGCTGGAATTCGACGACCCGATCAGCGGACAGCCGCGCCGGTTCGTCAGCGCGCGGGAGTTGTGATCAGGCCGGGCTTTTCAGCGTCGCGACCATTTCGTTGATGACGTTGGCGTTGGGGGTGACGGTGGCGCCCTCGCGCAGCGAGATGACGAACACCACCGAGCCCTCCACGCCGGGCACCGTCGTCACGACGATGCTGTGGTAGGCGCCCGGGCCCGCGCACTCGGTGGTCTGGATGTCGCGCACCGTCGCCACCACCTGCACCGCCGGGTGCGGGCCGATCTGGAACTCCCGGATCGGGGCGAACTCCACGTTCGGCGCGTTGCCGTCGCGGGTGTAGATCGGCGACACCGTCTGCATCTCCTCGTCGAGCGCGGCGCGGATGTCGGGGTTGGCCGAGCGGGTGACCCCGGCGATGCCGAGGTTCTGCTTGGGGCAGGTCGGGTTGGCGACCGTCGACACCGCGCCGAGCTCGCGGATCACGCACTGGCCCTCCGGGCACGGCTGCACCCAGCCGGTGCGGGTGCCGCACACCGCGACGGTCCAGTCCGGTGGTGCGGCGTAGGCCAGCCCGAGGCGGTTGATCGCGGCGTGCCAGCCCGGCTGGGAGGACTCGTCGACGGAGGCCGTGTAGCCCTCGCACGTCATCGACGCGCTCTGCGGCGGTGCCGGCGGTGCGGCACCGGTCGGCAGCGGCGCCACCGTGGTCGCCGGAGCGGACGCGGTGGTCTGCTGCGCGGCGGGGCTCTGGTCGCCGCCGCGCTGGGTGGCGAGCAGGACCGCCAGCACCACGATGATCACGACCGCGACCGCGAGCGCGATCCAGAGCCCGTACCGGCGGCGCGGGTACTCGTAGATCGGGGGTCCGGGTGGTGTCGGGTAGGTCACGTTCTCGCTCCGTATTCGCCTGTGGCAGCGACGCTACCGTCCGGACCCGAACGCCGGGTGCGTTTTACCGGCGCTCGCGGTCGTCGTCGATGGAACCGGCCGCGATCACCGCGCGGTTGCGGTCGGCGACGGCGCGCATCGACATCTTGACCAGCCACCGATCGTAGGTCATGAACCCGTTGACCTCGTTCTCCACGTCGGTGGTCTGCGTGTAGATCGCCGCGGACAGCCCGCCGCGGCGCACCGCCTCCTCGAGGTCGCGGCTGACCTCGATGTAGCGCTCGGTCAACCGGGCGCGGTCGGGGGCCATCTCGTAGGCCTGCGGTCTACCGGGCCAGCGGTTGCCGTGCGGGACGAGCCCGAGGCCGCCGTACTCGCCGTCGACGACGACACGGTGCTCGAGCGGGATCGGGTGGTCGCCGAGGCGGGTGCGCTCGTCGTGGCGGGTGGACGGGTTGTCGTGCAGCACGGGCTTGCCGGGGCCGACGTAGGTGTGGTCGTCGTAGATGTCGCCGGCGCGGGTGTCGGGCCGGGACTTGCAGCAGTTGACCCCGCTGTTGGCGTTGACCATGCGGGTGGGGTCGGCCGCCTTGGTGACCCCGGCGATGCGGGCGGTGTCGAACTCGCCCCAGCCCTCGTTGAACGGGACCCAGCCGACGATCGAAGTGACACTGCGCAATTGGTCGATCATCTCGACGAGTTCGCGTTCGAAGTTGGCCTTCGCCGCCGGTGACGGATCGGGGGCCGGGCCGACCGGGATGTCGAGCGAGACGTCGAGGGAGGGCATGTCCTGCCACACCAGCAGCCCGAGTTTGTCGGTCCAGTGGTACCAGCGGGCCGGTTCGACCTTCGCGTGCTTGCGCACGAAGTTCATCCCGAGCGCCTTGGTGCGTTCCAGGTCGAAGCGCAGCGCGTCGTCGGTGGGTGCGGTGTAGATGCCGTCGGGCCAGTAGCCCTGGTCCAGCGGGCCGTGCAGGAAGGTGATCTTGTTGTTCAACGCGATTCGCGGCCGGCCCTGCGGGTCGGGGAGAACGCTGATGGTGCGCAGGCCGCCGTAGCTGCCGACCTCGTCGACGACCTTGCCGGACGGGCTGATCAGCCGCACCGTCAGGTCGTAGAGGTACGGGTCGTCGGGCGTCCACAGCCGCGGTTTCGGAACGTTCACCCGCACCGGGTCACCCGGCTTGCCGGAGGCCCGGACGAGGGTGTCCCCGCCCGGGTCGGCGACGATCACCTCGGCGCGCTCCGTGGTGGTTCCGGTGACCCGCGGGGTGACCGTGAAACCGGTGAGATCCGAAGTGATGTCGAGTTTCTCGATGTGGGCGGCGCGCACCGGCTCCATCCACACGGTCTGCCAGATCCCGGAGGCGCCGGTGTAGAAGAGGCCCTCGGGGTTGGTGCGCTGCTTACCGACGGGGAACGGGTTGGCCTCGTTGCGGTCCTCGGCGCGCACGACGATCTCCTGCGGCCCGGACCAGCGCAGCGCGTCGGTGATGTCGGCGCTGAACGAGGTGTAGCCGCCCTCGTGGTGGGCCACCCGGCGGCCGTTCACCCACACGGTGGCGATCTGGTCGACGGCGCCGAAGTGCAGCAGCACCCGTTGTCCGCGCCAGGTGCCGGGCAGTTGGAAGACCTTGCGGTACCACATCTGGTCGTCGTGGCGCTTGATGCCCGACAGGGCGGACTCGGTGGGGTAGGGGACCAGGATCCGCTCGTCGTACTGGTCGGCGGCCGGCGGGGTGCTCAGCGCCCTGTCGGCCGGGCGGCCGGTGTAGGCCCACACCCCGTTGAGGTTGAGCCAGCGGGCGCGGGTCATCGCCGGGCGCGGGTACTCCGGCAGCGCGTTGTTGGGGCTGACGAGGTGGGTCCACGGGGTGGCCAGCGGCGGGCTCTGGCGCTGCCAGGACTCGGCTGCGTGGGCGGGGGTGCCGAAGAGGGCCATCCCCACCAAGACTGCCACGGTGACGGCGGTGAGCCGCCCGGCTGTTCTCATGATCCCCCTATGACAAAGGCGTCCCCGCAGCAAACTGTAGGCAGCGTTGACCAGCGCGGGAATCCGGTGTTTCCCCATCGCTTGTGCGGGTCGGCCGCAGCATGTCGCCTCTGCGGGCGCGGTGTGGGCATGAAGCAGTGCAAACGTGGGGTTCAAGTGCGTGCGGAGCCTAACATCCGGCTGCGTCCGGCGCCATGGTTACGAGCGGGATCTCGCACGATGGACAGCGAGAGCAGCGCTCGCTGTAGCAAATCAGAGTTTCTCGGGCTGGGCGGGGGTGCGGAAAAGGGCATCGACCATCTCATCGGTGCGGGCGGCGGTGTCGTTACGGCCCGAATTGACCCGAGCGTCAGTACGCTGGGCTCACGAAGGGAGGTGCCGTGCGCAACATCATGCTGTGGGTGGTGGCCGCGGGTATCGCCGGCGGTCTGATGACGGTCAGCGCGCCGACCGCCGAGGCGACGCTCTGCGGCTCCATCGGGGGTCGCCACATCGACGTGACCGGCTGCGCGGATCCGCTGTCCTACCTCAACGAGGCGCTGCCGCCGCCCCCACCGCCCCCGCCGCCCAGCGAGGTACCGCCGCCCAGCGACGCGCCACCACCGCCACCACCACCTCCGGCGTATGTGCCGCCACCGCCGGCGCCGAACGTCAGTGTCTGCGCGAACGTGGGACGAAGGGTGAGCGTCACCGGCTGTATCTGAATCTGCTTGACTGACAACCGTGGACCGCACTTCATTCGATCGTCTCTTCGACATGACCGGCCGCACGGTAATCGTCACCGGCGGCACCCGGGGTATCGGTTTGGCGCTGGCCGAGGGATTCGCGCTGGCCGGTGCCCGGGTGGTGGTGGCCAGCCGCAAGCCCGAGGCGTGCGAGCAGGCGGCGCAACGGTTGCGTGAGCTCGGTGGGCAGGCCATCGGGGTGCCGACGCACCTCGGCGAGCTGGACAGCCTCGACGCTCTCGTGGCGCGCACCGTCGAGGAGTTCGGCGGCATCGATGTGGTGGTCAACAACGCGGCCAACGCGCTGGCCCAGCCGTTGGGGCAGATGACCCCGGATGCGATGCAGAAGTCGTTCGAGGTCAACCTGCGCGGGCCGGTGTTCCTCGTTCAGTCGGCGCTGCCGTATCTGAAGGAGTCGCCGAAACCGGCTGTGATCAACATGATCTCGGTGGGCGCGTTCATGTTCGCGGGGTTCACCTCGATCTACTCGGCGAACAAGGCGGCGCTGATGTCGTTCACGCGGTCGATGGCCACGGAGTACGCGCCGTTCGGGATCCGGGTCAACGCGATCGCGCCCGGTCCCGTCGACACCGACATGATGCGCAACAACCCGCAGGAGGCCATCGACGCGATGGCCAACAGCACGCTGATGAAGCGACTGGCGTCACCGGACGAGATCGTCGGCACCGCGCTGCTGCTGGCCGCCGATGCCGGCAGCTACATCACCGGCACCGTCATGATTGTCGACGGCGGCGGAACGCCTCGGTAGCCTCGCGGATCGCCCCGCTGGTGGAGGCCAGGATCTGGCTGCGGTTCTCCACCTGCAGGGCCGCGTCCAGGCTGGGCGCCTCGAGGTTGGCCCACAGCACCTGCTTGGTGGACTCGACCCCGAACTTGGCGTAGCCGCAGAGGGTTTCGGCGATCTCGAGGGCATCGTCAACGACGTTGCCGGTGCTGATGCGGGAGACCAGCCCGAGCCGCAGGGCCTCCTGGGCGTCCACAGCGCGGGCGGTCAGGATGAGGTCGAACGCCGGCCCGGCGCCGATGATGCGGGGCAGGGTGTAGCTGACACCGATGTCGCAGCCGCCGAGTCCGAGCTTGATGAACTGGGTGCAGAACCGGGCGGATTCGGCGGCGACGCGGATGTCGCAGGCGGCGGCGATACCGAGACCGCCGCCGTAGGCGACGCCGTTGACCGCGGCGATGACGGGCTGGCGCAGGCGCTGGATCTTGACGGTGAGGTCGGCGATGAGCTCCTGGAAACGCATGCCGGAGCGGGGGAACTCCAGACCCTCCCCGGTGATCTCGGGGTCGTAGTCGGTCAGATCCAGGCCGGAGCAGAAGCCGCGGCCGGCGCCGGTGAGGACGACGACGCGGCAGTCGTTGTCGGCGCGCAGGTCGTCGAGGGCGGAGTGCAGGTCGCGGACGAGCTCATAGGACAGCGCGTTGAGCTTCTCGGGCCGGTTGAGCGTGATGACGGTGATGTCGGGGCGCGGGCGGCTCAGTTCCAGGGTCGACATGGGAACACCGTAGCCGCCGGAGGTTTCAGGGTGTGCTGCGCCACCCGTCGACGCCGACGGCAATCATCCGCAGCTGTTTGACGGCGACACGTTTGATCTCGTCGAGCGCGGCCTGGTCGTGGGCGTCCTCGATGGCCTCGGCAGTGACGATCATGGCGTTGACGAACAGGCTGGCCAGGATGTTGAGATCCTCGCTGCTCCAGGTGTTCAATCCGGGGAAGCGGGCCAGGTCGATGGCGAGTTCGGATGTGATGAGCCGGATTTCGGTGCGGATGGCGTAACGCAGCACCGAGACGCCGCTGTTGCGCTCCCGGCCGATGAACCGCCAGTGCTCGCGGCGCTCGTTGACCCCGTCGATGAGGATGTCGACGCTGGACTCGATGACGCGGGTGGGGTCGAGTTTGCCGGCGCGGGCGCCGCGCAGCAGGTCACGCAGGCTGCGGAAGGACTCGTCGATCAGGACGAGGCCGAGCGCCTCCATCGACTCGAAGTGGCGGTAGAACGCCGCCGGCACGATGCCGGCCTCGCGAGTGACCTCACGCAAGCTCAGCCCGGAGAAGCTGCGCTGCTCGAGCAGGCGCAGAGCGGCGTCGATGATGGCCTGCCGGGTCGCCTGCTTGCGCTCCTCGCGGGTGAGAGTGTCACGCGTGCGCGAACGCTCGCCCCGTCCGGACCGGCTACCCATGTTTGCCAGCGTACAGCTGTTCACTCGGGCGTGGGTGGGCGGTCAGAAGTTCTTGTCCGCGCCGCCGGTTTCGGCGGCGGGCGTGGTGTTGATCGGATTGCCGGCGAGATCCGTGATACCGGCGCCCGGAGTCCAGGTCATGTCGCTGGATGTGCCCTCAGTGGCGGAAATTATCACCTTAATTCCGAGTAGGTTGAGTGACTCTCCTTCTTTATACGAACCGAGCACGACCCTGATCGTGTTGCCATCCACGGTCATCGTCGATGGGGTCGCTGTTCCAGGCTCACCGAAGGTGAGGCTTCGCACTCCCGTCAAGAGGTTCAGCACACTGCCCACGCCGGTGACGTAGTTGGACGCTCCCAAACCAACTGTGCCCAACGGTAGTAGCGCACCATTCATGTCGAACACTTCAAGACTGTCCTGGTTGCCTAGGAGGTTAAGGAGAAGGTTGTCATCGTAGGCGCGAACGTAGACCGACCTCGGGCTGCCGTCCCAATTGGCGATGATTGAGGCGGGGTCGATCGGTTCGCTGAAGGTGAAGACGATCGTGTCGCCCTGCTCCATGAGTCCTTGAGTGCCACCGTTCTTGTTGATGGTTTGCACATCGATGGCCTTCGGTGCGACGTTGTCGACGATGGTGACTGTCGCGGTGGATGTTTGGGATCCATTCCCGATCGTGTACATGAAGCTGGCCGGCCCGGTTGTTGTGCGGGTGAAGGTGACCGTGCCTGCTGTCTCGTTATAGGTGACCGTGCCGCCCACCGGGTTTGACACCCCGACGAAGTTCATTGGGCCGCCGTCGATGTCGGTGTCGTTGGCCAGGAGGGTGGAGACATTGATCGTGATCGTGTTCCCCGACGGGATCGTCACCGTGTCGTTGACCGCGGCAGGCGGATCGTCGACTGCGATGACATTGATGGTGACGGTCGCCGTGTTGCTGACCGCGCCACTGTTGTCGGTGATCTCGTAGGTGAAGCTGTCGGTGCCGTTGAAGTTGGCATTCGGTGTGTAGGTGAACTCCCCGGTGGTTTCGTTGAACGTCAGGGTGCCGTTCGAGGGACCCGTCACCACCGCCGCCGACACGATGGTGGCCTTGCCCTCGGGATCGGTGTCGTTGGTCAGTACGTTGCCTGTGACCTGAGTGTCCTCGTTGGTGGCGATGGTGTCGTTGACCGCGACCGGCGGATCATTGACCGGCTCCACCGTAATCGTCACCGTCGCTTCCTCACTCGTCAGCGAGCCGTCGCTGATCGTGTAGGTGAAGCTGTCGGTGCCGTTGAAGTTGAGCCCTGGCGTGTAGGTGAACTCTCCGGTGGTGCTGTTGAAGGTCAGGGTGCCGTTTGAGGGACCCGTCACGACCTCCGCCGACTGGATCGTGTTGTTGCCGTCCGGGTCAAAGTCATTGGTCAGCACGTTGCCGGTGACCGGGGTGTCCTCGTCGGTGGTGAAGCTGTCGTTCACAGCAACCGGTCGGTCGTTGACCGGGGTCACCGTGATGTCCACCGTGGCATCGGCGGTGCCACCCTGGCCGTCGGAGACGGTGTAGGTGAAGCTGTCGGTGCCGTGGTAATCCTGGTGCGGCGTATAGGTGAACGTGCCGTTGGGGTTCAGGTTCAGCGTGCCGTGCGACGGATCGGTATGCGAGATGACCGTCAGCGGGTTGCCATCGACGTCGCTGTCGTTGCTCAGGACGTTGCCGCTGTAGGTGGTGTCCTCGGCGACGGTGAAGGAATCGTTGGCGGCGACCGGGGGGTCGTTGACCGGTGTGACCGTGATTGTGACGACACCCGCGGTCTGGCCGTTCACCGTGCCGTCGTTGACCCGGTAGAAGAACGTGTCGGTGCCGTAGAAGTTCGCATTCGGCGTGTAAGTGAAGGTGCCGTTGGAGTTCAGCGTCAGAGTCCCGTTATTGGGCCCCATGACCAGAGTCGCCGAGAGGGCGTCACCGTCGACGTCGATGTCGTTCGTCAACACGTTGCCGTTCAACGGGGTGTCCTCGTCGGTGCTGAACGAGTCGTTGACGGCGACCGGCCGGTCGTTCACCGGGTTGACGGTGATGTTCACGGTGCCGACAGCGGTGCCGCCCTGGCCGTCGGAGACGGTGTAGGTGAAGCTGTCGGTGCCGTTGTAATTCTCATGCGGTGTGTAGGTGAACGTGCCGTTGGGGTTCAGCGTCAGCGTGCCGTGCGCCGGGTTGGTATTCGCGATGACCGTCAGAGCGCCGCCGTCGACGTCGGTGTCGTTGGCCAGCAGACCGGTGCCGGCGGGCACGGTCAGGACGGTGTCCTCGTTGACGCTGTAGTTGTCGGTCACGGCGACAGGCGCATCGTTGACCGCGATCACCGTGATGTTCACGGTGCCGACGGCGGTGCCGCCCTGGCCGTCGGAGACGGTGTAGGTGAAGCTATCGGTGCCGTTGTAGTTGGCCACTGGGGTGTAGGTGAACGACCCGTCGGTGTTGACGGTGACGGTGCCGTGGGCCGGCTCGGTGGTCAGGGTGGCGGACAGAGTGCCGCCGTCGACGTCGGTGTCGTTGGCCAGCAGACCGGTGCCGACGGGCACGGTCAGGACGGTGTCCTCGTTCACGGTGTACGTGTCGGTGCCCGCGACCGGCGCGTCGTTGACCGAGGTGACCGAGATCGTCACCAACGCCGTATCGGTGCCGCCTTGGCCATCGGAGACCTCGTAGGTGAAGGTGTCGGTGCCGTTGAAGTTGAGATCGGGCGTGTAGGTGAACGTGCCGTCCTCGTTGAGCGTCAACGTGCCGCTGCTCGGACCCGACACCACGCCGACCACTGTCAGCGCATCCTTATCGGCGTCAACGTCGTTGGCGAGGACATCCATGGTGAGCTCGGTGTCCTCATCGACGGTGAACGAATCGTCGTTGGCCACCGGGGCGTCATTGACGTTGGTCACCACGATGGTGACCAACGCCGTGTTGCTCGTCAGCTCGCCGTCTGAGGCCTCGTAGGTGAAGGTGTCGGTGCCGTAGAAATCGACATTGGGGACGTAGGTGAAGCTACCGTCCGGGTTCAGCGTGAGCGTGCCGTTCTTCGGGCCGTCGACCAGGCTGACGGTGATGGAATCGTCGTCGACGTCGATGTCGTTGCCGATCACCGAGTCTTGCAGCGTTCCCTCTTCGGGGACGGTGAAGTTGTCGTTGTGTGCGATCGGCGCATCGTTGACCGGCTGAATGTTGAATGTCACGGTGCCGGTGGCGATTCCGCCCTTGCCGTCGGAGACGGTGTAGGTGAACGAGTCGGTGCCGTGGTAGTTGGGGTTCGGCGTATAGGTGAACGTGCCGTCGGCGTTCAGGTCCAGGGTCCCGTTACTGGGTGGGTCATCCAGTGTCACGGTGAGGCTGTCGCCGTCGACGTCGTGGACGGTGACGCTGGACTCGATCTGGTGGTCCTCGTCGAAGGTGAAGGTGTCGTCTTCGGCGGTCGGGTCGTCGTTGACGGGGGTGATGGTGATGGTGATGGTGCCGGTGGCGGTGCCGCCCTTACCGTCGGTGACGGTGTAGGTGAAGGAGTCGTCGCCGTTGTAATTCGTCGTCGGGGTGTAGGTGAAGGTGCCGTCTTCGTGGATGGTCAGGGCACCGTATTCCGGTTCGGTGCCGACCTCGATGGTCAGGGGGTCGCCGTCGGCATCGGAGATCGGCAGGGTCCCGGTGTAGGGGGTGTCCTCCTCGGTGGTCACGGTGTCATCGCCGGCGACGGGGGCGTCGTTGACGGCGGCGATGGTGATGGTGATGGTGCCGGTGTCGCTGTAGGTGCCGTCGCTGATCGTGTAGCTGAAGCTGTCGGTGCCGTTGAAGTTCTCGGCAGGTGTGTAGGTGAACTCGCCGTCGGCGTCGATGGTCCAGGTGCCGCCGTTGGCGGTGACGCCGGAATCGGGGGTGACGGTGAGGATCTCGTCGTCGACGTTGGCGGCGTTGTTGGCGGTCAGCACGTTGCCGGTGACTGCGGGGCCGTCTTCGATCCCGGTGCCGGTGAACTCGACAGCGCTCACGGGGTCGTTGACGGCGGTGACGGTGATCGTCACGACACCGGTGGAGCTGGTGGCGCCGTCGCTGATCGTGTAGCTGAAGCTGTCGGTGCCGTTGAAGTTCTCGGCAGGTGTGTAGGTGAACTCGCCGTCGGCGTCGATGGTCCAGGTGCCGCCGTTGGCGGTGACGCCGGAACCCGGTGTGACGGTGAGGACCTCGTCGTCGACGTTGGCGGCGTTGTTGGCGGTCAGAATGTTGCCGGTGGCCGTGGCGCCGTCCTCGACGGCGTCGGCGGTGATCTCGACGGCCTGCACCGGATCGTCGACCGCGGTGACGGTGATGGTCACCGTGCCGATCGCGGTACCACCCTGCCCGTCGGAGACCAGGTAGGTGAAGGTGTCCCCGCCGTTGAAGTTCGGTGCCGGGGTGTAGGTGAAGGTGCCGTCGCCATCCAGCGTGACCGTGCCGTTCTTCGGTTCCGTCGCCAATATCACCGACAACCCATCGCCGTCGGGGTCGGTGTCGTTGCCGAGGACATTGCCGGTGAGCGTGCTGTCCTCGTTGATGGTGTAGGAGTCGGGACCGGCGACGGGCAGGTCGTTGACCGAGGCCACCGTGATCGTCACCGTGGCCGTGTTGCTCGTCAGGAGGCCGTCGGAGGCCTTGTACGTGAACGAGTCGACGCCGTGGAAGTTGGCGTTCGGCGTGTAGGAGAACGTGCCGTCCGGATTCAGCGTGAGCGTCCCGTTCGACGGGCCCGAAACCAGCTGTGCCGTCAGCGGATCGCCGTCTGAGTCGGTGTCGTTGTCCAGGACGCTGCCGGTCTTCGGAGTGTCCTCGTTGGTGGTGAACGTGTCGTTGGCCGCCACCGGTGCGTGGTTGATGTCGCGGACGGTGATGCGGACCGTCGCTACTTCACTGTCGGCGGCGTTGTCGGAGGCGATATAGGTGAACGAATCCTCGCCGTGGAAGCCGCTGTTGGGGATGTAGGTGAAGGTGCCGTCAGCGTTGAGCGTCACCGTGCCGTTGGCCGCCGGGCTCACCAGGGTGGCGGTGAGTGGGTTGTTGTCCTTGTCGGTGTCGTTGCTCAGGACGTTGCCGGTCAACACCGAATCCTGGTTGATCGTGTACGAGTCATCCTGGGCCACAGGCGGATCGTTGACCGGTGTCACCGAGATGATGACGATCGAGGCGTCACTGTCGACGACACCGTCGGAGACGGAGTAGTAGAAGTAGTCGACGCCGTTGAAGTCCGGTGCCGGCGTGTAGGTGAACGTGCCGTCCTCGTTCAGCGTCACGTCGCCGTGCGAGGGCGGCATCACCAGGACCGCGGTGAGCGCGTCGCCGTCGATGTCGTGGTCGTTGTCCAGGACGTTGCCCGTCAACGGCGAGTCCTCGGGCGTTGAGTAGAAGTCGTCCTGCGAGACCGGGGCGTCGTTGACGGGGGTGACGGTGACGGTGACCAGGCCGGTGTCGCTGCCACCCTTGCCGTCGATGACGGTGTAGGTGAAGGTGTCGGTGCCGTTGAAGTCCGCCGCCGGGGTGTAGGTGAACGACCCGTCCGGGTTGAAGGCCACCGTCCCGTGTCCCGGCTGCGTGACCGTCGACACCGAGAGCGGATTGCCGTCGACGTCGCTGTCGTTGGTCAGCAGGTTGCCGCTGAGCGTCCCGTCCTCGGCGACCACATAGACGTCGTCCTGAGCCACCGGTGCGTCGTTGACCGGGGTCACCGTGATCGTCACGACCGCCGGCGCGCTGGTGGCGGTGCCGTCGGACACCGTGTAGCTGAACGAGTCTGTGCCGTAATAGTTCTCGTTAGGCTTGTAGGTGAAGCTGCCGTCCGACTCCAGCGTGAGTGTGCCGTGCGCCGGATTCGACACCACCGACGCGGTCAGTGAGTCGCCGTCCACATCGCTGTCGTTGGTGAGGACGTTGTTGGTGAGCGTGCCGTCCTCGGTGACGGTGAAGCTGTCGTTGACCGCGACGGGCGCGTCGTTGACCGGGTTGACCGTGATGGTGACGGTGGCGGGGCCACTGGTCGCGCCGTGGCTGTCGGTGACGGTGTAGGTGAACGAGTCGGTGCCGTGGAAGTTCGCGTTCGGCGTGTAGGTGAAGCTTCCGTTCGAATGCCACTGCAGCTGACCGTTCGCCGTCCCCGCGCCGGGGGTGACCGTCAGCGGGTCGCCGTCGACGTCGACGTCGTTGGCCAGCACGTTGCCGACCAGGACCGCGTCCTCGTTGACGGTGTAGGAATCCGGGTTCGCGACCGGGTCATCGTTGACGGGGGTGACGGTGATCCGCACCAGCGTCGGCGCACCCGTCAGCTCACCGTCGGTGGCGACATACGAGAACGCATCGGTGCCAGTGAAGTTCGCGTTCGGCGTGTAGACGAACGAGCCGTCGGCGTTGAGCTGGACGGTGCCGTGGCTGGGCGCGGTGTCCAGCACCGCGGTGAAGCTGTCACCGTCGGGATCGGAGTCGTTGGCCAGGACGTTGCCCGTGGCCTGCGAGTCCTCGGTGATGACGTACTCGTCGTCAGTGCCCACCGGGGGCCGGTTGACCGGGGTGATGATGATGGCGACGCGTGCCGGGGCGCCCGCCGCGCTGTTGTAGGCCGTGTAGAGGAACACGTCCTCGCCGGAGTACTCGGGATCGGGCTCGTAGAGGAACGAGCCGTCCGGTTGCAGCGTCAACCTGCCGTACTGAGGCTCCACAAGCGGTGCGGCGGTGAGGGTTTCGCCGTTGGGGTCGGTGTCGTTGGCCAGCACGTTGCCCGTGGCGGGCACGCCCTGTTCGGTGACGAACACATCGTTGTTCGGCGTCGGCGGCAGCGTCGCGGCCACAACCGTGATCCTGATCTTCGCCGAGTCGGTGTGGCCCCAGTGCGGGCGCAGGAAGCCGAGCAGGCCGTGCAGGTGCGGTCGGGTGTGGGCGTCGCTGACGGTGAGCCGGAACTCGTCGGTGCCGGTGAAGCCGGGGTCGGGGGTGTAGGTGAAGGTGCCGGTGGCCTGGTCGACGGTGACCGAGCCGTGCGTCGGCCCGCCGGGCACGCCCTGGGTGGGCACGTAGTACCGGAGGTTGTCACCGTCGAAGTCGTGCACGTGGAAGGAGATCGGGCCGCTCTCCCCGCCGGGAGGCAGCACCAGGGTGATCTCCTGGTTGATCGCGATCGGAGTCCAGTTGAAGAAGGTGCGCTGCACCTCGCGGCGCACGAACTCCAGCATCGCCCACAGCATCGGCGGGTGCGTCGGCGCGGACGGGTGCCCGAAGATCGGGGTCAGCAGGGCGGCGACGACGGTGTGCGCGAGATCGATGACGGCCATCGGCACCGCCAGCACCGCCTGCAGCGGGTTGACCGCGGTCGCCGACGGGATGGTCGGCGGGGCGATCGTGGCGTGGTGGGCCACCTGGTTCAGCGTGACGTCCTCGACGCCGACGGACGTGGCACCGGCCCGGCCGACCGACTGCAGAGTCGAGTCGATGACGGTCGTGTCGCTGGCCGCCGGGGTGAATGTGTCGTGCTGCGAACCGATTTCGGCGGCGGGACGGTCCTTGTCGCTGCGTGCCGGTGTCGCGTCGGTCTGCTCGGTGGGGGCCGACTCGGCGTCGTCGGCGGGGGTCGTTTCCGGCTCACCGGCGGGCTCGGATGCGGTGGTGTCCTCGCCGGCGGATTCGTCGTCGTCTGCCGGTAGTTCATCGGCGTCGGTGACCTGATCGGTGTCGTCGTCGGAGTCGATGCGCCCACCGGAACTGCTGACCTGCATGCCGCCGGTGCCGGGGTCGTCGGAGGTCTGGGTGTCAGAGTCGCTGGTGCCGCCGGCCTCGGAGGTGGAGGCAGAGGTGGAGGGGGAGGTGGGGGCGCTGTCCGATGCGCTCGAGTCCGTCGCCTCGGCCGTCGAGACCTTCGAGTCGTCGGAGGCGGAGTCGGTGTCCGCGTAGGCGACGGCCAGGCCGTGGTGGCCGGTGCCGACCACGACGCCGATGCCGAGCGCCACGGCCAGTGCGCCGACCCGGCCGATGTAGCGCGAGTAGTGCGCCGCGGTGGCCGGCTCGAGGCTGGTCGCCGCGTGGTCCTCGGCGCGCAGGGTGAAGTGCGGGTAGATCGCCTGTGGGCTCGTCGTGCGGGGGTCCCTCCGATGACGTCCCCTGTTCATTCCAGCCATGTCGTTCTCCCCGCGGTCAGGCGCCTCAGAGCGAAGTCGACCGCACTGATTCACGCCCCGATGCGCAGGTGACGCCTCAAGGGGCGGGCGCTCAGCTAATTTAACGAACTAGACAATTAGTTAACCATAAGTCAACTTATGGAAACAACGTCCGACGGCGTGATTCGCATCTCGTTTCTACAGGCGGGAAGTACTTCGGATTTCGCGTGAATAGCGCTTGAGTCACTACGAATTACGAATCTCGCCGACAAACCTGCAGTACTTGCATGTGCAAGAAATACCGGAATCCAGCAAATGATCTTGATGCGCGCCGGGGGCGGTGTTCACGCAATTGAAACAAGTGTTCACTGAATGTGAGGGCGCCCACAAACCGGATAAACCCATTGATCGGGCCCTCGCCGTCGTGCACGGTGTACATATGTTCACTGGAAATTCCACTGGAACGTTGGCCCGGCGGGTGCTCCGGTCACCGCTGATCGACCTGCTCACCGGGCCGCACGGAGTGGACCGCTACACCGAGCTCGTCGCCCCGACCTGGACCGACGCCGAGGCCCGCGCCCAGGTCGTCGCCGTCACGCGGCCGACGCCGCGCGCCGTCACCCTGACCCTGCGCCCCAACCGTGCGTTCACCGGCTTCCGGGCAGGTCAGCACGTCAACCTCGCCGTCGAGATCGACGGTCGGCGCCGTGTCCGCCCCTACTCACCGGCCTGCGCGGAGAACGCCGGCCACCTCGAGCTGACCATCGGCCGCCACGACGGCGGGCTGGTCTCCACCTACCTCTACGAGCACGCCAGCCCCGGCATGGTCGTCGGCCTGAGCGACGCCGCCGGCGACTTCGTGCTGCCGGCCGAACGCCCCCACCGGATCCTGTTCATCTCCGGCGGCAGCGGCATCACCCCGGTGATGTCGATGCTGCGCACCCTGCGAGCCGAGCGCTTCGCGGGCGAGATCGCGTTCCTGCACTACGCGCGCGGCGCCGACGAGGCCTGCTATCGCGCCGAGCTGGCCGCGATGACCGGGGTGCGGGTGCTGCACGGCTACACCCGCGCGACCGACGGCTCCGACCTCGACGGCCGCTTCGGCCCCGCACATCTGGCCAAGGCGATGCCCGACCTCGACAGCGACACCGCGGTCTACGTGTGCGGCCCCGCCGAACTCGTCGACGCCGTGAAGACGCACTGCCCGCAGGCCCGTTCGGAAAGCTTTGTGCCACCCCGGTTGACGACCGTCGCATCGGGCGGCGCGGTTCGCTTCACCAAGTCCGGGACGACGGTCACCGACGACGGCCGCCCCCTGCTGGAGCAGGCCGAGGCCGCCGGGCTGACCCCCGAGAGCGGATGCCGGATGGGCATCTGCCACAGCTGCACCCGCCGCAAGACCCACGGCGTGGTGAAGAACCTGATCACCGGAGCGGTGTCGGGTCCCGACGCCGAGGACGTGCAGATCTGCGTGTCCGCGCCCGTCGGCGACGTCGACCTCCTGCTTTAAAGACCTGCTGCTTTAAGACCTGCCCTCTAGGAGAAGACATGACTCTCACAACGACACAACCCCGGACGCTCGAGAAGACCGTCGCCGGGCGCACCGTCACGCTGACCGCCGAGCAGGCCGAGGCGTTCGGCCGCGAACTCGACGCCCTCAAGGAGAGCGTCATCGCCGACCTCGGCGAGCGCGACGCCACCTACATCCGCCGAATGGTCAAGGCCCAACGGGGATTTGAGGTCGCCGGCCGGGCGCTGCTGTTCGGCGGGGTGTTCCCGCCGTTCTGGTTGGCCGGCACCGCGATGCTGGGCGTGGCGAAGATCCTCGACAACATGGAGATCGGCCACAACGTCATGCACGGCCAGTACGACTGGATGAACGATCCGGCGCTGTCCAGCCGTGCGTTCGAGTGGGACACCGCCTGCCCGAGTGACCAGTGGCGACACTCGCACAACTACATGCACCACACCTACACCAACATCGTCGGCATGGACCGCGACGTCGGCTACGGCATCCTGCGGATCAGCAAGGACCAGCCGTGGAAGCCGTACTTCTTGGGCAACCCCGTCTACGCGTTCCTGCTGATGGTGCTGTTCCAGTACGGTGTCGCGCTGCACGATCTCGAGACCGAACGCATCCTCGCCGGCGAGGTCACGGTGGCCGAGAAACGCGAGATCCTCGAAGGCATCTGGCGCAAGACCCGACGTCAGACGCTCAAGGACTACGTGGCGTTTCCGCTGCTGGCCGGGCCGTTCGCGCCGTGGGTGCTCACCGGCAACCTGACCGCCAACCTGATCCGCAACGTGTGGTCGTACATGATCATCTTCTGCGGGCACTTTCCCGACGACGTCCAGGAGTTCTCCGTCGAGGAGACCAAGGCCGAGACCCGCGGCCAGTGGTACTTCCGCCAGGTGCTCGGATCGGCGAACCTCACCGGTCTCTTCCCCCGTCGCTTCGCTCGCCCCGACGGGAAGCTGTTCCACATCCTGTCCGGCAACCTGTCGTTCCAGATCGAACACCACCTGTTCCCGGACATCCCGGCCCACCGGCTCGCGGAGATCTCCACGCAGGTGCGCGAGATCTGCGGCCGCTACGGCATCCCGTACAACAGCGGGTCGCTGCCGCGCCAGTTCGCGACCGTGGTGCGCAAGATCGTCCGCCTCGCCCTGCCCTGAGACCGGTGCCGAAACTACGGGCGCCTATGCCGGTGCCGAAACTACGGAAGATGACGGATTTCCGCGGATTTTCGTCAACAACCGTAGTTTCGGTGTCCCGGTGCCGCGCTGAGTATTACTCTGGCCAAACTGGCGTCGCGGGTGGTATCAACCGACGATGGGCAGCTACAACCCCGCGATGCAGAAGGCTCGGTTCGCCGACATCGAGAGTGACGTGCACGGGCTGATCTCCAAACGCACCGCCGTCCTCGACGGGGTGTCGGTGACGCAGGTGACCTTCGACAAGGGCGCCAGGTGGTCGAACGATCTCAAGGACTATGCGGGTACCGAGTTGTGCGAGCTACCGCACGTCGCCGTCGTCCTCAGTGGCGCGCTGGCGGTGCGGATGGCCGATGGCTCCGAGGAGGTGTTCTCGGCGGGCGACGTCATGCTGCTCCCGCCTGGGCATGACGCGTGGACGGTCGGCGACGAGGCGTGCACGTTCGTGGAGTTCGCGCGCGGCAACGACTACTACGCGCGCTGACTAGCGCTGGCAGTTCGGGCACCAGTAGGAGACCCGATCGCCGGAGTCGTCCCACCGGATCGGGGTGCCGCAGCGCCGGCACGGTTTACCCCTGCGGCCGTACACCCACAGGTCCCGGCCGCCGCGGGTGTCTCCGGTGGTGGTGCGGTTGACCCGGGAACGGTTGAGCCACAGCATGTCTCGCGCCCGCTGCACCATCCGCAGCGGATCCTTGACGGCGCCCACCGGGGTGGTCGGCAGATACCCGGTGACGAAACACAACTCGTTGGCGTAGACGTTGCCGACGCCGGCCATCACCCGCTGGTCGAGCAACGCCTCGGCCAGCGGCCAGTCCGGCTCGGCGACGAGGTTGTCGCGCGCGACGCGCGGCTCCCAGTCGTCGCCGAGCAGATCCGGCCCTAGATGCGCGACGGCCTCCATGTCCTGGTCGCGCCGCAGGATCTCCAGCACGCCCAGATCCACGCCGGCGGCGCGGGAATCGGCCGTCGCCAACAGGATCCGGATCTTGAACTCCGGCACCCGGCGGATCTGCCCGTCGATCAGCCACGCGCCCTCCATCTTCAGGTGCGAGTGGATGCTGGCGTCGCCGACGCGGATGAACAGGTGCTTACCGCGGCTGAGCACCTCGTCGACCACGCACCCGGTCAGGTCCACGGTCGCGAACTTCGGCACCCGCACATCGCAGCGGGTCAGCGCCTTGCCCACCAGTGCCTCTCGCAGCTTGGTGGCGGCGCGGTAGACGGTGTCGCCTTCGGGCATAGGGCTTTACCGTAACCGCAGGCCGCGCGGTGTCCGCGCGAATCCGGACCCGAGCAGGGCGTCCTGCACCGCGGCGCGCTCGCCCTGCGCACCCGGCTCCAGCACCGGCACCCCGTTGACCTTCTCCACCAGCAGACCGCCGACGCGGCCGCTGCCGACCAGTTCCGCCAGCGCCGCCCCCGCCGCGAGGTGTGCGTCGGGGTCGGCGGAGAAGCTCAGCAGCGACCGGCCGCCGCGCTCCAGGAACCACACCAGCTCACCGTCGACCAGCACCACCAGGGCGCCGGCCTTACGACCCGGCCGGTGCGTGACGTCGTCGCCGCCGGCATCGCCGGTCCGCTTCGCCGGCCACGGCAGCGCGGCGCCGTACGGGTTCGCCGGATCAGCGGCGGCCAGCACCACCGCGGCGTACTCACGATGGTCGGGCTCCACCTCATCGGAGTAGGTGCGCAGCCGGTCGACCGTCGACGCCACCGCGAACTGCGCCCCGCCCAGCGACTCGACGAAATACCCGCGCTGGCACCGGCCGACGTCCTCGAACGCCGTCAGCACCTTGTACAGCGTCGCGAAGCCGCCGGGCACCCCCTCCGCGCCGACCGCGCCCTTGGTGACCACACCGTGGCGGTGCAGCAGCAGCTCGGCCCGGAAGTGCGCCCGCACCGTGGACTCCGGCTCGGCAGCCGGCAGCGCCGACCACCGCCCGGCCACCGTCGGATCGGTGTTGCGGGTCTGGGCGTGGGCGATGCTGTAGCTGCTCAACCGCGGGGCACGCTGGCGCTGCCGGTGCGCGGGGGCGGCTTTGCGGCCGCTGCGGCGGGTGCCCATCAGCATCGCGCGCACCGGGGCGAACGTGTCGCCGGTGACCCAGCCGGCCCACACCAGCTCCCACAGCGCCCGCTTGTGCTCCTCGGTGGGGTTGTCGGCCAGCTGGCGGAAGAAGTAGGCGCCGCCGCCGTGCAGCGTGTCCAGGATCGCCCGGTGGGTGTCGGTGAACTCGATCTCGATCGGGTCGGCCAGCGTCATGGGAGCGGTCTCGGCGCCGTGGAACACCACCCAGCCGTCGCCGCCGCCGATCTGGCCGGCGCCCGACCACATCACCTCGCCGCTGGCCAGTAGCTCGTCGAGCATCGCGGGCTGGTAGTCGCGCACCCGCTGACCGAACACCAGCGGCTCCACCGCCGACGCCGGAATCGGCACGCCCGCAAGCTGATCGATCACCGCGGCCAGACCGTCGACGCCGTGCGCCGAACCGACCTGCTGCCACGCGGGCAGGAACCGGCCGTAGGCGGCGGTGCTGACCGGCTCGACCTGGGCGCGCAGCGCCGCCAGCGACCGGCGCCGCAGGATCCGCAGCACCTCGGCGTCGCACCACTCCTCGGACTCGCCGACCGCACCTGTCGCGGTGTCGGCGGTGCTGAACTCGCCGCGAATCAGCTTGCCGTCCACCGCCATCCGGCCCAGCACGTCGGAGGCGACCCGCAGCCCCAGCCCGAACCGGGCCGCCGCGTCGCGGGTGGTGAACGGCCCTCGGGTGCGCGCGTAGCGGCCCAGCAGGTCGACCAGCGGGTCGGCGACCGACTCGGTGAACGCCGTCGGCACCCCGACCGGCACCGCGACGCCGACCGCGTCGCGCAGCAGGCCGATGTCCTCGACGGCCACCCACCAGGTGCGCTCGGCGTACGACACGGTCAGCGCCCGCTTGGCGGCGCGCAGCCCGTCCAGCCAGGCACCCACCTCCGGGGTGGTGCAGCGCTCGGCGATCTCCGCCTCGGTCAACGGGCCCAGCCGGCGCAGCAGGTCGGCGATGCCCTCGGCGTCGCGGGCGCGGCGGTCCTCGGCCAGGTGCTGCAGCTGTCGTGTGGTGTTCTCGACGACCTTCGGGTCCAGCAGCTCGCGCAGCTCCACGCGGCCCAGCAGCTCGGCGAGCAGCACGCTGTCCAGCGACAGGGCGGCGGCGCGGCGTTCGGCCAGCGGGCTGTCGCCCTCGTACATGAACGCCCCGACGTAACCGAACAGCAGCGACGCCGCGAACGGCGACGGGGTCTGGGTCTCGACCTCCACCACCCGCAGCCTGCGCTGGGCCACCCGGTGCATCAGCTCGACGAGCGCGGGCACGTCATAGACGTCCTGCAGGCACTCCCGCACCGCCTCCAGCACGATCGGGAAGTCCGGGTATTTGCGTGCCACGTCGAGCAGTTGCGCGGCGCGCTGGCGCTGATGCCACAGCGGTGAGCGCTTTCCGGGATGCCGGCGCGGCAGCAGCAGCGCGCGGGCCGCGCACTCGCGGAACCGCGACGCGAACAGCGCCGAGCCACCGACCTCGGCGGTGACGATCGGTTCGATCTCGTCGGCGTCGAACACGAACAGATCGGCGCCGGGCGGTGCGTCCTCGGTGTCGGGCAGCCGCACGATGATGCCGTCGTCGGAGGCGGTGGGCTTCTCGTCGATGTCGTAGCGCTCCCGCAGCCGCCGCGACACCGCCAGCGCCAGCGGGCCGTGCACCCGCAGGCCGTAGGGGGAGTGCAGGATGACCCGCCAGTCGCCGAGCTCGTCGCGGAACCGCTCGACGACGAACGTGGTGTCCGACGGCACCACACCGGTGGCCTGCCGCTGGTCGTCGATGAGCCGCCACAGGTTGTCGGTGGCGAACTCGTCGAAACCCATTGCCCGGCACCGGTCGGCGAACTCGTCCTTGTCGAGCCGGGACAGCTCACCGGTGAACGCGCCGACGGCGGCGCCGAGTTCTGCGGGCCTGCCGACCCCGTCGCCGCGCCAGAACGGCAACCGCGCGGGCTCGCCCGGGGCCGGGATCACCAGCACCCGGTCGTGGGTGATCTCGGTGATCCGCCAGCTGGTGGCGCCCAGCGAGATGACGTCGCCGGGACGCGACTCGTAGACCATCTCCTCGTCGAGTTCGCCGACCCGCGAAGGCTTTTCGGACTCGCTGGCGAGGTACACGGTGAACATGCCGCGGTCGGGGATCGCGCCGCCGCTGGTGACGGCCAGCCGCTGCGCACCGGGCCGAGCGGTCAGCGTCCCGGTGTCGCGGTCGTACACCAGCCGCGGCCGCAGCTCGGCGAACTCGGTCGACGGGTACTTGCCCGACAGCAGGTCCAGCGTCGCCTCGAACGCGCTGCGCGGCAACGTCGCGAACGGGGCGGCGCGGCGCACCGTGTCGAACCACTCGTCGGCGCTGATCGGCTCCAGCGCACACGCCGCCACGGTGTGCTGGGCCAGCACGTCCAGCGGGTTGGTCGGCACCTTCAGCGTCTCGATCTGCCCGGCCAGCATGCGTTTGACCGTCACCGCGCAGCCGATCAGATCGGTGCGGTGCTTCGGGAACAGCACGCCCTGGGAGATCTCGCCGACCTGGTGGCCGGCGCGGCCGATGCGCTGCAGACCGCTGGCCACCGACGGCGGGGTCTCCACCTGGATCACCAGGTCGACGGCGCCCATGTCGATGCCCAGCTCCAGGCTGGACGTGGCGACGACGGCCTTGAGCCGTCCGCTCTTGAGGTCGTCCTCGACCTGGGCGCGCTGCTCCTTGCTGACCGAGCCGTGGTGCGCGCGGGCCAGCAGCGGCGGGGCGCCCGAGGCCTGACCGCTGCCCATGATGTGTGCGGGGGCGCCGCCCGCCACCCCCGGGTTGGGACCGGTGTCCAGTTCGACGCCGAGGCGTTCGGCGTGAATCTCGTTGAGCCGCGAGGTGAGTCGCTCCGCCAGCCGCCGCGAGTTGGCGAACACGATCGACGAGTTGTGCGCCTCGATCAGGTCGACGATGCGTTCCTCGACGTCGGGCCAGATGGTGTTGTTCTCCAGATTGGCCATGTCGGGCACCGGCACCTGCACCGACAGGTCGAACGTCTTGGCCGCCGGCGGCGCGACGATCGTCGTGCGCGCCTGCCCGGACAGAAAACGCGCCACCTCCTCGGGCGGGCGCACGGTGGCCGACAGCCCGATCCGCTGCGCCGGTGACTCCAGCAGCTGGTCCAGACGCTCCAGCGACAGCGCCAGATGCGCACCGCGTTTGGTGCCCGCCACGGCGTGCACCTCGTCGACGATCACGGTGCGCACCGCGGCCAGGGTGTCGCGCGCCGCCGAGGTCAGCATCAGAAACAGCGACTCCGGCGTGGTGATCAGGATGTCGGGCGGGCGGGCGATCAACTCGCGGCGCTGCGCGGGGGTGGTGTCGCCGGACCGGACGCCGACGGTGATGTCCGGCGGCGGCAGCCCGCGGCGCTCGGCCACCCGCGCGATCCCGGTCAGCGGGGTGCGCAGGTTGCGTTCGACGTCGACGGCGAGCGCCTTGAGCGGCGACACGTACAGCACCTGGGTGCCGGCGCGCTCGGGTTCCGGGGCGGGCCGGGCGGCCAGCTGGTCGATGGCCCACAGGAACGCCGCGAGCGTCTTACCCGAGCCGGTCGGGGCGATGACGAGGGTGTTGTCGCCGTCGGCGATCGCCGCCCAGGCGTCGGCCTGGGCGGGCGTCGGTTCGGCGAAGGTGCCGGCGAACCACTCCCGGGTCAGCTCGCTGAACCGGTCGAGGGCGGGTCTGCTCATTGCCTCCATGGTGTACCCCGTCACCGACAGGACCCGACAAGCCGACCGAAGCCGCAGGTCAGCGGTGCTCGGGTGACACCGCGTCGCGCAGCACCTGCGGAATGCCGGGCACCCGGTGGATCGCGTCGAGCAGCGCGTGGGCGCAGGCGGCGGCGACCTGATCGGCGTCGATCGACGGATCGAGGAGGCGTTGTCTGCACATCTCCAGCGTGAACGCCAGCCAGCCGTAGACGGTGACGCGCAGGTCCCGTTCGACCTTGTCGTCGAGCTGGTCGCCGACCGCGGCGCGGATACGGCCGAGGATCCGCTGCGCCTGGCGCTCGGTGTCGACGTCCTCGGTCTCGCGCAGCACCGGATCCGAACGCCCGACCCCGACGTAGGCCGCCCACGCGCCGTGCGGATGGTCCTCGTCGTAGCGCAGATACGCCAGCACCCCGCACCGCAGCTGGTCGAACAGGCTCAGGCTCGGGTCGGGCGGGGTGTTGGTGACCTCGAACAACCGCTCGCTCTCCGCGCGGATCACCTCGGCGAAGAACGAGCGCTTGTCCGGGAAGTAGTGGTACATCAGCGCGCGCGAGACCCCGGCGCGTTCGGCGATCTCGTCGATGCGGACCTCGTCGTAGGGACGCTGACCGAACACCTCCGCGCCCAGCGCGAGCAGTTCCCGGCGGCGCTCCTCAGGGGAGAGCCGGCGGCGCGGTTCGGCCATGACCCCAATCGTAGTGAACACCCGTCACACCCGCCCCGCGTCAGGTGCCCTTGACGTTGAGCACCTGCCGCAGGCTGGTCACCACCTCGACGAGATCGCGCGAATCGGCCATCACGGTGTCGATCGGCTTGTAGGCGTCCGGGATCTCGTCGACCCACGCCTCGCCGTGCCGGTACTCGATCCCCGCCATGCGGGACTTGAGGTCCGCGGCGGTGAACCGCCGTCGCGCCTCGCTGCGCGAGTACCGCCGGCCCGCACCGTGCGGGGCGCTGCACAGGCTGTCCGGGTTGCCCTTGCCGCGCACGATGTAGGACCGCGTGCCCATCGACCCCGGGATCACCCCCAGCCGGCCCGCGTGCGCGGCCACCGCACCCTTACGGGTCACCCACACGTCGGTGCCGCCGTGCCGTTCGGTGGCGGTGTAGTTGTGATGGGTGTTGATCCGTTCGGTCTCGACGCCGTCCGGGTCGGCGCGCATCCAGCGGGCCAGCGCCTGCCGGAACCGGTCCATCATCTCCTCGCGGTTGGCCAGCGCGAACTGCTGCGTCCACCCGAGATCGGCGATGTAGCGGTCGAATTCGGCGGTGCCCTCGGTCAGATAGGCCAGGTCGCGGTTGGGCAGCTCGACCCCATCGCGCCGGCACAGCCGCTTGGCCACCTCGATGTGGTGGGTGGCGATCTTGTTGCCGACGCCGCGGGACCCGGAGTGCAGGAACATCCACACCTGCCCGTCGTCGTCGACGCACAGCTCGATGAAGTGGTTCCCGCCGCCCAGGCTGCCCAGCTGCTCCTTCCACTTCGGCGAGTGCGACAGGTCCACCCCGTGCTCGGCGGCCAGCGTCTCCAGCCGTCGCACCCGGTCCGCGGTGAACGGATAACGCCGCAGCGACCGGTTGTAGTTGCCCGGGCTGAGCGGGATCGCCGACTCCAGCGACGCGCGCAGCAGCGAAAGGTCCCTACCCGCAATGTCGTTGGCGGTGAACACGGTGCGGGCGGCGATCATCCCGCAGCCGATGTCCACGCCGACGGCCGCGGGGATCACCGCGCCGACGGTGGGGATCACGGTGCCGACGGCGGCGCCCTTGCCGACGTGCGCGTCGGGCATCAGGGCGACATGCGGGCACACGAACGGCAGCGCCGCCGTCTGCCTGGCCTGCTCGACGGTCTGCTCGTCGATCTCGGTGGCGAAGTTGACGATCTTGGCGCTGGCGGCCTCGAACCTCACTGGGGTACCCACGGCGTCGAGGGTAGCCACGAGATCGCCGGGGCCGATCTGGACACCGCTGATCCCGGCGACGATGCCGCCGGAGAAGGTCAAGCGGTTCGGTGAGAACACCCCGCTGGGCCGTGCCGGGCAGCCGGCCGAACTGGCACCGGTGTATGTGATGCTGGCCTCCGATGAGGCCAGCTACGTCACCGGGGCGCGGGTCGCGGTGACCGGCGGACGGCCGATCCTCTAACCGGACTCGTCGTAGCGGACCGCCCAGGACGCGCAGAACACCTCACCGGGCTCCAGCCAGCGCAGGCCGGTGCCGGAGTTGAGGGCGTCGGCCGGGGCGGTCATCGGCTCCAGTGCGATCGCGGTGACGGGCCCGGCGGGCGTCGGGAACTCCCGGGTGATGAACACGTGCAGGTACCCGAAGTCGTGGTCCGCGCGCAGGGACACCGTGCGTCCGTCCGGGGCCCGCAGCGTGTGGGTGCTCCAGCGCGGCACCGCCCAGCAGTCGTCGAGGTCGAGGTCGCCGACCAGGCGGCCACGGCGCAGATCCCAGCCGGTGCCCGCGACGTCGGTCATGCCCACCGGGATCAGCCGGGCGTCGACGTCGATGTGGTGGCCGCCGTTCACCGTCACGGTCAGGTCGTCGGTGGGTACGTCGCCGATCGCCAGGAACGGATGTGCGCCGAACGCGACCGGCGCGCAGCCGGATCCGGTGTTGCGCGCGGCGTGGGTGACGACGACACCGTCGGGGAGCAGTTGGTAGGTGACGGTGGTGTCGAGCGCGAACGGGTAACCGGCGCACGGCAGGATCGGCGCGGCCAGGGTGACCGAGGACGATGTCCGTCGCACCACGCGGTACTCGGTGCCGCACAGCAGGCCGTGCAGTGCGGTGTGGTGCTCGGGATCGGTGATGTCGAGTTGCAGGACGCGGCCGCGGTGCCGCCACCGCCCGTCGCGGACCCGATTCGGCCAGGGGGACAACACTTTTCCGCAGAAGAACGGGGCGGTGGCGTGGCGCTCGAAGCCGGGGGTGAGCGCGGTGCCGTTGACCGACAGCCGGCGCAGTGCGGCGCCCACGCTTGAGATGGTGGCCCGCGCCGAGCCCAGTTCGAGCCGGTAGTCCGTCCCGGTCGCGCAGTGTGTGGTCACGGCGTGGCCCGGTCGCCGGGGCCGTCGCCGGCCGTGATGTGGGTGATGGTCGGCTCCCGGTAGCCGGCCTCGCCGACGCGTCGCCGGACCACGGCCTCGACCGCGGCCCGCCGGGGCGCGGGGACCAGCGCGATGACGCAGCCGCCGAAGCCGCCGCCGGTCATCCGCGCGCCCAGCGCGCCGGCATCGGTGGCCGCCTCGGCGATCAGGTCGATGTGCCCGGTGGTGATCTCGAAGTCGTCGCGCATGGAGGTGTGCGATGCGGTGAACAACCGTCCCGCCGCGGCGAAGTCGTTGGCCTGCAGGGCCTCGACGGTGTCGAGGACGCGCCGGTTCTCGGTCAGCACGTGCCGGGCCCGGCGCGCCGCACCGGGGTCGGCGACCTCCGCCAGCGCCGCCTCCCCGCGGTGCTGCACGTCGCGCAGCGAGGCCGCTCCGAGCGCGGTGGCGGCCCGCTCGCACGACGCCCGCCGCTCGGCGTACTCGCCGCCGGCGTGGCGGTGGGTGGCGTGGGAGTTGATCAGCAGCAGCGTCACCCCGTGGGCGTCGGGGTCGAAGGTGACCGGGCGCAGGGTGAGGTGGCAGAAGTCGATCAGCTGCGCCCGCCGCGGCTGGGCGAACAGGATGGCCAGCTGGTCCATCAGACCCGTTGGGGCGCCGACGTATTCGCTTTCCGCGCGGTGGGCGATGCGGGCCTGCTCCATCGGGTCGAGGCGCAGACCGCCGGCTCGCAGCAGCGCACCGAGCACGGCGCACTCCAGCGCCGCCGAGGACGCCAGCCCGGCGCCCATCTCGACTCCGCCGGAGATCGTCAGCGTGCCGCCGGGCACCTGATGTCCGGCCCGGCGCAGCGCCCAGATGACGCCGGCCACGTACGCCGCCCAGCCGGTGACCGCACCCGGCGTCGTGTCCAGCGGAAACCGTTCCGGGGCCTGTGCACGGTCGCTGTGCACCGTCATCTCGGCGCTGTCCGCGGGGGCGAACGTCACGACGGTGCGCGCGGGCAGGGCGATCGGCAACGCGAAACCCTGGTTGTAGTCGGTGTGTTCGCCGATGAGGTTCACCCGGCCCGGTGCCGAGTGCCGCACGACGGTCATGTCGCCAACCCCCGCAGCGTCGCCGCCAGGGCTTCGGGGGTGACATCGTTGATGAAGGCGCCCATCACCGATTCCGAACTGGCCAGGTACTTCAGCTTGGTGGCGCTGCGCCGGGTGGAGATCACCTGCGCGTGGAACCGGCCCTCGCGCTGGGCGTCGGTGTCGCGGTACTGGTGCAGCGCGGCCATGTAGGGGAGGGGTTCGGGGTAGAGGCGGTCGAGGCGGCGCAGCACCGTGTGGTAGAGGGCGGTGAAGTCGTCGAGTTCCGCGGCGTCGAGGTCGAGCAGGTTGTGCACCGGCCGGTTCGGGTAGATGTGCACCTCGACCGGCCAGCGCGCCGCGAACGGCACGAACGCGGTGAACGTCTCGGTGCGCTCGATGACCCGCTCGCCCGCGGCGGTCTCGCGCTCCAGGATGTCGGCGAACAGGTTGGTGCCGTGGGCCGCCCGGTGCGCGGCCGCCTGGCGCAGCGTCGCCGCGGTGTGCGGGGTCAGATAGGGGTAGCCGTAGATCTGGCCGTGCGGATGGGTCAGCGTCACCCCGATCTCGTCGCCGCGGTTCTCGAAGCAGAACACCTGCTCGATGCCGGGCCGCGCCGACAGATCCCGGGTGCGGTGCCGCCACGCCTCGACGACCAGGCGGGCATGCGGCAGCGGCAGGTCGGCGAAGGAACCGGTGTGGGCGCTGGAGAAGCAGATGACCTCGCAGCGTCCGTGGCCCGGCCGCGGCACCAGCGGTGGGCCGCCGGACTCCGGCAGCGGGGTGTCCCCGGACCCGGACAGGCTGGCGAAGCGGTTCTCGAACACCGCGACGTCGTAATCGGGTGCGGGGATCTCGCTGGTCAGCCCGGACGGGCCGGGGCACAGCGGGCACTGGTCGGCAGGCGGCTTGTAGGTGCGGTCCTGGCGCAGCGCCGCGATGATGACCCACTCGCCGGTGGTGCGGTCGAACCGCAGCTCCGACTGCGCGGTGTCGCGCGGGGGCAGCGGGCGGCGGTCCCGCACCGGGGCGCAGCGGCGGCCGGGCAGGTCGAAGAACAGCAGTTCGCGCCCGTCGGCCAGGACCCAGCGTGTCGGCGTGGTCTGCCTCATCGACCGGGCCGTCACGGCGTGGGCATCTGCCGCGGCGGGTCCTGCAGGCTCTGCTGGTACCGCCGTGCCAGCTCCTCGCGGGTCAGTCCCAGCCCGGGCAGCTTCTCATCGGCTGACGGCCAGCCGTACGGCGCGGAGTTGCCCATGAACGTGACGATATCGTGCGCGAACCGATCTGCGACGCCACCGTCGGACATGTCAGGATGCACCCTTTCTCTTGTTGTAGATGTCGAAACCGACGGCGGCCAGCAGCACCATGCCCTTGATCACCTGCTGGATGTCACTTCCGATGCCCAGCAGGGACATCCCGTTGTTGAGCACGCCGAGCACGAAGCCACCGATGATGGCACCGAGCACGGTGCCCACGCCGCCGCTGGCCGACGCGCCGCCGATGAACGCCGCGGCGATGGCCTCCAGCTCCATGCCGATACCGGCCTGCGGGGTGGCCGAATTCAACCGCGCCGCGAACAGCAGGCCGGCCAGCGCGGACAGCAGGCCCATGTTGACGAACACCAGGAACGTGGTCCGCTTGGTCTTCACCCCGGACAACCGGGCCGCCGCCTCGTTACCGCCCACCGCGTACACCTGGCGCCCGAATACCGTGCTGCGCATGACGAATGCGTAGATCACGAACGCCACGGCCAGGATGATGCCGACGACCGGCACCCCGCGGTAACTGGCCAGCAGCAGCGTGAAGGCGGCCAGAGCGGCGACCAGCGCCGCGCACTTGAACACGAACCAGCCGCGCGGCGCCACCTCGAACCCGTAGCGGGACTGGGCCCGTCGCTGGCGCACCTGCTGCCACACCACCGCGACCATCACCACCAGCCCGAGGATCACCGTCGGCCAGTGGTAGAGGCTGTTCTCACCCAGCTCGGGCAGGAACCCGCTGCTGACCTGGCTGAAGCTGCGCGGGAACGGGGCGATCGACTGGCCCTCCAGCAGGTACTGGGTGGCCCCGCGGAACAGCAGCATGCCGGCCAACGTGACGATGAACGACGGGATGCCGACGTAGGCGATCCAGAACCCCTGCCACGCACCGATCACCGCGCCCATCAGAAGACACAGCGCGACGGCCACCGGCCAGGGCAGGTCGTTGCGGATCATCAGGACCGCCGACATCGCGCCGACGAAGCCGGCGATGGATCCGACGGACAGGTCGATGTGGCCGGAGATGATGACGATGACCATCCCGATCGCCAGGATCAGGATGTAGCCGTTCTGCTGAACGATGTTCGTCACATTCAGCGGTTTGAGCAGGATCCCGCCGGTCCACAGCTGGAACAGCAGCACGATCACCGCCAGCGCGACCACCATGCCGTACTGTCTGACGTTGCCGTGCAACGCCGCTTTCAGCCGGGTGACGGGTCCGTCGGGTGGTTCCGGGGTCTGGGATGGGCGCGGGGTCGCGGCCACCGTGGGGCTGGCGGTCATGCGGTGTGTCCCTTCATCATGTAGCGCATCAGCGTCTCCTGTGTCGCCTGCTCGCGGGGCACCTCGCCGGTGAGACGGCCCTCGTTGAGCGTGTAGATGCGGTCGCAGAGCCCGATCAGCTCGGGCAGCTCCGATGAGATGACGATCACGGCCTTCCCCTGGGCGGCAAGCGAATTGATGATCTGATAGATCTCGTACTTGGCGCCGACGTCGATTCCGCGGGTGGGTTCGTCGAGGATCAGCACGTCGGGGTCGGCGAAGATCCACTTGCTCAGCACGACCTTCTGCTGGTTGCCGCCGGACAGGTTGCCGGTGGTCGCCCGCACCGACGGGGCCTTGATGCGCATGTCGCGGCGGTACCGCTCGGCGACCATGGTCTCGTTGTGCTCGTTGATGACCGTCCGGTTGCTGACCTTCGGCAGCGACGCCAGCGTGATGCTGCGGGCGATGTCGTCCATCAGGTTCAGCCCGTAGTGCTTGCGGTCCTCGGTGACGTAGACGATGCCGTGGTCGACGGCCTCGGGCACCGTGCGGGTGCGGATCTCGCGGCCGTCCTTGACAACCCGGCCGCTGACGTACTTGCCGTAGCTGCGCCCGAACACGCTCATCGCCAGCTCGGTGCGGCCGGCGCCCATCAGCCCGGCCAGCCCGACGATCTCGCCGCGCCGGACGTGCAGCGATACGTCGTCGACGACCCGGCGCTGCTGATCCAGCGGATGCAGCACCGTCCAGTTCTCGATGGCGAGCGCGACATCGCCGATGGGGCGGGGTTCACGGTCGGGGAACCGGTCGGTCATGTCCCGGCCCACCATCCCGCGGATGATGTGCTCCTCGGTGAGCCCGTGCCCCACCGGCCGGGTCTCGATGGTGCGGCCGTCGCGCAGGATCGTCACGGTGTCGGCCACCCGCATCACCTCGTTGAGCTTGTGCGAGATGATGATGCACGTCAGCCCCTGGGATCTGAGCTCGAGAATGAGGTCGAGCAGATGCCTGCTGTCCTCGTCGTTGAGCGCGGCGGTGGGTTCGTCGAGGATCAGCAGCCGCACCCGCTTGCTCAGCGCCTTGGCGATCTCGACGAGCTGCTGCTTGCCGACCCCGATGTCGGAGATCCGGGTGTTGGGGTTCTCCCGCAGGCCGACGCGGCCGAGCAGCTCCTGGGCGCGGGTCATGGTCTCGTGCCAGTTGATGACGCCCGCCCGCGCGTGCTCGTTGCCGAGGAAGATGTTCTCGGCGATCGACAGCACCGGCACCAGCGCCAGCTCCTGGTGGATGATCGCGATACCGCACCGCTCACTGGACCGGATGTCCTTGAACTCGCATGGGCTGCCGTCGAAGACGATCTCCCCGTCGTAGCTGCCGTGCGGATAGATTCCGCTGAGTACCTTCATCAGCGTGGACTTGCCCGCGCCGTTCTCACCGCAGATCGCGTGGATCTCGCCGCGGCGCACCGCCAGGTTGACGTCGCGCAGGGCGGTCACCTGACCGAAACGTTTGGTGATGCCGCGCATCTCGAGCAGCAGCGGCGCGTCGGTCACCGTCACGCCAGCTGCGCCTCGGTGTAGTACCCGGAGTCGACGAGCACCTTCTGGTAGTTGCTCTTGTCGACGCTGACGGGTTCGAGCAGATAAGACGGCACCACCTTGACCCCGTTGTCGTAGGTCGTGGTGTCGTTGGTCTCCGGGGTTCCGCCGGTGAGCAACGAATCTGCCATCTGCACAGCGGCTTTCGCGAGTTCGCGGGTGTCCTTGAACACGGTCTGGGTCTGCTCGCCCGCGATGATCGACTTCACCGAGGCCAGTTCGGCGTCCTGGCCGGTGACGATCGGCAACGGGTTGGCCGGGGTGCCGTAGCCGGCGCTCTTGAGCGCCGAGATGATGCCGATGGACATGCCGTCGTAGGGGGACAGCACCGCGTCGACCCGCCCGCTGGTGTAGCTGCGGCTGAGCAGGTTGTCCATCCGGGACTGGGCCAGCCCGCCGTCCCAGCGCAGCGTGGCGACCTGGTCGAAGGAGGTCTGCCCGCTCTTGACGACCAGTGCGCCGCTGTCGATGTAGGGCTGCAGCACGCTCATCGCGCCGTCGAAGAAGAACGTCGCGTTGTTGTCGTCGGGTGACCCCGCGAACACCTCGATATTGAAGGGGCCCTTGCCTTCTGCCACTCCGAGCTTGTCGACGATGTAGGTGGCCTGCTGAACGCCGACCTTGAAGTTGTCGAAGGTCGCGTAGTAGTCGACGTTGTCGGTGCCGCGGATCAGCCGGTCATAGCTGACCACCGGGATGCCGGCGTCGGCGGCGCGGGCGAGGGTGTCGGTCAGCGAGGAGCCGTCGATCGGCGCGATGACCAGAACCCGCACGCCCTTGGTGATCATGTTCTCGATCTGCGACACCTGGTTCTGCACGATGTCGTCGCCGTACTGCAGATCGGTGTCATAGCCGAGTTCCTGGAACTGCTTGGCCATGTTGTCGCCGTCGGCGACCCAGCGCTCCGAGGACTTCGTCGGCATCGCGATGCCGACCGTGCCGGTGCGTTCACCACCGCTGTCGGCCGCCTCGGGAGCGGTCGAACGACCGCAGCCCGCGCTCGCCAGGGCGGTCGCCACGGCGAGCGCGCCCACGATTCGGACAAAGCTTCTGCGCATGAGAAATCCTCCGGAGTTGTGTCTCGGACGGCGAAAACGGCTTGACAGCCGATCAAGATGTGAGCGCTAACATGCCGATGATGTGATGGTGGTCACGGCTTTGTCAACCCCGAACTCGCTGTGAATGTGAGCGCTAACAAAGTCGTTGACACCCGGAGAATGTGAGCGTTAACATCCGTCCATGTGTAACGCCGGTCACAGCGGCCGGCGACGGTTCGAGATCTCGCACAATCGTTCAAAAACCCATCTTCACCTGCATTTATTCCACGAATAGGCCGACTGTGAAGGAGCTGTCGTGAACAAAATCCTGACCGCGGTGCTGAGCATCGCGACGGCCGGTGTGCTGGCGGCGTGCGGCAGCGGACCGGCGCCCGGATCCGACGGCGGCGACGCCGGTGGACGGCTGACGATGGGCTTCTCCCAGGTCGGCGCGGAGAGTGGCTGGCGAACCGCCAACACCACCTCCATCCAGGACGCCGCCAAGGCCGCCGACGTGGACCTGAAGTTCTCCGACGCCAACGGCAAACAGGAGAACCAGATCTCGGCGATCCGCTCGTTCATCCAGCAGCGCGTCGACGTGATCGCGTTCAGCCCGGTGGTGCGCACCGGCTGGGACGCCGTCCTGCTGGAGGCCAAGGCCGCCGGCATTCCGGTCATCCTCACCGACCGTGCCGTCGACACCACCGAACCCGACGTCTACGTGACGTTCTTGGGCGCGGACTTCGTGCAGGAGGGCCGGTGGGCCGGTGAGTGGGTGGTCAAGGAGTTCGCCTCGGCCACCGACCCGGTCAACATCGTCCAGCTCGAGGGCACCACGGGTTCCGATCCCGCGCTCGAACGCACCAGCGGCTTCGCCGAGGCCATCAAGGCCAATCCCAATCTCAAGGTGATCGCCTCGCAGACAGGCGATTTCACGCGGTCAGGCGGTAAGCAGGTGATGGAGGCGTTCCTCAAGGCGCATCCGGACATCGATGTCGTGTTCGCGCAGAACGACGACATGGGGCTCGGCGCGATCGAGGCCATCGAGGCGGCGGGCAAGAAGCCCGGTGAGGACATCAAGATCGTCGCCATCGACGCCACCCGCGACGGGATGCAGGCCACCGCCGACGGCAAGTTCAACTTCCTCGTCGAATGCAACCCGCTGCTCGGACCCGAGCTGATGGACATCGCCAAGAAGGTCGTCGCCGGCGAGAGCGTACCGCCCCGGATCGTCACCCCGGACGAGACGTTCGACCAGGCGCAGGCAGCCGCGGCGCTGCCCGACCGCAAGTACTGAGACCGCCGGACCGGAGGACTGCGATGACGGCACCGACGCCGGTGGTGGAGATGAGAGGCATCACCATCGACTTTCCGGGCGTCAAGGCGCTCGACGGGGTCGACTTCCGCCTGCTGCCGGGCGAGATCCACGCCCTGATGGGGGAGAACGGCGCCGGTAAGTCGACGCTGATCAAGGCCCTCACCGGGGTGTACGACACCGACGCCGGGTCCATCGTCGTCGACGGCGTCGAACAGCGGTTCGCCGGACCCCGGCAGGCGCAGGAGGCCGGCATCAGCACGGTCTACCAGGAGGTCAACCTCTGCCCGAATCTCACTGTGGCGGAAAACATTCTGTTGGGACGGGAGCCGCGCCGGCTCGGGGGCATCGACCACCGGGCGATGAACCGCAGGGCCGCAGAGCTTCTCGCCGACCTCGACCTCGACATCGCGCCCGACTCCACCCTCGGCGATCACCCGATCGCGGTGCAGCAACTCGTCGCGATCGCCCGGGCCACGGCGGTGTCGGCGCGGGTGCTGATCCTCGACGAACCGACCTCCAGCCTGGACGCCGACGAGGTGGCCGAACTGTTCCGGGTGATGCGGCGGCTGCGCGACGGCGGCACCGCGATCCTGTTCGTCTCCCACTTCCTCGACCAGGTGTACGAGATCTCCGACCGGATGACGGTGCTGCGCAACGGACGTCTGGTCGGGGAGTACCCGACGGCGTCGCTGCAGCGGGTGCAGTTGATCGCCGCGATGCTCGGCCACGACCTCGAACTGCTCGAGGAGATCGGCGAGGAGGTCGCCGCCGCCGACACCCACGCCGGGACGACCGTGCTGTCCGCGCGCGGGCTCGGCCGCGCACCCGCGCTGCATCCGCTCGATCTCGACGTCCACCACGGCGAGGTGGTCGGACTGGCCGGCCTGCTCGGCTCCGGACGCACCGAACTGGCGCGGCTGCTGTTCGGCGCCGACCGGGCCACCAGCGGCACGACCACCGTCAACGGCCGCGACGTCGCCCTGCGCTCCCCGCGCACCGCCATCGCCAACGGCATCGCGTTCTCGTCGGAGGACCGCAAGCGCGAGGGCATCGTCGGGGACCTGTCGGTCGCCGACAACCTGATCCTGGCCCTGCAGGCCCGGCGCGGATTCGCCCGCCCGCTGCCGAAATCGGCCAAGGACGAACTGATCCGCCGCTACATGGATGCCCTCGACATCCGCCCCCGCGACCCCGGCGTGCTGGTCAAGAACCTCAGCGGCGGCAACCAGCAGAAGGTGCTGCTCGCGCGCTGGCTGATCACCGAACCGGAACTGTTCGTCCTCGACGAACCCACCCGCGGCATCGACGTCGGCGCCAAGGCGCAGATCCAGAAACTCGTCGCCGACCTGGCCGCCGACGGTATGGGCGTGGTGTTCATCTCCGCCGAACTCGACGAGGTGGCCAGGATCAGCGACCGGGTGATCGTGCTGCGCGACGGACACCGCGTCGGCGAGGTCGGATCCGACTGCACCGTGCGCGAACTGACCGCACTCATCGCGGCGGGGGCCGACACATGACGGCCCTCAAGCAGCGGTTGAACCGCTCGCCGCTGGTGTGGCCCGCGGTGGCCCTGGTGGCCCTGCTGGCCGTGAATGTCCTTCTGACACCCAGTTTTCTGAAGATCCGGGTGCAGGACGGCCATCTGTTCGGCAGCCTGATCGACATCCTGCGCAACGGCGCACCGACCATGCTCGTCGCGCTCGGCATGACCCTGGTGATCGCCTCGCGCGGTATCGACCTGTCCGTAGGCGCGGTGGTCGCCGTCAGCGGGGCGCTGACCTGCGCCCACATCGCCGCGGCCCCGGATCCCGCGGCCACCGCGACCGTGCTGACCGCGATGGGGATCGCGCTCGCCGTGGCGGCCGCACTCGGACTGTGGAACGGCACGCTGGTGTCGGTCTTCGGGGTGCAGCCCATCATCGCGACGCTGGTGCTGATGACGGCGGGCCGCGGGATCGCGCTGTTCATCACCGACGGTCAGATCGTCACGACCGCCAGCGCCCCGTTCAAGGTGCTCGGCGCCGGCTACGCGCTGGGCCTGCCCGTCGCGATCCTGGTGAGCCTGACCGTCTTCGCCCTCGTCGGCGTGCTCACCCGGCGCACCGCGCTGGGCCTGCTGCTCGAGTCGGTGGGCGTCAACCCCGAGGCCAGCAGGCTGGCCGGGGTCCGGTTGCGCTCCATCGTGTTCGCGGTCTACGTCTTCAGCGCGCTGTGCGCCGGGGTGGCCGGGCTGATGATCGCCTCGAACATCTCGGCCGCCGACGCCAACAACGCGGGACTGTGGATCGAGATGGACGCGATCCTCGCCGTCGTCATCGGCGGCACCTCACTGCTCGGCGGGCGGTTCAGCCTGACCGGAACGATCCTGGGCGCCTTGATCATTCAGACCCTCACCACGACGGTCTACACCGCGGGCATCACCCCGGAGACGACGCTGGTCTTCAAGGCGCTCGTCGTGATCGCGGTGTGTCTGCTGCAGTCGCCGCGGTTCAGGGCCCGGCTGTCGCGCCGCCGCACCCCGCCGCCCGCCCCGGCGGGCGCGACCACGGACACCGCGCGGCCGCTGGAGATCCCCACCGCGTCCACACCGGCGATGGTGGTGGCCAAATGAGCGTGCAGACCGCGGTCCGGCCCGGTGCCGTCGCCGTCGCGGTGGGCAGGCGGCTCACCGGGCGCTACCTGTCCCCGCTGGCCTCCCTGGGGCTGCTGCTGGTCATGTTCGCCGCCGTGGTGGTGCGCTACGACTTCGCCAGCCCCGCCCAGGTGTTCCTGAACCTGTTCGTGGACAACGCCTATCTGATCGTGCTGGCTGTCGGGATGACGTTCGTGATCCTCACCGGCGGCATCGACCTGTCGGTCGGCTCGGTGGTGGCGCTGTCCACCGTCATCCTGGCCAGCGCCCTGAAGGCGCACTGGCCGATGCCGCTGGCCGTGCTGACCGTGCTGGTGGTCGGGCCCACGATGGGCCTGCTGATGGGACTGGTCATCGAGTACTTCGACGTGCAGCCCTTCATCGCCACGCTGGCCGGAATGTTCCTGGCGCGCGGGCTGTGCTACGTGATCAGCGTCGACACCCTGCCCATCGAGGATCCCGTGCTGCGCGCCATCGGGCTGCACTACGTCTACCTCTACGAGGACAAGTTCATCCGATGGTCGGTCGTCATCGCGGCCGTCGTCGTGGCCGCCGCGGTCTACCTGCTGCACCGGACCCGGTTCGGCCGCACCGTGTACGCCGTCGGCGGGAACCGGCAGTCGGCACAGTTGATGGGCCTCAACGTCTCCAGCGCCCGGGTCGGGGTGTACGCGGTCAGCGGGTTCTGCGCGGCGCTGGCCGGCCTGCTGCTGGCCGTGCAGAAACTGTCCGGCTACAGCCTCAACGGCATCGGCCTGGAACTCGACGCGATCGCCGCCGCGGTCGTGGGCGGGGTGCTGCTCTCCGGCGGAGTCGGGTTCGTCCTCGGCTCGGTTGTCGGGGTCCTGGTGCTCGGCACGATACAAACATTCGTGACCGCGGAGAACCTGGACTCCTACTGGACCCGGATCATGACCGGCGTCCTGCTCCTGGTCTTCGTGCTTGTACAGCGCCTAGTAGTCAGGAAGCCCCGATGAGCACTCAGCCCACCCGTTCGGCGAAGCCCGTGATGGCCGACGTCGCGCGTCTGGCCGGCGTCAGTCACCAGACCGTCTCCCGAGTCATCAACGGCTCGCCCAGCATCCGCCCCGAGACCAAGGCCAAGGTGGAGCGCGCGATCGCCGAACTCGGCTACCGGCCCAACACCGCCGCCCGCGCCCTGGTCACCCGGCGCTCGGGCATCGTCGGCATCATCGGATCCAACAGCGGACTCTACGGACCCTCCAGCATCCAGCGCTCCGTCCAGGAGGCGGCCCGCGCCGCCGGCTACTTCTCCAGCCTGGTGCCGCTGGACGAGGTGACCCCCGACGAACTGCACAGCGCCCTGGACCATCTCACCCGCCAGTCGGTCGAGGCGATCGTGATGATCGTCGGCCAGGAGGACGCACTGGAGGTGGTGCACGCCGCCAGCGCCGGGGTGCCGCTGATCGTCGTCGAGGGCGATCTGTCCGGGCGCGGGCTCACCGTCGGGGTCGACCAGGTCCGGGGCGCCCAGATGGCCACCTGCCACCTCATCGACCTCGGCCACCGGGTGATCGAGCACGTGGCGGGCCCGCTGAGCTACACCGAGGCCAAGGGCCGCCGCGCCGGCTACGAGGCGACGATGCGGGAGGCCGGGCTGACTCCCGGCCGGCTGTGGGAGGGCGACTGGACCGCCGAGAGCGGCTACCGGATCGGCCGCGATCTGCTTCAAAATCGGGAAGCCACCGCCGTTTTCGTCGCCAACGACCAGATGGCCATCGGGGTGATGCACGCGTTCGCGGAGGCCGGGGTGCGGGTGCCCGACGACGTGAGCATCGTCGGCTTCGACGACATCCCCGAGGCCGCCTACCTCAACCCCGCGCTGACCACCGTCCGGCAGGACTTCCACGTCCTCGGCAGGCGGGCCATCGAACTGGTGGCCAAGGCGCTGGAGGGCGCACCCGCCGACATGCCGCTGCTGACCCCCGAACTGATTGTCCGTTCCAGTACCGCACCGCCCGAGGAGACTCAGTGAGCTCGCAGAAGTCCACGGATTCCGAAAAGTACACGGTAGGAATCGATTTCGGCACCCTGTCGGGCAGGGCGCTGGTGGTCCGGGTCAGCGACGGCCGCGAGATCGCCAGCGCCGAGCACGCCTACCGCCACGGCGTCGTCACCGACACCCTGCCCGGCGGGGCCGTCACCCTGCCCGCGCAGTGGGCGCTGCAGGTCCCGTCCGACTACATCGACGTGCTGCGCGCCGCCGTACCCGAGGCGGTGGCGCGCGCGGGCATCGACCCGGCCGACGTCGTCGGCGTCGGCACCGACTTCACCGCCTGCACCATGGTTCCGGTGCGCGCCGACGGCACCCCGCTGTGCGAACTCGACGGCTTCGCCGACCGTCCGCACGCCTACGCCAAACTGTGGCGCCATCACTCACCGCAGCCGCAGGCCGACCGCATCAACGCCGTCGCCGCCGCGCGCGGTGAGAGCTGGCTGCCCCGCTACGGCGGCCTGATCTCCAGCGAGTGGGAATTCGCCAAGGGCCTGGAGATCTTCGACGAGGACCCGCTGGTCTACGCGGCGATGGACCGCTTCGTCGAGGGCGCCGACTGGATCGTGTGGCAACTGACCGGAACCTATCTGCGCAACGCGTGCAGCGCCGGGTACAAGGGCATTCGGCAGGACGGCAGGTACCCGTCGCGCGAGTTCCTCGCCGAGGTGCGGCCCGGCTTCGAGAACTTCGTCACCGACAAACTGGACCAGCCGATCGGGCAGCTCGGCCAGCGCGCCGGTGGGCTGAGCGCGCAGGCCGCCGCGTGGACCGGCCTGCCGGAGGGCATCGCCGTCGCGGTCGGCAACGTCGACGCCCACGTCACCGTCGCGGCCGCCGACGCGCTGGACGCGGGCAAGCTCGTCGCGATCATGGGCACCTCCACCTGCCACGTGATGAATTCCGACGTGCTGCGCCACGTCCCCGGCATGTGCGGGGTGGTCCGCGACGGAATATCGGACGGCAGTTGGGGTTACGAGGCCGGGCAGTCAGGCGTCGGCGACATCTTCGCCTGGTTCGTCGACAACTGTGTGCCGGAGAGCTACCAGGTCGAGGCGCGCAGGCGGGGCATCTCGCTGCACGAGCACCTTACCGAGCTGGCCGGCCAGCAGCGGGTCGGCCAGCACGGCCTGGTCGCGCTGGACTGGCACAGCGGAAACCGTTCGGTGCTGGTCGACCACGAGCTCTCCGGGGTGATGATCGGCCAGACGCTGGCGACCACGTGCGTCGACATGTACCGGGCCCTGTTGGAGGCCACCGCATTCGGCACCCGGATGATCGTGGAGACGTTCGTCGACAGCGGCGTGCCCGTCAACGAACTCGTGGTGGCCGGCGGCCTGCTCAAGAACCGGCTGCTCATGCAGATCTACGCCGACGTCGTCGGGCTGCCGCTGTCGGTGGTGCCGTCGGCGCAGGCGCCGGCCCTGGGCTCGGCCATCCACGCGGCAGCCGCCGCCGGCGTCTACCCGGACGTGCCCGCCGCGGCGGCGCGCATGGGACGGCGGATCCGCAACGCCTACACCCCGATCCCCGAGAACGCGGCGGCCTACGACCGGCTGTACCGCGAATACGTGGCCGCCTACGAATGGTTCGGCCGCGGCAACGAGATGATGCGCCGCCTGCGTCGCATCGGAACACGAGAAACCCTGGGAGCAACCGCATGACAATCACCTCCGACGTCGACAGCGTCATCGCCGAGATGCGCCGGCAGGTGTGTGATCTGCACCGGCATCTGACCGAGTACGAGCTGGTCATCTGGACGGCGGGCAACGTGTCCGCGCGGGTACCCGGCCGCGACCTCATGGTGATCAAACCGTCGGGCGCCGACTACGATTCGCTCACCCCGGCCGACATGGTGGTGTGCGACTTGTACGGCAACCTGGTCGACGGTGAACTGAAGCCGTCGTCGGACACCGCCGCGCACGCCTACGTCTACCGGCACATGCCAGAGGTCGGCGGCGTCGTGCACACCCACTCCACCTACGCGACCGCCTGGGCGGCGCGCGGTGAGCCGATCCCGTGCGTGCTGACGATGATCGCCGACGAGTTCGGCGGCGACATCCCGGTCGGACCGTTCGCTCTCATCGGCGACGACTCCATCGGCCGCGGCATCGTCGAGACGTTGCGGCAGAGCAGATCTCCAGCCGTGCTGATGCGCAACCACGGACCGTTCACGATCGGGCGGACCGCCCGCGACGCGGTCAAGGCCGCGGTGATGGTCGAGGACGTGGCCCGCACCGTGCACATCAGCCGCCAGCTCGGCGCCGCCGAGCGGCTGGACCCCGCCGACATCAACGCGCTGTTCGAGCGCTACCAGAACGTCTACGGACAGAACGACACCCGCCAGGAGGCACAACGATGATCGGGTCCCGCCTGCCCACCAGCCAGGTCTGGCTCGTCACGGGCAGCCAGCACCTCTACGGCCCGGACATCCTCGCCCAGGTCGGCGACCAGTCGCGGCAGATCGCCGAACGGCTCGACGCCAGCAGCGAGATCCCCGTCGAGGTGCGGTGGTTGCCGGTGGTGACCGACGCCGATCAGATCGCGCGGGTGCTCGCCGAGGCCAACGCCGCCGACGAGTGCATCGGCGTCATCGCCTGGATGCACACCTTCTCGCCGGCCAAGATGTGGATCCGCGGCCTGAAGACGCTGCGCAAACCGCTGCTGCACCTGCACACCCAGTTCGGTGTCGAGCTGCCGTGGGACACCATCGACATGGACTTCATGAACCTCAACCAGGCCGCCCACGGCGACCGGGAGTTCGGCTACATCCAGTCGCGGTTGTCCCAGCCCCGCAAGACGGTCGCCGGTCACGTCGACCACGCCGAGACCCGGCAGCGGATCGGCTCCTGGGCGCGCGCGGCGCTCGGGTTCGCCGAGATCTCCACGCTGAAGGTCGCGCGCTTCGGCGACAACATGCGCGGAGTCGCGGTCACCGAGGGCGACAAGGTGGAGGCCGAGGCGCACTTCGGGGTGTCGGTCAACACCTACGGTGTCAACGACCTGGTCGACGTCGTCGAGCGGGTGCGGCCCGCCGACATCGACAAGCTGGTCCGCGAGTACGAGCACACCTACCGGGTGGCCGAGGAGCTGCGGCCCGGCGGGGACCGGCACGCCTCGCTGCGGCACGGCGCGCAGATCGAACTCGGTCTGCGGAAGTTCCTGCAGGACGGTGGGTTCCACGCCTTCACCACGAACTTCGAGGACCTCGGTGGGCTGCGTCAGCTGCCCGGACTGGCCGTGCAGCGGTTGATGGCCGACGGCTACGGCTTCGGCGGTGAGGGCGACTGGAAGACCGCGGTGATGCTGCGCACCATCAAGGTGATGGCCGAGGGTCTGCCCGGCGGCACGTCGTTCATGGAGGACTACACCTACGACCTGACCCCGGGCCGGGAACGCATCCTGGGTGCGCACATGCTGGAGGTGTGCCCCAGCATCGCGGCCGCCACCCCGACGCTGGAGGTGCATCCGCTGTCCATCGGGGATCGCGACGATCCGGTGCGGCTGCGGTTCACCGCGGCCCCCGCCGACGGCGTCGTCGTCGGCATCTGCGATATGGGCAGCCGGTTCCGCCTGGTGGCCAACGAGGTTCGCGTCGTCGAACCCGACGCGGAACTGCCCAGGTTGCCCGTGGCGTGCGCGGTGTGGGAGCCCAAACCGTCGTGGTCGACGTCGGCGGAGGCCTGGCTGATGGCCGGCGCTCCGCACCACACGGTGCTCACCACCGCGCTGGACACCGAGACGATCGACGACTTCGCCACGATGACCGGCACCGAACTGCTCGTCATCGACAACGACACCACCACCCGCGGGTTCGCCCGCGAACTGCGCTGGAACGACGTGTACCACCACGTCGCGGCCGGGCTGTGATGCTCGCGGCGCGCCTGCACGGCATCGGCGACCTGCGGGTCGGCACCGAACCCGAACCGGGGGAGCCGCAACCGGGATGGTCGCTGATCCGGGTGACCTCGGTCGGGATCTGCGGATCGGACCTGCACTGGTTCGCCGACGGCGGTATCGGCGAGAACCGGATCGAACACCCGGTGGTGCCCGGCCACGAGTTCGCCGGTGTCGCGCTGACCGGGCCGTACGCCGGACGCCGGGTGGCCGTCGACCCCGCGATCCCGTGCGAGAGCTGCGAGCGCTGTGCGGCCGGTGACCACAACCTCTGCCCGACAGTCGAATTCGCCGGGCACGGCACCCTGGACGGGGCGCTGCGGGAGTACCTGGTGTGGCCGGACCGGCTGCTGCACCCGCTGCCGGATGACCTCAGCGACGACGCAGGCGCGCTGCTCGAACCGCTGGGCGTGGCGATCCACGCCGTGGACGTCAGCCACCTGCGCCCGGGCGCCGACGTGCTCGTCGTCGGCGCGGGCCCGATCGGCCAGTTGGTGGTGCAGGTGGCGCGCCGCAAGGGCGCCGCCCGGGTGTACGCCGTCGAACCGCTCGCGCGGCGGCAGGCCTCGGCGCTCAACGCAGGCGCCGACGCGGCGTGGTCCCCGGCGGAGGGGGCGGAGCCGGTGCTGGACGCCACCGGCGGCCGCGGCGTCGACGTCGTCATCGAGGTGGCGGGCACCGACGACGCGATCGGGGTCGCGGTCGCGGCGAGCCGGCCCGGGGCGCGCATCGCACTGGCCGGGATCCCCTCGGAGGACGCGTCGTCGTTTCCCGCCGCGCCCGCGCGCCGCAAGGGGCTGACGTTCGCGATGGTGCGCCGGATGAACGACACCTACCCGCGCGCGATCGAACTGGCCCGCACCGGGATCGACCTGGACGCCCTGGTGACCGAGTCCTACGGGCTCACCGACGCCGCCAAGGCGTTCACCGCCGCCGCGGAACGCCGCGGCGACAAGGTGGTGATCAGATGCGGCCGCCCGGGAACATCTCCTTGACCGTGTCGGTGATCGTGGCGCGTGCGGCGGCCTCGCTGACCGGCTGCAGCGAACTGATCACCATCACGTAGCGGCGGTCGGGGCCGATCACCCCCGTCGACACGTGCAGCTGGTTGGCGCCGTTCCAACAGCAGAACCAGCCCTGCTTGACCGCGACACGTTCGGCGTAGAGCCCGTCGGGGATGCCGAACCGCTGCGGGTAACCGTCGAGCCCGTTCGGGGTGAACTGCGCGATGTTGTCGAGGATGATGTCGGCCTGCGCGGGCGGCAGCCCGCCGGCCCCGCTGAGCAGCATGTCGTAGTAGCGGACCAGGTCGTTGGCCGTGCTCGTGGTGACGTCCCAGTGCCCGTTCCACGGCGCCGTCGTCCCGGCCAGCCCGTAGCGCGCCTTGATCCGCGCGATCACCGCGTTGCCGCCGCTGCGATCCCAGAACATCTGCGCCGCACCGTCATCCGACGAGCGCAGCATCGAGTCGATGGCCTGGCGGTCGGCGGGGGACAGCTCGACCTCACCCTCGGCGGCGCGCAGCAGCAGATCGTCGGCGATGAACAGCTTGGCCACCGAGGCGATCGGGAACGACTGGTCGGCCTTGGCGGAGATCACCTGGCCGGTCTCGCGGTCCAGCACCGCGGTGGTGACGTTCGCGCCGTCGGCCGCCGCGTCGGCGACCGCCTGCCGGACGCGGGACTCGGCGCCGGCCAGCCCGGAGGCCGGGCCCGGCGGGGCCGCCCAGACGTCCGAGATACACCCGTTGACCAGCAGCGCGACGCAGGCGATTGCCGTCGCCGCCATCGCGCGTGCCGAACGCCGCCGACGCATGTCTCTCCCTCCAGCAGGTCACTGCCAGGTACCCAAGCCTATTGTTTTCGAACCTATTGCTTTCGAACCAGCGGGTCGCATCGTGTGAATCCGCTATGAGTCTGCACCACCGGGCGCCGCGCCTTCCTAGCGTGCCGATCGTGACCTCTCAGACTGATCGCACAGACACCGGAGCCCGGTTCTGCCCGCGGTCGAACGCGTGGTGGTGGGGCGGCCGGCCACCGCGGAGACCTGGCACGCGGCGGCCCTGCTCGCCGCCGACGGGGCACGGCCGCTGCCGGAGAACGGGTTCAAGATCGAGCTGTTGCGGCGCACCGTCGAACGTCAACTCGCGACCGTCGGGAGGCGTCATGACCTCGCCGACCGCGGTGCCGCGGTTCAGCGGTCGCCCTGTCACCCGCGTCGAGGGCCGGCTCAAGGTCACCGGACAGGCCGACTACACCGCCGACAACCCGGTACCCGGCCTCGCCTACGCGGCGCTGGTGGGCGCCACCGTCGCCCGCGGCGGCGTCACCGCCATCGACACCCGCGCCGCGCGGCGTCAGCCCGGAGTCATCCGGGTGCTCACCGAGTTCGACGGTGTCAGACTGCCGTTCGACCCCCGCAGCGTCGAGTCGTTCGGCCAGCCCGTCGCCGTCGTCGCCGAGAGCCTCGAGGCCGCCACGCACGCCGCGACCCTCGTCGAGGTCGGCTTCGAGGCCGCCGACGCGGTCACCGACATCGACGCCGCGCGGACCGAGCCGCAACCGGGCAGGACCGCGCGCACCGTCGACCACGCCCGCGGGGACGCCGACGCGGCCCTGCGCGGCGCGGCGGTCCGCGTCGACCTGTCGTTGGCGATGCCGCGCAACAACCACAACCCCATGGAACTGCCGTCGACCATCGCGCGGTGGGACGGGGACCGGCTGACCGTCCACGACAAGGTGCAGGCCGTCGCCTGGGCGCAGCAGGCCTACGCGGAGGCGTTCGGCATCCCGGCCGACAACGTGGAGGTCCGCTCGCCGTTCGTCGGCGGCGCCTTCGGCCACGCGGGCACCACCTGGCCACACAGCCTGCTGACGGCGTTCGCGGCCCGCGAGCTGGGCCGGCCGGTGAAGATCACGTTGCCGCGCAAGCAGTTCTACACCACCGTCGGCTACCGGCCGACCAACCGGCAGCGGATCGCGATCGGCGCCGACCGCAGCGGCCGGTTCACCGCCCTCGTCCACGAGGCCCGGGTGGAGAAGTCGCGGCACGGGGACTACGAGGACAACGTCACCGGTGTCCCGCGGTTCCGGTACTCGGTGCCCAACGTGCGCTCGACGTACCGGACGCTGGCGCTGGACGTCAACCCGCCGACGTTCTGCCGCGCACCGGGAACCGTCAGCGGGGTGTTCGCGCTGGAGAACGCGATCGACGAGTTGGCGTTCCGGCTCGGCACGGATCCGATCGACCTGCGGATCCGCAACGAGCCCGCCCGCGACGAGTCCCGCGACCTGCCCTGGTCGACGCGCCGGCTCACCGAGTGCTTCCGCCGGGGCGCCGACACCTTCGGCTGGTCGCGGCGCAACCCGACCCCGCGCGCGGTCCGCGACGGGCACCTGCTGGTCGGAATGGGCACCGCCGCAGCGGTTTACCATGCGCTGGCGGCCGCCTGCGCGGTGTCGGTGCGGCTCAACCCCGACGGCACCGCCGACGTGCGGACCGGCACCATCGACATGGGGCCGGGCACCTACACCGCGATGACGCAGGTGGCATCCGACGCGCTGGGCCTGCCGATGAACCGGGTGCGCTTCGCGCTGGGTGACTCCCGGATGCCCGCCGCGCCCGTGCACGGCGCGTCGCAGACCATGGCCAGCGTCGGCTCCGGTGTGGTGAACGCCGCGAACCTGTTGCGGGACCGCTTCATCCGCACCGCGGTCGTCGATCCGGCATCGCCGCTGTCCGGGTTGCGGCCGGACCAGGTCACCGTCGCCGACGGCCGGATGCTGGCGGTCGACGACCCGTCACGCGGTGAGACGTACCAGGCGCTGCTGCGGCGGCGCGGCTGGGGTCCGCTGGACGCCACCGAGACGTGGTCGCCGAACCAGGCCGAGCACGGTGCCTACGCGCTGCACTCCTACGGCGCGGTGTTCGCGGAGGTCACCGTCGACGAACAACTCGGCACCGTCCGGGTCCGGCGGCTGTACGCCGTCTACGACGCCGGGCGCATCATCAACCCGCTGCTCGCGCACAGCCAGGCCATCGGCGGCATGGTCGGCGGGATCGGCATGGCGCTGCTGGAGTCCACCGATCTGGACCACCGCGACGGGCGCATCGTCAACGCCAACATGTCCGACTACCTGGTGCCGGTGCACGCCGACATCGGGGAGCTGGACGCGGCGTTCCTGCCGGGGGAGGACCCGGTGCTCACCCCGCTCGGGGTGAAGGGGCTGGCCGAGCTGGTGTTCGTCGGGGTGCCCGCCGCGATCGGCAACGCGGTGTTCAACGCCACCGGGCGGCGCGTCACCGAACTGCCGATCACGCTCGACAAGCTGATCTGAACCGTCAGCGCGGGCGCGGCGCCAGCCGCACCAGCTGGGTGACGTGCTCGGGGCCCAGCTCCTCGAGGCAGCTCACCCCCAGCAGGCGCATGGTGCGGGCCACCTGCTCGGACAGGATCCCGATGGCCCGGTCGACGCCGGCCTCACCACCGGCCATCAGGCCGTACAGGTAGGCCCGCCCGATCAGCGTGAACCGGGCGCCCAGCGCGATCGAGGCGACGATGTCGGCGCCGGACATGATCCCGGTGTCGAGCAGGATCTCGGTGTCGTGGCCGAGTTCGGCGGCGACCTCGGGCAGCAGATGGAACGGTACCGGCGCCCGGTCGAGTTGGCGCCCGCCGTGGTTGGACAGCACGATGCCGTCCACCCCGACGTCGACGACGCGGCGGGCGTCGGCCAGCGTCTGGATGCCCTTGACGACGACCCGGCCCGGCCACTGCTCCTTGATCCAGCGCAGATCCTCGTACGTCACGGTCGGGTCGAACATGCTGTCCAGCAGTTCGGCGACGGTGCCCGACCAGCGGTCCAGCGACGCGAACGACAGCGGCTCGGTGGTCAGGAAGTCGAACCACCACCACGGCCTCGGGATCGCGTCGACGACGGTGCGCAGCGTGAGCGCAGGCGGGATCGTCATGCCGTTGCGCTTGTCGCGCAGCCGCGCCCCGGCCACCGGGACGTCGACGGTCACCAGCAGCGTGTCGTACCCCGCCGCGGCGGCGCGCTCCACCAGCGCCATCGACCGGTCCCGGTCCTTCCACATGTAGAGCTGAAACCAGTTGCGGCCGTGGGGGTTCGCGGCGGCGACATCCTCGATGGACGTCGTCCCCATGGTGGACAGCGAGAACGGGATGCCGGCGCGGCCCGCCGCGCGCGCCCCGGCGATCTCACCCTCGGTGTGCATCATCCGGGTGAACCCGGTGGGCGCGATGCCGAACGGCTGGGCCACCGGCGCGCCCAGCACGTCCCACCCGGTGCGCACCGTCGACACGTCACGCAGGATCGCCGGGCGGAACTCGATGTCGGCGAACGCCTGCCGCGCCCGCGCCAGCGAGATCTCGGCCTCGGCCGATCCGTCGGTGTAGTCGAACGCCGCCTTCGGGGTGCGGCGTTTGGCGATGCGCCGCAGATCCTCGATGGTCAGCGCCTTCTCCAGCCGCCGCGTCTTCGGATCGAGCTGCGGCTTGCGGAACTGCAGCAGCGGCGCCAGATCGGCGATCCGCGGTACCCGGCGCTTCATGGTCTACGCCGGCCCGACGCGGTAGATCGACTTGATTCGGAAGTAGGCCTCCAGCCCCTCGGGGCCCAGCTCCCGGCCCAGCCCGCTGGCCTTGACCCCGCCGAACGGCGCCTGCAGGTCGAGCTGGTACTCGTTGACCCCGATCGTGCCGGTGTCGATGGCGCGGGCGATGTCGGTGGCGCGGTCGATGTCCGGTGACCACACCGTGCCTGCCAGCCCGAACTCGCTGTCGTTGGCGATCCGCACCGCCTCGGCGTCGTCGCGGTAGGGCGTGATGGTCAGCACCGGGCCGAAGATCTCCTCCTGCGCGATGCGCGACGCGTTGTCCACATCGGCGAACACGGTCGGGGACACAAACCAGCCCCTCGGCTGGTCCTTCGGAATTCCGCCGCCGGCAACGAGTTTGGCGCCGCTGTCGATACCGAGCTGGATGTACTCCAGCACCCGCTCGCGTTGGCGGCTGCTGACCAGCGGGCCGATCTCGGTGTCCTCGGCCAGTGGGTCGCCGACGGTCAGATCGTCGGCGAGCGCGGCGATCGCGTCGACGAACTCGGCGTAGCGCGACTCCGGCACCAGGATGCGTGAGCTCAGGTGGCAGGTCTGGCCGTTGTTGACGAACGACGCGCTGCGCAGGCCGTTGACGGTGGCCGACACGTCGGCGTCGTCGAGGATGATCGCCGCGGACTTGCCGCCGAGTTCCAGGGTGACCGGGCGGATCAGCCGCCCGCACTCGGCGCCGATCGCCCGTCCGGCGGCGGTGGACCCGGTGAACGCGATCTTGTCCACATCCGGGTGCGAGACCAGTCGGGCGCCGGCGGCCGCGTCCCCGGGAACGACGTTGAGCACCCCGGCCGGCAGCCCCGCCTCCTCGGCGGCCTCGGCGAACACCAGCGCGTCCAGCGAGGTCTCCGGGGCGGCCTTGAGGACCACCGAACAGCCCGCCGCCAGCGCCGGCGCGATCTTCATGATCGCCAGCGGTTGCGGGTAGTTCCACGGCGTGATGGCGCCGACGACACCGATCGGCTCCCTGCGCACGATGGTGTGGCCGATGCGCGCCTGCCGTGTCTCCTCGGCCTCGAAGCCGGCGATCAACTTGGCGTAGTAGCCGACGGCCACCGCGGGGAAGGCGCCGTTGGCCATGCGCGACAACGTGATCGGCATACCGTTCTCGCGCGACACCAGCATCGAGGTGGACTCGGCGCGGGCGCGCAGCGCCGCGGCGAAACGCTGCAGCGCCTCGGCGCGTTCGCGCGGCTCGGTCGTCCGCCACGCCAGCGCCTCGGGGCCGCGGGCGGCGGCGACCGCGTCGTCGATGTCGGTCTCGGTGGCGCACGGGCCGTCGGCGAGCGGCTCCCCGGTGGCCGCCTCGATGACCGGGACCGTCTTGGTGGCCGGGCGGAACCCGCCCCCGATGTAGAGATTCTGGGTGTCGGCGAAGCTCACGAGATCAGCCTAGCGAGCGGCTTGTTGGCTACCCTTCAGAACAAGCCTTTTCGGACCTCTCCCTCCGCAGCACCGGGCAGCACCGACAGAGCAGGAATCCACCGATATGCCTCGGCCGTCGAAACCCTTGATCAGCCGCGCGGCCGCGGTCGAGGCCGCCATCGAGATCATCGACACCGAAGGCCTCGCGGCGTTCAGCCTGCCCCGGCTCGCCGGGTACCTGGGGGTGCGCGCCCCGTCGCTGTATCACCACTTCGGCAGCAAGGACGACATCCTCATCGCGGTGGCACGCCACATCGCGGGTGAGGCGGTGGTGCGGCCGCGCCGCCCGCCGGGACCGGACTGGCCCGAGTACTTAGTCAGCCTCGGGCTGAACTTCCGCCAGGCCGTGCTGCGCCACCGCAACGCGGCGCCCGTCCTGATCGAGCACCTGCCCCGCGGCCTGCTCATCCCGGACTTCGAGGACGCGGCCCGCCACCTGCACGACTCCGGGGTGCCGACCCACCTGCACGCCCGGATCCTCGACGGCGTCGAAACGCTGTGTCTCGGAACGGTGCTGACGGAGGCGGTGCGAAGGTCCCGGGGCCGCGGTGGGCTGTTCCCGGAGGTCAGCGCCGAGAACTACCCGTACCTCGCCGCGGCGCTGGACGCCAACGAGCTCACCGTCAAGGACCTGTTCGTCCACCGGATCCGCGCGTTCCTGCGCGGCGTCGTCGCCGACGACGGCGGGACGCCCTCGTCGCCGAGTGTGGGGTTATGACACGCCAAACCCGCGATTGGTGTGCGGGTAACCCACGTTCGGCGCGATCTAGCCGAAGTGCACGCCCTGGGCCAGCGGGAGATCGGTGGAGTAGTTGATCGTGTTGGTGGCCCGGCGCATGTAGGCCTTCCAGGAGTCTGAACCCGACTCGCGGCCGCCGCCGGTCTGCTTCTCCCCGCCGAACGCGCCGCCGATCTCGGCGCCCGAGGTGCCGATGTTGACGTTGGCGATCCCGCAGTCCGACCCGTCGGCGGCCAGGAAACGCTCCGCCTCCCGCATGTTCAGGGTGAAGATCGACGACGAAAGACCCTGTGGCACCGCGTTGTTCATCGCGATCGCCTCGTCGAGATCTTCGTACGTGAGCACGTAGAGGATCGGGGCGAACGTCTCGGCGTGCACCACCGCGGTCTGCGCGGGCATCCGCACCACCGCCGGTGCGACGTAGTACGCCGACTCCTGAAAATCACTGCCGACGTCGCATCGCTCACCACCGATCACCTCGCCGCCGTCGGCGCGGGCCTGCTCCAGCGCGCGCACCATGTCGCGGTAGGCGGTCTCGTGGATCAGCGGCCCGACCAGGGTGCCCTCGGCCGACGGGTCGCCGACCGGCAGCTGCCGGTAGGCGTCGACGATCCGTGACACCACCTCGTCGGCGATCGAGGAGTGCACGATCAGCCGGCGCAGCGTGGTGCAGCGCTGCCCGGCGGTGCCCGCCGCGGAGAACACGATCGCCCGCACGGCCAGATCCAGATCCGCCGACGGTGTCACGATCGCGGCGTTGTTGCCGCCCAGTTCCAGCAGCACCCTGCCGAACCGCTGCGCCACCCGCGGCCCGACCTGCTGACCCATCCGCACCGACCCGGTCGCGCTGACCAGCGCCACCCGCGGATCGTCGACCAGCCGCTCGCCGACCTCGCGACCGCCCTGCACCAGCCTGCTCACCTCGCGCGGCGCCCCGACGTCGTCGGCGGCCCGCTCGATCAGCGCCTGGCAGGCCAGCGCCGTCAGCGGCGTCAGCTCCGAGGGCTTCCACACCAGGGTGTCACCGCATACCAGCGCGATCGCGGCGTTCCACGCCCACACCGCGACCGGGAAGTTGAACGCGGTGATGACGCCGACGACGCCGAGCGGGTGCCAGGTCTCCATCAACCGGTGCCCGGGCCGCTCGGAGGCGATGGTCCTGCCGTACAGCTGCCGCGACAGGCCCACCGCGAACTGGCAGACGTCGATCATCTCCTGCACCTCGCCGAGCGCCTCGGAGGTGATCTTGCCCGCCTCCAGCGTCACCAGCGTCGCCAGATCCGCCTTGTGCGCCACCAGCAGCTCACCCAGCCGCGCCACCAGCGCGCCGCGCACCGGGGCGGGGGTGGTGCGCCAGGTGGTGAACGCCTGTGCGGCCGCCTCGATCGCCGCGTCGGCCTGCTCGACCGTCGCCTCCGGGACCGAGAACAGCACGTCGCCGGTGATCGGGCTGCTGGCCTGCAGGCCGGGTGCCCCCGGCCCGGCGAGCTCACCGTGCCAGCCGAGGGCGCGCAGCGCGTCGAGCGCACGGGTGCGCAGGGTGTCGGCGGAGGGCAGGGCCCGCGTCGTGGATGTCGCCATGGTGGTCATTGTGCTGCTTTCTCGTAGAGCTCGTAAGGGTCGTAGATGACGCGGCCGATCTGCTCGGACAGCCACGCCATGCTGTAGTGCGATGCGCCCTCGGCGTCACTCGCCCGGGTTTCGCGGTCCAGGTTCGACCGGAAGATGCCCGCCGCCGAGGCGGGCAGGAAATCCTCGTACACAACGGGTTTCGTCGGGTCGCCGCCGCGGTAGTAGGCCAGCCCGGACGCGGCGAGCTCGGCGTCGGTGCCCGGGAAGTAGCGGTGCCACACCGCGGCCGGGTCGGGTTCGGCCATCGCCGCGTCGTAGCGTGCGCGGCCCTCGGGTGTCAGCGCGACACCGCGGGCCTCCACCTCGCCGAAGCGCACCCGCAGCGTGCCCTCGCTGACCGTGCCGTCGGCCTCGCGGAACCGCCGCGGCTCGGCCAGCGCCCGAAACGACGTCTGCCGCAACAACACCGCGGGGCCGTCGGTGCGGGGCGGGCCCTGGATTGCGTCGATCATCGTGATGCCGCGCTCGGTCATCCGGCGGTACAGCTCGTCGATGTCGAGGACCCGCGGTGTGAGGTGGTTGATGTGGGTGGAGCCCACACCGGCGATGTCGGCCGCCACCGCCGACACCGCGGCCAGCTCGTCGTACCAGGCCCGGTCGATCGGCTCGCGGGACAGCGCGAACGCCGCGGCGGCGTCGGCGACGAACCGTTCGGCGGTGACGCTGTCGGTGCCGCCGTCGGCGGCGATGCGGCGGGCGGTGGCGATCAGCGCCGGGTCGAACAGCCGGCGCGCGGCGACGAAGCGCTCCACCCGCTCGCGCAGGTCGTCGGAGAAGAACCGCGCGTCGCCGGTGGCCAGCACCGAGGTGAACACCCGAAACGGGTTGCGCTCCAGCTCGTCCGGGTCGACCGGCCGAAACGCCGTGGACACCACCGGTACGGGGGAGGCGGCGTCGCGCAGATCGTAGAACCCGACCGGGTACATGCCGAACGCGGCGAACAGATCGGCGACGTCGGCGAGTTCGCGGGGGCTGCCGACGCGGATGGCGCCGTGGCGTTCGGCGGTGACCCGCTCCAGGGAACCCAGCCGCTCGGCGTCGCCGTGGCGTTCGACGTGGTCACGGTTGACTTCGGCGGCCACCTCGACCAGCGTCGTGTAGGCAGGCACCTCGGCGCCGTACATGCGCGACAGCGTCGCGGCGAACCGCGCCCGCAGCTGCCACAGCGCGACATCGCGGGTCATGCGCCGCACCGCCTCGGATACAGTGCCGCCATGGTTGAAGCCGACGACCACCAGCCGACGTATCTCGACGACATCGACCGCACCCTGGCGCGGGAACTGGTCGCCGACGGGCGCGCGACGCTGGCGCATCTGGCGGCCACCGCGGGGCTGTCGGTGTCGGCGGTGCAGTCCCGGGTGCGTCGCCTGGAGGCCCGCGGCGTGATCACGGGGTACTCGGCGCGGATCAACCCCGAGGCGGTCGGCAACATGCTGTCGGCGTTCGTGGCCATCACTCCTCTCGACCCCTCTCAACCCGATGACGCGCCCGCGCGGCTGGAACACATCCCGGAGATCGAGTCGTGCCATTCGGTGGCCGGGGACGAGAGCTATGTGCTGCTCGTCCGCGTCCCGTCGGCGCGGGCACTTGAGGACCTCCTGCAGCGGATCCGGACCGCTGCCAACGTGCGTACGCGGAGCACGATCATCCTACAGACTTTTTACGAGCGACGCGACGTCATTCCGTAAATATTCCTGTCAATAGTCGATTAGGCAGTAAAGATTCTGTTAGCATGGTCGTATGACCGACCTGCTGACGACTCCTGCCCGCGGCGCGGACGCCGATATCACGCCCGGCAGCATCACTCCCAGCGACGTGCGCGCCGTGCTGGCGCGCAGCATCCTGGCCGACGGCATGGATCTGGTGCTCGACACCGAGCGGTCGGCGGGCTCGTATCTGGTCGACGCCCGCACCGGGGACCGCTACCTCGACATGTTCACGTTCTTCGCGTCGTCGGCGCTGGGCATGAACCACCCCGCGCTGACCGACGAGGCGTTCCGCGCCGAGCTCGCCCAAGTCGCGGTCAACAAGCCCAGCAACTCCGACGTCTACACCGTGCCGATGGCCCGGTTCGTCGCCACCTTCGCCCGCGTCCTCGGCGACCCCGCGCTGCCGCACCTGTTCTTCGTCGACGGCGGCGCGCTGGCGGTGGAGAACGCGCTCAAGGTCGCGTTCGACTGGAAGAGCCGGCACAACGAGGCGCACGGCCGCGATCCGCGGCTCGGCACCAAGGTGCTGCACCTGCGCGGCGCCTTCCACGGCCGCAGCGGCTACACGCTGTCGCTGACCAACACCGACCCCAACAAGGTGGCCCGGTTCCCGAAGTTCGACTGGCCGCGCATCGACGCGCCCTACCTGCGGCCGGGTGCCGACATGGACGCGCTGGAGGCCGAGTCGCTGCGGCAGGCCCGCGCCGCGTTCGAGGCGCACCCGCACGACATCGCCTGCTTCATCGCCGAACCCATCCAGGGGGAGGGCGGTGACCGGCACTTCCGGCCGCAGTTCTTCGCCGCCATGCGCGAGCTGTGCGACGAGTACGACGCGCTGCTGATCTTCGACGAGGTGCAGACCGGCTGCGGGTTCACCGGCACCGCGTGGGCCTACCAGCAGCTGGGCGTGCAGCCCGACGTGGTGGCGTTCGGGAAGAAGACGCAGGTGTGCGGAATCATGGCCGGGGGCCCCGCACGCAAGGAGGGAACTGAGACCCGCGTCGATGAGGTGGCCGACAACGTGTTCCGGGTCAGCTCGCGGATCAACTCCACCTGGGGCGGCAACCTGGTCGACATGGTGCGCGCCCGGCGCATCCTCGAGGTCATCGAGGCCGACGGCCTGATGGACCACGCCGCCGAAGCCGGCCGCTACCTGCTCGACGGGCTGCAGGCGCTGGCCGCCGACTTCCCCGGCACCGTGCTCGACGTCCGCGGCCGCGGGTTGATGTGCGCGTTCAGCCTGCCGTCGGCCGAGCAGCGCGACGAGCTGCTGCGCCGGCTGTGGCAGCGCCGCGTCATCATGCTGGCCAGCGGTCCCGACAGCGTGCGGTTCCGTCCGGCCCTGACCGTGTCACACAAGGAGATCGACGAGGCCCTGGCGGCGGTGCGCGACGCGCTCAGCTGACCTCCGGCGACGGCTCCAGTAGCCGCCGGATGATGGCGCGCAGCCGCGGCAGCTCGGCGCCGCTGACCAGCTCGCAGCCGTGCAGTTCGGCGAGTTTGCGTGCCGCTGCGGTGAATTCGTGGTTGGTGACCACCATGGTCTTGGCGCAGTCCTGCATCGGGGCGCCGGCCACCACCTCCTGCACCGCCTGCGCGCCGACCGGCCGGGACTGACGTTTGCACTGGATCGCAATGCGATTGGGTCGCCTGCCGACGATGATGTCCACACCCCAGTCGCCCGTCATCGCCGTCATGATCACCGGAGCGCCGGTCGAGCGCGCGATGCGCGCGACGTAATCCTCGAACTCCGTCCCCGACATCTGCGCGGTGGCCTCGTCGCCGGGCGTCAGGGCCCCGGTGACCGCGCCGGCGAGGAACCGCGGCACGGCCGCGACCAGTATCGGGGTGCCGACCGCGAACGCCAGACAGTACAGCGGCGCCACCCCGGCCGCCCACGCCGTGATGCCCGCCGCCACGCCCACCGCCAGCAGCAGCCTGCCTCTCACGCGCCGAATCGTAGAGGGCCGGCCCGACAACCGCGTTTACCGGCGCGAACGCTCGGGAAGTCCTGCCGCATCCAGTGGTGGGATGAAAGAGACCGGGTTCATGTACGACGTTCCTGTTCGGGGAGACAACCAGCTGCGAGGCGTCCGCGACGCCGTACGGTTCGCGCTCGGCGCCGCCGCGGCGGGCGGGGTGCTGCTGTTCACCGCCGTGTTGTGGGTCGGCACCTGCCAGGGGGCGACGGACGACGCGCTGGCCTGCGGCGCGCCGCAACGTACCCTGCTGGCACTGAGCGCGCCCGCGGTGCCGGCGCTCGGCGGGCTCTGCGCGCTGCACCGGAGCCGACGCGGCGGACAGCCGGCCTGGGCGTGGCAGGGCGCCGGACTGTTCCTGCTCACCTCGACGGTGCTGGTGCTCACCGCGAGCCTGCCGCCACTGACCGGTTCCACCGTGATCGGGTGAGCCCGTCCGGTTTCACCGCGCGGTAGCGGGGTAGTCCTACCACGAATCGGGCCACACCCGACGGTGGAGTGTGCCAGGAGAGGAGTACCGAGATGAAGAGCCCCAAGGATCCCGTGGATCATGCGAGGACCACGCGGCCGCATGCCGGGGAGTCGATGAAGGACACCAGGAACATGCCGGGTCTGATCCTGGCGGGAGTGGCGCTGGTGTTGTTCGTCTCAGCGATCGCGGCACATGCTGTCGGCAACCACGGTGTCGGCATCGGGCTGGGCAGTACCTCAGCGGTGGTCTTCGTGGTGGCGGGCGGATGGCTGCTCGCCGAGCACATGCGGGTACGCAAGCTCGAGGAACGTTGGTACGCCGAGCATCCCGACGTCCGCCAGCAACGATCGAGTTAATTGAGACCGCACGAAAAAGCCCAGCCGATCGGCTGGGCTTTTCTCGTTGATCAGCGCTGCTCGGCTTCCTGCCGCTTCTCGGCGGCCTTGGCGCCGGCCCGTGCGGACTCCGCCTCGGCCTCCTTGCGCGCGGCGTCCTGCTGCGCGTCGGCCTTGTCCTGCTGGGCCTTGCCCTCGCGGACCATGTCGTCACGCCCGGCGACGGTGCCGATCGTCTCCTTGGCCTTACCCTTGACGTCCTCGACGACGCCCTTGATGCCCTCTTCAGGGCCGCTGTTCTTCTCAGTCATACATACCTTCCCTCGGGGAATCTCCCCGTGCGGACCGGATTCCCGACCGCTGGTCGGGCTAAACGTTGCGCTTAATCAACTGGTGCACAACAGTTTTCGTCACTCGTCCACGGGTGCGTCGTCGGGATCGAGCTCCACCGCGTCCAACTGCTCGCGCCAGTCGGCCTCGGGTGTCTCCAGCGGGGGAGCGGCGGGGTCCTCGACGGCGGCCTCCTCGTCGGCGGGGGAGTCACGGGGGGCGCGTTGCTGTTCGACAGCGTCGGCGACGGACGCCTCGTCGGGCAGCTCCTGGTTGTGTGGCATCCCCGCCGGGTATCCGTCGGCACCCGTATCGAAACGACCATCGAAACGACTATCGAAACGACCGTCCTGGGTCGGCGGGGATGTTTGAGGTCGGGCCGGTCGTGGGTATCAGTGAGCCACCATGCACAAGTCTGGCTACTCTGCGCCCTCGGATCGTCGGCTGTCGCCGTACCCACGCCGGGTAGTCGCGCCTCCCGCTGTGCGGGCGGCGCACCTCAACACGGCGGCCATTTGGAGTCTCTGTGGTTAGCTGGGACTCGGCCTGGGGTAATCTCGCCTCGACATCGCCAGGAGGTCAAATGGCCGACGTTGCCAACACGAATGCCGACGACAGGCAGGGGCACGGCGCGCGGTCGGTGGAACTCCGGGTCGCCGCCGAACTGGAGAACCTCGCCGTTCTTCGCACCCTGGTCGCCGCCGTCGCGACATTCGAGGATCTCGACTTCGACGCCGTCGCCGATCTTCGGCTCGCCGTCGACGAGGCGTGCACGCGACTCATCCGGTCCGCGGTACCCGACTCCGTGTTGTTACTCGTCATCGATCCGCGTGAGGACGCCGTCGTCATCGACGTGTCCACCACGTGCAAGACGTCGGACATCCTGGCTCCCGGCAGTTTCAGCTGGCATGTACTCAGCTCGCTGACCGACGAGGTCAAGACGTTCCAGAACGGGCAGGGGCCCGGGGGCGCGCAGGTGTTCGGTATCTCGATGACAACGAGACGAGCGAGCACGCTGCAGTGACGCCGCCGACGTCGCAGGGTTCGTCGTCGCGTTCGAACTCTGAGTACGCGGATGTCGCCGACATGTTCCGCGCACTCAAGGAACTCCCGGAGGACTCCGCGAAGTTCCAGCGTCAGCGTGATCGCATCGTGGAGCGCTGCCTGCCGCTGGCCGACCACATCGCCCGCCGCTTCGACGGCCGCGGTGAGCCCCGTGAGGATCTGGTTCAGGTCGCCCGGGTGGGGCTGGTCAACGCGGTGATCCGGTTCGACGTGGAGGCCGGTTCGGACTTCGTGTCGTTCGCCGTCCCCACGATCATGGGGGAGGTCCGCAGGCACTTCCGTGACAACAGCTGGTCGGTGAAGGTGCCGCGCCGGCTCAAGGAACTGCACCTGCGGCTGGGCGCGGCCACCGCGGAGCTGTCCCAGCAGCTGGGCCGCGCGCCGACGGCGTCGGAACTGGCCGCCGAACTCGAGATGGACCGCGACGAGGTGGTCGAAGGCCTGGTCGCCGGCAGCTCCTACAACACGCTGTCGATCGACAGCGGTGGCAGCGGCTCCGAGGACGCCCCGGCGATCGCCGACACCCTCGGCGACGTCGACTTCGGTCTGGATCAGATCGAGAACCGGGAAGCGTTGCGCCCCTTGCTCGCCGCGCTACCGGAGCGGGAACGCCAGGTGCTGGTGCTGCGCTTCTTCGAGTCGATGACCCAGACGCAGATCGCCGAGCGGGTCGGGGTGTCGCAGATGCACGTGTCGCGGCTGCTGGCCAAATCGCTAGCGCGACTCCGCGACCAGCTTGAGTAGCGGCTTGTGCCGACGGTCGCCGGCCTCCAGAGCCGCCAGCGCCGCCGAGACGCTGTCGTACACCGGCAGCGCACCGTCCGGGTCGCAGATCCGCAGCAGCCGGCTGACCGGCGGTCCGGGCGTCAGCGCCCAGTAGATATCCTCACCCGCGGTGCGCACGTTGAGGGTGTGCAGCGCGGAAAAGCCGGAGGTGCCGAAGAATTCGACACCGGTGAGGTCGACGACCAGACGGTGCAGCCGGTCACGGTGGCGCATCGCGTACGCGACGAACTCCTGTGCGTTGGCCGCGTCGATCTCGCCGTCGGCGGACACCACCGCGGTGGTGTCATCGACCCAGCGGGTGACGAAGTGCGCGGTGTGGCATTCGCGCGGTTCGGCGAATGCGTCGGTGGAGAAGTTGGTGGAGAAATAGGAAATAGCAGACACGGTAATTGCTCCATCAGTGAATACGAACTACGAACTCTCGGTTCGTCAAATTTTTGGGGCCCTGCGTCTTCAAAGCCTTCTCAACAGGGGAGATGCCCCTGCTCGTCGATGACGTTCCCAGCACGGCTGTGAACTCAACCTGGTATGAACCCTACGCTGCATATTCGATGCGCACAATCGGTACCGGCATCACCGCGGGTCAGGGGCCGGAAGCGGCGGTGCATGCCGCACACTGATGTCATGGCGTCGACGGTTGCCGGGGTGGTGCTGGCCGCGGGGGCGGGAACCCGCTTCGGAATGCCGAAAGTTCTTGCCGCCGAAGGAAAGTGGTTGTCCGTGGCGGTCGACGCGCTACGCGGGGGCGGCTGCGCGGATGTCGTCGTGGTGCTCGGCGCGGCGATCGTCGACGTGCCGGCGCCGGCCCGCGCGGTGGTCGCCCGGGACTGGGCCGACGGGCTGTCGGCGTCCGTGCGCGCAGGCATGACCTCCGTCGATGCCGATTTCGTGGTGCTGCACACCGTGGACACCCCGGACGTCGGCGCCGAGGTGGTGCGCCGCGTCGTCGACGCCGCGCTCGCGTCGCCATCCGGTCTGGCCCGGGCCCGCTACGGCGGCGTGCCGGGACACCCGGTCGTGATCGCCCGTGCGCACCGGCCGGCGCTGCTGGCGCAGCTGCGCGGCGACGAGGGGGCGCGGGCGTTTCTGGCCGCGCGCGACGACGTCGTCGCCGTGGAGTGCGGGGATCTGGCGACCGGGCGGGATATCGACCGCTAAGCGATCGTCAGGCCCAGCATGGCGCTGGCGAAGCGTCGCACGGACTGCTCGGCGATGGTCGCCGCGTCACCGTGCCCGTCACGGAACCGTTTGTGCAGAACCGCTTTTCGTGGGTCGACGGTGATCTCGGCGAGCATCTCGCCGGTGGTCGGCTCGCACACCGCCCAGCTGTAGCCGGAGTCCGACGCCCACAGCGCGCGGCACCTGGCGACGTAACCGGGATCGGTCTCACCCATCTCGGCCAGCGCCGGACGGTCGTCCATCAGCTCGTCGTCGCGCAGCGCGCGCAGATACCACGCGCCGGCGTTGATCTCCACCGGTTCCATATGTGCCTCTAAAAGCGAGCAGACGCAAAGTGAACGGGCACTTTGCGTCTGCTCGGCGAAAACGTGTTACTTGATCTCGGCGATGACGGTGCCCTGGGTGATCGCGGCGCCCGCCTCGACCGCCAGGCCGGTGATCTTGCCGTCCTTGTGGGCGGTCACCGGGTTCTCCATCTTCATGGCCTCGAGCACGACGACCAGGTCACCGGCGGCGACCTCCTGGCCCTCCTCGACGGCCACCTTCACCACGGTGCCCTGCATCGGCGCGGTGACCGCGTCACCGGAGGCCGCCGCGCCACCGCCGCCGCCACCACGCTTGCGCGGCTTCGGCTTCTTGCGCACCACACCGTTGGTCGCGGCACCGCCACCACCGCCGATCGCCAGGTCACCGGGCAGCGACACCTCGACGCGCCGGCCGCCGACCTCGACGACGACCTTCTGCCGCGGGACGGTGTCCTCTTCGTCGACGGCCTCGCCGCCGGTGAACGGTTCGACGGTGTTGTTCCACTCGGTCTCGATCCAGCGGGTGTGCACGTCGAACTTGGTGCCGTCACCGATGAACGCCGGGTCCTCGACCACCGCGCGGTGGAACGGGATGACCGTGGCCATGCCCTCGATGTTGAACTCGGCCAGCGCACGCCGCGAGCGCTCCAGCGCCTCCTGGCGGGTGGCGCCGGTGACGATCAGCTTGGCCAGCATCGAGTCAAACTGTCCGCCGATGACCGAACCGGTCTCCACGCCGGAGTCCAGGCGCACGCCCGGGCCGGTCGGCGCCTCGAACTTCGTCACGTTGCCGGGGGCGGGCAGGAAGCCGCGGCCGGCGTCCTCACCGTTGATGCGGAACTCGAACGAGTGGCCGCGCGGCTGCGGGTCCTCGGTGAGCTCGAGCTTCTCGCCGTTGGCGATGCGGAACTGCTGGCGCACCAGGTCGATGCCCGCGGTCTCCTCGGTGACCGGGTGCTCCACCTGCAGGCGGGTGTTGACCTCGAGGAAGCTGATCAGGCCGTCCTGGCCGACCAGGTACTCGACGGTGCCCGCACCGTAGTAACCGGCCTCCTTGCAGATCCGCTTGGCCGACTCGTGGATCTCCTTGCGCTGCTCGTCGGTCAGGAACGGCGCCGGGGCCTCCTCGACCAACTTCTGGAAGCGGCGCTGCAGCGAGCAGTCGCGGGTGCCGACGACGATGACGTTGCCGTGCTGGTCGGCCAGCACCTGCGCCTCGACGTGGCGCGGCTTGTCCAGGTAGCGCTCCACGAAGCACTCGCCGCGGCCGAACGCCGCGACCGCCTCGCGGGTGGCCGACTCGAACAGCTCGGGGATCTCCTCGATGGTCCGGGCCACCTTCATGCCGCGGCCACCGCCGCCGAAGGCCGCCTTGATGGCGATCGGCACACCGTGCTCCTTGGCGAACGCGACGACCTCGTCGGCGTCCTTGACCGGATCCGGGGTGCCCGGCACCAGCGGCGCGTTGGCGCGCGCGGCGATGTGGCGGGCGGTGACCTTGTCACCGAGGTCGCGGATCGCCTGAGGGCTCGGCCCGATCCAGATCAGCCCGGCGTCGATGACGGCCTGGGCGAAGTCGGCGTTCTCCGAAAGGAAGCCGTACCCCGGGTGGATCGCGTTGGCACCGGACTTGGCGGCGGCGTCGAGGATCTTCTCGAAGACGAGATAGGACTCCGCCGAGGTCTGCCCGCCGAGTGCGAACGCCTCATCCGCCAGACGGACGTGGGGTGCGTCGGCGTCGGGTTCGGCATAGACCGCCACACTCTCGAGTCCGGCGTCCTTGGCTGCGCGGATAACCCGGACTGCGATCTCCCCACGGTTGGCGACCAGCACCTTGGAGATCTTCGAGCTGGCGTGACTGGCCACTGGCCCTCCTGAAGGCATGTTCTCTAAGAAACGTCTTTAAGAATGTATCGGACGGAGTGTATGCGCCCCGCTGGTGGCGCTGACGAGCCGGTCCCTTACCCGTGAGTAACCCGTGTGAATCAGCGCGGTATCAGCGCGGTATCAGCGCAACCGGTTCTTGATGCGCGCCAGCATCGCCGACATTCCGCGCAGCCGCAGCGGGCTGATCAGCGCGGCCAGGCCCAGCTCGCTGTAGAAGTCGTCGGGCACGGCGAGGATCTCGTCGGCGGGGTGGTCGTCGAGCCCGGCGGCCAGGATCGCGGCGAACCCACGGGTGGTCGGCGCCTCGGCGGGGGCGCTGAAGTACAGCCGGACATGCTCGCGGTCGGTGGCGTCGACATGCAGGAACAACGGCGACTGGCACTCCGGCACCGGTTCCATCGCCGCCTCCTCGAGATCGGCGGGCAGCGGCGGCAGCTCGTTGGCGAACTCCAGCAGCAGCTGCAGCTTGTCCTGGCCGTCGACCTCTTTGAACTCCGACACCACCTCGGCGAGGGCGGCCGGCATCACGCTCATGAGGAGCTGGGCGCCTCGCCCGGCTCCTCGCCGGCCACGATCGGCACGCGCACCGCGTTGCCCCACTCGGTCCAGGAGCCGTCGTAGTTGCGCACGTTCGGCAGGCCGAGCAGGTAGGTCAGCACGAACCAGGTGTGGCTCGAGCGCTCCCCGATGCGGCAGTAGACGATCGTCTCATCGTCGGGGGACAGGAACCTGTACAGCTCCTCGAGTTCGGCGCGGCTGCGGAACCGCCCGCTGTCATCGGCGGCCTTGGCCCACGGGATCGAGACCGCGGTGGGAATGTGCCCGCCGCGCAGCGCGCCCTCCTCCGGGTAGTCCGGCATGTGGGTGCGCTCACCGGTGTACTCCTGCGGGGAGCGGACGTCGATCAGCGGCTGGCGGCCGATCGCGGCCAGCACGTCGTCCTTGAACGCCCGGATCGGGGCGTCGCTGCGCTCGACGACGGGGTAGCCGGCGGTCTGCTTGGACGGCACGTCCAGGGTGGTCTCGCGGCCGTCGGAGATCCACAGGTCGCGCCCGCCGTTGAGCAGGCGCACGTCCTCGTGGCCGAACAGGGTGAACACCCACAGCGCGTAGGCGGCCCACCAGTTGCTCTTGTCGCCGTAGATCACCACGGTGTCGTCGCGGCTGATGCCCTTGCGGTTCATCAGGTCGGCGAACTGCTCCCCGGTGATGTAGTCGCGCACGTGCGGATCGTTGAGGTCGACGTGCCAGTCGATCTTCACCGCGCCGGGGATGTGGCCGGTGTCGTAGAGCAGGACGTCTTCGTCGGATTCGACTATCGCCAGCCCGGGCCGGCCGAGGTTGGCCGACAACCAGTCGGCGGTGACCAGGCGCTCCGGGTGGGCGTAGGACTGCAGGGCGGGATCGGGATCGGCAGGCAGAGGCACAACGCAGAGCCTACCCAGCGGTCGGCCGACGCGCGGTCACCTCTGAACTTGCTTGTTCCGGCAAACTCTCTACGGTATGAAGTCCGGAAGGTATCCGATAGGCAATGGCTAATTCGGCGACGGGCGATGTCGGCACGACGGTCCCGGGGCCGCGGTCAGAAGCGGGAGCAGGACTGACGTGAGCGTAGAACCGCATGCAGACGCCGATGTCGTGGCGCGCAGGAAGGCGGCTGCCCCGGCGCTGAAGGTGCCTCCGGCACACGGTGAGACCCGGTGGCGCAGGCTGCGCAACCGCGTTGCCGAGCAAATATTCAATTCATTCATCACCCAGGTGCCGTCGCACACGGTCCGGCAGGGTTACCTGCGCGCCTTCGGAGCCGACATCGGGAAGAACTCGGCGATCATGCGGGGGACCCTCGTCTACGGCATCCCGTACCTGACCATCGGCGACGAGACCGCGATCGGGTGGCGCTGCATGCTCGACGCCACCGGCGGGCTCTACATCGGCAATAACGTCACCATCGCCAGCGACGTGCACATCATCGGCAGCACCCGTGACATTGATCACCCGGGCCTGCGGCCGGTGCCGACCCCGACGGTGGTCGAGGACTACGCGTGGATCGCCAGCCGGGCGGTGGTGCTGCCCGCGCACATCGGCCGCGGCGCCGTGGTCGCCGGGCAGGCGACGGTGTACCGCGACATCGACGAACTCGAGGTGGTGGGCGGTGACCCGCTCAAGACCATCGCGCAGCGTGGCCCCGACGCACTCGGCTACACCGCGGGCTACCGTCCGCTGTTCTCGTAGGGCCGTGCCGCCGACGACGACGTCCGCGTGCGCGCCATTGAATCCCCCGAAATCGACCGATTGGCTTGATCGATGACCAAGGTGACCTTCCTGCTGTCGAAAGACCCCGCCACCCAGCACGGCGGTGATATCGAGCTCTCCCGGGTGGCGATGCGCCTCGCATCCGAGGCGTTCGACGTCGCCGCCCTGTGTCTGTCCTCCGAAACCGGTTCCACGACAGTGGATCTCGTGCCCGGCGGGCTGCCGCTGACCCGGGTGTTCAAGGAGCCGGTCGACAAGGTGAAGATCCTGGGCAGGTCGCTGCTGCAGCGCCGCAGCCTGGCGCATGTGCGCTTCGACTTCCCCGAACTGGTGCGCGGGATCGACGGCCTGGAGTCCGACGTGTTCGTCGCCGAGCACAGCTACATGGCCGAGTCGTTCCTGCGCAGCCGCCATGTCGGTAAGTCCGGCCTGATCATCAACACCATCAACACCGAGTCGCAGGTCTGGCTGTCCACCCGCGGGCTGCTCGGCAAGATCGAGGAACCGCGGCTGCTGCGCGACGAGCTGCGGGTGGCGCGTGCGGCCGACGCCGTCGGCACCTACGACTTCGAAGAGGCCGAGATGTACCGCGCCAACGGTCAGCCCAAGGCGCGCTGGCTCGACGTCACGCTGCCGCCGTCGGAGAAGGTCGACGTCTCCGCGACCGGTCCCCGGCTGGGCTTCGTCGGCGTCCGCGACTGGCCGCCGAACCAGGAGGGCTTCCTCTACGCGCTGGAGCTGTGGCCGCGCATCGCCGAGGGCATCCCCGGCGCCGAACTGTGCATCGCCGGGCCGAAGAAGCCCGGCGCCAAGGACCCGGTCTATCCGCCCGGCGTGCGCGACCTCGGCTTCGTCGAGGACCTGCCGGGCTTCTTCAAGACCTGCCGCGCGCTGATGGCGCCGATCAAGACCGGCGGCGGTGTGCGGGTCAAGATTCTCGACTCGATCTCCAAGGGGCTGCCGGTGATCGGCACCAGCCCGGCGGTCGGCTCCCTGCCGCGGCTGTTCGATCTGCCGACCTACGACGACGAGGAGCAGTTCATCGCGGAGTGCCGCCGCTTCCTGCTGGACAAGGATGTCGCGGTCAAGGCCGGCAACGAACTCTACGAGGCCAACCGGGCGCACTGGGAGAGCAAGAAGCCGCACAAGTCGTTCGAGGATCTGGTCCGCGCGGGAATTCGATCCTGACCTCCGCGGGCGAGTAGCGTGGGCGTCGCGGCAACGTCCGCCGGCGCTTTTTAACGGCCACGATAATTGGCTTCCGATTACGCGAAATAGACGCCGACGACGTATTGTTTAACGGCGACCTCGCAAACTTCTCCTGAAATTGGGAACTGGAGGGCTATGTCTGAGCCAGCAAAATACGACGTGGGAATTGTCGGGCTGGGCTACGTCGGGTTGACGCTCGCCACGGTGCTGGCTGAATCCGGTAGTTCGGTGATCGGCGTGGAGACGCGCCCGGAGATCGTCGAGCTGACCAACGAGGGCACGCCGCATTTCACCGAGACCGGTCTGCCCGATGCGCTCTCCGGTGTGGTGCGCAGTGGCAAACTGCGTGCGGTCAACAAGTTCGACCCCAGCTTCACCTGTGACACCTACATCATCACCGTCGGCACGCCGCTGTCGGCCGATGGCGTGGCGCGCATCGACATGATCGAGGCCGCGGCCCGCGATATCGCCGAGAACATGAGAGACGGTGCGCTGGTTATTCTGCGCTCGACGGTGAAGGTGGGCACCACCCGTGACGTGGTGGCCCCCGCGCTGGCCTCCAGTGGCAAGAAGTTCGACATCGCGATGTGCCCCGAGCGCACGCTGGAGGGCAAGGCGCTGCAGGAGTTGCGTGAGCTCCCGCAAATCATCGGCGCCGATGATCAGGCGGTTGCCGACCGGGCCGCGGCGTTGTTCCGGCGGCTGACCAACTCGATCGTGCAGGTCTCGGACGTGGAGACCGCCGAGATCATCAAATTGGTGTCCAACACATTCCGCGATGTGCAATTCGCGTTCGCCAACGAGGTCGCCCGGCTATGTGACGCGTTCGGCGTCAACGCCCATGAAGTGATCGCGTCCGGCAAACTCGGTTACAACCGCACGAATATTCCGCTTCCGGGTCTGGTTGGCGGCCCCTGCCTGGAGAAGGATCCGCACATTCTCATGGAGTCCGCCCGCAGCCGCGGCGTGCACCTGGAGATGACCGCGGCCGGCCGGATGGTCAACGAGCGCCAGCCCGAGGAGACGGTGCAGTTCATCCGCCGCGAGATCGACCGGCGCGGCCTGGGCACCGACGAGCCGCTGAAGATCAGCCTGCTGGGCATGGCGTTCAAGGGCCAGCCGGAGACCAGCGATCTGCGCGGCTCGATGTCGATCAAGGTGCTCGACCGGCTCAAGAAGGCCCACCCGGAGGCCGAGGTCGGTGTCTACGACCCGGTCACGCCTGCCGAGACGCTGGCCGCCGAGTTCCCCGACGAGACCGTCTACACCCGCTTCGGCGATGCCGTCAGCGGTGCGCACGTCGTGGTGATCGGCAACAACCACCCGTCGCTGGGGCAGATCTCGCCGCGCACCATCAGTGAGTTCATCCGGCCCAACGGGTTCATCTTCGACTACTGGAACCACTTCAGCCATCTACCCGCCTCCGAACGCGGCGACTCGTACTTCGCGGTCGGCAACGCCGGATGGGTGCCGTCCAATGTCTAAGCGCGTGGTGATCACCGGCGGCGGCGGTTTCATCGGGGCGTACCTGACCAAGCGGATGGTCGCCGACGGCTGGGATGTCGCGGTGGTGGACAACATGGTTCGCGGCGATGCCCGCCGGTTCGCCGAGGTCGCCGACGACGTCGAGCTGTTCACCTGCGACGTGCGTGACCAGGACGCGCTGGAGAAGGCGTTCAAGGGCGCCGAGGTGGTCATGCACCTGGCGGCCGTCAACGGCACCGAGAACTTCTACACCCAGCCCGAGATGGTGCTCGAGATCGGTATGCTCGGCGCGCTGGCGGTGACGAACGCCGCTCGCGCCCAGGATGTTCCGGATCTGGTGTTCGCCTCGACCGCGGAGGTGTACCAGACGCCGTCGGTGATCCCGACGCCGGAGACGATCCCGCTGATGCTGCCGGACAGCCTCAACCCGCGCTACTCGTACGGCGGCGGCAAGATCGTCAGCGAGCTGATCGCGTTCAACTACGGGCGCGACCACTACCGCAAGGTGCAGATCTTCCGGCCGCACAACATCTTCGGGCCCGACATGGGTTGGAAGCACGTGGAGCCGCAGTTCATCATGCGGGCGCTGGCGGCCAAGGACGCCGGCGACGGCACCTTCCCGATCCAGGGTGACGGCACCGAGACGCGGTCGTTCCTCTACGTCGACGACTGCATCGACGGCATCCTGACGATGTACGAGAAGGGCGGGCACCGCGAGATCTACCACATCGGCAGCCAGGACGAGATCACCATCCGCGAGCTGGCGAACCGGATCGGCAGGATCGTCGGCATCGACCTCGACATCAAGCCGGGGGAGGCCCCCAAGGGCGGCACCAAGCGCCGCTGCCCGGACATCACCAAGATGCGCGGGCTGGGCTGGGAGCCGAAGGTGAGCCTCGACGAGGGGCTCGAGCGCACGGTGGCGTGGTACAGCGCGCACCGCGACGACAAGCCGGCCAACGACCTGATGTAGTCAGCGTCGAAAAAGCCGGGAACCCGTTGGGGTTCCCGGCTTTTTCGCTTCTGCGGGTCAGTCGTCCCCGGAATCGTCTCCGGTGCTCGCGGAACCGTCCTTGCCGTTGCCGCCGTGCGCACCGCCGCCCTGGCCCCGGCCGCCGGTGCCGCCCTTGCCCGGGGTGGCGGTGCCCTCACCGGCGTGGGCGTCGCCGCCCTTACCGCCGACGCCGCCGGGCGAGTCGAAGACGTTGGGCACACCGGTGCCGCCCGCACCGCCGTTGCCGCCCTTGGCCTCACCGCTGCCGACGTGGGCGCTGCCGCCGTGGCCGCCGCGGCCGCTCGGGCCCTGCCAGCCGCCGGCTCCGCCTCTGCCGCCGTTGCCGCCGGTGGCCTTGCCCTCATCGGCGTGGGCGTTGCCGCCGTTGCCGCCGTTGCCGCCCCAGCCGTCCCAGGCGGTGCTGCCGCCGTTGCCGCCATTGCCGCCGATCGCCTCGCCCTGGCCGACCGAGGCGTCACCGCCGTGGCCGCCGCGGGCGCGGCCGCTGCCGCCGTTGCCCTCGGTGTTACCGAACCACGCGGAATTGCCTGCGTTGCCGCCGTTTCCGCCCTTGGCGGTGCCGTTGTCGGTGTGGGCGGTGCCGCCGTCACCACCGGTGCCGCTGCGACCGTCGATGCCGACGTTGCCGCCGTCGCCACCGTCGCCGCCGGTCGCGTCGCCGTTCACGCTGGTGGCGTCGCCGCCGCGGCCGCCGACACCGCCGTCGCCGCTGGCCAGGTCGTGGTTGCCGCCGTCGCCACCCTTACCGCCGACGGCGTCGCCGTCCTCGCTGGTCGCCGCGCCGCCGTCGCCGCCGGCGCCCGCGTTGCCGATCAGCCCGGAATCGCCGCCGTTGCCGCCCTTTCCGCCCGTGGCGGTGCCGTCGGTGGACTTGGCGTCGCCGCCCTTGCCGCCGTTGCCCCCGGTGCCGATGAGCAGGCCGCCCGCGCCGCCGTTGCCGCCGTTGCCGCCGACCACGTCGCCGTCGCCCTCGATGTCGCCGCCGGCGCCGCCGTGGCCGCCGTTGCCGATGAAGAACCCGCCGCGGCCGCCGTTGCCGCCGTCCTCGCCGGGCGCGCCGTCACCGCCGTTGCCGCCGATGCCGATGAGCAGGCCGCCGTTGCCGCCGTTCTGGCCGGGACCGCCGTCGGCGCCGTTGCCGATCAGCACGCCGCCGTGCTCACCCGGCGCCTCGCCGTTGCGGACGAAGACCCGGAACAGGTCGGTGGCGACCTTGTCGGGGTTCTGCATGGGGTTGATCGCGACGATCTCGCGGACCGCGCGTTCGATGGTGGCCGCGATCTCCGGCGGGATGGAGGCGCCCGCCTCGGTGAAGTTGTTGATCGCCCGGTCGCCGGCGTAGGCCGCCGGAACCGCGGCCAACGGCACGGTCACCAGCGTCCACGGCCGCGCGAAAAGCTTGATGGAGTGCGGCCATCCGGCGATCGCCTGATCGTTGTGGTGCACCGGGTAGGACAGCCAGTTGACGAGTCCGTCGACGATCAGCTTGCCCGGGTCGAACGCCGCGGTGCCCACCTCACCGCCGGTGCCGGCCTGGTCGGTGGCCTCGATCGCCTCGGTGCTCTCCACGGGTGGGGCCACCGCCGGGGTGGCTCCGGTGCCGATCACCAGCGGGGTCGAGGAACTCGTCAGCCGCACCGAGTGGCCGAAGAGGCTGTTCGGGGTGGCGTACACGCCGACCGACTGTGGGGTGGATTCGGGTGTCTGGATCAGCGCCTTGGTACCGAGGGCGGCACCGGCGGCGGCCAGTGCGCCCATCGCCACCGCGGCCCGGACGCGGTGCGCGCGTTCTCTCTCCACGTGGTGTCTCCCACCCATTACAGGAATCCTTCCCGGCGGACGCCGAAGCTGGGTCGCCGCGTCTTCACAACCCAACCGTTGGCAAAGATGATCGCATCCTTTCAGACAAGGTCGCAATACGTACGCATTTGCGTTTTGTTAACCACCGGAAAACGGAATTGGGCTCGCGCACTGTCCCCACCGGAGTGGAATTCCCCGTGCGCTGTGAGCGAACCCCGCCGCCAGTGGTTTATTCGCTGGGAAGGCTCCTGTGTGCGTTTTCCGCAGGATGGCGGCCCGAGTCGGAAGTCCTTGACTTGTCCAGGATTCATCGCCCGCGACAGTTTGGCGATCTCTGGGGCTCCTCGACGCGGTGATGCGTCATGATCAGCGGTTTTATGGATGCAACCGGTGATCGGGGGTGTGGGGTGGCCGGGCGGGTCTGCGCCGTCCCACCGCGCCGGCGTGCGGCGTGGTCGCGGCGCCAGGGGTGAGGTGCCCATGCCCCGCTACTTACGCATCCGCAAATTAGTGCGACGGGGCGATATTTTCAGGTTCTGTCAATTTTGGAAATGATCGGCGGACCATCGAGATCCGCGCCACACATTCAAATGTGATCCGCTGTGCAAAGGTGACAAGAACCGTCCAGCAACATCGTTAGCCGGTTTGGTCGGAGGGCTTATTGTGGGCCCACAAACGGGCCACCCCGACACCCACCCGTCCCAGCAGGTCGCGCACCAGGGGCAGGCCGATGCCGATCACCGCGGACGGATCGCCGTCGACACCCGCGATGAACCAGCCGCCGAGCCCGTCGATGGTGAACCCCCCGGCCACCGCGGTGGGCTCGCCGCTGGCGACATAGGCCGCCAGATCCTCGTCGGAGGGGGTGGCGAACCGCACCGTCGTCGCGGCCGCCTCGGCCGCGCGGTCCACCACCGCGCCGTCCAGCAGTCTCAGCACGCAGTGGCCGGTGTAGAGAGTGCCGGAGCGCCCGGCCATCTCGCGCCACCCCGCCAGTGCGTCCTCCGCGGTCGCGGGCTTACCCAGCAGCCTGCCATCGCGGAAAAGCATGGAGTCGCAACCGATCACGACGCAGTCGGCGGCGACATCGGCGGCCAGCCCGGGTACGACCGCCTCGGCCTTGGCGCGGGCCAGCGCCACCGTCACGTCGACGGGGGAGGCGGTGGCGCCCAGACTCGCCGCCACCGCGTCCTCGTCGACACCGGAGACGACGATCAGTGGATCGATTCCAGCCTGCCGCAAGACCTTCCGGCGACCAGAAGACGCTGACGCGAGAACGAACCGCGTCATCGACGACGCATGTGTGTCCGTTCCACAAGCGTCACCCGCTGCCAGCTGTACGGCGTGTAGCGCAGCCGGTCGACCGGATGACCCCAGAGGTTGCGTTCCTGTTCGCGCAGCGGCTCGGGCTTACCCGCGGCGGCGGCCAGCACCGCGACCACCGCGGCCAGCTCCTCGTCGCTCGGGTTGCCCTTGAGCACCTGGATCAGCGGCTCGTGCTTCTGGTCCTCGCTCACCTCGGCCGCCTTCTCGTCGTTCGCCCCGCTCACAGGAGCTGTATTGTTCGCCCCGCTCACAGTGGCTGTATTGTTCGCCCCGCTCACAGTGGCTGTATTGTTCGCCCCGCTCACAGGGGGATATTCCCGTGCTTCTTCGGCGGCACCTGCGCGATCTTGCGCTCCAGCAGGCGCAGCGCGTTGGCCACATAGCCGCGGGTGTGCGCCGGCGGGATGACCGCGTCGACGTAGCCCCGCTCGGCCGCCACGTACGGGTTCACCAGGGTGTCCTCGTACTCCTGCTGCAGCTGCAGGCGCAGCGCGTCGACGTCCTCGCCCTTGGCCGCAGCCTCCTTGAGCTGCTGGCGGTAGACGAAGCCGACCGCGCCCGAGGCGCCCATGACGGCGATCTGGGCCGTCGGCCAGGCCACCACGACATCGGCGCCCATGTCCTTGGAGCCCATCACGCAGTACGCGCCGCCGTACGACTTGCGGGTGATCACCGTGATCTTGGCGACCGTCGCCTCACCGTAGGCGTACAGCAGCTTGGCGCCGCGGCGGATGATGCCGTTGTACTCCTGGCCGGTGCCGGGCAGGAAGCCGGGCACGTCGACCAGCAGCACGATCGGCACGTTGAAGGCGTCGCAGGTGCGGATGAAGCGCGCGGCCTTCTCCGAGGCGTTGATGTCCAGGCAGCCGGCGAACTGCGTCGGCTGGTTGGCCACGATGCCGACCGAGCGGCCCTCGATGCGGCCGAAGCCGACGATGATGTTCTGCGCGTAACCGGCCTGCACCTCGAGGAACTCGTCGTCGTCGAGGATGCGGGTGATGACCTCGTGCATGTCGTACGGCTGATTCGGCGAGTCCGGGATCAGCGTGTCGAGCTCGAGGTCCTCGGCGGTCAGGTTCTCCTCGATCGGCCCGTCCTGGGCCAGCGCCGGGTAGCGCGGCGGATCGGCGTGGTTGTTGCTCGGCAGGTAGGACAGCAGCTCGCGCACGTAGTCGAACGCGTCCTGCTCACCGGTCGCGACGTAGTGCGCGGTGCCCGACTTGGACATGTGGGTGTGCGCGCCACCCAGCTCCTCCATCGTGACGTCCTCACCGGTGACCGTCTTGATGACGTCCGGGCCGGTGATGAACATCTGGCTGGTCTGGTCGACCATGATGATGAAGTCGGTCAGCGCGGGGGAGTACACGTGACCGCCCGCCGCGGCGCCCATGATCAGCGAGATCTGCGGGATGACGCCGGAGGCCTTGATGTTGTTGTGGAAGATCCGGCTGTAGAGGCCGAGCGAGACCACACCCTCCTGGATGCGCGCGCCAGCACCGTCGTTGATGCCGATCAGCGGCCGGCCGGTCTTGAGGGCGAGCTCCTGGACCTTGACGATCTTCTCGCCGTACACCTCGCCGAGGCTGCCGCCGAACACCGTGGCGTCCTGGCTGAAGATGCACACCTCGCGGCCGTCGATGGTGCCGTAACCGGTCACCACGCCGTCGCCGAGCGGCCGGTTCTTGTCCAGGCCGAAGTTGGTGCTGCGGTGCCGGGCCAGCGCGTCGAGCTCGACGAACGAACCCTCGTCCAGCAGAGCGAGAATGCGTTCGCGGGCAGTCAGTTTGCCCTTCGCGTGGACCTTCTCGATCGCGGCCTCACCGACCGGATGCTGGGCCTCCTCCAACCGCTTGCGCAGGTCCGCCAGCTTGCCCGCGGTGGTGTGGATATCGATCTCGTGCTCGCCCGAGGGCTCGACTGACTTCTCGCTCACGCTCGTCATGGGCAACGATGCTATACGACCGCCCTTAGGGATCTCTTAAGCAGGCTTACGCAACACGACGACCGCGAAGCTCGTCAGCGCCGGCACCGGATGCTTGATCAGGAAACGGGTCTTGGCCTTCTCGATCGCATCCAGCGGTTTGAGCACGTGGTAGTAGTGGTGGCCGAACGCGCCGTGCCACTGCTCGACCTCGAAGCCGACGCTCTCGAAGCGGCGGATCGCACGCTTGGTCGGCCCCGTCGTCCACCGGTAGTAGGCCGGGAACTTGTCCATGTTGCCCATCTGCAGGCGACCCGGCTGCAGCTTGTCGACGATCGCCAGCGCCGCCTTCTCCGGGATCAGCTTGTTCACCACGAACGGGAACGTGAACAGCGTCGGGAAGTAGTGCACCGACAGGCCGCCCGGACGCAGCAGGTTGAAGCAGTTCTGGTGGAACATGCGGGCATCGGGCAGGTGCTCGCACAACATCTTCGAGAACAGCAGGTCGTAGGTGTTGTGCTCCTCGGTGATCGGCTGGCACAGATCCGCCACCCGGGTCTCGACGTCACCCTGGGCCTTGGCCAGCTCGGTCGCCGAGATGTCGATGACCACCCGGTGCTTGGCGAAACCCCACAGGTCCGCGTCACCGATGATGGGATTGGCGCCGCCGCCCAGTTCGGCCACCCGCTCGACGCCCTCGCGTTGCGCCAGCTCCCGGACGAACGTGTCGTAGCCCTTCCACAGGGTGTCCAGGTCGGTGTAGTCAACTTGGCCGCGTCGGGTCATCACCGCGCCGGCGAAGTCGTCGTTTCCCATATCGTCACTTCCGGTGGTTATTTGCTGAACGCCACACTATACCCGGTTGAGATCCGGATTCGCTCGTTGAGACGGCGAGCACACAACGTGCTGACAACAGCGTTTTTGGCTGGCCCGCGGGAGGTTGCCGGGCCAGCCGTGACCGCCCTGTTCGGCCCCTCTACCTGCGATAACGTCAACCCCGGGGCGGCATGTCGGGTCCTCGGTCCGCGGCGGCGCCGGGCGCCACGGATTGCGTGTCGCCACGGATTGGCTTGTGACCTCGGCCGATTTGCGGTTCTATTAGTGCCGTTCCGATCGGATCCGGCTCAAAGCTATTCGTCGGCAAACGACCAACTCGCCGTTCAAGGGGCTAATCAGCGTGCAACCGAACCGTAGATACGACGGGGTCGACGGCCCCAAGGTGGCGATTGCGCACGACTATCTGACGCAGCTCGGCGGCGCCGAGAAGATCGTGCTGTCGATGAGCAAGGCCTTCCCCGAGGCGCCGATCTACACCATGCTCTACGAGCCGTCGACGACCTACCCGGAGTTCGCCGACCTCGACGTGCGGGTGTCGCCGCTGAACAAGCTGAAGCTGGCGCGCAAGCACCACCGGGCGTTCCTGCCCGTGCTGCCCGCGGTGGCCAACTCGATGTTCGTCGACGCCGACATCGTGCTCACCAGCACCAGCGGCTGGGCGCACGGCTTCCGGACCCGTGGCCGCAAGCTGATCTACTGCTACTCACCGGCCCGCTGGCTGTACCTGTCCGACAAGTACCTCGGCGACGACAGCGGCTTCGTCAAGCGCGCCGGCCTGGCCGTCACTAAGCCCTACCTCAAGGCCTGGGACCGGCGGATGGCGCACAAGGCCGACAAGTACCTGGCGATCTCCACGCTGATCCAGGGCCGCATCCGGGACACCTACGGCATCGACGCCGAGGTGATGTTCGCCCCGGTCGCCATGTCGCAGACCTTCAACCCCGAACCGGTGCCGGGGGTGGGGGAGGACGACGGCTACTACCTGGTGGTCTCCCGGCTGCTGCCGTACAAGAACGTCGACGCCATCGTGCGCGCCTTCGCCGACGCCCCCGAGCGCCGGCTCGTGGTGGTCGGCAGGGGACCCGACGCCGAGCGGCTGGCCGCGATCAAGACGCCGAACGTCACGATGCTCTCCGATCTCACCGACGGTCAGATGGCGTTCCTGTACAAGAACTGTCGCGCGCTGCTGGCCGCGAGCTACGAGGACTTCGGCCTCACCCCGATCGAAGCCGGCGTGTGGGGGCGGCCGACCGTCGCCCTGCGGTTCGGCGGCTTCCTCGACACCATCGACGAGGGGGTCACCGGCATGTACTTCGACGAACCCACCCCGAGGGCGATCGCCGGGGCGCTGGACCGGTTCGAGGCGGCGGCCTTCGACCCGGACAAGATCCGCAGACACGTCGAGCAGTTCACCGAGGAGCGGTTCGCCGAGAAGCTGTACGCGGCCGTCGACAACCTGGCAGCGGCCGATGTCCGGTAACGGTTCGTCGAAAACCGCGACGGCCGAGTCCGTTTCGGATTCAGCACAAGGAGCACGCCACGTGAGTCGACCGCCTGCCAAGACGGACCCGCAGATCGTCGCACGCAAGCTCGCCGCCGCGCCGGGTCTGCGCCTGCCGCCGCCACCGAAGTACGACCTGCAGCCCGACGGCCGGGTCGCCAACTACCGCATGCAGGACATGCCGGTGTGGCGCAAGGCGCGCAACAGGATCGGGCAGCTGCTCTACAACTTCTTCGTCACCTTCATCCCGTCGCACCATGTGCGGCTGGCGTATCTGCGGCTGTTCGGCGCCAAACTGGGCAAGGGTGTCGCGGTCAACCGGTGCACCACGATCCTGGACATCGAGTTCTTGACCATCGGCGACGACACCACGGTCGGTGCCCGGTGCATGCTCGACGCGCGCGCCGGGCTGTACCTGGGCAACAACGTGATTCTGGCCAGCGACGTGCACGTCCTCGGCGGCGGCCACGACATCAACCACCCCGACTTCCTGCCCGTGCCGAACCCGACCGTGATCGAGGACTACGCCTGGATCGCCAGCCGGGCGATGATCCTGCCGTCCCACATCGGCCGTGGTGCCGTGGTGGCTGCGCAGTCGGTGGTGATCAAGGACGTCGGCGAATACGAGGTGGTGGGCGGCAATCCGGCCAAGGTCATCGCCAAACGCAACCCCGAGGCGTTGAAGTACAGCGGCAGGTTCCGCGCGCCGTTCTGGTGACGATGGTCGACCTCAAGCAGTACCGGCTCATCTACGTCGGGCCCGGATACGGCGAGACCGCTGTCGGCGACTACGCCGAGAACCTGCTGCCCGCGTTGCGGTCGCACTTCGGTGAGGTGGTCGAACGGCGCACCCTGGCCCCGGGCAAGGAAACCCTGCGCGACATCCGGGAACACCGCCGGTTCGTCAAAGAGCAGGTCGCACAGGGCCCGCCGGGGCGGGTGCTGGTGCACGCCGAGCTCGCCGCGGGCGGCATCTCACCGTTCTGGTCGACCGCCGGGCTGCGCGACGCTGCGGTCACCGCGACCGTGCATGACCCGCCGCAGGGGATCTGGTGGCCGGCCCGCACGAAATTCCTTGCCCAGCACAAACTTCTGATGCACGGGCTGCACTACCCGCTGCGACCGGTGTCGCGGGTCGTGGAGGGCTTCGTCAACGGGGACCGAACGATCTTCGCGCTCAGCGAGATCGGCCGGTTGTCCATCGAGATGACCTATCCGCGGACCAGGCCCGTCTACGTCCCGTACCTGGTGTGTGACCGGCCGACCATCAAGCCCGCGCACGAGCGGCCCAAGGCGGTCGGCTTCTTCGGACTGGTGTACCGCGGTAAGGGTTTCGAGCAGATCGCCCGGATCCGGCGCGAACTGCCCGACGACATCACGATCCGGGTGGCCGGTCGCGGCACCGAGGCGCTGCCCCGGCAGGAGGGGGTCGAGATCCTCGGTGCGGTGGAGGGACCCGACGAGGATGCCTTCTTCGAATCGGTGCGCGCGATCGCGATCCCCTACGGCAAGCGCCACTTCTACGCCGAGACCTATCCGGCCTCCTCGGTGGCCGCTCACGCGCTGGCCTACCAGACGCCGATCGTGTGCACCGGATACGGCTCACTGGCCGAATTCGGCGAGGACACCGGCGCGGTCGTCGTGCCCATGGGAACCACGTATCCGCAGACACTGCCCGCCGGATTCTCGGGGGAGATCGAGTCACTGCTCAACGACGAGCAGCGGCTGACACGGCTGGCCCGCAACGCCGACCGGGTGCGCAGGGAGCGGTCCGCCGAGCGAACCGCCGCCGCGTTCGCGGCGGAGTGGTCGCGCATGCTCGAGCGGCGGTCACGGTAGGGGGGAGGAACACATGGATGAGCCAACGAACAGGAGTGCACCGGTGTTTGTCGAACCCGATACCGCCGACCCGGAGGACGTCGCCCGCAAGGTCGCGGCGGCACCGACGCTGAAGATCCCGCCGGCACCGGAGTGGGTGCTCAACGACGAGGGGCGCGTCATCGACATCCTGCAGGAGGGGATGACGTTCCGTCGCAAGCTGCGGAACTACCTCGGCGAGGTCGCCTACAACCTGGTCATCGGCCACATCCCCTCGCAGTTCATCCGCAAGGCCTACCTGCGCCGGCTCGGCGCCGACATCGGCCCCAACACCACGATCGGGCGCGGCACCAAGGTGCTGAGCATCGAGTTCCTCACCCTCGGCGCCAACACCGAGGTCGGCGCCCGCTGCCTGCTGGACGCCCGCGGCGGCCTGTGGATCGGCGACCACGTCGTGCTCAGCGACGACGTCCACCTGCTCGGCGGCGGCCACGACATCAACCACCCCGACTTCCTGCCCGTGCCCATCCCGACCGTCGTGGAGGACCACGTCTGGATCGGCAACCGGGCGATGATCCTGCCCTGCCTGATCCACCGCGGCGCGGTGGTGCGGGCGCACGCCATGGTGCGCAAGGACGTTCCCGAACTGCAGATCGTCGGCGGGAACCCGGCCAAACCGATCGGGGAGCGCAGCCCGGACGGCGTGCCCGCCCGAAAGTCGGCGTGACACGACCGATGTCGACACTGCTCAAGGACTACCGGCTGGTCTTCGTCGGCCCGGCCGAGGGCGAGACGGCGGTCGGCGACTACTCCGAGCACTTCGTCAACGCGGTGCGCCCCTACTTCGGTGACGTCGTCGAGGTGCGCACCCTGGGGCCGGGCGGCGACGGTGTCAGCGACATCGTCGGCTACCGCAGGGCCGTCGCGCAGGCGGTCCGCGACGCCCCGCGCGGACGGGTGCTCGTGCACACCGAACTCGCCGCGGGCGGGGTGGCGCCGTTCTGGTCCATGGTCGGGCTCGGCGACATTCCCGCCACCGCGACCATTCACGATCCGCCCCAAGGCATCTGGTGGCCGGCCCGAACAAGGTTCGTCGCCGAGCACCGCGTGCTGATGCACAGCCTGCACTACCCGCTGCGGCCGCTGTCGCGCGTGCTGGAGGGCGCGGTCAACGGCCGTCGCACCCTGTTCGCGCTGAGCAAGACCGGTGCGCGGTCCATCACCATCACCTATCCGCGCACCAACGTCGTCTACGTCCCGCACCTGGTGAAGGTCCGCCCGCAGATCAAACCGGCCGAGGAACGGCCGAAGGCGATCGGGCTGTTCGGGCACGTGTACCGCGGCAAGGGATTCGAGCAGATCTCCCGGATCCGCCGGTTGCTGCCCGACGACATCACGATCCGGGTGGCCGGCCGGGGCACCGAGAACCTCACTCCCAGTGCGGGAGTGGAGATCGTCGGCCCGGTCGACGGTGCGGCCGAGGACGAGTTCTTCGCGTCGGTGCGCGCGCTGCTCATCCCGTACAACAAGCGGCACTGGTACGCCGAGACGTACCCGGCGTCCGGCACCGTCGCCCACGCCGCGGCCTACCGCACCCCGGTGGTGTGCACCGACTACGGGTCGCTGGCCGAACTCGACGAGTCCACCGGCGCCGTCGTGGTGCGCATCGACCGCGACGACACCGCCGACGAGGTGGCGCGCGCGCTGGCCGCGGCGGTCGTCGACCTGGTCAACGACGACGACCGGCTGCGCGAGGTCGGCCGGGGCGCCGACCGGTGCCGGCAGGACCGGTCTCCGGCCAACACCGCAACGACATTCGTTTCGGCGTGGCTGGACGTGCTCACCAGCGGCGAGGATCGCTGATCCGGTATGGCCAGGACCCGCAACCTCGGCAACATCGCCAAGACCCTGGTGTCGATGTTCTGGATCTACGGCACCCGCGGTCTCGGCCTGCTGTGGGTGACGGCGCTGGTCGGCCATCTCGGTATCGCCGACTACGGCAAGTACGGCATGGCGGTGGCGCTCAACTCGATCGTGGGCCCCTCGCTGGACAATGCGTTCTCGGTGCGGGCGATGCGCGAGTCCGAGGAACGCTTCATCGCCGAACGCACCACCCGGTTCCTGCTCGGCGTCTCGCTGATCACCACCGGGCTGCTGGTGATTCAGTTCAGTTACTTCATCGGTTTCGGCATCATCGTCGCCGGCGGCGAGATCACCTTCAACGTGGTCAAGAGCCGGCTGGCCCGCGACGGTCACCCGGACAAGTTCTGGCGGCTGGACACCGCGCGCCAGGCCAGCGGTGTCGGCCTGGGCACCGGATACCTGTTCCTGGCGCCGAACCCGACACTGATGACCGCGAGCCTGCTGTACTGCGTGCCCTACGTGGTGATCATCATCGCGGGCGCGAGGGCGGTGTGGGGGCACCGGCCGGGCCTGCCCGGCAGCCCGCGGCTGATGGCCGCGCTGACCGGTGAGATGCTCGGCACCGCGGCGTATCTGCAGGGCGACGTGCTGCTGCTGGGCGCGCTGACCAACGACACCACGGTCGGCTACTACACGCTGACCTGGGTGGTGTGCGCGGCGATCGCGGCGGCGGGGCAGTCGTTCGGCATGAGCTACCACGAGAAGCTGCGCGAGGCCGGCGGTGCGCTGTCGGCGGGACCGCCGCTGCGCAACACGCTGCTGCTGGCGACCGTGGGGGCGACCGCGGTGCTCACCGTCGGAGTGGTGATGCTGTTCTGGCCGGCGCCGCGCGAGCTGGCCGTCGCGATGATGATCATGGCGCTGTTCGCCGGGCTGCGCGTGGTGGTGTCGGTGTTCCAGGTCGTGCTCTACGCCCAGCGCCGCGACCTGCTGCGGCTGACGTCGGCGATCGGGCTGGTCCCGGTCAAGCTGGCGCTGGTGGCGGCGCTGGCGTTCATGGGCGCTGTCGGAGCGGCGATCTCGACGTCGATCACCGACGCGCTGTTGCTGATCTGCTACACCTACGCGCTGTACGGTCGGCGCAGCAGACCGCCGTCGGTGGAGACGGACGTCAGTTCAGAACGACCTTGAACCCGATCCACGGCTGCCACGTCATGTAGCCGTGCTGGAAGTCGACGCGGTTGTAGCCGTTGAGGTAGGTCTCGTCGCTGGTGGCCAGCCCGAGTTCGGGGACATAGTTCTGCGCGAACCCCTCCGACGCCCAGTGCGCCCCGGTGGCCTCCGACCACCACACCCGGAACGGCGCCGGGGCGGTGAAGTCCTGATACCCGTTGGCGAACTTGGTCTTCGGTACACCCAGCCGCGCCAGCGCGACCTTCGCGACCGGTGTCGGTGACGTCACCATGCCCGAGCCGGGGATCTCCCACAGCGTGTTGACGGTGCGCATCTGCGCCCACGCCGTCGAACCGGCCTTGAACACCGGGCTGAGCACCGTCCCGTGCGCGGCGTCGGTGATCTGGGCGAAGCGTTGGTACTCCGCGGATTTCGGTGGACCGGCGGGGATCGCGAACTGCAGGGCCTGCTGGGCCTGCTTGGGGGTCCAGTTGGTGCGCAGCAGCCCGAAGGTGTCCTGGTCGCTGCTGCTGCCGGTGTTGCGGTCGCGGGTGGTGTAGATGTACAGCGGACCGGTGTAGGGCAGCTCCTGCCACTTGGTCCACATGTCCTTCAGATACGCGGTCTGGCCGGCCTCGTCGACCGCCGACGTCGGCTGGCCGTACTCGGTGGCCCAGATCTTCTTGCCCGAGTCCCCGTTGGCCACCATCACCGCGCGCATCTCCATCAGTTGCTGCACAGGCGAATTCGCGACCGGAACGCCGTCGGAGAACTTCAGGCTGTAGTGGTAGGGATGAAAGGACAGGGCGTCCATGTAGTCCCGGGCGCCGGCCTCGTACATGCCTTTGAGGAACCGCACCGGATTCCAGATCAGGTTGCCCCAGTCCACGACCGAGCCGACCACGCCGCCGATCACGGTGACCGACGGGTCGACCGCCTTGATCCGCGGATAGGCCGCGCGCAGCAGCGCGGTGTAGGCCGCCGGGTCGGGGGAGGGGGTCCAGAACTGGACGGCGTTGGGCTCGTTCCAGATCTCGTAGGCGGCGATCTTGCCCTTGTAGCGGGCCGCCACCTTCGCGGCGAACTCACCGTAGGCGTCCGCCGAGGCGGGGTGGCCGCTGATCGGGAGCCCGCCGGGCCCGACCGCCCAGGCCGGGGTGGAGTTGATGAACCCCAGGATCGACATGCCGCGGGCCGCCGCCGCGTTGACCGTCTTGTCGACCATCGACCAGTTCAGTTGGCCCTGAATCGGTTCGACACCGGCCCACGGGATCATCAGCCGCACGGTCTTGACGTTGGTGTTGCCCATCGCGCGCAGCGTGCGGTCGACGTCGGCCTCCGACATCCCGTAGATATCGGCGTCGGCGATGCCGATGGTGGTGGGCCGCGGCTCGATCGCCGCACTCTGGGCGACGGTCACCTTCCGCGGCGTGTCCGAGGGCAGGGCCAGCGCGATCGCGGCGACCGTGACGACACCGGTGACAAGGGCGACAACGAACGTGAGCAGACGACTGGAGCGTCGAATCCGGCGGGCGCGCACGTGACCTCCGTTTGACCGGGATCGCGTTTTCAAGACGCGAATGCGCCCTCAGTGTGCCGGAATGAAACTCTTTTCCCGTTCAAGATCGCCGACGTGTCGCGCCGGTTCTCGTTGTATTCGGTCGAGATAGGCCAGGAATGCCAGCATGATGGCGTATTTCAACTGCGACGGCGGGCTGCCCGCGACCGGGTGGTCCAGTTGCAGCGCGACAAGACAGAAACCGATGAAGATGCCGCCGTAAATGGCGCCCGGCATCCAATTCGCCCGAATTGCGCGGTACCCGTACACGCAGCCCATCACCATGATCGCCACGAAAACGATGCCGGTGAAAATTCCGCCGCGGTAAACAGTGAGCAGCGGGGCGTTGGAAACGTGGTTGAGCACGAACGCGTAATCGCCCTCGGTGTATTCGGGGCGGTCCCAGCCCAATCCGAACCACCAATGGCCCGACATCTGATGCGGGAATTCCCGCAGCGATTCGATTCGGTCGTTGGCACCCCGGTCGTCGCTGCGGAAAGCGCTCAGGAAACGGCGCCGAATTGACGGTGTGGACCACGCGGCGATCACCACCGCCGCGAATGCCGCCAGGCTCAGCAACCTGTCGCGGCTACGCATGCCGTGGAAGATCAGCACCAGGATCACGCCCACGACGACGCTGAAGATGCTGGCCCGGCTCAGGGTCAGCAGCAAAGCCAAACCGATGACCGTGGACATCACGACCCGCGTCCAGCCTCGCAGGACGATGAAGGACACCGCCAGCGCTGCTACCAGCGCGATGCCCTCGCCGTTGGGGTCGACCATGGTGCCGCCGAGTCGGATCAACGCGACCGCGCCGCCGTCGGAGTAGGCGAAGCGCGGGGCGGTGTACTCGGGCGCGTACCCGACGAACCGCAGGTAGCGGAACGTGCTCTGGTCGCGGTCCAGCGCCACGATGTACAGGCCGAACAGGGCGTTGAGGAACGACCCGTAGACGAAGTACCGGCCGAATTTGACGAGATCCTCGTTGGACAGCCGGATCAGCGCCACCGCGAGCACCGTGGCCAGCGACCAGCGCACGATCATGATGATGCTGATCAGGCTGATGCTGGTGGCCGCCACCGAGATCACCGAGACGGCGATGAACAACCAGGTCGCCAGCTCGAGCGGATGCGGTGAGCGGGCCAGCTTGGGGTGGACGTAGACCGCCACGATCGCCCCGAACGCCAGCGGCAGCCAGAACGGCAGGTTCACCCCCGGGAACTCGCCGAACGGCAGCGCGCCGATCACCCAGGCCAGCGCCCAGAACAGCCACAGGGGGTGGCGGAGGCCGATGTAGACCGCGGCCACCACACCGATCAGGCCCGCCGCCGCGAGCAGCCCCATGCGGCCGCCCATCAGCGCCAGACCGGCGAGTATGGGCACCCCAGCAACGATCGCCAGGCCTGCGATGAAATTGCGCGGCAGATCGCCGTGAGGGTTCACGGTGGCCATGTTCTCAGCTTCTCCAGCTAAGCTCAAACCACACGCGGTCCGTGTCCGACCCGTCTGGTGGGTTACCGAGCGCTAGCCTGTCACACGTCGCAACGAGAAAATTGAGGGGAACCGCCTTGGAGATCAGGGAATACCTGCGGATTTTCGCCAGGTACTGGTGGGTCATCGTGATCCTTACAGTCCTCGGCGGTGTCATCGGCTTTGCGACGTCACTGTTCATTACACCGCAATACCAGTCGACGGCGACGCTTTTCGTAGCGACGCAGAATGGCACCACGGCAACCGAGGCTTATCAGAACAATCTGTTCTCGACCGACCGGGTGAATTCATACGCATCGCTGGCAACCAGCGAACAAGTCGCTGCCCGTGCGGTGGATCAGCTCAAGGCCCCCATCTCCGCCGGCGAGCTGCGTTCCAAGATCACCGCGGTGCCGGGGCCGAAGACGGTGCTGTTGTCGGTGAGCGTCACCGACCCCGATCCCGCCCAGGCGCAGTCCTACGCCAACGCGGTCGCCAACCAGCTGGTGAACCTCGTCAGCGAGCTGGAGACCTCGCGGCGCGGCGGCACCCCGGCCGCCGGTGCGATCGTCGTCGACGAGGCGAACTACCCCACCGAACCCTCCGGGCTGGGGCTGGGCACGCGCATCGGGCTCGGCGCACTGGCCGGCCTCGTCCTCGGCGTCATCGCCGCGATCCTGATCGGCGTGTTCGACAAGCGCTTCCGCGGCCGCGAATCCGTTGAGAACCAAGCTGGTTCGCCGGTGATCGGGGCGCTGCCCGCCAGCCGGGTGCGCAGCCGCACCGCCGTGGTCGACCTCAGCAGCGACGGCGCCTACCCCGAGGCGGTCCGCGAGCTGCGCACCAACCTGCGGTTCCTGATGACGGCAGGCGGCCGGCGCTCACCGCGGGTGATCGCGGTGGCCAGCCCGTCGCGCGGCGACGGTCGCAGCACCGTGGCCGTCGACCTCGCCGCCGCCTTCGCCGAAACCGGAAAGTCGGTGCTGCTCGTCGACGGCGACCTGCGGCATCCGACCCTGGCGTCGCGGCTGCCGCTGACCGTGCCGATGCGCAACGCCGCCCAGACCAAGGGCCTGTCCACGCTGCTGGTCGGCGAGCACCAGGTGGCCGACGCGCTCGTTAGCGGTATTCCGCTCGGCAACCACACCGTCACGCTGCTGCCCGCGGGGCCGGCCGCGCCGCGCCCCGGTGAGCTGTGGGCCACCGACATCAGCGAGCACCTGCTGTCCGACCTGGCCGAGGAGTACGACTACGTCATCGTCGACACGCCCGCGCTCGACGAGTGCAGCGACGGCGCGGTGATCGGTGCCCTGTCCGACGGCGCCCTGCTGCTGGCCCGGCTGCAGCAAACCACCAGCACCGCGCTCAAGCGCGCGCTGCTCACCCTGCGCGGTCCCGGTGTCACCGTGCTCGGCGCGGTGGTCACGTTCGACCAGCTGCGCGGCAAGCCGGGGCATGACCGCCGCGACTCGGCGCCGTCGCGGGCCGAGCGCCGCGCGTCCTCGTCGGCCGCCAAATCCGCCGCGAAGACCACCGGCAAGTCCGCCGCCAAGGAGTCCGGCGGCGACGACACCGAGGTGATCGCGGACGGCAAGCTCGTCGGCAGCAGCGGACCGCAGCCGTCGGCGCGGTCCCGGCGCGGGACCTCCTGACGGTGCGGTGGCGCGCCGGTGCGGCGCTGGCCGCGGTGGTGGCGGTCGTGTTGTCGGGGTGCGCGCAGAGCGCACCCTCCGAGCCGAACACCTTTGACCGGCCGACGCGCACCCTCACCCCGCCGTTCCAGGGCGCTCCCACGCTGCCGCCGCCGGATCTGACCGACGACGGTCCGGGTTCGCTCGTCCGCGTCGAACCGATCGTCGACAACGAGTCGTTCCAGGAGAACGACGCCGCAGCGGTGAAGATCGCGTTCCGCTCGACGTCGGGCAGCGGGGAACCCACGGTGGTGACCGGCCTGGCCGCGATCCCGCCGGGGTCGCCGCCGCCGGGCGGGTGGCCGGTGGTGGCGTTCGGTCACGAGATGACCGGCACGATGAACAAGTGCGCGCCGTCGCGTGCCCCCGACTTCTGGGGGTACGCCAGCCAGATGGGCACGTTCCTGTCGCGGGGCTTCGCGGTGGCGCTGCCGGACTTCCAGGGCCTGGGCACCGAGGGCCCCGAGCACTCGATCCTGGATGCCACCACGCTGGCCAACAACATGACCGACGCCGCCAAGGCGGTGCGCCGGTTGTCGCCGGAGGTCAGCTCGCGGTGGGCCGCGTTCGGTGTCGGCGAGGGCGGGCTGGCCGCCTGGGCGGCCGCCGAGCGGGCCGGCATCTACAGCGGCGGCATGGACATGGTCGGCGCCGTCGCGGTAGCGCCGTACGCCGATCTATCACCGTTGGCCGACGCCGCCGAGGCCGGCACCTTGAATAAGGGCGAGCAGGTGCGGCTGTACATGATGGCGTTGCAAAGTCTTTCGGGCACACCGGGTTTCGAGCTGGACGAGCACCGTCGCGGGCTGGCCCGGGACCGCTGGACCGACATCCTGGACTGCGCGCCGGCCAACCCCACCGACGCCACCAGGGCGCTGGAGCGGATCAGCCCCGGCGATCTGCGCCCGGGCAACGTCGACGAGGTGCGCACGCGGCTCAGCGACTTCGCGCTGCCCGCGCGCTATCCCATCCCCGGTGCGGCGCCCGTGCTGGTCATCTGGGGTACCGGCGACACCGTCGTGCCCGGTACCGGAACCGACAACGCGGTGCTCGAGGCCTGCGAACGCGGTGAGGTGATCGAGGCGCAGCGGCGCGTCGGCGACACCAAACCGGTCAACGACCAGGTCATCAACGGGGCCCTGAGCTGGATGATCGGCCGCTTCGACGGCCAGCAGCCCGACAACTTCTGTGAGGACGGCCGGTGAAGCCGCCCGCATTCGTCCCGAAGGCGCGCGACTACCTGCGCATGCTCGTCCAGAGCTGGTGGGTGATCCTCTGCGCCACAGCGCTTTCCGGGCTCGCCGGCTGGCTGGTGTACGCCTACGGGCCGCACCACTACCAGGCCAACGCGCAGCTGTTCGTGCTCACCCCCGGCAACGCGACGACGATCGACGCGTACTACGGGCAGCTCAACGCCGCCACCCGGGCACCCACCTTCACCGGGCTGGCCCGCAGCTCACAGGTCACCATGCGCACGATCGAGCAGCTCGGCCTGCCCGAGACGCCCGACGCGCTGGCCGCCCGGATCACCGTGCTGCCGAGGACCCAGGTGGTCCTCGACGTCGCCGTCGTCGGGGACGAGCCGGACCAGACGCGCGCCACCGCCGAAGCCGTCGTCGAGAACATGGTCGCGCTGGCGCAGCAGCTGAACACGGTGGAGACCGGCGACACCGAGCTGGTCGCGATCGATGACGGCGCGGCCACGGTGCAGCGCCTCGAGTCCCGCACGACGCTGATCGCCGAGGGTGCCGGGGTCGGGTTCGCGCTGAGCGCGCTGCTGGTCCTCGCCTACGGGCTGATCCGGGACAAGCTCCTGGCGCGCGGGCAGGTGGGACGGTTGATCGACGAGTTCCGCGCGGTGAGCGACGAATGACCCGTCCGCTGCGGGCCCTGGCGGGCGGTCTGCTCGCGGGGTGCCTGCTGCTCGCGGGGTGCCAGCAGCAGACGGCGCCCGCCCCGCCGTCCGAGGACGCCGCCGCGGGCATGGACCTGCGGCCCGACACCGCCGGCGCCGGCCAGGAGCCCGGTGCGCTGGTCGCCGCCCGCACCCTGCCCAGCATCGACCTGCGGCTGAAGTCGGTGACGTCGCTGGCGGCCCGGATGGAGTACACCTCGACCTCCGGGATCAGCGGCGACCGCACCCGGGTCAGCGGCACGGTGTTCGTGCCCAACCGCCCCGCCCCGCCCGGCGGCTGGCCGGTCATCGTCTACGGGCACCCCACCACCGGCATCGACGCCGACTGCGCGCCGTCGAAGTCGCCCACCCTGCTGGGTGCCGCGCCGACGGTCGAGACGCTGGTCGCCGCGGGCTACGTGGTGACCGTCCCGGACTATCAGGGGCTGGGCGTCGACGACGGCGGACATCCGTACCTGGAACCCGCGACCGCCGGCTACAACGTGATCGACGCGGTCCGCGCCACCCGTCGGCTGGTCCCCGAGGTCTCCGACCGGTGGGCGGCGGTCGGGGTGTCGCAGGGCGGTCAGGCGGTGTGGGCGGCCAACGAGTTGGCGGGGGAGTACGGCGCCGGGCTGGCGCTGCTCGGCACGGTGAGCTTGTCGCCGCCCACCGATCTCACCGGCCTGGCCGTCGACGCGGGCGCGGGCACCCTGACCCGACAGCAGCAGGGCGCGCTGCAGTTACTGCTCAACGCGCTGCACCGCGAGCGCCCGCAGTTCAACCTCGACGACTACCGGCGAGGGGTGGTCGCCGACGAGTGGGAGGTGCTGTCGTCGTGTGATCGTGCCGACATCGCGGCCCGGATCGCCGCGCTCGACCGCATCACCCCCGACGACCTTCGCCCGGCAAACCCCGAGGCCCTGGCGGCGCTGGAGGATTATTTACGAGAGCGCAGCTTACCGAGCCGACCGACGATCGCGCCCATGATGGTCGTTTTCGGTGGCAAAGACGAGTTGTTACCGGAATCATGGACCCGTCGCGCGCTCGCCGCCGCGTGCGCGATGGGTGACGTCATCGACATCCAGTTCCAGCCGGAGAAGGGGCACCACGACATCGACGTGTCGATGGCATACCCGTGGCTGACGGGCCGGTTCGACGGCGCACCGGCGCCCGACACGTGCACCGAGTTCACCGCTCCCGCGGCGGCGGGAGCCGAATACACCGCTCCCGCGGCGGCGGGAGCCGAATACACCGCTCCCGCGGCGGCGGGAGCCGAATACACCGCTCCCGCGGCTGACGCGGGGGAGTCGGCTGACGTGGGGGAGCCGGCCGGCACCGACACCGGGTCCGACTCGACCGAGCCGGAGCCGACCGAACAGCAGTCGTCCGTCAGTGACGACACCACCGGAGACGGAGAATGACGCCAAGACCGACGTCCGAACCCCGCACCCCCACCACGCCGACACCCTCCGGGGTCGCCGGCACCCGGGCCAGGATCATCGGCCTGGACGGTGCCCGCGGCATCTCCTGCCTGTGCGTGGCGATCATGCACGTGGCCGTGCACTACTCGCCGCAGACCTCGGCGGAGTGGAAGATCAACCTGCTCGGTCTGGCGCTGATCTTCTTCTACGTGCTCAGCGGTTTCCTGCTCTTCCTGCCGTACGCCCGCAGCGTCTTCGCCGAGCGCGAGCAGGCGACGCTGCCCGACACCCGCAGCTTCGCGCTGAACCGCGTCATGCGGATCATGCCCGCCTACCTGGTCATCTTCCTGTTCTGCAACTACGTGCTGCAGGCCGTCTACGTCGGCAACGCCTCGATGCAGAGCGGTGGTGACTCCGGCACCGGGATGATCACCGACCCGGGCCAGCTGCTGGCCAACCTGACGCTGACCCAGAGCTACATTCCGGCCTACTTCCAGACCGGCCTGAACCCGTCCTGGTCGCTGACCCTGGAGTACGCGTTCTACGCCACGCTGCCGATCCTCGGGCTGCTGCTGATCCGGCTGCGCAGACGCACCGACACCCGTCCGCTGCGCCTGGCGCTGCTCGCCCCGCTCATCCTGATCGTCATCGGGTTCATCGGGCGGGCGTTCGTGCCGCTGATGATCGAGAAGTCCGGCCTGACCGACCCCACCGAGATCCAGTGGGGCGACAACTGGGTCGCCGTCTACACCAAATGCCTGCTGACCAACGCCGACACGTTCGCGATGGGGATGATCGCGGCGGTCGTGGTGGTCGCGATGGAACGAAAGGTCCTCAGCGACAGGCTGAGCCGCAGGGTGCGTCTGATCAGCGCACTGGCGGTGCTGCCGACCACCTTCGTGTTCCTGATCCTGATCGCCACCGCCAACCCGTACGCCACCTTCGGCATCGCGGTCACCTGCGCGCTGCTGATCCTGGTCATCGTCGCGCCGCTGGCCCGCGGTGAGGACTCCTGGATCGCGCGTGCGCTCGATGTCAAACCCCTGGAGTACGTCGGCAAGGTCTCGCTGTCGCTGTACCTGCTGCACTTCCCGGTCCTGATCGTGCTGGGCCGGCTCGGCTGGATGGCCGGCGACACGCTGGCCGGGGTGCTGCAGAACTCGGCGCTGGTGCTGCTGGTGGCGCTGATCGCGTCGTCGATCACCTACCACCTGGTGGAGGAACCCGCGTTGAAATGGGCCCGGAGGCGGGGCCGCAGAGCCTGATGCGCCGTCGGGTCGTCGTCTGGGTCGCCGTCGCGGCCGCGGTGGTGCTGCTCGCCGCCCTGACACCGGTGGTCTGGAACGTGTGGCTGCGGCCCTCGGGGGACGGGCCGACACCGATCGACGGCGCCGACCTGTCGGGCACCGGGCCCGGCACACTCGTCAGCGCCGTGACGATGCCGGACTTCGCGCACACCAACTCCGGCCGCGGCATGCGGTCGGCGCGGGTGGTCTACCGCTCGACCAACGGGGACACCGGCGCGCAGACCGAGGTGTCGGGCAGCGTGTTCACCCCGCTGGGCGATCCGCCGCCCGGCGGTTGGCCGGTGATCGCGTTCGGGCACGGCACCACCGGCATCAACGAGCCGTGCGCGCCGTCGCTGTCGGGCACCCTGCTCGGCATGAGCGAGCCGATCGCGGCGCTGGTCAACGCCGGTTTCGCGGTGGCGTTCGCCGACTACCAGGGTCTGGGCGCCGACGGGGTGCACCCGTACCCGGACTCGCACACCGCCGGGTTGAACATCATCGACTCGGTGCGCGCCCTGCGCCACACCTTCGACGGGGTGTCGAACCGGTGGGCGGCGATCGGCGGCTCCCAGGGCGGCGGTGCGGTGTGGGCGGCGGCCGAGCAGGCCGGGACCTACGCCCCCGAACTCGACCTCGTCGGCGCGGTCGCCTACGTGCCGGCCGCCGACGTCAGCGGTCTCGTCGACAAGGCGGTGGACGGCACCATGACCGACGACCAGCGGCTGGTCTACGTCGCGATCGTGGAGTCGCTGGCCCGCCTGCACCCCGACCTCGACCGCGACGACTACCGGCGCGGCGCCGCGGCGAAGTACTGGGACATCCTCAACGCGTGCTCGGGGCCGATGGTGGCCGACCGCGACGCCGCCGCCGCCGAGGTGACCTCCGAGGACCTGACCCCGGCCTCCCCGCAGGCCGCCGACAGGCTGCGCGCCCTGCTGCAGGCGTGGGCGCTGCCGCAGCGCAGGTTGTCGGCGCCGCTGGCGGTCGTCTACTCGGGTCAGGACGAGTTCATCGACGAGCCGTGGACCACCGCGGCGCTCCGCCGGGCGTGTGACCTCGGCGGCCAGCTGACCTGGCGGCTGAACCCGACCAGCGGCCACGGGGGGGTTGACCTGTCCGATCATTTCGGTTGGCTCGCCGACCGATTCGCGAACAAACCGGTGAACGATGAGTGCTCCGCGCAACCCTGACGGCGACAGCCCGCTCCACCTGCAACTGCTGGTTGAGGCGAAGTGTGTGGTCAAGCGACTGCTCGCGCCGCGAGGCGTCCCGGTCGACCCGCCGGAGACGCCGTATCTGGTGGTACCGATCCTCGGCCAGTCCAACGCCTTCGGCATGGGGGTCGGACTTGACCCCGACGGGCTGGACCGCCCGCATCCCCGGGTGCACCAGTGGGCGATGTGCGGCCGGTCGAAGAACACCGCCGTGCTGGCCCGCGATCCGCTGCTGCACGAGATCCCGGGTAAGGGTGTCGGATTCGGGATGACCTTCGCCAGGAATCTGGCCGACGCGACAGGGCGGACCGTGCTGCTCATCCCGGGCGCCCGCGGCGACACCTCGTTCACCCCGAAGAACGGCTATACCTGGGACCCCGCGGACACCCGCACCCGGGTCAACCTGTACCGGCGCGCGGTCAGCGCCATCGACACCGTGCTGCGGCGGTACCCCGGCAGCGAGGTGGCGGTGGTGCTGTGGCACCAGGGTGAGACCGACGTGCCGCTGATGTCCGGTCCGGACTACCAAGCAAAGCTGGATTCCACTTTCAACGACCTCCGATCGCGATACGGCAGCGACCTTCCGATCCTGCTCGGGCAAATGGTTCCCGAGGAGATGGAGCTCAGCCACAAGGATTATTCGGCGATCAACGCGGTCCACGAAGACACGCCGAATCGACTTGCTCACACAGCTTTCATCCCTGGTAGCCGTAATTGCATTAACGGGGGCGTCGACCGTCACTACAACGCTGTCGGCCAGCGTCGAATGGGCCAAGACATGTGGACCGCCTATCGGGAAAAGTTTGCCGACCGGCTGGCGGCGTATGCGGCGCGCTGACACCGTATGGACGGCCCTGGAGGTCGTCGCGGTGGTCGTGGCCGTGGTGGTCATCGACATGACAATCGCCGGTTATCTGCTGTTCACCAATGCTGCCGTCGACGAACTCGAACCGGCCGACGCGGTGCTGGTCCTCGCCGGTGAGCACGACGGCCGCGAGGACTACGGTGTCGAGTTGGTGCGGCAGGGCTGGGCGCCTACGGTGGTGCTGTCCGACCCGTATCGCGACGACGATGCGGTGATGAACCGGGTATGTCCCGGCCGCGACCCGAACGCCCAGGTCAAACCCGATTCTGACGACGATGTCGAGGTGGTTTGCATGGTTCCGCACCTGCTCACCACCCGCGGTGAGGCCATCGCGATGCGCCGACTGGCCGAGGAGCGGGGGTGGCAGCGGATCATCGTCGTCACCTGGCGCTACCACGTGCCGCGCACGCGTTTCGTATTTCGCCAGTGCTATTCGGACCGGCCCGGCGCAGCGGTCATGGTCGCGGTGCCGCGGTCCTACGACTTCTCGATTCCGCAGTGGGAGCTAACATATGCCTATCAATTTGCTGGCTTCGCGAAGGCAGCTATCTTGGGAGACTGTGCGTGAGCAGCCAGTTCCCCGAAAAAGTAGCGCGCATCGGCAAACTTTGACATAGTGAACCAGCGGCAAGAGGATTTATTCGCTGCAGGACTGCCAGCAAATCAGGAGGTTGGTCAAGCCGTGTCGGTGGCAGAAGAGGTCTTTGCGCCCGCAAACACCCGCTTGGCCGAGACGCGCGCCGCGACCGCTCTGGCGTGGCAGGAGCGCTACCGGAAAGCACTGATCGCCACGGACGCGATCGTGGTGGTCATCGCCATGATCATCGCCCAGGTGGCGCGGTTGGGAACCCCGGACAGCGTCCTCAACGCGCCGACCGCGTACTACGCCGTCTTCTCCTACTACTCGATCCTCTCGGTGATCGTCGCCGCGATCTGGCTCGGTCTGCTGGCGGCCTACCGGACCCGCTCGCCGCGCGTCATCGGCGGTGGCGTCGAGGAGTACCGCCGGGTGTTCTCCGCCACACTGGCAACCGTCGGGGTGATCGCGGTCGGGCTGATGCTCCTGCGCCCGGAGTACGCGCGTGGCTACCTGGCTGTCGGTATTCCGCTCGGACTTCTTCTGCTTCTGCTGAGCCGCAGCCTGTGCCGGCGTGTGCTGGCGCGCCAGCGCAAGAAGGGCAAGTGCGTGCAGCGGGTGGTCGCCGTCGGCGACGCCCGCGCGGTGCGCAGCCTGGTGCAGTCGCTGTCGCGGGGCTGGTCGTTCGGCTACCAGGTCGTCGGTGTGTGCCTGACCGGGCGCAGCGGCGGCGGCACCCTGGAGGTGCCGGGGGTGGGCGCCCTGCCGGTCCTCGGCGATGAGCACCAGGTGCACGAGGCGATCCTGGCCACCGGCGCCGACACCGTCGCGCTCACCACCACCGACCACCTCGGACCCGAGGGCGTTCGCGAACTGTCCTGGGATCTGGACAAACTCGGCGTCGACCTGGTGGTCTCGCCCGGCGTCGTCGATGTCGCGGGCCCCCGGCTGACGATGCGCCCGGTGGCCGGTCTGCCGCTGATCCACGTGGAGAAGCCGCAGTACAGCGGAACCAAGAAGCTGCAGAAGCGCGCCTTCGACATCGTGGTCTCGATCCTGGTGCTGCTGCTCACCGCGCCGGTGATGCTGGTCGCCGCGATCGCGATCAAGCTGACCAGCAAGGGCCCGGTGTTCTACAAGTCGGAGCGGATCGGCTTGGACGGCAAGCCGTTCGAGATGATCAAGTTCCGCACCATGGTCGACGGCGCCGACAAGCAGATCGACAACCTGCTGCACATCAACGAGAGCGCGGGCGGCGTGCTGTTCAAGATCCGCAACGATCCGCGGGTCACACCGGTCGGCCGGATCCTGCGCAAGTACAGCATCGACGAACTGCCCCAGTTCATCAACGTGCTGCGCCGCGACATGAGCGTCGTCGGGCCGCGGCCGCCGCTGCGCCGCGAGGTCGACACGTACACCGACCAGGTGCGCCGCCGGCTGCTCGTGCTGCCCGGCATCACCGGGCTGTGGCAGGTCAGCGGACGCTCGGACCTGTCGTGGGAGGACTCGGTCCGGCTCGACCTGTCCTACGTGGAGAACTGGTCGATCACCAACGATCTGCTCATCGCGGCCAAGACGATCCGCACGGTCGCCGTCGGCGCGGGCGCGTACTGACCGGCCGACACGCGGTTTTCGCCCCGTGCGCCACGGGATCCGGTCGCCGCATACGATCGGGACTCGCGAGGCGGTTCCGCCGGGTCGGGACCCCGATTGTGAAGTGACGGCGAGGTGCAACTGATTCCGTGAGTAACCGTGAGTAAGAGGCCATGAGTAACCAACGCGGTGGGGGGTTCCGCGCGGCGGTCTGGGCGGTGATCGCGGTCGTCGTGGTGGCTGCGGTGGTCGCGGCGGTGAACCTGCAGCCGATCATCTCGATGGTGGCCCTGCGGTTGGTCAACCAGTTCCCGTCCTCCGGTGGGGCCCCGGTCCCGGTGGCCACCGCCGACCTCACCGACACCGGACCCGGATCGCTGGTCTCGGCCACCACCATGCCTGCGGTGACCCGCACCTTCGAGGGTCGCGACCTGGTCGCCGCCCGCGTCGTCTACCGCTCGACCTCCGGGGACGACGAGTCGCCGACCGTCGTGTCCGGGTCGGTGTTCACCCCGCGCGGCGCGGCGCCCGACGACGGCTGGCCGGTGGTGGCGTTCGGGCACGGCACCCTCGGTATCGACGGGCGGTGCGGCCCGTCGCTGTCGCCGTCGCTGATGAACCTCGTCAACGTGGTGCGGGTGCTGGCCAGGCTCGGCTACGCCGTCGCACTGCCCGACTACCAGGGACTCGGCGTCAAGGGCGTGCACCCCTACTCGGACTCGATCACGGCCGGGCGCAACATGATCGACGCGGTGCGGGCGCTGCGGCACACGTTCCCGGACGTCTCCGACAGGTGGGCCGCGATGGGCGACTCCCAGGGCGGCGGCGCCGCCTGGGCGGCCGACGAACTCGCCGCCGAGTACGCACCCGAGCTGCGACTGGTCGGCGCGCTGGCGTCGTCCCCGTCGGCGGATCTCGCCGGCCTGGTGGACAAGGCCGACGCCGGCACCCTGACCCGGGAACAGCGGCCCGTGCTGCAGATGATCGTCGAGTCACTGGCCCGGCTGCACCCCGAGGAGGTCAACCGCGACGATTTCCGCCGCGGCGCCGCCGCGCACTACTGGAACGTGCTCGCCGACTGCACCGAGGCGGGCGCCTACAAACGCGGCAACGCGGTCAAACAGCTCAGCGCCCGCGACTTCACCCCGCGAAGCCCCCAGGCCGCCGACCGGCTGCGCGGTTACCTGCAGGCCTGGGCGCTGCCCCAGAAACCGCTCAGCGCACCGCTTTACGTGTGGTACGGCGGTCAGGACCCCTACATCGACGCCGACTGGACGACGGCGGCGATCCAGCGCGCCTGCACCCTCGGCGGGGTCGTCACCGTCAAGTTCGAACCCGAAGGCGGGCACAACCCCGGTAACGCGCTGAACATGCTCGACTGGATGGCGGACCGATTCGCCGGAAAGCCCGCACCCGATGACTGCTGAACGCGCACCCCTGGACGCCGCGGCCCTGCGCGCCGCCGTGCTCGGCGGTTCCTCGCCGTGGCGGCGGATCGACGTGGTCGCCGAAACCTCTTCCACCAACGCCGATCTGCTGGCCCGCGCCGAGACCGAGAACATCGACGGCGCCGTGCTGATCGCCGAGCACCAGACCGCGGGCCGCGGCAGGCGCGGCCGCAGCTGGTCGGCGGTGCCGCACGCACAGATCACCATGTCCGTCGGGGTCGACGTGACCGGGGTGCCCACCGACGCATGGGGCTGGCTGCCGCTGGCCACCGGCGTCGCCGTCGCCGACACCGTCGCCTCCGTCGGCGCCACGGCCGCGCTGAAATGGCCCAACGATGTGCTTGCCGGCGGCGGCAAGCTGGCGGGCATCCTCGCCGAGGTGACACCCGGCCAGCAGGCGGTGGTCATCGGCGTCGGCCTCAACGTGTCGTTGCGCGCCGACGAGATCCCCGTCGACGGGGTGGTGTCGCTGACCACCCTGGGCGTACCGGCCCCCGACCGCCAGCAGCTCATCGGTCGGCTGCTCGGCGAACTCGGCACCCGGATCGGGGCGTGGCGGGCCGCGGGCGGCGCCGACGCCCGGCTGCGTGCGGACTACCGCCGGTGCAGCGCCACCTTCGGTCAGCGCGTCCGCGCGATCCTGCCCGGCGACAGCGAGGTCGTCGGCACCGCCCGCGACGTCGACGACGAGGGCCGGCTGATCCTCGAGGCCGACGGCCGCACCGTGACGATCTCGGCGGGCGACATCGTGCACCTGAGGCCCCACGAGTAGGGACCCGTGCGCAGGGTGGCCGGCTGGGCCGCCGCCGCGGTCGCGGTGGCGGTGCTCGCGACCGTCGTCGCCTGGGTCACGCTGCGCGACCGCGACACCGCCGCCACCGCGCCGGGCGACCTGGTCAGTTCATCCGGAATGCCTTTGGCGGCAACGCCTTCCGGTCACATGTTCGGCGCCAAGGTGACGTACCGGTCCACCACCGGGGACGGCGATCCCACCGTGGTCAGCGGCACGGTGTTCATGCCCGCCGGCCCGCCGCCGACCGGGGGATGGCCGGTGATCGCCGTCGGGCACCCGACGACCGGCATCGACGAGAACTGCGCGCCGTCGCGGTCGGACACCCTGCGCGGGCTGCGCGACCTCGTCACCGGACTGGTCGACCGCGGCTACGCGGTGGCCCTCACCGACTTCAGCGGACTGGGCACCCCCGGCCCGCACCGCTACCTCGACCACCGCACCGCGGGCCGCGAGCTCATCGACTCGGTGCGCGCGCTGCGCCACGTGTTCCCGGCGGCCTCGGCACGCTGGGCCGCGCTCGGCGCCTCCCAGGGCGGCGGGGCGGCGTGGTCGGCCGCCGAGCAGGCCGACTCCTACGGCCGGGGACTCGACCTGGTCGGCGCGGCCGTGGTGGCGCCCGCCGCCGATGTCTCCGGGCTGGTGGACAAGGCCGAGGCGGGCACGCTGACCATCGACCAGAACCGGTTCCTGGCCACCGTCATCGAGTCGCTGGCCCGGCTGGACCCCGACCTCGACCGCGACGACTACCGGCGCGGCACCGTGGCGCGGCACTGGGACGTGCTGACCGCCTGCCGCGGCGACGTGGAGGACCGCCGCCCGCAGGCGGAGGCCGAGATCCGGCCCGGTGACCTGGCGCCTGCCGACCCGCAGGCCGCCCGACGGCTGCGCGATCACCTGGCGGCCTCGGCGGTGCCGCGGGAACCGCTGGCCGCGCCGCTGTTCGTCACCTTCGGCGGGCGCGACGCGTCCATCGACGCGCAGTGGACCGCGGGCGCGGTTGCGCGGGCGTGCGAGCTGGGCGGACAGGTGGTTTCGCTGCCGCAGCCCGACGCCGACCACTACACGATCGGATACGACGCGGCGCTGGCCTGGCTGGCCGACCGGTTCGCCGGTGCGCCCGCCGACAGCGTCTGCGTTCGCTGAGGCCGACAACCGATCGCCGGGCAGCAAAGCTTGGTTAAATGCTGACCATGCCCTATCCGGACAACGTGCTGGCCGCCGAGGAGCAGGTGGTGCTGCACCGCCACCCGCACTGGAAGCGGCTGGTCGGCCCGATCCTGATCCTGATCGTCGCGACCACGCTGGCGGCGTTCGGCGCCGGCTACGTCAACCAGACCGACTGGGACCGCACCGCCCGCAACATCGTGCTGATCGTCATCGGGGTGATCTGGCTGGTGATCGTGGGCTGGTTGACGCTGTGGCCGTTTCTGACCTGGCTCACCACGCACTTCGTGATCACCGACCGCCGGGTGATGTTCCGGCACGGGCTGCTCACCCGCTCGGGCATCGACATCCCGCTGGCCCGGATCAACAGCGTGGAGTTCCGGCACGGCATCGTCGACCGCATGCTGCGCACCGGCACGCTGATCATCGAGTCAGCGGCCCAGGATCCGCTGTCGTTCTACGACATCCCGCAAGTGGAACGGGTCCACTCGCTGCTGTATCACGAGGTCTTCGACACCCTCGGCTCGGAGGAGTCGCCGAGCTGAGCCAGCCGCCGGGCGCGGCGGCTGCGCAGCGGCGTCACGTTCCCCCTGGCCTTCATGGCCTGGCCGGCGATCTCCTCGTCGTGGTCCTCCATCACCTCGGCGAGGCCGCCCGCGGTCAGGGCCTCGACGGCCTTCTCCGGGTTGCGGCCGAACTCGTCGGGGAACACGAAACGGCGGAACGCCCAGAACCGGAAGGCCATCTGCAGCAGGTTGCCCACGATGTAGGCCGAGATGAAGTCCGCGATGTTCTCCACGGTCAGGCTGACCTCGGGTACGCGCAGCATCAGCACGTAGCTGGAGAACCACAGTGGGGCCATGCTCAACAGCACACCCACACCGCTGAACCCGAAGAACAGCAGCGCCTCGTGGTGGCGCTCGCGGCCGCCGCGGTCGCGGAAGCTCCATTCCCGGTTGAGGATGTAGGACGCGATCACCGCGACGATGCCGGCGATGATCTTGGCCGTGACGGGTTTGGGCTCCAGGACCGTGAGCTTGAGCGTGTAGAAGACCGACGTGTCGATGACGAAGGTCGTCGCGCCGACAATCGCGAACTTGATCAGTTCGTGATGGCGTTCGAAGAACGGCCGAAGCGGCTTCGGCAGCCGCGCGATCGTCGCATCGGTAAAGGACACGACAGCCAAGTGTACGGAAAACAGGCAGCCTACGCGTACACGCGCAGGTCGCAGCGGGTGGACGGCGGCGAGCGCGGCCGGGCGACATGACACCATTGGGGCGTGTCGAAGAACCCCAGTGGGCCGCCTGTGGTGGCCATGGTCGGCGGTGGGCAGCTGGCCCGGATGACCCATCAGGCGGCGATCGCGCTCGGCCAGACGCTGCGCGTACTCGCCGTTGACGCGGCCGACCCCGCCGCCCAGGTCAGCCCCGACATCGTGCTGGGTTCCCACACTGACCTGGAGGCGCTGCGCCGCGCCGCGACCGGCGCCGCCGCGCTGACCTTCGACCACGAGCACGTGCCCACCGCGCTGCTGGACACGCTGGTGGCCGAGGGTGTCAACGTCGCCCCGCCGCCGACGGCGCTGGTGCACGCCCAGGACAAGCTGGTGATGCGGCGACGGCTGGCCGAGCTGGGCGCGCCGGTGCCGCGGTTCGCGGAGGTCACCACACCCGACGACGTCGACGCGTTCGCCGCCCGGGTCGACGGGCCCGTCGTCCTCAAGACCGCGCGGGGCGGCTACGACGGCCGCGGGGTGACGCTGGCCCGCGATCTGGCAGAGGCGCGCGCGGCCGCCGAGCGCTACCTGGCCGGCGGGGCCGAGGTGCTCATCGAGGAGCGGGTCGCGATGCGCCGTGAGCTGGCCGCGCTGGTGGCGCGGTCGCCGTTCGGGCAGGGCGCGGCCTGGCCGGTGGTGGAAACCGTTCAGCGCGACGGCATCTGCGTCGAGGTCGTCGCACCCGCACCGAACCTGGACGACGAACTGCGCAGCGCGGCAGGACAGTTGGGGTTGCGGCTGGCAGCCGAACTCGGGGTGGTCGGCGTGCTGGCCGTCGAGTTGTTCGAGACCGTCGACGGGGCCCTGGTGGTCAACGAACTCGCAATGCGCCCGCACAACTCGGGCCACTGGACCATGGACGGCGCCCGCACCAGCCAGTTCGAGCAGCACCTGCGCGCGGTGCTGGACTACCCGCTCGGCGACACCGCACCGCTGGCGCCGGTCACCGTGATGGCCAACGTGCTCGGCGCCCCGCAGACACCGGCGATGTCGATGGACGAGCGGGTGCACCACCTGTTCGCGCGCATGCCCGACGCCAAGGTGCACCTGTACGGCAAGGGGGAGCGGCCGGGCCGCAAGATCGGCCACGTCAACATCGTCGGCGGGGCGAGCGGGTCGATCGACGACGCCGACTACGTCGCGCAGGTACGGGAACGTGCGGTCAGGGCGGCACATTGGTTGTCGCACGCGGAATGGACGGACGGATGGGATCCACATGAGTAGTGCCCCTGCGCCCCGGGTCGGTCTGATCATGGGCAGCGACAGCGACTGGTCGGTGATGGAGGAGGCCGCGCTGGCGCTGGCCGAGTTCGACGTGCCGTTCGAGGTCGGCGTCGTCTCCGCGCACCGCACCCCGGTGCGGATGATCGAGTACGCCCAGAACGCCGCCGACCGCGGCATCGAGGTGATCATCGCCGGCGCCGGCGGGGCCGCCCACCTGCCCGGCATGGTGGCCTCGGCGACACCGCTGCCGGTGATCGGGGTGCCGGTGCCGCTGGCGCGGCTCGACGGGCTGGACTCGCTGCTGTCGATCGTGCAGATGCCCGCGGGTGTCCCGGTGGCCACCGTGTCGATCGGCGGCGCCCGCAACGCCGGCCTGCTGGCGGTGCGCATCCTCGCCGCCGCCGACCGCGAACTGCGGGAGCGGATGGTGCGCTTCCAGGCCGACCTGCACGACATGGTGCTGGCCAAGGACGCGGCCCTTCGCGAGCGGCTGCTCGGGGACTAGCGTTGAGCCCGGTTGACGTCGGCGCCGTCGGCCGGGAGTAAAGTTACCGGCGAGTAACCGAGGAGAGGGCATGGCGATCAGCAACCCGTCGTTCGATGCATTCCAGCTGTCCGACGAGCACAACGAGTTGCGCGCGGTACTGCGCGACCTGTGTGAGAAGGAGATCGCGCCGCACGCGGCCGACGTGGACGAGAAGGCGCGCTACACCGACGAGGCGGCGGCCGCGCTGACCGCGGCGGGCATGGCCGCGATCCACATCCCCGAGGAGTACGGCGGGCAGGGCGGCGACGCGATCGCCGGCTGCATCGTGATCGAGGAGGTCTCCCGGGTCTGCGCGTCCTCGTCGCTGATCCCGATCTGCAACAAGCTCGGCACCACCGGTCTGCTGATGCGCGGCTCCGACGAGCTCAAGCAGTTGGTGCTGCCCTCGATCGCCTCCGGTGAGGCGATGGCCTCCTACGCGCTGTCCGAGCGCGAGGCCGGCAGCGACGCCGCCGCCATGCGCACCCGCGCCCAGAAGGTCGGCGACGAGTGGGTGCTCAACGGCTCCAAGTGCTGGATCTCCAACGGCGGCAAGTCCACCTGGTACACCGTGATGGCGGTGACCGACCCCGACAAGGGCGCCAACGGCATCTCGGCGTTCATCGTGCACAAGGACGATCCCGGCTTCAAGGTGGGCGCCAAGGAGAAGAAGATGGGCATCAAGGGATCGCCCACCACCGAGCTGTACTTCGAGGACTGCACGATCCCGGGCGACCGGATCATCGGCGAGCCGGGCACCGGCTTCAAGACCGCGCTGGCGACGCTGGACCACACCCGCCCGACCATCGGCGCGCAGGCCGTCGGCATCGCCCAGGGCGCGCTGGACGCCGCGATCGCCTACGTCAAGGAGCGCAAGCAGTTCGGCAAGCCGATCGCCGACTTCCAGAACACCCAGTTCATGCTGGCCGACATGGCGATGAAGATCGAGGCCGCCCGGCTGATGGTGTACACCGCCGCGGCCCGCGCCGAGCGCGGCGAACCCAATCTCGGGTTCATCTCCTCGGCGTCGAAGTGCTTCGCCTCCGACGTCGCGATGGAGGTCACCACCAACGCCGTGCAGCTGTTCGGCGGATACGGTTACACCACCGACTTCCCGGTCGAGCGGTACATGCGGGACGCCAAGATCACCCAGATCTACGAGGGCACCAACCAGATCCAGCGCGTGGTGATGTCGCGCTCCCTGTTGCGTTAGCAAACAATTCGGGTAGGGTTTCGCCCCAGCGGCGGTGGCGCTGCATCCGGTACCTCTCGGTGCCGGCAAACCAGTTGGGGCTGCTCTAGACGATGCGCGACTCGGAGACGATGGCACCGGTCGACGCGTTCTGGTATTGGCTCGGCCTGCGCATCCCCAGCGACCAGTTCCTGCTCTACGCGTTCGACGGGACACCGTCCGACCTCGGGCGGGCCGTTTCCGAGCTGCGCCGACGGGCGTTGGCGCAGTGGGATTTCCAGGTCCGCATCGCCGACCGTCACCCGTGGCGCTATCCGGTGTGGGAGCGCTGCGGAGTCGCCGATGAGCAGTTCGTGGTGCACGCGTCGCCGGGCGACTGGAACGGCTGCCTGAAGACACTCACGGCCCTGATGGCCGGCGAACAGGTCGATCCGACGGTCGCGCCGTGGCGGGTGCACATCTTCCCCGACGTCGAGGGTGTGCCGTCGACGCGGCGGTCCGCGACGGTCGCGGTGGTGCAGATGAGCCACGCGCTCGGCGACGGCGGCCGCTCCTCGGCGCTGGCGGCCCACCTGTTCGGCAGGACCGACCCGGTGCCCGCGGTGCACCCGCGGCGCGTCCGGGGGTTCGTGCCCCGCACGGTGGCGGCGCTGCGCTGGAAGCGGGTGCTCGAGCGTGACACCGCGGCGGGCACGGTGCCGCCCGCACTGCCGCCGGTGGCGTCGCTGAGCTCCAACCGCGACGCCGAGGGGAAACACGAGCTGCGCACGATCGTCGTACCGCGCTCGGCGTTGCCGGGCCCGTCGGTGACGGTCGGCGCGATGGCCGCGATCGGGGAGGCCCTCGGCGGCGTGCTGCGCGCACGCGGTGAGGACCCGTCGCAGCTGACGGCCCAGCTGCTGGTGGCGCACCGCGGCGAACGCACCGCGCACAACCATTTCGCCAGCGCGCCGATCCGGCTGCACCCGGATGTCGGGTCGCGGTGCGAACGCGCCCGGCTGATCCAGGTCGACCTCGCGAACTGGCTACGGCGCCAACAGCATTACGCATTCACCGCCGAGCAGCTGGCGTTCGACGCGATGCCCGCGGCGCTGCGCCGGTGGGGGACCGCGAAGGCGAACTTCGACGTGCGGCCCGCCGAGGTGCCGTACAACACCGTGGTGTCCAGCGTGAACCGCGGGCCCGCCGACCTGTGTCTCGGTGAGTGCCCGGTGGTCTTCACGTCCGGCTACCCGGCGATCTTCCCGATGATGGGGCTCACCCACGGCGTACACGGCATCGGCGACGTCGTCGCGATCAGCGTGCGCACCGCCCCCAACGTCATCCCCGACGTCGACGACTACCTCGACCGGCTGCGTTCGGCCGCAGCGGTCAGCCGCGGGTGACCTTCTCGGTCTGCCTGCGCCGGTCCAGCGCCGCCGGATCCGGGTTGGCCACCTGCACCAGCGACGCCCCCGCGGCGAACACCGCCAGCAGGTTGGCGATCAGGTCGTCGGCGGTGTCCCACCGGGCCGTCGACATGATCCGGTCTGTCGCGGTGATCCCTTGTGCGGCAGCGGATTCACGTGCGGCAGCGAGAACCTCGTCGACCGAACGGCCGTCCAGCGCCGGTCCCGGGTGGCGCTCCGGGACCACCTGGTCGCCGTGCACGCGCACCGCCGTCGCGTAGTCGGTCACCCCGACCGGCAGATCCGGCACCGGCTTGCCGAACGGATCCAGCGACAGCACCGCCACCTCGCCGGTGCCGACCGCCTCGTCGGCGTCGGCCAACCGGTCGGCCGTGCACAGCGCGATCTCGGCCTCGGTGCCGGGCTCGAGCACGACCTGCGCTCCCGCCCACCAGATTCCGAACAGCACCGCGGCGGTCTGCCAGTGCGCGGGTAACAGCACCGCCACCCGCGTCAACGGGTCGGCGCCGAGTTCGTCGCGCAGCAGGTTGGCGGTCTTGGCCGCCCAGTTGGCCAACGTCACCGTCGACAACTCGATGCGCTCACCGGTGGCGTCGTCGTAGTAGGTGATGCGCGGACCCGCCGGGTCCGAGGCCATCAGCGGATCGAGGATGGCGGAGGTCAGATTCTCCATCGGTCAGTTGACACAGGCGGGATCGTCGGAGCCGGCCGTCAGGATCGGCGACGGCGGAGGCGGCGCCTCGGTGGCCGCGAGCGCGTCGACGCCGCCGTCGTAGCCGACGCTGCCGTCGAACCCGGAGCCCGGCCCGGTGTAGTCGTCGGCGAGCACCACCCGCACCGCGCCCCGCGGCACCGTCGCGTCCTCGACGATCGGCAGATCGCCGAGATCGCGCGAAACCGCCTGTGCGCCCAGGTCATCGGTGTTGGCCACCCGCACCTGGCTGCCGGCGACCGGCTCGCCCTCGTGGTTGCCGGTCGGACCCTCGGTGAAGCCCTTCGCCGTCAGCACCCCCGACACCGACGCGGCCAGGCCGTTGATGTCGGTCGCGTTGAGGACCTCAACGGTGGTCTTGTCCGGGGTGTAGGCGATCTCCTCGGTCTTGCCCTCCTCCTGGTTGTGCAGCAGGCTCTGCACCCAGTTCTTGACCTCGGCCGGATCGATGCGCACCACGCTCTGCATCCCGTCGTCGCTCCAGCCGTTCTCCTGAAGCACCGGGATGGTGGCGAACGCGACGTTGCCCGCCGCCAGTTGCTGTAACTGCGTGGCGAACTCCATCACATCCCAGCCGTCGGAGATCACCACCGACCGCTGCACGGCCTCCTGCAGCCGGTTCAGCGTCGCCGGGCTCGACAGCGTCTTACCCGAGATGACGTCGTGGGCCAGCGACGCCATCACCGCCTGCTGGCGGACCACCCGGTCGAGGTCGCCGCGCGGCAGGTCGTGGCGCTGACGAACGAAGCTCAGCGCCTGCGGGCCGTTGAGCCGCTGCCAGCCGGCCGGGAAGTCCGCACCCGAAAGGGGTTCGTAGACAGCCTCTTTGAGGCACACGTTGACGCCGCCGAGCGCATCGGTGATCAGCGCGAACCCGAGCAGCCCGACCTCGGCGTAGTGGTCGACGGTGACGCCGGTCAGGTTGGCCACCGTCTTGATCAGCGCCTCGCGGCCGGCCTCCTTGGCCTGCGGCTCGGCCAGCGCGGGATCCAGACCGTCGCCCTCGACCAGCTCGGTCAGCTTCTCGAAGTGCGCCGACCCGTACACCCCGTTGATCTTCATCCGGCCGATCCCCGGCGCGTCGACATAGGAGTCGCGGGGGATCGAGATCGCCGTCGCCGAGGTCCCGTTGTTCGGGATGCGGATCAGGATGATCGTGTCGGTGTTGGTCGCCACGTCGTCACCGGCGCGCAGCGTGGCCAGTTCCTCCGGCGACAGCGGGTTGCCGTGCGCATCGGTGCGGCTGTCGATGCCGACCAGCAGGATGTCGATCGCACCGTCCTCGCCGCCCTCACCGAGGGCGACCGACGAGATGTGATTGATCCCGGACTCGAAGGACCGGATCTTCCCCCACGCCGCACCCGTTCCGATCACGACCGCCAATGCCGCTGACACAGCGATGACACGAAGCATTCGAACGGGCATCAGCCCAGGTTACTGGCGAGCACGGCGCGAACCCGGTAGCGCAAGTCGGCGTGCCAGACTCGTGATCATGTCTTTATCGGGTTCGCGAATCGTCATACCCGGCGCCGGCGGGATGGCCGGCCGCCTCCTGGCGGCCACCGCCCGCGAGCAGGGCCGCGAGGTGGCGGCCTTCACGTCGGCGCAGTGGGACATCACCGACCCGCGCGTCGCCGCCGAGGTCATCCGCCCCGGTGACGTCGTCATCAACTGCGCCGCGTTCACCAGGGTGGACGCCGCCGAGGAGGACGCCGAACGGGCCCACGCCGTCAACGCCGAGGGGCCCGGCCACCTCGCGCGGGCGTGCGCCGCGGCCGGGGCGCAGCTGATCCACATCTCCACCGACTACGTGTTCTCCGGCACACAGCGCCGCCCGTATGAGATCGACGACCCGACCGGGCCGGTCAACGTCTACGGCCGCACCAAGCTGGAGGGTGAGCGGGCGGTGCTGGCGGCGCTGCCCACCGCCCACGTGGTGCGCACATCGTGGGTGTACGAGGGCGGCGACGGCGCCGACTTCGCCGCGGCGATGCGCCGCGCCGCCGCCGGCGACGGCGCCGTCGACGTGGTCGCCGACCAGATCGGCTCGCCGACCTACGTCGGCGACCTGGTCACCGCGCTGCTGCAGGTCGCCGGCGGTGGGATCAGCGCGCCGGTGCTGCACGCCGCCAACGCGGGCGAGGCCAGCCGCTATGAGCAGGCGCGGGCGGTGTTCGAGGCCGTCGGCGCCGATCCGGACCGGGTGCGGCCGGTGGGCAGCGACCGCCATCCCCGGCCCGCGCCGCGGCCGATGTACTCGGCACTGTCGACCCGGCGGTCGGTGGCCGCCGGCCTGACCCCGCTGCGGCCGTGGCGTGAGGCGCTGCGCGATGCGCTGGCCACCGCGGCCGCCCGCTACCCTCTACGCCGTGAGTGACGAACGGGTTCTGCGCGCGTGAGCGACGAACTGGTCGTGATCACGGTGACCTACTCACCGGGACCACACCTCGACCGGTTCCTGTCGTCGCTGTCGATCGCCACCGAGCGACCGGTGACGGTGGTGATGGCCGACAACGGCTCGACCGACGGCGCCCCCGAGGAGGCGCTCGAGCGGTACCCCAACGTGCGCCTGCTGCGCACCGGCGCCAACCTGGGCTACGGCACCGCGGTCAACCGGGCCGCCGACGAGTACCTCACATCGTCCGACTACGCCGACTTCTTCGTGGTGGCCAATCCCGACGTGCAGTGGGGCCCGCGCAGCATCGACCTGCTGTTGGAGGCGGCCGCCCGGTGGCCGCGCGCCGGGGCGCTGGGCCCGCTGATCCGCGACCCCGACGGGTCGGTGTACCCGTCGGCGCGCCACCAGCCCAGCCTGGTGCGCGGCGGTATGCACGCCGTGGTCGGACCGTTCTGGAAGAGCAACCCGTGGACGCAGGCCTACCGGCAGGAGCGGCAGGAGCCCAGCGAACGCGCCGTCGGCTGGCTGTCGGGATCGTGCCTGTTGCTGAGACGGTCCGCGTTCGACGAGATCAAGGGCTTCGACGAGCGCTACTTCATGTACATGGAGGACGTCGACCTCGGTGATCGGCTGTCGCGGGCCGGTTGGCAGAACGTGTATGTGCCCTCCGCCGAGGTTTTGCACGACAAAGGACACTCGACAGGCCGAGACCCGGCGCGCAACTTGGCCGCCCATCACGAGAGCACCTACACTTTCCTCGCGGATCGGTATCCGAAGTGGTGGCAGGGGCCGCTGCGCTTAACGATCCGGGCGTCGCTCGCCGCGCGGGCGCGCCTGGTGGTCCGGAACTCACGGCGCAAACAAGCGAAAGGACGGCCCTAGCGTGAACACCCAAGAAGTCGACGCCGTCATCCTCGTCGGTGGACTGGGTACCCGGCTGCGCCCGCTGACGCTGTCGGCGCCCAAGCCGATGCTGCCCACGGCCGGCCTGCCGTTTCTGACCCACCTGCTGTCGCGTATCGCCGACGCCGGGATCAAACACGTCGTGCTCGGCACCGCGTACAAGGCCGGGGTTTTCGAGTCCGAGTTCGGTGACGGCTCGAAGCTGGGGCTGGAGATCGACTACGTCGTCGAGGACGAGCCGCTGGGCACCGGCGGCGGTATCGCCAACGTCGCGCCCAAGCTGCGCTACGACACCGCGCTGGTGTTCAACGGCGACGTGCTCTCCGGTGCCGATCTGCGGGCGCTGCTGGAGAGCCACGAGAACAACGACGCCGACGTCACGCTGCACCTGGTGCGCGTCGGCGACCCGCGCGCGTTCGGGTGTGTGCCCACCGACGCCGAGGGCCGGGTCACCGCGTTCCTGGAGAAGACGCAGGACCCGCCGACCGATCAGATCAACGCGGGCTGCTACGTGTTCAAGCGCTCGGTCATCGACCGCATCCCGAAGGGCCGCCCGGTGTCGGTGGAACGCGAGGTGTTCCCGGGTCTGCTGTCCGACGGGCTGAAGGTGTACGGGTACGTCGACTCGTCGTACTGGCGGGACATGGGTACCCCTGAGGATTTCGTCCGCGGCTCAGCGGATCTGGTGCGCGGTATCGCGCCGTCGCCCGCGCTGGGCGGGCACCGCGGCGAGTCGCTGGTGCACGACGGTGCCAGTGTCGCCCCCGGCGCGTTCGTGATCGGCGGCACCGTGGTGGGCCGCGGCGCCGAGATCGCCGGCGGCGCAAGGCTTGACGGCGCGGTGATCTTCGACGGCGCGAAAGTCGGTGCGGGAGCGGTGATCGAGCGCTCCATCATCGGGTTCGGCGCCCGCATCGGCCCGCGTGCGCTGATCCGCGACGGGGTGATCGGCGACGGCGCCGACATCGGGGCGCGGTGCGAACTGCTGCGCGGTGCGCGGGTGTGGCCGGGAGTCCAGATCCCCGACGGCGGCATCCGCTTCTCCACCGACGTCTGACGAATCAGCGTCTGCGGGCGGCCTCGGCCAGTTGCGTCAGCCCGAAATCGCAGTCGTCGGGCAGCGAGTCGAGCGGCCACCAGCGCAGGTCCAGCGACTCGTCGCTGACCACGATCTCGGCATCCGCGGGCGCGTGCACGATGAACTGCAGGTCCAGGTGCCGGGTGGGCACGCCGAGCGAACACGTCACCGGGTGTACGTGCAACGCGGCCAGGGTCGGGTCGATGACCAGCCCGTCGATACCGGACTCCTCGGTGGCCTCCCGCAGCGCGGCCGCGAGCACCGACTCGTCGCCGGGCTCGCAGTGACCGCCCAGTTGCAGCCAGCGCCCGAACCGCGGGTGCAGGGTGAGCAGTGCGTGAGTTCCGGTGTGGTCCAACACCAGAGCGCTTCCGGTCACATGCCCGGGTGCGCACTCGCGCAGGCAGCCGTCGGGCCTGGCCGCCAGAAACGCCAACACCGCGTGCCGCAATGTGTCCTGGGCGGGATCGTCGGTCTGCCAGTCGGTGAGCACGTCGACGGCCGAGGAGTGCAGGCTCATTTGCGCACCAGCAGTCCGTCGACGGGAGCCGGGTCGCGCGGACTCGGCGGACCGTCCTGCGGATAGCCGATCGCGACGGCGCCCAGCGGTTCCCACTCGGCGGGCAGGTCGAGCTGCTCGCGGACCAGATCGGCGGCGAAGATCGTCGAGCCGATCCAGCAGCTGCCCACCCCGCGCACGGCCAGTGCCACCAGCAGCGCCTGTACCGCCGCACCGACCGCCACGGTGAACATGGTGTGCTCGGCGGCGGTGCGCTCGGCGTCGGGATAGGAGTGCGCGCCGTCGGGCACCAGGAACGGGATCACGACTTCCGGTGCGTCGTAGAGAATCTGGCCGCGGCCGATGCGGCGTTCCACCCAGTCGGCGGGCTTGCCGTCACCGAGCAGGTCGCGGCGCCACTTGTCCCTCATCCGGTCCAGCAGTGCGGTGCGGGTGTCACGGCCCTGCAGCCACACGAACCGCACGGGCCTGGTGTGGTGCGGCGCGGGGGCGGTGAGCGCCTCGGCCACCGCGCTTTCCACCAGCTGCGGGTCGACGGGTTGATCGGCGAACCGGCGCACCGAGCGGCGCAGCAGCTGGGCCTGGCTGCGACCCAGCGCGATCGCCTCCTCGGTGCCCAGCCAGAACAGGTCCTCCTCGCCGGCGCGCACCAGATGGCGTGCGGTGGAACCGTCGTCGGCGAGGCGCAGCCCGCGCACCACCGCGACGGGGATGTCGGTCAGCTTGCCCTTCACCAGATCCGCCGCCGCGGCGATCTCGTCGGCGACCGCGATCTCGGTGACGATCAACTCGTTTCCGTGCCGGTCGACCGAACCGCCGTAGTTGTGCAGCACTTTCAGGCCCGCCGCGCCGATCGCGACGTCGGTCTGCCCGTTGCGCCACGCGCGGCCCATGGTGTCGGTGATCACCACACCGACCGTCACGCCGAGTCGATCACGCAGCGCTGCGCGCAGTTTCGCCGCGCTGCCGTCGGGATCGGTTGGCAGCAGCGCCAGTTCGGCGGAGTCGACGTTGGAGCCGTCCACCCCGGCGGCGGCCTGCACCAGGCCGATCGCGTTCTCGGTGATCAGCGTGCGCCCCTTGCGGGCCAGCACCCGTACCGCCTCGGCGTCGATCAGCCTGCGGCGCAGCGCGTCCCGTTCCTCCGGATCGGCGGGCGCATCGACGATGCGACCCTCGCACTTGGACAGCACCTTGCTGGTGACCACCAGCACGTCGTCGTCGCGCAGCCACGGTGCGGCCGCGGCGATGGCGGCGGCGAGGTCGTCGCCGGGCCGGAACTCGGGTAGCCCCGGTACGGGCAGCAACTCCACCGCGGCGGCGGCGCCGTGTCCGGTCATGGCGTCACACCGGCGAGTTCGAGTCCCGCGCGGACCATTTCGGCGGTCGCCGCGGGGTCGGTCATCAGCAGCGGCACGGCACGCACCTGAACACCGTCGATCTCGGCGTGGTCGCCCTCGTGGATGAGCCAGCCGTCGAGGATACCGACCTTGGAGCGGGCGCCGAAGTGCCTGCCCACCGCCTCGGAGGTGCTCTCCACCCCGATCACCGACAGGCACTCATCGGCCATGCCGCGCAACGGCTTCCCGCCGATGATGGGGGAGTAGCCGATGACCGGTGCCGGTGTCGACCGCAGTGCGCCGCGGATGCCGGGGATCGCCAGGATCGCGCCGATGCTGACCACCGGGTTCGACGGTGCGATCAACACCACGTCGGCGGTCTCGATGGCCTCCACCACACCCGGGCCCGCGGTGGCCTGTTCGGCGCCGACGAACGCGAAGCTGTGCGTCGGCACCTTCGCGCGGTAGCGCACCCACCACTCCTGGAAGTGGATGGCCTGCTTCTCGCCCGCGTGTTCGCCGGGGCCGGGATCGGTGATGACGACGTGGGTTTCGCAGCGGTCGTCGCTGGCCGGAAGCAGTCGCGCGCCGGGTGACCACCGCTTGCACAGCGCCTCGGTCACCTGTGAGAGCGGGTAGCCGGCGCGCAGCATCTGGCTGCGCACCAGATGGGTGGCCAGATCGCGGTCGCCGAGACCGAACCAGTCGGGCTGCACTCCGTAGGCGGCGAGTTCCTCTTTGGCGTGCCAGGTTTCGTTGCGGTGTCCCCAGCCGCGCTCGGGATCGATGCCGCCGCCGAGGGTGTACATGCACGTGTCGAGGTCGGGGCAGATGCGGACGCCGAACATCCAGGCGTCGTCGCCGATATTTACGACTGCGGTAAGCTCATGCGCAGCGGTACCAGACGCACCATCAGCATCATCCGTACCACCGAATTGCCCCAGCCCCAGCAGATGTTGGACGCCGAGCAGGAATCGGGCGCCACCGACACCACCGACGAGAACTGTGACCTTCACATCGACCGAGACTAGGCCGTCGATGCGAAACACGTTCGGGCAGGAGGACCGGCCGGGGGCGATGTGAGGGTGGTGTGACGGACACGCCGAAGCGCGACTCGCCGGAATTCGGTCACGGAATGGTATGAATTCCTGTTCTAGCGCTTGACCGGGACAGCTCTCGCGTGTGTAATCACACCAGTGTCATTTCCCGGTAGGCCATCCGGTTTTCGGTGCCGCAGACCGAGATTCGATCACTTGTTCGAATGGAGGGCCGCGCATCCCGGGTGCATCTCGGGGGCGGGGCGACATTGGGGATCTACGAGACCAGGTGAGGAGGCGGAAGATGTCTTTTGAGCGCGGCGAACTCAATCGTCTTGTTCGGTTTGACGACCGGGCGTTCGGCTCAGCAGACAGCGCACCGCACACCGATTCCGGTCCGGCACCGGTTGAGACGCCGCGGCGTCCCCAGCTAAGTCTGGTGCCGGAACCGATCGATGTTGTGCCGTCGCTTACCCCCGAGGACGAACTCTGGCAGGAGCGCGCACTGTGCGCGCAGACCGACCCGGAGGCGTTCTTCCCGGAGAAGGGTGGTTCGACCCGCGAGGCCAAGCGCATTTGCCAGGGTTGCGAGGTGCGCGACGCGTGCCTGGAGTACGCCCTGGCCAATGACGAGCGCTTCGGCATCTGGGGCGGGCTCTCCGAGCGCGAACGCCGTCGCCTCAAGCGCGGCATCGTCTAACCGCGCCGGACGTTTCACTCGGGGGATCCGGGGGGATCAGTCGTCGTCGATCGTCGGATCGATGACCGAGGGTTCAACACCCAGATAGGTGGCCACCTCGGCCACCAGAATCTCATGCAACAACTCTTCGAGCTCGATCGGATCTTTCGCCCGTCGCTCGATCGGTTTGCGGAACAACACTATTCGCGCCCGCGTCGGGTTACCGCGGACGTCCACGCCCGCCGGGATCAACCGGGCCAGGGCCACCGGCCCGTCGGCGACGACCTCCGGCGGCCACTGCACACTGTCGGGGTCCTTCGGCGTCATCCGCGGAACCTCGTCGACCGCGACGTCAAGCGCCCGCAGCCGGTCCTGCCACCGCCGCTCGATCGGCTCGTAGGCCTCCAGCACCGCCATGTCGAACTTCTCGGCCCGGGTACGCCACCCGGGCACGGTCGGCGGCAGCAGCGGCCCGCGCATCTCGCGGCCGCGCCGTGAACGCAGGTATCCCCGCTTGGCCACCGCGGCGGTGCTCCTTCCTAAATGTCAACAGGATCGTAACGGTTGGAACTCGGCCGCCCGGTAGCGCAGCGTGTCCCGGAGCGCGCCGCGTGCGGCCACGATAGATTCCTGGTCGTGAATGTTCCCCGTCGCTGCTGCCGGCCCGGGTGTCCGCACTATGCGGTCGCGACGCTGACCTTCGTGTACGCCGACTCGACCGCTGTCGTCGGCCCGCTGGCCACGGTTGCCGAACCGCATTCGTGGGATCTGTGCGTGATGCACGCTGGCCGCGTCACCGCTCCGCGCGGCTGGGAACTGGTCCGTCACGCCGGTCCGCTGCCCAGTCACCCCGATGAGGACGACCTCGTCGCGCTCGCCGAGGCGGTGCGCGAGGGGCGTGACGTCGCGCCTCCGGTCAACGGGATCGTCGCCGGCTTCTCCGACCCGGCCACCGGGACCCCCGGCGGCACCCTGACCGCCCCGCAGGCGCGTCGCCCCGAGTCCGCCGGGCGCCGCCGTGGTCATTTGCGGGTGTTGCCCGATCCCACCGACTAGCACCGATTCGGGCGGCGGCTAGCACACGTGAACGTCGGCCGGGGCGACTAGGCTGGCGGTGACAGTCCACCAAGTAGTCCACATCGAGTAATCGACATCGAGCAGTCCACATCGCAAGGAGAGCTATGTCTCGGCCCGCCGCGGCAGTCCATCGCGTCATCAAGGCCTATGACGTGCGCGGTCTGGTTGGTGAAGAACTCGACGAGCAGTTCGTCGCCGACGTCGGCAGGGCCTTCGCCCGGCTGGTGCGCGAGACCGCCGACCGGGTGGTGATCGGCCACGACATGCGCGCCAGCTCGCCGTCGCTGGCCGCGGCGTTCGCCGACGGGGTCACCGCGCAGGGGCTCGACGTGGTGCGGATCGGGCTGGCCTCCACCGACGAGCTCTACTTCGCCTCGGGTTTGCTGGACTGTCCCGGCGCGATGTTCACCGCGAGCCACAACCCGGCGGCCTACAACGGCATCAAGCTGTGCCGGGCCGGGGCCAAACCGGTCGGCAGGGACACCGGCCTGGGCACGATCGCCGACGAGGTGATCAACGGCGTACCCGGCTACGACGGCGCCCCCGGTTCGATCACCGACCGCGACGTGCTCACCGAGTACGGCGAGTTCCTGCGCTCGCTGGTCAGCATCGGCGGGCTGCGGCCGCTGAAGGTGGCCGTCGACGCGGGCAACGGGATGGCCGGCCACACCACCCCCGCGGTGCTGGGCCCGATCCCGTCGGTCACGCTGGAACCGCTGTACTTCGAGCTCGACGGCACCTTCCCCAACCACGAGGCCAACCCGCTGGAGCCGGCCAACCTGGTCGATCTGCAGAAGTTCGTGCTCGAGACCGGGGCCGACATCGGGCTGGCGTTCGACGGTGACGCCGACCGGTGTTTCGTCGTCGACGAGAAGGGGCATCCGGTCTCGCCCTCAGCGGTGACCGCCCTGGTCGCCGCGCGTGAACTGAGCAGGGAGTCCGGCGCCACCGTGATTCACAACCTGATCACCTCGCGGGCGGTGCCGGAACTGGTCGCCGAACGCGGCGGTACCCCCGTGCGCAGCCGGGTGGGCCACTCCTTCATCAAGGGGCTGATGGCCGAGACCGGCGCGATCTTCGGCGGCGAGCACTCGGCGCACTACTACTTCCGCGACTTCTGGGGCGCCGACTCGGGCATGCTGGCCGCACTGCACGTGCTGGCCGCGCTCGGTGAGCAGGACCGTCCGCTGTCCGAGCTGATGGCCGAGTACCAGCGCTACGAGGCCTCCGGCGAGATCAACTTCACCGTCGCCGACGCGCAGGCGTGCGTCGACGCGGTGCTGGCGTCGTTCGGCGACCGCATCCAGTCGCTCGACCACCTCGACGGTGTGACCGTCGACCTGGGTGACCGGGTGTGGTTCAACCTGCGGATGTCGAACACCGAACCGCTGCTGCGGCTCAACGTCGAGGCGCCGACCGCCGGTGAGGTCGCCGCCGTCGTCGACCAGGTGTCCGCCGCGGTCCACGCCCAGGTGCCTCCGGAGTCCGAGGCGGTCCCGTGAGCCCGAGCCCTCCGTCCTCTGCGGCCGTGATCGACCTCGACGACGTCGACGGTCTGCTCGGCGCGGACCGCGAGGGCCTGCTGCGGGCGGCCGCGATGGCGGGTGCGCAGGTGCGCGCCACGGCCGCCGCGCTCGAGGAGGGCGAACTCGAACCCCTGCGCGCCGACGGGCCGCCGCGCACCGTGGTGTGGGTGGCCACCCGCGGTCCCGCCGAGACCGCGGGCAGCCTGCTGGCCGCGGTGCTGGGCAGCGCGCTGGCCGCGCCGATCGTGGTGGTCGCGGAGGTGCCGAACTGGATCGGCCCGCTCGACGTGCTCATCATCGCCGGCGACGACCCGGCGGATCCCGCACTGGTCACCGCGGCCGGCACCGGAACCAAGCGCGGCGCGCGGGTCGCGGTGATCGCCCCGTATGAGGGACCGTTGCGCGACGTCGCAGCGGGCCGGGCGGTACCGCTGCCGCCGCGGGTCTGGGTGCGAGAGGAGTTCGGGCTGGCCCGCTACCTGGCCGCGGGCCTGGCCGCACTGCAGGTCGTCGACCCGAACCTGCGCGTCGACCTGGCCGCGATGGCCGACGAACTCGACGCCGAGGCGCTGCGCAACAGCGCTGGCCGCGAACTGTTCACCAACCCCGCGAAAGCGTTGGCAGACAAGATGACCGACCGTGAGGTCGTGCTCGCCGGCGACACCCCCGCGACGCTGGGGCTGGCACGCCACGGTGCGGCGATCCTGCTGCGCATCGCCCACCAGGCCGTCGCCGCGGTCGGATTGGCCGACGCGCTGGCCGCGCTGCACACCGGGCTGGGTGGGCTGACCGCCGCGGACCGGGAACGCTCGATCTTCCACGACGAGCAGATCGACGGTCCGCTGCCGCGCCGGGTGCGCACCTTCGTGCTGGCCACCGACACCGAGCGGTCCGTGGTCGCGGCTCGGGTCGCCGATCTGGACGGCGTCGACGTGCTCACCGCCGAGGACGTACCCGAGTTGCCGGAGTCCGCGGGCCAGCCCACGGCGGCGACGGCGGCGGGGCGGGTCGAACAACAGTTGGCCATGCTTGCCGTGCGGCTGGAGATGACGGCCGTGTACCTGCGACTAATTCGAGGTTAGATCGAGTGCACTTGCTACGAGGAGCGGTGCGGACCTATGCCTGGGGTTCGCGAACTGCCATTGCGGAATTCACTGGAAGGCCCAGTCCCACAGCGCATCCCGAGGCCGAGCTGTGGTTCGGTGCGCATCCCGGCGACCCGGCGATGCTGGAGACCGAACACGGGGAGCGCTCCCTGCTCGATGCGCTGGCTGATGACCCGGAGGGACAGCTGGGTGCCGTTGTGTGCGCCCGGTTCAACAAGACGCTGCCGTTCCTGGTCAAGGTGCTGGCCGCCGACGAGCCGCTGTCCCTGCAGGCGCATCCCAGCGCCGAACAGGCCGCCGAGGGCTTCGAGCGGGAGAACAACCTCGGGATCCCGGTCTCGGCACCCAACCGCAACTACCGCGATCCCAGCCACAAACCCGAATTGATCGTCGCGCTGGGGCAGTTCGAGGCGCTGGCCGGGTTCCGCCCCGTCGAACGCACCATCGAGCTGATGCGCGCGCTGGAGGTCACCGACCTCGACCCGTACATCAACCTGCTGTCCGGACAACCCGACGCCGGTGGCCTGCGCGCGGTGTTCACCACCTGGATCACCGCGCCGCAGCCGGATCTCGACGTCCTGGTGCCCGCCGTCGTCGACGGTGCGATCAACTACGTCCGTTCCGGCGCAACCGAATTCGAGGCCGAGGCGAAGACGGTCCTGGAGCTCGGCGAACGCTATCCGGGGGACGCCGGGGTGCTGGCCGCGCTGCTGCTCAACCGCATCACCCTGCAGCCGGGGGAGGGCATCTACCTGCCCGCCGGCAACCTGCACGCCTACCTCAACGGTGTCGGCGTCGAGGTGATGGCCAACTCCGACAACGTCCTGCGCGGCGGGCTGACCCCCAAGCACGTCGACGTCCCGGAGTTGTTGCGGGTGCTCGACTTCACGCCCGCCGCGGACGTGGTGGTGCACTCGGAGGCGGTGCAGGACGGCACCGCGGACGGCTTGGAGTCGGTGTATCCGACACCGGCGCCGGAGTTCACGGTGTCGGTGCTGCGTGTGGACGGCGACCACATCGGCCACGAGATCGACGCGCCCGCCCGCAACGACGGTCCGCAGATCCTGTTGTGCACCGAGGGTTCGACCGTCGTGCACGCCAAGAACGACTCGGTGACGCTGACGCGGGGTTCGGCGGCGTGGGTGGCCGCCGACGACGGCCCGATCCGGTTGGTCGCCTCGGAGCCGACCACGCTGTTCCGCACGACGGTGGGCATTTAGCCGCGGTCGGTGCGCCTCAGTGCGCGGGGGTCGTGTCCTTCTTGCCGAACGGCAGCAGGTGCATGATCCCCGCCACGATCGTGCCCACCACCAGGCCGACCACCGCCGAGATCGCGGTGTTGACCAGCCAGCCCAGCACGCCGCCGACGCCGGGCACCGCGTGGTGCACGGCCTCCTCGAGGTGGTGCACCAGCCCGTAGGGCAGATGCCAGCCCAGCGTGTCGGAGCCCTGCAACAGGATGTGCCCGCCGACCCACAGCATCGCCACGGTGCCGACCGTCGACAGCGCGGTCAGCAGCCTGGGCATCCCCGCCACCAGACCGCGGCCGAGTCTGCGGAGCGCCGACGACGACCGCTGTGCGAGGCTGAGCCCGATGTCGTCCATCTTCACGATCAGCGCGACGACGCCGTACACGCCGAGCGTGATCACGATCGCCACCACCAACAGGATGATCAGCCGCGGCCAGAACGCTTCGCTGGCAACCTCGTTGAGGGCGATCACCATGATCTCGGCGCTGAGGATGAAGTCGGTGCGGATCGCACCGGCGGCCACCCGCTTCTCGGCGTCGGGGCCCACCACCGCGCTCGGCTTGTCGCGGTGACCGGCCTCGCCGTGATGCAGGAACCGGCCCAGCACCTTCTCCGCACCCTCGAAGCACAGGTAGGTGGCGCCGCACATCAGCAGCGGGGTCAGCAGCCACGGCGCGAACTGGCTGAGCAGCAGCGCCGCGGGCAGGATGAACACGATCTTGTTGCGCAGCGACCCGATCGTGATGCGTTTGATGATCGGCAGTTCGCGTTCGGCGGTGATGCCGTGGACGTACTGCGGGGTGACCGCGGTGTCGTCGACCACGACCCCCGCCGCCTTGGCGGTGGCCCGGCCCGCGGCGGCGCCGATGTCGTCGACCGAGGCGGCCGCCATCCGGGCCAGTGCGGCGACGTCGTCGAGCAGCCCGAACAGCCCGGCGCTCATCGCATACCTTCCATGGGGAAAACGTACCTGACCCGGTGTTTCCGACTCGGCCACACCGGGCGCCCACTTGTGGGTAGATTTCCGGGACGGACGTCACGAAAGGATGCGCAATGGCTTGGCGCACCAAGTCGGTGGAGCAGTCCATCGCCGACACCGATGAACCGGACACACGATTGCGTAAAGACCTGAACTGGTGGGACCTCACCGTCTTCGGGGTCTCCGTGGTGATCGGCGCAGGCATCTTCACCATCACCGCCTCGACCGCCGGTAACCTCACCGGGCCCGCGATCTCGGTGTCCTTCGTGCTGGCCGCGATCGCCTGCGGCCTGGCCGCGCTGTGCTACGCGGAGTTCGCCTCCACGGTGCCGGTGGCCGGCAGCGCCTACACGTTCTCCTATGCGACGTTCGGCGAGTTCGTCGCCTGGATCATCGGGTGGGACCTGATCCTGGAGTTCGCGGTCGCCTCCGCCGTGGTGGCCAAGGGCTGGTCCAGCTACCTGGGCACGGTGTTCGGATTTGGCGGCGGCACAATGGATCTCGGCTCCATCCAGCTGGACTGGGGGGCGCTGCTGATCATCGGCTTCGTCACCGCGATCCTGGCGTACGGCACCAAGCTCTCGGCCGGGGTCAGCCTGGTCATCACCGCCATCAAGGTCGGCGTGGTGCTGCTGGTGGTGGCCGTCGGCGCGTTCTACATCAAGGCGTCGAACTACTCGCCGTTCCTGCCGCCCGCCGAGCCCGCCGAGGAGGGGGCCAGCGGCACCGAGCAGTCGCTGCTGTCGCTGATGTTCGGGGCCGAGGGCAGCCACTACGGCTGGTACGGCCTGCTGGCCGGCGCGTCGATCGTGTTCTTCGCGTTCATCGGGTTCGACATCGTCGCCACCACCGCCGAGGAGACCCGCAATCCGCAGCGCGACGTGGCCCGCGGCATCCTGTCCTCGCTGGCGATCGTCACGGTGCTCTACGTCGCGGTGTCGGTCGTGCTGACCGGCATGGTGCACTACACCGAGCTGCGCGACGCCGGATCCCGGGCCAACCTCGCGACGGCGTTCAGCGCCAACGGGATCGACTGGGCGGCCAAGGTCATCTCGATCGGGGCGCTGGCGGGTCTGACCACGGTGGTGATCGTGCTGGTGCTCGGCCAGACCCGGGTGCTGTTCGCGATGAGCCGCGACGGTCTGCTGCCGCGCTCGCTGGCCAGGACCGGCAGGCACGGCACCCCGGTGCGGATCACGCTGATCGTCGGTGTGCTGGTGGCCATCACCGCCTCGGTGTTCCCGGTCGGCAAGCTCGAGGAGATGGTCAACATCGGCACGCTGTTCGCGTTCGTGCTGGTGTCGGGTGGCGTCATCGTGCTGCGCCGCACCCGGCCCGACCTCAAGCGCGGCTTCCGCGCGCCGTGGGTGCCGTGGCTGCCGGTCGCCTCGATCGTGGCGTGCGTGTGGCTGATGCTGAACCTCACCGCTTTGACCTGGATCCGGTTCCTGGTCTGGATGGCGATCGGCGTGGTCGTGTACTTCCTCTACGGCAAGCGCCATTCGGTGCTGGCCGCCCGCTTCGACGGCTGACCACGCTTCGCGCGCTCACCCGGGTACGGGCTGACGGCCCGCCAGGGTGGGCGCTCGCGGGCCCACAGTGCTTTACAAACATGGTCTTCGTGTCTAGACAAACGACAAATTCATCCCTATAGTCAACCGCAAGCGTGATGGCACTCACTTTCAGGAGGCTTGCGGTGACCACACAAGAACTCGACGAGAAACTCGACGTCACACAGTGGCGGGACAAGAAGCGCTACCTGTGGCTGATGGGCCTGATCGCCCCCACCGCACTGTTCGTGATGCTGCCGGTGGTGTGGGCGCTCAACCACTGGGGCTGGCACGCCGCGGCGCAGGTGCCGTTCTGGATCGGCCCGATCCTGCTGTACATCCTGCTGCCGCTGCTGGACCTCAAGTTCGGGCCGGACGGCCAGAACCCGCCGGATGAGGTGATGGAGCGGCTGGAGAACGACAAGTACTACCGCTACTGCACCTACGCCTACATCCCGTTTCAGTACGCCAGCGTCATCGTCGGCGCCTACCTGTTCACCGCCTCCGACCTGAGCTGGCTCGGATTCGACGGTGCGCTGCCCTGGCCGGCCAAGATCGGTCTTGCGCTGTCGGTGGGCGTGCTCGGCGGCGTCGGCATCAACACCGCCCACGAACTCGGCCACAAGAAGGACTCGCTGGAGCGCTGGCTGTCCAAGATCACCCTGGCGCAGACCTGCTACGGCCACTTCTACATCGAGCACAACCGCGGCCACCACGTCCGCGTCGCCACCCCGGAGGACCCGGCGTCGGCGCGCTTCGGCGAGACGTTCTGGGAGTTCTTGCCGCGCACCGTGTTCGGCTCGCTGAAGTCGGCGTGGCAGCTGGAGGCCAAGCGGCTCGAGCGGGCGGGCAAGAGCAAGTGGCATCCGTCCAACGACGTGCTCAACGCCTGGGCGATGTCGGCGGTGTTCTACGGCGTGCTGATCGCGATCTTCGGTTGGGGTCTGATCCCGTACATCCTGATCTCGGCGGTGTTCGGCTTCACGCTGCTGGAGACGGTGAACTACCTCGAGCACTACGGACTGCTGCGGCAGAAGACCGAGTCCGGCCGCTACGAGCGCTGCACCCCCGAGCACAGCTGGAACTCCGACCACATCGTGACCAACCTGTTCCTGTACCACCTGCAGCGGCACAGCGACCACCACGCCAACCCGACCCGGCGCTACCAGACGCTGCGCAGCATGGAGGGCGCGCCGAACCTGCCCAGCGGCTACGCGTCGATGATCGCGCTGACGTACTTCCCGCCGCTGTGGCGCAAGGTGATGGACCACCGGGTGCTCGAGCACTACGGCGGCGACATCACCCGCGTCAACATCCACCCGCGGGTGCGCGACAAGGTGCTGGCCCGCTACGCGCGCTCGGAGGTTGCGGCCTGACCATGAGCGCGTACCGGTGCCCGGTGTGTGACTACGTCTACGACGAGACCAAAGGTGCTGCACGGGAGGGATTCCCGCCCGGCACCGCCTGGGCCGACGTGCCCGACGACTGGTGCTGCCCCGACTGCGGGGTGCGCGAGAAGGTCGACTTCGAAGAAATTGGAGTGAAGCAGTGAGCGACTACCGAGTGTTCGTCTGCGTGCAGTGCGGCTTCGAGTACGACGAGGCCAAGGGCTGGCCCGAGGAGGGCATCGCCCCCGGCACCCGCTGGGAGGACATCCCCGACGACTGGTGCTGCCCGGACTGCGGCGCGGCCAAGACCGATTTCGACATGGTCGAGATCGCCCGTCCGTGACGATTACGCTCGCGCGTGTGAAAGCGCGCGACCGCGCGCAGCGCGTCCCGTACGCCGAAGCGTCGCGGGCCCTGCTGCGCGACTCCATCCTCGACGGCATGCGGGACCTGCTGCTGACCCGCGACTGGTCGGCGATCACGCTGTCGCACGTCGCCAAGGCCGCCGGGATCAGCAGACAGACCATCTACAACGAGTTCGGGTCGCGGCAGGGCCTGGCGCAGGCCTACGCGCTGCGCCTGGCCGACCGCCTCGTCGACCACGTCGACGACGCCATCAACGGCAACGTCGGCGACATCTACGCCGCCTTCCAGCAGGGCTTCCGCGACTTCTTCACCGAATCGGCCGCCGACCCCCTGGTGCAGTCGCTGCTGACCGGCGAGACCAAGCCCGACCTGCTGCAACTGATCACCACCGACAGCGGCCCGATCCTCACGCACTGCAGCCAGCGCCTCACCGAGACGTTCGTCGGCAGCTGGCTCAAGGCCGACCGCGACGACGCCGGCGTGCTGGCCCGCGCCATCGTCCGGCTGGCCATGAGCTATGTGTCGATGCCGCCGGAGGCCGACCACGACGTGGCCGATGACCTGGCCCGATTGATGACGCCGTTCGCTGAACGCTACGGTGTCATGGACACTTCCTAGCTGTCAGAGCGCACGAGCTGTCACGCTGCGAGCGCCTGTCCCGCGAGCCCGCAGGCTAGGGGTTTCGTCAGGATGCCGCGGTACCCGCGCGCGTCCGGACACGCGCATTCACACACGAACGAAGAAGGGCTCTATATGACTGAGTTGAAGGCAGACGTCGTCAACGGCATCGACTTCAAGGTCGCCGACCTGTCGCTGGCCGAGTTCGGCCGCAAGGAGATCCGCCTGGCCGAGCACGAGATGCCCGGCCTGATGGCGCTGCGCCGTGAGTACCACGACGTGCAGCCGCTCAAGGGCGCGCGCATCTCCGGTTCGCTGCACATGACCGTGCAGACCGCGGTGCTGATCGAGACGCTGGTGGCCCTCGGCGCCGAGGTCCGCTGGGCGTCCTGCAACATCTTCTCCACCCAGGACCACGCCGCCGCGGCCGTCGTCGTCGGCCCGCACGGCACCCCCGAAGAGCCCAAGGGCATCCCGGTGTTCGCGTGGAAGGGCGAGACCCTGGAGGAGTACTGGTGGGCCGCCGAGCAGATGCTCACCTGGCCGGGCGAGCCCGCCAACATGATCCTCGACGACGGCGGTGACGCCACCATGATGGTGCTGCGCGGCGCCCAGTACGAGAAGCAGGGCGTCGTGCCGCCCGCCGAGGACGACGATCCGGCGGAGTGGAAGGTCTTCCTGGCCACGCTGCGCAAGACCTTCGAGACCGACAAGAACAAGTGGACGAAGATCGCCGAGTCGGTCAAGGGCGTCACCGAGGAGACGACGACCGGTGTGCTGCGGCTGTACCAGTTCGAGGCCGCCGGCGAGCTGCCGTTCCCGGCGATCAACGTCAACGACTCGGTCACCAAGAGCAAGTTCGACAACAAGTACGGCACCCGCCACTCGCTGATCGACGGCATCAACCGCGGCACCGACGTGCTGATCGGCGGCAAAAAGGCGCTGGTCTGCGGCTACGGCGACGTCGGCAAGGGCTGCGCGGAGTCGCTGGCCGGGCAGGGCGCCCGCGTCGCGGTCACCGAGATCGACCCGATCAACGCGCTGCAGGCGCTGATGGACGGCTTCGACGTGGTCACCGTCGAGGACTTCATCGGTGAGGCCGACATCGTCATCACCGCGACGGGCAACAAGGACATCATCACGCTCGAGCACATGAAGGCGATGAAGAACCAGGCCATCCTGGGCAACATCGGCCACTTCGACAACGAGATCGACATGGCCGCGCTGGAGCGGTCGGGCGCCAAGAAGCTCAACATCAAGCCGCAGGTCGACCTGTGGACCTTCGAGGACGGCAAGTCGATCATCGTGCTGTCTGAGGGCCGCCTGCTGAACCTGGGTAACGCGACCGGCCACCCGTCGTTCGTGATGAGCAACAGCTTCTCCAACCAGGTGATCGCCCAGATCGAGCTGTGGACCAAGAACGACGAGTACGACAACGCGGTCTACCGCCTGGCCAAGCACCTCGATGAGAAGGTCGCGCGCATCCACGTCGAGGCTCTCGGCGGCAAGCTGACCAAGCTCACCAAGGAGCAGGCGGAGTACATCGGCGTCGACGTCGAGGGTCCGTACAAGCCGGAGCACTACCGCTACTGAGGCCCTTTAGGTTCTGGTTCGAGACTGCGGACAGATCGTCACCAGCCCGGAAACGGGCGATCTGTCCGCAGTTTCGGCGTCTATGGGTCTGGATAGATCTGGATAGGATCGTTGAGTGACCTCACCGCCGTTGCCCGACCATCCCGATGCCCTGATCGGTCACGCGCAGGCCATGCTGGAGCGTAACGACTTTCACGGGGCGGCGATGGCGGCGCATGCGGCGCTGGCGAGGGTGCCGGGCAGTGAGCACGCCCAGCGCATCTACGCGTTCGCGCTGAACGGGCAGGGACGCACCGCCGAGGCGCTGCAGGTGGCGTGGCGGTCGGTCACCGAGCATCCGCAGGTGTACCTCGCGCACCACGCATACGCGCGGCTGCTGTTGTCCGCGGGGCAGCCGCAGCAGGCGCTGACGGCGGCCAACGAGGCGTTGCGGCTCAATCCCGCCGCGGCCGACAACTGGGTGCTGCGCGGGGACGTCTACCGGGCGCTGAACTGGTGGGACCCGGCGGAGGCCGACTACCGCGAGGCGCTGCGACTGCAGCCCGACAACGCGGCCGCGCTGAACAACCTCGCGGCCAACCGGTTACAGCGCGGCGGTACCCGCGGGGTGATCGACGGGTTCGTCGGTGCGGGCCGGCTCGACCCCGAGGCGGCGGAGGTGGCGCATTACAACATCGGTGCCGCGCTGACGAAGTGGCTGCGGCTGGCGAACACGTGCGTGATCTTCCTGTTCGTGGCCGCGGGTGTGACGGCGGTGCTGCACGACGAGGGCAAGCCGACCGTGATCCCGAGGATCATCGCCGGCCTGATCGCCGTGGTATTCGCGGCGGTACTCGTCTGGATCGTGCGGCGCGTGCCGTGGCCGACGTTGCGCGCGGTGGTGGGGCAGCGGAAGATGCTGGCCGCGCGAATGTTGTTCCTGGTCCTCGCGGTTGTCGCCGGCCTGGGCATCTCGGTGTTCGGACCGAGCACGGTGGCCAGCGCGCTGACTGTCCTGCTGCTGCCGGGCGTCATCGTGATGACACTGATCAGGTGGTTCACCCCGTACTGACCGGGGCGGGTTGGGTTGGGTTCACCGCATGAGGTACGTGTAGTAGTTGCCGATGCACTCGAGGGCCTTGGGGGACAGGTCGGGGTGTCTTGCGTGCATCTCTGCCTCGACATAGTCGCCGGCGTCGTTGAGCGTCATGCGCGACCAGTCAGGGCGAATGCTCATGGCCTCATCGAGTAGACGGCGCACGAGCGCTCTGGCGGCCGGCGCGTGGTCGGGGCCGAAGAACTCGTCGAACTCGGCGTCGTTGCTGCCCGGATAGTGTTTGAGAAACAGTGTGAGAGCTTGGCTCGCGTCGATACCGGAGTTCGCCGCAACCGGGGCAGGCGCCTCGATCACATCGCGTCCGAGGAGAACCCAGTCATCGGCGTCGTTGACGACTCGGACACCCGGTATCGCGGGGTTGTTCTTGATCATGTCGACAAGCTGTTCCCACTTGATTCCGCCGTACCGGATGCCGGGACGGTTTCGTGTCGTGTAGGTGAGGACCCACCCGTCCCGGCCGGCGGCGGGGGAGGTCACCATGACAGGCGAACCGTCTGCGGAATCGGCGAGGTGAAGATAGATCTCCCTTCCGCAAAGCTGCGTCATCACCGGCTCATACCAGTGCTCGGAGTCCGTTCCCGCGGCTCCGGAGATCGCGCTCTCGAGGTCACCTTCGACGACCACCGGATCCGGGATCCGGTCGGCTTCGGGAACCGAGAGGTCCGCCAGGATCACCGGAATCTGGTCACGCGAAATCGGTACCGTCTCGTTTCTCATGTTCGCGATGACCAACCAGTCCGGACGGACAGTCTCATACGCCGTCCGCAGGATGTCCGACCACTTCGCGGCCAGGAATCGGTCGGGCAGATCAGGGTGGCGCCTCGAGGTGTACACGACCATCGCTGAACTGCCGTCGTCGAGTCGGCGCAGCCGGGTGGAGACCACAGGTTGGCCGTCGACCTCGGTCTTGGAGCCCACGTAGTACAACGTCACGCCGTCGAGTGCTCGGAACAGTTCGAGCCGCGCGTGACCCGAACCCGTCTCCCGCGCGGCGGCCGAGAAGATGCGCGCTCGCTGTTCTTTGTCGGTCATGAAGGGGTCCTAAAGTGAGTGGTGCCACAGGATAGTGCGGTATCGGCGGGTTGTTGACTACCAGTCATTATCGTCATCGTCCACTTCGGGCCACGGGTACTTATGAAGAAATTCCTTCGTATCCCGGTGATAGATGCCGTGTACGTCGAAGACCCTGTGGTCCCAATAGCCAAGACACGCAGCAAAATCCACGGCACCCATATTTGGCTTGAGAAGCTCGCTGAGCGTCGTGGGGCGGTCCACGGTGCGGGGCGTGCCTGACAACGTCAGGTCAGCAGGCGGAAAGAGCGTGTAGTTGGGCATCTCTTCGCCTGGGTAGTAGGTCTTCTTGAACACCCGCGAGGTGTCTCCGCCAGACTCGATGAGATTTCCCAGAGAGTTCGAGATTTGTGAGCCGTGCTCGGCGTACACGGTCAACGAGGTGCCTTCCGGAACCCGGAAGGTCTTGTTCTCGGCGAAGTAGTCGCCGTGTCCGCTCAGCTTGTAGCGGTTGTCCGAGCCTATCGCATCCTCGGTACGCCCATCGGACCTGGGCGGCTGATGTTCGTCGTGTGCCCGCGTGTGGTGGTCGTCCGCTCGTGTGTCAAGGTCTCGACCGTCAGCGGTGTCCCTCGACCCGTCTCGGGCAGGTTGAGTCACGTGCGTTTCACTCGGCGGTCTCGCGAAGAGTTCGGTGGTCCCGCCGGTATCCGGATCGATCTGGATGATGCGGTTGACCGCGGGGTTCTCGACCAGGCGTGGGATCTCAACTGTCTGCCAGATATTTCCCGGACGCAGATCGACTCCGATGACGGCAGTCACGTTGCCGCGAGCGTTCTGCGCGTAGGCCGCTGAAGCATCCTCCCAGAACCTGACCGATTCGGGATCATGGCGATTCCACGCCGGTAGGGGGCTGACTCCGTTGCGTTCGAGCAGCATTTCGAGGGTGGTCCCGCCGTTGTTCTCGGCGATTCGTTCGGCGATTCCCGAACCGCTCGGTCCGACGCCTACTCCGTTAGCGTCCCGTCCCGACCAGTAGTGAGCCGTGTCTGGTTCGGTCCTCGTCAGATGCAGGAGTTCCTGATACGACGGGAGCCTGCCCGGAACGTAGTGTCCGTTCTCGTCAAGCCGCGGGTTGTACTCGAAATCGCCTGTTCTACTACTCAAGTCGCGATCGACATCACGAACCGAATCCGTCTGTGCAGATTCGCCCCGGGGTGCCAATTGGCGTCCGGCGTCGCCGGGGTCGGTGACCGCCCTGGGAACAGTCGACTGTTGCGTCGGTACTGCCGGTGTGCTCCCCGGGGCCGGTCCGGCGGCGCCGGGGTGGGTGGTCCGTTGCTCCGGACTCCGCGTGGACATGTCGGGTGCAGTCGATCTTGCTGCGGGGGAGTGGCTTTCGCCGCCACCGTGTACCACACCGGGGGTATGGGGTGCGGGCGGTGCGACCGGGCCGCCCATAGTCGACGCCATCATCGGCGCCATCGCGGGCGGCTGAGCTTCACGGCCGGGCGCGCTGTTGCGCTCAGAAGCAGGAGAGCTCTCGGTGGTTCCGCTGTGCGTGGGCCGCTGGTAGCCATCGTCGGTCGCCGGTCGGTGGTGCTCCGCCGGCGGCGCAGGGGCGTCGGCAACCGGCGGTGCCGGGTTGTCGGCAACCGCAGCGCCGCCGTGCGGGGTCGGCGACTGCGTCGGGGTGTGGGCCTTCTCGCCGACGGGATCGTGAACCGGTTGCGATACCGAATGCTCTGCAGCCCCGAGTCTTTCGTGTGGCGCGGCGGGCATGGCTGGGTCGGCGGCGCGCTCGGGGATGTGATCGATCCTGGGTGGTGCCGCGGCGTCGGCTGGGTTGCCCCGGGTGACCGAGTCACCGACCGGCGGAGATGTCGAGTGAGTCGGACCCGGATCGCCGGGGCCGACCGGTCGCTGCGGGGGATCCGGAGGGGGGCCGTCACCGCCACCGACCGGGCCGGAGGCACCCGGGTTGTCAGGCCTCGGTGCGGGAGGATCCGGTGGCCGGACCGGGGTTTGAGTACCACCCTGGTGTGACGGGTCGTCCGTCCTGTGCGGCGGGTTGAAGTCGACGACGGAGTCGGGGATCCGATTCTGCGGGCTCTCCGGCACGTCGGGCACCCGTGTTCCCGTGACGGTCCGATCTGGGTCTGCGCCCTGGCGGCCTGCGGGCAGATCGAACGATGGGGTGTCGGACTTGCCGAAAACCTTGCGGGCCTTGGTGATACCTTTGGCGACAGTGCCACCCTTGGCCAGTGGTCCGCCCGGAGCGAACAGGCTGGCCACGTTGAAGCCCGCCTCTCCCAGGCCGCGGCCCGGGTTGTCTCCGGTCCACTGGTCCCAGGCCACGAACTCCTTGAGCACCTCCCTGCCGACATCGTCGATCAAGGTGGGGTCTCTGATGACCGATAAAGCGGTCTCGCCGATGCCTTTCCAGGTGTCGAGGTCGGCGAAGGCCACCGTTCCGGCCACCGTGTTGATCACGCCGTTGAGCACGCCGGTTGCCACATCGGTGCGGAACTTGATGAAATCCGAGATTGCACCACCGACCTGGTCGCCGAGGAGTTCACGCAGGTTTCGGTCAGCCCACTTCTGGAACTTGGTCACGGTGTCGTTGAGCGTGTCCTTGAGCTGTTCCAGCAGTCCGACGAGACCCTTGACCTGTCGTTGCGAGTTCTCCAGCACCTCGCGGACATCCCGGGCGACCTCTTTGATGATGTCGAGGCCCTCGCCGGTGAAGATGCCCTTCACCGTGTCGATGATCCCGCCGGCGGACGTGAGGCGATCCAGCAGTCGGCGCACCGCGTCCTGGGTGTCCTGGACGTTCTGTGCGAATTCTTCGAGTTTGGTGGCGATGTCCTGCGCCATGGTGGACAGGTCCGCGGCACCGTCGGCGAGGTCGTCGAGTGCCTGGAGTATCTGGTCACGCTCCGGGATTCGCTGCGTCGACACCGCGGTCTTCGCGCCCTTGACGAGATTCGACAGAGCCGAGAACCCGGTCGCCAGATTTCGCCACTGCGCCGCGGTCAGGCGCAGCATCGGCGGGTTGCCCGTCGGCCAGGCGAAGGGGCCGAGAAACGGCAGCAGGACACCGAACGTCGGCGGGGGCGCAACGATGCCGGCGTTCGGGCTGTGGCGGGCCTCCACGGGGGTCGTCTCGCTGACGTCGTCGGTGACACCGCCGGTGGCGCCGCCCCCGCCGATCGTCGACACCGCGTCCGCGTTCGCATAGTTGTGGCCGGTCACCTGCAACTTGATCCCGACGAACTTGAACGAGTTCGCGCCGGCAGCCACCGCGTCGGAGAACGTCTGCGTGAGGTCGCCGTACTCCAACGCCATGTTCAATCCGGCGGGGTCCCAGCCTGAGGTGATCCCGCTCGACAACATTGGTCCGAGCGCACCCATGAGCGCGTCGAACTGCTTGCCCAGCGAGGTCATGCTCTCGCCGGCGCCGATGAGTAGGCGGGGATCGACCTCAATGCGGATACCGGCAACGCCGCCACCGCCAGTGGCAGATGGCACTAGCCGGCCCACATTTCGGCGTTCTTGGCGACGGCGTCGGTGTAATTCGATCGTGCGGTCTGGGCAACCTTCTGCAGCTGCGACAGCGCCTCGCGCATCTGCTCGGCGCCTTCCCGCCACTGTGCCTGTGCCTGCGCCTGCGCGTCGGCGGCGTCACCGTGCCAGGACTGCTGCAACGACGCCATCGTCCGGTCAATGTGCTCCAGTGCGCTGGTCACCTCCCGCCCGAAGCTGGCCATATGCGCGATGGCGTCCTGCATCTGCTGGAAGTCGACCACCAGCGGGGCGCCGCTGTTGCTACTGGGCATCGTCGGCCCGCGTGCGCATCGTGGGTTCAGGTGTGACTGACGGTGGCGTCGCTGCCGGGGCTGACCCGCCGGATGAGCCTGGCGCAGCGCCCGATTCGTCATCCATCTGTTCATCCATCTGTTCGTCGCGCTCGTCCGCGGAGTCCGCCGTCTGGTCCTGCGCGGCCTGCACAATCCCCACCACACCCTGCGCGATACCCGCTGCCACCTGCGCCAGGCCGCCGACCGGTATGCCGGGAAGCTGCGCGCCACCCTGAGCGGTCGGGTCGCCGGACTGCTGTGCGAGAGGGCCGCCGAGGCCCATCATCGAGGCCATCGACCGGGTGGTCGGTGTCGAGGGGGCGACCTTCTGCGCCGCGGCCGTCGACGGTGCCGACACCGCACCCGCGGCCGGTGTGGAGGCCGCGGGCTGGAACGACGAGCCGACGGCCCCGGCCGCCTGTTGGTCGGTGGTGCTGTAGCTGTCAGCGGCGAGTTTCAAAGACTCCGCCATCGACTGCAGGCCGCGGATGACCTGGCCCGCGCCGTTGTGCCACTTGTCCCACTGCTCGGAGTACGCCGACGCGGCGCCACCTTTCCAACCGGAACCCAGCAGCTGGTCCACCGAGAGGTCGACGGCGGCCAGACCGTCCTGCAGCCGCTGGCTGGTATCCGCGAGTGTGGCTGAGGCCGAACGCAATTCGGAGGTGACAACCTCGAGTGACTGCCCCACGGTGACACCTCCTGGATCGCGAACCCGGCAACCGGGGTCAACTCTATCGGCGGTGGCGGGGGCCTGATTGCACCAATTTCCGCGGCGCCGACCAGGAGGTCTACGGCGCGATGACAGCCCCGCAGCGGTTCTTCAGATCCACCAGCGGCTGGCGGATCCCGGTCATCTCGGCCTGCTCCTGCGGATGCTGGGCCAGGTAGTCGCGCATGTGCTCGGCCACCTGTTCACGCGACAGCCCCTCCAGGGTGCTGACGTAGGCGTTGAGGTCCGGATGGGTGAACAGATACACCGACGTCGAGGCGTCGACCCCGGCGCGCACACCCTCCAGATCGGCGGTGGTGCAGTTCGGTTGGTCGGCGAGTGCCACCGGTGCCGCGCCGAGCAGGGCGGCGCCGACGAGCAGCGCTGTCGAGAGTGTCCTGGTGATTGGCATGGGCTGCTCCTGTCTGTGGACGACTTCACCTGCCAGTGTGGAATCGCCGCACCGCCAACGCGTTGGCCCTCAAGCTCATTCACAGGAAACTGGTAGCTGGTCCGGATATTCGTCGCGTTTCCGCGGCCAGTCCGAGAAGTCGCTGCCGCGGCCCTTCGGTGCCCTGTCGAGCAGCTGCCACGTCGCGTTGAGCGCCTCGGTGCCGCGGTCGTAGGTGGAGTACGTGTGGTAGACGACCCCGTCGTCGAGCGCGAAGCAGCTCAGCGCCATCAACTCCATCACGTCGAGCATGTTGCCGCCCGGCCGGCGCGGCGTCGGCACGTGCATGTAGCCGAAGAAGTCGGAGTCGAAATCGCTGCCGCCCGAGGACACCCACTCGACATCCCAACCCATCCGCTGTTTGTAGGCGGTGAGCACCGGCAGCGGCGAGCGCGACGACAGGATGAACGTCACGTCGCGGCGCGCCAGGTGCGGCACCGCGCCGACGAGGTTGTCGGTCTCGAAGGTGCAGCCCGGGCAACCCTCCGGCGTCTTGGGTCCGTGCATGAAGTGCCGCACGATCAGCTGGGAGCGGCCGTCGAACAGTTCGGCGAGCGTGCGCGGGCCCGCGGTGGTGTCGAACACGTACCGCTTGTCCACCCGAACCCACGGCAGCGCCTGCCGTGAGCGCGCCAGCTCGTCGGACAACCGGGTCAGCTCCTTCTCCCTGGCGAGCTGGATCTCGTAGGCGGCGCGCCACTGCGCGCGGGTGCCGGTCACATGCGTCGTCACGGGTCGGTCCTTCCGCTCTCTGGTCTCACCGGGACAGACCCGCCGCGCACCCTGAACTCATCGCTGAAGTCATCGCTCGGGCCGTTACGCTCGCCGGGTGCTGATCGTGATCGAAGGGGTCGACGGCGCGGGCAAGCGCACGCTCACCAACGGACTGCGGGTGGCGTTCGAGGCCGAGGGCCGGTCAGTGGCCGACCTGGCGTTCCCGCGCTACGGCCGCTCCATCGAAGCCGACCTCGCCGCCGAGGCGCTGCACGGCGGGCACGGCGACCTGGCCGACTCGGTGTACGCGATGGCGGTGCTGTTCGCCCTCGACCGGGCCGGCGCGCGCGACGAGATCGCCGCGCTGAGCCGCGACCACGACGTCGTCATCCTCGACCGCTACGTCGCCTCCAACGCCGCCTACAGCGCGGCGCGGCTGCACCAGGACGCCGAGGGTCCGGTGGTGCAGTGGGTGCGCGAACTCGAGTACCAGCGGCTGGCCCTGCCGGCCCCGGACTGGCAGGTGCTGCTGGCGGTGCCGACCGAGTTGGCCGCCCAGCGGGCCGACTACCGGGCCGCCACCGAGGCCGACCGGGCCAAGGACGCCTACGAGCGCGACGGCGGGCTGCAGCGGCGCACCTCCGATGTCTACGCGGCGCTGGCCGCCGCCGACTGGGGTGGACGCTGGCAGGTCGCCGGCCCCGACGTCGACCCGGTGGCGCTGGCCGCGTCGCTGCTGGGCGGGTAGCCCGGGCCGGGCGCCGGTGCCGCACCGCAGGATGTGAGCTTTTCACCGCAAAACGCCCGGTGTGGTACCCGGGTTTTGTCGCGATTCGATGACACCATGGACACCATGAGGCAAAGGATTCTGGTTGTCGACGACGATCCCTCGCTGGCGGAGATGCTCACCATCGTTCTGCGTGGTGAGGGGTTCGACACCGCGGTCATCGGCGACGGATCCCAGGCGCTGACGGCGGTCCGGGAACTGCGGCCCGACCTGGTGCTGCTCGACCTGATGCTGCCCGGCATGAACGGCATCGACGTCTGCCGCGCGCTGCGCGCCGACTCCGGGGTGCCGATCGTCATGCTGACCGCGAAGACCGACACCGTGGACGTCGTCCTGGGACTGGAGTCCGGCGCCGACGACTACGTGGTCAAGCCGTTCAAGCCCAAGGAGCTCGTCGCCCGTGTCCGGGCCCGGCTGCGCCGCAACGAGGACGAGCCCGCGGAGCTGCTGTCCATCGGCGACGTCGAGATCGACGTGCCTGCCCACAAGGTCACCCGCAACGGCGAGCAGATTTCGCTGACGCCGCTGGAGTTCGACCTGCTGGTGGCGTTGGCGCGCAAACCACGCCAGGTGTTTACTCGTGATGTGCTGCTCGAACAGGTGTGGGGGTACCGGCACCCCGCGGACACCCGTTTGGTGAACGTGCATGTTCAACGGTTGCGGGCCAAGGTCGAGAAGGACCCGGAGAACCCGCAGGTGGTGTTGACCGTTCGAGGAGTGGGATACAAGGCCGGACCGCCGTGATCAGACGGCTCGTCGTAACGACGGGTAGCGGTTCGGCCCGGCGGCGGTCGCCGTGATCTTCGGTTCTCGGCGGCGGATCCATCGCCGCTCGGCGCCGTTGGTGCGCGGGCTGGGAGTGCTCGGGCGGGCGTTGAGCCTGGCCTGGCGGCGTTCGCTGCAGCTGCGTGTGGTGTCGTTGACGCTGGGGTTGTCGCTCGCCGTCATCCTGGTGCTCGGCTTCGTGCTGACCAGCCAGATCACCGACCGCATCCTCGACGTCAAGGTGCGCGCGGCCACCGAGGAGATCGAACGCGCCCGCACCACCGTCAGCGGCATCGTCGGCGGTGAGGAGACCCGCTCGCTGGACAGCAGCCTGCAGCTGGCGCGCAACACCCTGATCGACCGCACCGCCGACGATCCGGGACTGGCGGGCACCTTCGACGCGGTGCTGCTGGTGCCCGGCGACGGACCGCGCGCGGCCACCGCCGCCGGCCCGGTGCAGCAGGTGCCCGAGGCGTTGCGCGACTTCGTCAAGGCCGGGCAGGTCAGCTACCAGTACGCGACCGTGCACACCGACACGTTCTCCGGACCCGCGCTGATCGTGGGCAGCCCGACGTCGTCGCCGGTGACGAACCTCGAGCTGTACCTGATCTTCCCGCTCAACAACGAGGAGTCGACCATCGCGCTGGTGCGCGGCACGATGGCCACCGCCGGTGTGGTGCTGCTCGGCCTGCTCGCCGCGATCGCGCTGCTGGTGGCCCGTCAGATCGTGCTGCCGGTGCGCTCGGCGTCGCGCATCGCCGAACGCTTCGCCGAGGGCCACCTCACCGAGCGGATGCCGGTGCGCGGCGAGGACGACATGGCGCGGCTGGCGGTGTCGTTCAACGACATGGCCGAGAGCCTGCACCGCCAGATCACCCAGCTGGAGGAGTTCGGCAACCTGCAGCGCCGCTTCACCTCCGACGTCAGCCACGAGCTGCGCACCCCGCTGACCACGGTGCGGATGGCCGCCGACCTGATCCACGACCACTCCGAGGATCTCGACCCGGCGCTGCGCCGCTCGATCGAGCTGATGGTCAGCGAGCTGGACCGGTTCGAGTCGCTGCTCAACGACCTGCTCGAGATCTCGCGCCACGACGCCGGTGTCGCCGAACTGGCGGTGGAGGCCGTCGACATGCGCAACATCGTGCGCAGCGCGCTCGACAACGTCGGCCACCTCGCCGAGGACGCCGGTATCGAGCTGATCGTGGAGCTGCCGCCCAACGAGGTCATCGCCGAGGTCGACCCGCGGCGGGTGGAGCGCATCCTGCGCAACCTGATCGCCAACGCCATCGACCACGCCGAGCACAAGCCGGTGCGCATCCGGATGGCCGCCGACGCGGACACCGTCGCGGTGACCGTGCGCGATTACGGGGTCGGGCTGCGGCCCGGCGAGGAGAAGCTGGTGTTCAGCCGGTTCTGGCGGGCCGACCCGTCGCGGGTGCGTCGCTCCGGCGGCACCGGTCTGGGCCTGGCGATCAGCATCGAGGACGCCCGACTGCACCAGGGCCGGCTGGAGGCGTGGGGCGAACCGGGCAAGGGCGCCTGCTTCCGGCTGACGCTGCCGCTGGTGCGCGGCCACAAGGTCACCACCAGCCCGCTGCCGATGAAGCCGATCGACCCCGACGAGCCGCCGCCGTCCACCCGCGACCGTCAGCATGCCCAGGAGGGCGTGTGAGACGCCTGCTTGTCCTGACGCTGGTGGTGCTGCTGGCGGTCCTGACCGGATGCGCCGGGGTGCCGAGTTCGTCGGCGCCGCAGGCGATCGGCACCGTCGACCGGCCCGCGCCGCCGAGCCTGCCCAAGCCGACGCCGGACATGGCGCCGGATGTGCTGCTGCGCGAATTCCTCAAGGCCACCGCCGATCCCGCGAACCGGCATCTCGCGGCTCGCCAGTTCCTCACCGAATCCGCTTCGCGCGGTTGGGATGACGCGGGTTCGGCGCTGCTGATCGACAACGTGGTGTTCGACGAGAAGCGCGCACCCAACCGGGTGTCGGTCACCATGCGCGCCGACATCCTCGGATCGCTGTCGGACATGGGTGTGTTCGAGACGGGGGAGGGGGCGCTGCCCGACCCCGGCCCGATCGAGCTGGTGCGCACCCCGGACGGATGGCGTATCGACCGGCTGCCGAACGGCGTTTTCCTTGACTGGCAACAGTTCCAGGCCACCTACAAGCGGCACACGCTGTACTTCGTCGACCCCACCGGCACCACCGTGGTGCCCGACCCGCGCTACGTCGCGGTGTCCGACCCCGACCAGCTGGCCACCGAACTGGTCAGCAAGCTCATCGCCGGGCCGCGCCCGGAGATGGCCCACACGGTGCGCAACCTGCTGGGCCCGCCACTGAAGCTGCGCGGGCCGGTGACCCGCGCCGACGGCGGCAAGATGGGGGTCGGCCGCGGCTACGGCGGTGCCCGCATCGACCTCGACAACCTGTCCACCACCGACCCGCACAGCAGGCAACTGCTTGCCGCGCAGCTGATCTGGACGCTGAACCGGGCCGGTATCAACGGGCCGTACGTGATCAACGCCGACGGCGCCGCGCTCGACGACCGGTTCGTCGACGGCTGGGAGACCACCAACGTCGCGGCCACCGATCCGGGTGCGGCCTCCGGTGCGGCCGCCGGACTGCACGCCCTGGTGGGCGGATCGCTGGTCGCACTCGACGGGCAGCGCATCCCGCGGGTGCCCGGTCCGTTCGGCGAGATGCCCAACCAGACCGCCGCGGCGGTGTCGCGCACCGGCCAGGAGGTCGCCTCGATCGTGACGCTGCGGCCCGGCGCCCCCGACATGGCGTCGTCGCTGTGGATCGGGCCGCTCGGCGGTGACGCCTCCCAGGCCCTCGACGCGCGCAGCCTGTCGCGGCCCAGCTGGTCGCTCGACCACGCGGTGTGGGTGGTGGTCGACGGCAACAACGTGGTGCGCGTCCTCCAGGACGCGTCGGGTCAGCCGGCCCGCATCCCGGTCGACATCACCCCGGTGTCCAGCCGGTTCCCGGGTGTCATCTCCGAGCTGCAGCTGTCCCGCGACGGCACCCGTGCGGCGATGGTCATCGAGGGGCAGGTCATCCTCGCCGGTGTGGAGCAGACGCCCGGCGGCGGATACGCGCTGACCTACCCGCGCCGGCTGGGGTACGGCCTGCGCAACACCGTGGTGTCGCTGTCCTGGCGCACCGGCGACGACATCGTCGTCAGCCGCACCGACCCGCAGCACCCGGTGTCCTACGTCAACCTCGACGGGGTCAACTCCGACGGCCCCAGCCGCAACCTGCTGATGCCGGTCAGCACGGTGGCGGCCAACCCGTCGACGGTCTACGTGGCCGACGCCCGCGGGGTCATGCAGCTGTCCGGGTCGGCCGCGGAGGACGACCCGGCGTGGACCGAGGTCCGCCCGCTGATGGTCCCCGGCGCCCAGCCCGTGCTGCCCGGCTGAGAGTCGTTGCGGCGACGGGTTTTTAGACCTTTCGGACTCAGGAGCGGCGAGGACATCGTGCCGGCCTGATCCGCGGCTGTCGGTGGCGGCGGCGACACTGCGGACATGCTCGATCTGGTCCTGCCGCTGCAGTGCGGCGGCTGCGGGGCGCCGTCGACGCGCTGGTGCCCTGCCTGCGCGGCGGCGCTGACGGTGCGCGCCGACGAGCCTCACGTGGTCGCACCGCGTGTCGACCCCGGCGTGCCGGTGTTCTCGCTGGGCCGCTACGCCGGGCCGCGGCGGCGGGCCGTCGTCGCGCTCAAGGAGCACGGCCGCGCCGACCTGGCCGGTCCGCTGGCCGCCGCCCTGCACGCGGGGCTGACCCGTCTGTTGACCTGGGGGCTGCTCGACACCCCGCTGACGGTGGTGCCCGCGCCGACCCGGGCGCTGTCGGCGCGCCGCCGCGGCGGTGACCCCGTCACCCGGATCGCGCGCGCCGCCGCCGACGGGCTGCCCGGGGTCAGTGTCGTCACCGCCCTGCGGACCCGCGCGTTCGTCGCCGATTCCGTCGGGCTGTCCACCGCGGACCGGCAGCGCAACATCGCCGGACGCGTCAAGCCGATTCGCGAAGTGCGCGGCGAAATCCTGCTCGTCGACGATGTGGTGACCACCGGCGCCACCGCCGCCGAATCCGTTCGCGTGCTGCGCACTAATGGGGCGCACGTGGCGGCCGTGCTGGTTGTGGCGAACGCCTGACCTGCGTCGAGATGTCGCTTTATCAAAGCGATGTGAAGAACTGAAAACGCATGGTGAGTTTTAGTGGCCGAGTTCGGGAACTCGGACTACCGTCAGCAGCAACGGCGCTCAGAGAAGAGACGCCGACATCGCCCACGAGCGGTAGGAGGTGAGTAGTCGACACCTTGCACCGGCGAGCGGCGAGACATGCAAAGCCACGTCGGTGCGCTTAGAAGGACAACCCGGGCACGCTGACGCGTGCGGACGACAGAAACGAGTTGCCAAGCATGTCAAGTCAATCCCTGCATTCCGGCCAGTCGGTGATCGAGAACTCGGCGATCGATAACGGTGCCCCCGAGACTCGGCCCCGCGCCGAGGTTGCGGTCACAGGCCGCAATGTCGAGATACCCGATCACTTCCGTATCTACGTCGCAGAGAAACTGTCACGTTTGGAACGATTCGACCGCACGATCTACCTGTTCGACGTCGAGCTCGATCACGAGCGCAACCGACGACAGCGCAAGAACTGTCAGCACGTGGAGATCACCGCCCGCGGCAAGGGCCCCGTGGTTCGGGGTGAGGCCTGCGCCGACAGCTTCTACGGCGCGTTCGAGGCGGCGATCGACAAGCTCGCCGAACGGCTGCGTCGCGCGCGTGACCGCCGCAAGATCCACTACGGCGACAAGACCCCGGTGTCGGTCGCCAAGGCCACCGCGGTCGCCCCGAAGAGCGACGCCGGCGACGCCGCGGACGACCACGACCACGCCGTCGACGACCACGTGCCCGGCCGCATCGTCCGGGTCAAGGAGCACCCGGCCACGCCGATGACCGTCGACGACGCGCTGTCGCAGATGGAGCTCGTCGGCCACGACTTCTTCCTGTTCCACGACAAGGAGACCGACCGGCCGACCGTGGTCTACCGCAGACACGCCTACGACTACGGCCTGATCCGGCTGGGCTGATCGCCCGGTTCCGACCACCGACACTGATCCGGCTCCCCGAGGGCCGGATCAGTTCTGTTTCGGCCCGGCGTGCTCAGGATGGCCGGGTCAGGGGACGGGTCACCTACGATGGGTTGAGCTGACGAGACTTCAACCCATAGGGGACTAAGCGTGCTGCAAAAGTTGCTGCGACTCGGTGAGGGCCGCATGGTCAAGCGCCTCAACGGGGTCGCCGACTACGTCGATTCGCTGGCCGGCGACTACGAGAAGCTCACCGACGCTGAGCTGCGGGCCAAGACCGACGAGTTCAGGAAGCGCATCGACGATGGGGAAAGCCTCGACGACCTGCTGCCCGAGGCGTTCGCGGTGGCCCGTGAGGCGTCCTGGCGGGTGCGCAACCAGCGCCACTTCCACGTCCAGGTGATGGGCGGTGCGGCGCTGCACTTCGGCAACGTCGCCGAGATGAAGACCGGTGAGGGCAAGACGCTGACCGCGGTGCTGCCCGCCTACCTCAACGCCCTGTCCGGCAAGGGCGTGCACATCGTCACCGTCAACGACTACCTGGCCAAACGCGACGCCGAGCAGATGGGCCGCGTGCACCGCTTCCTCGGTCTGTCGGTCGGGGTGATCCTGTCCGGGATGACGCCGGACGAGCGGCGCGCCGCCTACGCCGCCGACATCACCTACGGCACGAACAACGAGTTCGGCTTCGACTACCTGCGCGACAACATGGCCCACTCGCTGGCCGACCTGGTGCAGCGCGGTCACAACTACGCCATCGTCGACGAGGTCGACTCCATCCTCATCGACGAGGCCCGGACCCCGCTGATCATCTCCGGGCCCGCCGACGGCGCGTCGCACTGGTACCAGGAGTTCGCGCGCCTGGCGCCGATGATGGAGAAGGACGTCCACTACGAGGTCGACCTGCGCAAACGCACCGTCGGCGTGCACGAGCTGGGGGTGGAGTTCGTCGAGGACCAGCTCGGCATCGACAACCTCTACGAGGCCGCCAACTCGCCGCTGGTCAGCTACCTGAACAACGCGCTGAAGGCCAAGGAGCTGTTCCACCGCGACAAGGACTACATCGTCCGCAACGGTGAGGTGCTCATCGTCGACGAGTTCACCGGCCGTGTGCTGGTGGGCCGCCGCTACAACGAGGGCATGCACCAGGCCATCGAGGCCAAGGAAGGTGTGGAGATCAAGGCCGAGAACCAGACGCTGGCCACGATCACCCTGCAGAACTACTTCCGCCTCTACGACAAGCTCGCCGGTATGACCGGTACCGCCCAGACCGAGGCGGCCGAGCTGCACGAGATCTACAAGCTCGGCGTGGTGCCGATCCCGACGAACAAGCCGATGATCCGCGTCGACCATTCCGACCTGATCTACAAGACCGAAGAGGCCAAGTACCTGGCCGTGGTCGACGACGTCGTCGAGCGCTACGAGAAGGGCCAGCCGGTGCTGATCGGCACCACCAGCGTCGAGCGCTCGGAGTACCTGTCGCGGCAGTTCCAGAAGCGCCGCATCCCGCACAACGTGCTCAACGCGAAGTACCACGAGCAGGAGGCCGCGATCATCGCCGAGGCGGGCCGCCGCGGCGCGATCACCGTCGCCACCAACATGGCCGGCCGCGGCACCGACATCGTGCTCGGCGGCAACCCCGACTTCCTCGTCGACAAGCGGCTGCGCGAGCAGGGCCTGGACCCGGTCACCACGCCCGACGAGTACGAGCAGGCCTGGCACGAGATGCTGCCGAAGGTCAAGGAGGAGTGCGCCCGGGAGGCCGAGGAGGTCATCGCCGCCGGTGGCCTGTACGTGCTGGGCACCGAGCGTCACGAGTCCCGCCGCATCGACAACCAGCTGCGCGGCCGCTCCGGCCGCCAGGGCGACCCGGGCGAGTCGCGGTTCTACCTGTCGCTGGGCGACGAGCTCATGCGGCGGTTCAACGGCGCCACCCTCGAGGCGCTGCTGACCCGGCTGAACCTGCCCGATGACGTGCCGATCGAGGCCAAGATGGTCACCCGCGCGATCAAGAGCGCGCAGACCCAGGTCGAGCAGCAGAACTTCGAGATCCGCAAGCAGGTTCTCAAGTACGACGAGGTGATGAACCAGCAGCGCAAGGTCATCTACGAGGAGCGGCGCCGCATCCTCGAGGGGGAGAACCTGCGCGACCAGGCGCTGGGCATGATCCGCGACGTGATTACCGCCTACGTCGAGGGCGCCACCGCCGAGGGCTACGCCGAGGACTGGGATCTCGAGCAGCTGTGGACCGCGCTGCGCCAGCTGTACCCGATCAGCGTCGACCACCACGACCTGATCGACTCCGACGCCGTCGGCGAGCCCGGTGAACTCACCCGCGAGGAGCTGCTCGAGGTGCTGATCGCCGACGCCGAACGCGCCTACGAGGAGCGCGAGCGGCAGATCGACGAGATCGCCGGTGAGGGCGCGATGCGCCAGCTCGAGCGCAACGTGCTGCTCAACGTGCTGGACCGCAAGTGGCGTGAGCACCTCTACGAGATGGACTACCTCAAGGAGGGCATCGGCCTGCGCGCGATGGCGCAGCGGGACCCGCTCGTCGAGTACCAGCGCGAGGGCTACGACATGTTCATCGCGATGCTCGAGGGCCTCAAGGAGGAGTCGGTCGGCTTCCTGTTCAACGTGCAGGTCGAGCCCGCGCCGCAGCCGACGGTCGCGCCGGTCGCGACCCCGTCCGGACTGGCGGAGTTCGCCAAGGCCGCGGCCGCACAGGCCCAGGCCGCCGGACAGGGCGGCGTCGCCACGGAAGCGCGTCCGGCTCCGGCAGGCTTGCGCGCCAAGGGAATCGACGACAACGAGAACCGTCCGCTGACCTACAGCGGGCCCTCGGAGGACGGGTCGACCCAGGTGCAGCGCAGCGGCAACGGCGGTGGCCGGCACGCGGCGCAGCAGGGCGGCACCCGCAAGGAGCGCCGGGAGGCGGCCCGCCAGCAGGCCCGCGACGCGAAGTCGATGCGCCGGCGCTGACCGATCAGGCGTCCTCGACGAGGGCGGCCAGCCGCGCCAGCGTGGCGCGCATGCCGTCCTCGGCGTGCCGGGCAGCGCCGCTGAGGGCCAGCAGCGGCCGCTGACGGTCCCGCGAGACGTCCCAGGTCTCGCGGACCAGGGTGGCCCGCCCGGACTCGACGGGTTCGAGTTGGTAGCGCCAGATCCGCCCACCGACGAGGCCGAGCGGGCCCATCGTGGTCTTCCACGCGATGCGCCGGTCGGGTTCGAACTCGACGACGGTGTTGGTGGTGCGGTAGGGCAGGAACAGCGACTCCGGTCTGCTGCGCATCGCCATGGTGAACCGCGCGCCCAGCGTCAACGGCCGGGGTTCTGTGGTGCCTTCCACCGTGCCCGAACCGTCGAACGCGGAATGCTTTGCGGCGTCGGACAACAACGCGAAGATCGCGGCCGCGGGCGCGGCGATGACGCGTTCGACGCTGATCGAGTTCGCAGGCACCGGAAAACCTTAGCCGTCAGCCGATCTCCAGGGCGACGATGCGCCAGCGCTCACCCTCCTGCGTGATGCGCGCGGCGATGGCCCGCACCCGGGGACCGCGGGTGTAGGTGCCGAACACCTCGGCGGCGGGGCCGTCGTCGCCGTCGACCATGCGCAGCCGGACCCGGCGCAGCCGCGCCGCCGCCGACTGCGGCACGCGGCTGAGCCCGAGCACGGTGTCGGTCAGTGCCGGGGTGATCAGCGGGCGCAGCTGGGTGACCGGTCGGCGCCGGTCGATCACCTCGAGCACGCGGCGCAGCGCGGCGTCGGCGAAGGCCACCGCGGCCCGGTTCGGCAGCGGTGCGGGTCGCGGATGCGGGCGGTGGGTGCCGGGGCCGCTGGGCCGGGGCGCGCGCAGGGATTCATGGGTGGGTGGCGGGCAGAGATTGGGCGTGGGTGGCGGGCAGAGACCGGGCGTGGGGGGCGGCTCGCAGTCGATGACGGGGGTGATCTGGGTGCGACGGCGGGTCGGGGTTGCGGTCACAGGTCGGCTCTCCAGCGGTCGACGGAACGGGATGTGCCTGCCGGAGAGTCACAGACCTCTTCATGATCGCACGGTTGAGCGGGGGCCCGATGCACCCGCGCTGCGCATTCCCAGGGAGGCGCTATAGCGTGATCGAGTCTTGGACAGTGCGGTGCAACCGCGAGGGATCGACGGGAGGGGAGCGTCGCGATGGTCACCCGGTTGTCGGCGGCGGACGCGGAGTTCTACCACCTGGAGAACACGTCCACGCCGATGTACGTGGGCACACTGTCGATCCTGCGCAGGCCCCACGCCGGGCTGAGCTACGAGACGCTGCTGGCCACCGTCGAACAGCGCCTGCCGCAGATTCCGCGTTACCGGCAGAAGGTGCGCGAGGTGACGCTCGGCCTGGCCCGGCCGGTGTGGGTCGACGACCCCGATTTCGACATCACCTACCACATCCGGCGGTCGGCTCTGCCGTCGCCGGGCAGCGACGCCCAGCTGCACGACCTGATCGCCCGGATGGGTTCGCGGCCGCTGGATAAGTCGCGGCCGCTGTGGGAGATGTACCTGATCGAGGGGCTGGCCAAGAACCGGATCGCGCTGTACACGAAGTCGCATCAGGCGCTGGTGAACGGCATGACGGCGCTGGAGATCGGCCACGTCATCGCCGACCGGACGCAGAAGCCGCCGGAGTTCGGTGAGGACATCTGGATCCCGTCGCGCGAGCCGTCCGACCGGCAGCTGCTGCTCGGCGCGGTCGGCGAGTGGATCATGCGGCCCGCCGAGCAGCTCGGCGCGCTGCGCAACACCGTCGTCGACGTCGCCACCAACGCCGGCCAGCTCGTCGACGTCGGACGCCGCGCCCTGCAGGTGGCGCGCACGGTGGCGCGCGGTGACGCACCCAGCAGCCCGCTGAACACCACGGTGTCGCGCAACCGCCGGTTCACCGTGGCCAGCGGGCGGCTCGACGACTTCCGCGCGGTGCGGGCACGCTACGACTGCGACATCAACGACGTGGTGCTGACCGTGGTGGCCGGTGCGCTGCGCAACTGGCTGATGTCACGGGGCGAGCCGGTGACCGCGACGACGACGGTGCGCGCGATGGCGCCGATGTCGGTGTACCCCGACGAGGAACTCGACTCCGCGACGCCGGGGCAGGCGATCAGCGAGGTGACACCGTTCCTGATCGACCTGCCCGTCGGCGAGGGCAACCCGGTCGTGCGGTTGTCGCAGATCGCGCACGCCACCGAGACGGCGTCGCGGGCCAGCAGCCTCGTCGACGCCAGGACGATCGTGACGCTGTCCGGTTTCGCGCCGCCGACGCTGCACGCGATGGGCATCCGGGTGGCGACGACGTTCTCGGCGCGCCAGTTCAACCTGCTGATCACCAACGTGCCCGGCGCGCAGCGCCAGATGTACATCGCGGGCACCAAGCTGCTCGAGACCTACGCGGTGCCGCCTTTGCTGCACAATCAGGTTCTGGCGATCGGCGTGACCTCCTACAACGGGATGGTTTACTTCGGCATCAACGCCGATTTCGACGCGATGAGCGACGTTGACGTGCTGCCGGGTCTGGTCAGCGAATCCATCGAGGAGCTGGTCGAGGCGGCGCGCTGAGCGTTTTTACGTTTGCGCAGGTGACTTCGGCGCCTTTTCCGGGTATCCAATTTGCATGCATATGACCGAGCGAGCGCTCAAGTCGCCGTCGAACGAGGCCATTCCGCATCATCCCGTTCTCGACCAGCCGGTTGAATCGCAGGCCTTCCGGTCGCGCGGAGTGGACTGGATCGTCTTCGGCGTCACCGCGGTGATCGCCCTGGCGTTCCTGGCGTGGGGTTTCGTCAGCACCGAGTCGCTGGCCACCGCCTCGGACAACGCCCTGAGTTGGGTGATGAACAACACCGGATGGCTGTTCGTGGTCACCGCCTCCGGGTTCGTGGTGTTCATCCTGTATCTCGCGCTGAGCCGCTACGGCGCGATCCCGCTGGGCCGCGACGACGAGGAGCCGGAGTTCCGCGCGGTGTCGTGGGTCGCGATGATGTTCAGCGCCGGTATGGGCATCGGGTTGATGTTCTTCGGTGTGGCCGAACCGCTTTCGCACCTGGTCACCCCACCGCCGGGGACCGGTGGCGTGAACGATCCGGACGTGGTGAAGAACGCGATGGCCACCACGTTGTTTCACTGGGCGCTGCACCCGTGGGCGATCTACGCGGTTGTCGGGCTGGCGATCGCCTACGGCGTCTACCGCAAGGGCCGACTGCAGTTGGTCAGCGCGGCGTTCGAACCGCTGATCGGGGAGCGCGCCAACGGCCCGTGGGGCAAGGTCATCGACATGCTGGCGATCTTCGCCACGTTGTTCGGGTCCGCGGCGTCACTGGGATTGGGCGCCTTGCAGATTCGCAGCGGACTGCAGATCGTGGGCGGGATCGGTGAGACCGGTAACGCGGTGCTGATCATGATCATCGCGGTGCTGACCGTGGCGTTCGTGCTGTCGGCGGTGTCCGGGGTGGCGCGCGGCATCCAGTGGTTGTCCAACATCAACATGGTGTTGGCCGTTCTGCTGGCGGTGTTCGTATTCGTCGTCGGCCCAACCGTTTTCATTCTCAACCTGCTGCCGACGTCGCTGGGCAGCTATATGGCGGACTTCGCGGCGATGAGCGCCCGCACCGGCGCCGAGGGGCCGGACGTCAACGAGTGGCTGCAGTCCTGGACGATCTTCTACTGGGCCTGGTGGGTGTCGTGGACGCCGTTCGTCGGCATGTTCATCGCGCGGATCTCGCGTGGCCGCACCATCCGGCAGTTCGTCGCCGGGGTGCTGCTGGTGCCCAGCCTGGTCTCGCTGATCTGGTTCGCGGTGTTCGGCGGAGCGGCGATCAACGAACAACAGGCCGGCGCCGACCTGGCCGGCGAGGGCAGCATCGAGGAGCAGCTGTTCGGGCTGCTGGGCCAGTACCCGATCGCGACCGTGGCAAGCGTGCTGGTGATGGTGCTGGTGGCGATCTTCTTCGTCTCCGGCGCCGACGCCGCGTCGGTGGTGATGGGCTCGCTGTCCGAACGCGGCACCATCAAGCCCGGCCGCGGCACGGTGGTGTTCTGGGGTGTGGCCACCGGTGCGGTGGCCGCGGTGATGCTGCTGGTCGGCGGTGAGGACGCGCTGACGGGGCTGCAGACCATCACGATCGTCGCGGCGCTGCCGTTCCTGCTGGTGATGATCGGGATGGCGGTGGCGCTGATGCGGGATCTGCGCAAGGACCCGCTGGTGGTGCGTAGGCGCTACGCCGAGGAGGCCGTCGAGACCGCGGTGATCCACGGTGTCACCGAGCACGGCGACGACTTCATCATCTCGGTGGAGAAGGATCCCGCCGCCGACGGCTAACCTCGCCTGGTGCGCGTCTACATACCGGTGACCCTGGCCATGCTGCAGCAGTTCGTCGCGGATCGGGTGTTGCACGCCCGCAGCGGCACCGCCTTCGCGGTGACCCCGACGCTGCGGGAGTCCTACGCCGAGGGCGACGACGAGGAGCTGGCCGAGGTGGCCAGGTCCGAGGCTGCGCTGGCGTCGCTGCGGCTGCTCGGCGGCGAGGACGGGGGAGAGTCGGGTCTGCCGCCGCGGCGCGCGGTGCTGGAGGCCGAGGTGGAGGGGGCGACCCCGCGGCCGGATCTCGACGACGCGGTGGTGCGGCTGGCCGGCCCGATCGCGTTCGAGGACCTGATCGCCGCCTACGTCGACAACGCCGACGCCGAGGCCGCGGTGCGCGCGGCGATCGACGCGATCGACCAGGCCGACCTCGGCGACGAGGACGCCGAGCTCACCGTCGGCGACGCCCAGGACCACGACCTGGCCTGGTACGCGCCGCAGGAGCTGCCGTTCCTGCTCGACCTGCTGTGAGTTTCCGGTGCCGAGTTTCCGGTGCCGAACAGACACAGAATCGCATGGTCACGACCGGTGTGACGCGATTCCGCGTCTGCTCGCGCCGTGAGTTACCTGGCGAAAGGCTGGATACGGAAGCGTAGGTTACGGTAGCGTAGGTTCCGTGGCCAAGAACTACGTCAAGGTCTCGGCCAATGTGGCCGACACCGTCAGGCCGACGATCGCCGGTGCAGACCGGCATCCCGGACTTCACGCACTCCGTCGAATCGCCGAGCGGATCACCACTCCGCTGCTGCCGGACGACTACCTCAAACTCGCCAACCCGCTGTGGTCGGCACGCGAACTGCGCGGCAAGGTGCTCGAGGTGCGCCGGGAGACGGTCGACTCCGCCACGTTGGTCATCAAACCGGGTTGGGGCTTCACCTTCGACTACCAGCCGGGGCAGTACATCGGCATCGGCGTGCAGATCGACGGCCGGTTCCGGTGGCGGTCCTACTCGCTGACCTCGCCTCCGTCGCGCACCAGTCGCACCATCACCATCACCGTCAAGGCGATGCCCGAGGGCTTCCTGTCGACGCATCTCGTCGAGGGCCTGGCGCCCGGCACGATCGTGCGGCTGGCCGCGCCGCAGGGCAACTTCACCATGCCGGACCCCGCGCCGGCGAAGGTGCTGTTCATCACCGGCGGCTCGGGCATCACCCCGGTGATGTCGATGCTGCGCACGCTGGCCCGGCGCGACCAGATCACCGACATCGTCCATCTGCACTCGGCGCCGACGGAATCCGAACTGCTGTTCGCCGACGAGCTGACCGGGCTGGCCGACCGCTACGACAGCTACACGCTGCGGCTGCGGTTCACCCGCACCGAGGGCCGGTTCGACCTGGCCAAGCTGGATGCCGAGGTGCCGGACTGGCGGGAACGCCAGGTCTGGGCCTGCGGACCCGAGGGCATGCTCGACGCCGCGCAGGCGGCGTGGAAGGCCGCGGGGCTGGAGGACAACCTGCACCTCGAGCGCTTCGCGGTGTCGCGCAAGCCGGTGCACGGCGCCGGCGGCAAGGTCGAGTTCGCGCGCAGCGGCAAGACGGTCACAGTCGACGCCGCGACGTCGCTGATGGAGGCCGGCGAGGACGCCGGGATCCGGATGCCGTTCGGCTGCCGGATGGGTATCTGCCAGTCCTGTGTGGTGGGCCTGATCGACGGGCACGTCCGTGATCTGCGCACCGGCGTCGAGCACGAGCCGGGCAGCCGCATCCAGACCTGCGTGTCGGCGGCATCGGGCGATTGTGTGATCGATGTCTGAGGTTTACTGGCTGGTAACCTACGGGTACGTAGGTTACGGTAGCGTAGGCACGCGAGAGGAGGCTTGAGGATGGCGATCACTGATGTACCCGCATTCGCGCATCTGACCGAGGCGGATATCGAGAGCCTGGCCGTCGAGCTGGACGCGATCCGCCAGGACATCGAGGACTCCCGCGGCGAACGCGACGCCCGCTACATCCGCCGGACCATCGCCGCCCAGCGCGCGCTGGATCTGGCCGGCCGGTTGATGCTGGCCGCGGGCAAGCGCAAGTCGGCCTGGTGGGCCGGCACCGTGACCCTGGGCGTGGCCAAGATCATCGAGAACATGGAGATCGGCCACAACGTCATGCACGGCCAGTGGGACTGGATGAACGATCCCGAGATCCACTCCTCGACGTGGGAGTGGGACATGAGCGGGGCGGCCAAGCACTGGCGGTTCACCCACAACTTCATGCACCACAAGTACACGAACATCCTCGGGATGGACGACGACGTGGGCTACGGCCTGCTGCGCGTCACGCGTGACCAGAAGTGGAAGCCGCACAACGTCTTCAACCTGGTCTACAACACCATCCTGGCGCTGCTGTTCGAGTGGGGTGTGGCGCTGCAGCACCTGGAGATCGGCAAGGTCTTCAAGGGCCGGGACGACCGCCAGGCCACCATGGTGCGGCTGCGGGAGTTCGGGACCAAGGCCGGCCGCCAGGTGTTCAAGGACTACGTGGCCTGGCCCGCGATCACCGCGCTGTCGCCGGGGGCGACCTACAAGTCGACCGCCAAGGCCAACGCGGTGGCCAACATCATCCGCAACGTCTGGTCCAACGCGGTGATCTTCTGCGGCCATTTCCCCGACGGCGCAGAGAAATTCACCAAGACCGACATGGTCGGCGAGTCCAAGGGGCAGTGGTACCTGCGCCAGATGCTGGGCAGCGCCAACATCAAGGGCAGCCGGGTGATGGACTTCATGACCGGCAACCTGTCGTACCAGATCGAGCACCACCTGTACCCGGACCTGCCGAGCAACCGGCTCAAGGAGATCTCGATCCGGGTGCAGCAGGTCTGCGACAAGTACGACCTGCCCTACACCACCGGGCCGTTCCTGGTGCAGTACGCCAAGACCTGGCGGACCATCGCCAAGCTGTCGCTGCCGGACAAGTACCTGCGCGACACCGCGGACAACGCCCCGGAGACTCACAGCGAGCGGATGTTCGCCGACCTGCCGCCCGAGGAGAACCGCGGGCTGCGCTCGGCGATGAGGGCCGCTCGCGCGCGTCGCCGCGAGAAGCGGGCCGAGAAGGCGCTGCGCCGCGCGGCCTGACCGATTTCGAGACTGCGGGGAGATCGCGAATTCAGCTGAATTCCGCGATCTCCCCGCAGTTTCGGTTTGTCAGGGTTGGCGCCACCCCGCGGCGGCGATCTGGTGGGCCAGTTCACGCATCGCGGGGATCGCGGCGACCAGCGCGTTGACGCTGTCCTCGGACAGCGGCGTCAAGGCGTCGGTGACTGTACCCAGCACCGCGCGCTCGATCGCCTCGCGATTGGTCAGCGCTTGAGAAGTCGGCTCCAGCACCGTGATTCGGCGGTCCTGCGCATGGTGGTGCTTGGCCACCAGGCCGCGCTCGACCAGTGAGCGCACCGCCGCACTGACATTGCTGGACTGCATGGAGATCTGCGCGGCGACGTCGGAGACACTGCAGCCGGGCTGGTCCATGATGGCCCGCAGCACCGCCAGTTCGGAGGAGGGCAGCATCTCGACGCCGGCCTTGGCCGGCCCGAGTCGGGCGATCCGCCACGCCAGCTCGTGCAGCACACCCGCCAGCTCGCGCGCCGCGGTGTCGTTCATCACACCAGATTACATATGCAGATATATGTATTGCAAAATACATATATTGTCTAGCTATAGCGCCGCCCCCGAGATCTAGGACCGCATGACCGCCCACACCCCGACCAAGCCGATCCCGGCGTTGCTCATCTGCGTGCTCGCCCTGCTCAACGCGGTGACACCGCTGTCGATCGACATGTATCTGTCGGCGTTCCCGCAGATGGCCGACGAGTTCGGGACCACCCCGTCGGCGGTGCAGCTCTCACTCACCACGTTCCTGGTCGGGCTTGCCGTCGGCCAGCTGGTGATCGGCTCGCTGTCGGACCAGTTCGGCAGGCGCCGCCCGCTGATCATCGGTTCGATCGCCTGCCTGGTCATCAGCGCGCTGTGCGTCGTCGCCCCCGGTATCGAGGCGCTGGTGGCGTTGCGGTTCGCCCAGGGGTTCACCGGCGCCGCCGGTGTCGTCATCTCGCGGGCGATCATCGCCGACCGGGCACACGGCGCCGCCGCCGCCCGGTTGTTCGCGGTGATGATGCTCATCAGTGTGCTCGCGCCCATCCTGGGACCGATGGCCGGCGGCGCGATCGTCGTCGGATTCGGTTGGCGCGCGGTGTTTGTCGCGCTCGCGATCGTCAACCTGCTGATGGTGGTCGGGGTGGTGTGCTGCGTCGACGAGTCGCTGCCGCCCGACCGGCGCCGCCCGGGCGGGCTGCGCGCACTGGCCACCAGCGCCCGCAGCGTGCTCGGCAACCGCTACTACATCGGCTACACCCTGACGATGGCGTTCGCCGCGGCCGGGATGTTCGCCTACATCTCCGCCTCGCCGTTCGTGCTGCAGAACATCATCGGGCTCTCACCGCAGGCCTACGCGTTCACCTTCGGCGCCTGCGCGCTGGCCGTCGGTGTCAGCAGCGCGATCTCGGCGCGCATCGTCGGCCGGTTCGGCCCGCGCCGGGTGCTCAAGTTCGGCGTCACCGCGATGACGGTCGTCGGCGCCCTGCAGCTGCTCGACGTCACCGTCGGCGGTGTGATCCCGTGGGCGACCATCGCGTTGAACGCCGGTTTCATGGCCTCGCTCGGCTTCGTCTACAGCAACGCCACCAGCCTGGCGGTCACCGAGGTGCGCCACGCGGCCGGGTCGGGGTCGGCGGTGCTGGGCTTCCTGCAGTACGGTGCCGGCGCCGTCACCCCGCCGCTGGTCGGGCTGGCAGGCAGCGCCAACGCCGTTCCGATGGGGGTGGCGATGTTCACCGCGGCGGTGGCCGCGGCGCTGGCGGTCTTCGTGCTCACCCGCGGTCATGTCCCGGCCGACAGCAGGGCCGAAACCTCTGCGGCCCAGACGGTTCCGGCCGCTCAGTAAGCGCTCGCCTCGCTGAGCGCGGCCAGCATCCGGCGCGCCGCCGCGGCGCGGTCAGCCGCCGGTCCGCTCAGCGTGTCCAGCGCGCACTCGGGGTCGGCGGGCGGGCCCATGTGCCCGCACCCGCGCGGGCAGTCCTTGATCGCCTCCGCGAGATCGGCGAATGCCAGCAGCACGTCGTCGGGTTCGATGTGGGCCAGCCCGAACGACCGGATGCCGGGCGTGTCGATGACCCAACCGCCGAACGGCAGCGGCAGCGCCACCGACTGCGTCGACGTGTGCCGGCCCTTGCCGATGTCGGTGACCTCCCCGGTGGCCCGGTCCGCCTCCGGCACAAGGCGGTTCACCAACGTCGACTTACCCACCCCGGAGTGGCCCAGCAGCACCGTGACCTGACCGGCCAGCAGTTCCCGCAGCGGCTCCAGCGGGTCGTCACGGCCCGCGGTCACCACGGTCAGGTCCAGGCCGTCGAACTCCGCGGCGAACGGTTCCGGCGGCGCCAGGTCCGTCTTCGTCAGGCACAGCACGGGTCTGAGGCCGCCGGCATAGGCGGCGATCAGCGCGCGCTGCACCAGTCCGGTGCGCGGCGGCGGATCGGCCAGCGCGACGACGATCAGCAGTTGGTCGGCGTTGGCGACGATGACGCGTTCGGTCGGGTCGGTGTCATCGGCGGTGCGGCGCAAGACAGTTCGCCGTTCCCCGCGGCGCACGATGCGGGCCAGCGTGTCGGGGCGACCGGACAGGTCGCCGACGACGCCGACCTCGTCGCCGACCACGATCGGGGTGCGACCCAGTTCGCGTGCCCGCATCGCCACCACCCGCCGCTGCGGATCCCCGCCGAGTGCGCAGCCCCACCGCCCCCGGTCGACGCTGACCACCATCGCCTCCTGGGCGTCCTCGTGGCGGGGACGGATCTTGGTGCGCGGCCGGGACCCTCGTCCGGGCCGCACCCGGACGTCGGACTCGTCGTACTCGCGCCGGCTCAAGCCTGGCCGACCTCCGTGGCCTGTCCGGCGAGCATGTCGGCCCACAGCGCCGCGAACTCCGGCAGCGTCTTGGCGGTGGTCTCGATGTCCTCCACCTGCACGCCCGGAACCCGAAGTCCCACAATGGCTCCCGCGGTCGCCATGCGGTGGTCGGCGTAGGAGTGCCACAGCCCGCCGCGCAGCGGTGTCGCGGTGATCACCAGTCCGTCGGAGGTCTCCTCGCAGTTGCCGCCGAGCCCGTTGATCTCGGCCGACAGCGCCGCCAGCCGGTCGGTCTCATGGCCGCGCAGATGCGCGATACCCGACAGCCGCGACACCGATCCCGGGCTGGCCAGCGCGGCCAGCGCCGCCACCGCCGGGGTCAGCTCACCCACGTCGTGCAGGTCGACGTCGATGCCGCCGTAGTTGGGCGTACCGACCACCTCGAGGTACGAGTCACCCTGGCGCACCGTCGAACCCAGCTTCTTGAGGATGGATTTCACCGTCTTCAGGGGCTGAATGCTGTGCTGCGGCCAGCCGGTCAGGCGCACCACGCCGCCGCTGACCACCGCCGCGGCCAGGAACGGCACCGCGTTCGACAGGTCGGGTTCGATGACCCAGTCGCGGGCTGCGATCGGCCCCGGCGACACCCGCCACCGGTTGGCCGTCGAGTCGTCGACGTCCACGCCGGCGTCGCGCAGCATCGCCACCGTCATCGCGATGTGCGGCGCCGACGGCACCGACTCGCCGGTGTGCTCGACGGTCAGCCCGTCACGGAACGCCGCCCCGGACAGCAGCAGCCCGGAGACGAACTGCGAGGACGCCGAGGCGTCGATCGCCACCGTGCCGCCGGCCACCTCACCGCTGCCGCGCACCGTGAACGGCAGCCCGTCGCCGTCGATGGCCACCCCCAGGCCGCGCAGCGCGTCGAGCAGCGGGGCGATCGGGCGGGCGCGGGCCTGCTCGTCGCCGTCGAACGTGATCGAGGCGGTGCTCAGCGCCGCGATCGGCGGCACGAACCGCAGCACCGTGCCTGCCAGCCCGCAGTCGACCGTCGCGCCGTCGGGCGGGGCGACCGCACCGCTGACCACCAGCTCGTCGTCGGAGCCCTCCACGGACAGGCCCAGGGTCTGCAGCGCACCGATCATCAGGTCGGTGTCGCGGCTGCGCAGCGCGCCGCGGATCGTCGACGGGCCCTGCGGGGTGGCCAGCGCCGCCAACACCAGCGCGCGGTTGGTCAGGGATTTCGAACCCGGCACCGTGACCGTGGCATGCACCGGACCCGAGGTCGACGGGGCAGGCCAGGGTCTCCGCTGTTCGGTGCTCACCGCTCCATCTTCCCCTGTCGGGTTCGCGTGCCACCATGGGATTCATGTGTGGACGTTTCGCGGTCACCACCGACCCGGCTCTGCTGGCCGAGAAGATCAAGGCGATCGACGAGACGACGGCCGCCGCCAGGGAGTCCGGCCCCAACTACAACGTGGCGCCCACCACGACCGTCACCACCGTGGTGGAGCGGCACAGCGAGCCCGACGACGAGGCCACCCGGCGGCTGCGCTCGATGCGCTGGGGTCTGGTGCCGCCGTGGGCGAAGGAGACCGCCGACGGCACCCCGGAGACCAGGGGTCCGCTGCTGATCAACGCCCGCGCCGACAAGCTGACCAGCTCGCCGGTGTTCCGCTCCTCGGCCAAGAACAAGCGGTGCCTGGTACCGATGGACGGCTGGTACGAGTGGAAGGGCGAGAAGGGCGCCAAGACGCCGTACTTCATGTACGCCGGTGACGGGGAGCCGCTGTTCATGGCCGGGCTGTGGTCGACGTGGCGGCCCAAGAACAGCTCCAAGGACGATCCGCCGCTGCTGAGCTGCACGATCATCACCACCGACGCCGCCGGGCCGCTGGCCGAGATCCACGACCGGATGCCGCTGAGCATCAGCGCCGAGGACTGGGAGCGCTGGCTGGACCCGGACGCCCCGATCGACGAGGGCCTGCTGCGCGGCCACGGCGACCTGGACCGGATCGCGATCCGTGAGGTGTCGCGGCTGGTCAACAGCGTGCGCAACAACGGCCCGGAACTGATCGCGCCGGTGGAACCGGAACCCGAACAGGGCACCCTGCTTTGACGGCCCCGGACCGCCCCGGGCCGCTGCACGCCACCGACGTCGTCGACGCCCTCGCCGCCGACCTGCGGCGGGTCGGCTACACCACCGACGGGGTGGCCGCCCTGCTCGGCGACGACGCCTACGCCGCGTTCGCGCGCGGGGTGTTCTGGCCGGCGCTGCGGGTCACCGAACACGCGCGCGACACCGACCGGAGCGCCCTGGCCACCGTGGTGCGGCTGTTCCTGCTCGGTGCCGACGAACCGGCCGACCAGGTCGCCGAGGCGCTGCCGTCGGCGGACATCGACACGCTGTGCGCCAACGAGGTCCTCGAGGCCGGCACGCACAGCGTGCGCGCGGGCCTGGACATCCGCCCGCACGGCGACGGGGAGCGCGACTTCCTCGTCGTCTCCGACCTGGACTCCGGGATGCGTCCCGGCCCGGTGCGCCGCGACCACGTGCTCGGCATCGGCGGTGCGTCGATCTCGTTGGCCCGCACGGTGATCCGCGATCCGGTGCGCCGCGCGCTGGACCTGGGCACCGGCTGCGGCATCCAGGCGCTGCACCTCGACGGTCACTGCGAGCAGATCGTGGCCACCGACACCAACGAGCGTGCGCTGGCGGTCGCCGCGGGCACCGCCCGACTCAACGGCATGACCTGGGATCTGCGCAACGGCAGCCTGTTCGAGTCGGTCGCCGGGGAGCGGTTCGACCTGATCGTGTCCAATCCGCCGTTCGTCGTCGGCGCAGGCGAACGCGACTACATCTACCGCGACTCCGGGATGGCCGGAGACACGTTGAGCCGCACCCTGATCGAACAGGTCGCCGACCACCTCGAGCCGGGCGGCACCGCGCACGTGATGGCCAACTGGATCGTGCACGAGGGTCACGACTGGCGTGACCGGGTGCGCGGCTGGCTGGCCGGTACCGGGCTGCACGCGTGGGTGGTGCAGCGCGAACTCGCCGACCCGGTCACCTACGTCACGCTGTGGGTGTCGGACGCGGGGGAGACGCCCGAGCAGGCGGCGGCGCGCGGCGGCCGCTGGCTGGACTGGTTCGCCGACGAGGGCATCGCCGGGATCGGGATGGGGCTCATCACGCTGCGCGCCCCGCGGCCCGGCGAACACAGGCCCCCCGACCACGTGCTCGAGGAGCTCACCGGTGCCGACGACGTGCTCACCGGCTACGAGGTCGACGCGTTCTTCGCCCGCCGCGAATACCTGCACAACACCACCGACGAGCAGCTTCTGGCGGCCCGGCTGTCCACCGCGCCGGTGTTCCTCGAGGAGCAGTCGCTGCCCGGCGAGGAGGGCTGGCAGGTTGTCGGCGCCGCGGTGCGCCGCCCCGGCGGCCCCGGCGCCGTCCTCGGCGTCGACGAGGTCAGCCGCGCCCTGCTCGCCGGCTGCCGCGGCGAGGTACCGCTGGGCATGCTGATCGAGCTGCTGGCCGGGGTGCACGGCGTCGACGCCGACGCGCTGGCCCAGGCCGCGCTGCCGCTGGTGCGCGAGGCGATCGGCCGCGGAATCCTCTACCAGGCACACTGAACCCTTGACAGAGGATTTCTCGGTTTTACTAGAGTGATCCTCGTGCCCCGGACGAGTGATGCACGGGCCCGGCTGATGGCGGTCGCACGCGCGCGGTTCGCCGCAGACGGCGCGCTGTCGGCCACCCTCGACGAGATCCGCCGCGAGGCCGGCGTCAGCGTCGGCGCGCTGTATCACCACTTCCCGGACAAGACCTCGCTGGCTACCGCGGTCTTCGCGGAACTGCTCGGCGAGTACCAGGCCGGGTTCGTCGAGACGCTGCGCAGACACGACACCGCCGAGGGCGGCATTCGCGGCGGGGTCGCCTACCACCTGCGCTGGGTGGCCGCCCACCGCGGCGAGGCCGGTCTGCTGCTCGGTCCCCGGCTCGACAGCGAGGAGCTGCGCCGGTCCAACGAGGCGTTCTTCACCGCGGTCGCCGACTGGTGGCGCCCGCACCACACCTACGGCGCGCTGCAGCCGCTGAACGTTCCGGTCACCGCGGCGCTGTGGGTGGGCCCGGCCCAGGAGTACAGCAGGCACTGGCTGGCCTCCGGCGCCAGGCGGCTCCCGCCGGGGGTGATCGAGACCTTCGCCGACGCCGCATGGAAAGCGCTGCGCGCCAACACAACCGAGGAGGATCGGACATGACGGACAAGGACTCGCTGTACCGGGCGATGGTGGCCAGCGGCGACGACCCGGACGCGCCGCGGCGGGTACGCGTCGAACGGCGCGGGGACCGGGCCGTGGTCACGCTCGACGAACCGCAACGGCTCAACGTGCTCTCCGCACCGCTGGTGCGCCAACTGCGCCGGGCGCTGGCCGATCTGGACGCCGACCCGCAGGTGCGCAGCGTCGTGCTCACCGGCGCCGATCCGGGCTTCTCCGCCGGGGGAGACCTGCAGATGATGGACGCCGCGATCAGCGCCCTCGACGCCGCCGAGGGCGCCGCCGACATCTGGCGCTGGATCCGCCGCGAATTCGGCGCTGTCGCACGGCTGATCGCCGGTTCGGACACCATCTTCATCGCCGCGCTCAACGGTGCGGCCGCCGGTGTCGGGCTGGCCTGGGCGCTGACCTGCGACGTGGTCATCGCCAGTGAGCGCGCGGTGATCGTGCCCGCCTTCGGCAAGCTGGGTCTGCTTCCGGAGGTCGGCACCAGCTGGGCGCTGACCCGCCGACTGGGGTATCAGGGCGCGCTGGCCTACTACCTGCGCGGTGAGCACCTCGACGCCCGCGCCGCCCAGCGCATGGGCCTGGTGCAGGAGGTCGTCGAGCACGAGCGGCTGCTCGCGGTCGCCGACGAGTGGTGCGACCGCGTCGCCGCACTGCCGCCGCACGCGACCGCGATGGCCAAACCGCTGCTGCGGGCGGCCGCCGACGCCGACTGGCCGGACGCGATCACGCTCGAGGAGTTCGCCGAGCCGGTCTGTTTCACCACCGGCGCGTTCGCCGACAGCGTCCGCTCCATGCTGTAGCGCCGTTTTCCCGAAAGCGCCGAACGGATGTGAATCGGCATTAACATAGGGGCCGTCGGACGAGCGAGAGGACGGCATGCTCCCTGCGGTGAAGAAGGTCCTGAGCTTCGAGATGACCATCGCCGAGTGGATCGGCACCGCGCTCATCCTGGCCGCGCCGTACGCGCTGATCGGGCTGGTCTGGACGGCGTGGCACCTCGACCAGCTGCGCGCGACGGGACCGCTGTGGCTGATCCGGTTCGTCGGGTCGGTGGTGTTCTGGCCGGCGATGGTGTTCTCGGCGGTGTGCGTGGGATGACCGACTACCGCATCAGCGTGCGCCGCCGGACCGCCCGCTGGGACCCCACCGAGGAGGTCTCGGCCGCCGACGCGATGGACTTCTGGGCGTTCGCCGCCGGACCGGCCAACGTGGTCATGCAACTGGCGCGGCCCGAGGTGGGCTACGGCGTCGTCGAGAGCAGGGTCGACTCCGGAAACCTGCTCAAGCACCCGTGGAAGCGGGCCCGCACGACGTTCCAGTACCTCGCGGTGGCGGTGCTCGGCAACGACGACGACCGCGTCGCGTTCCGCGCGGCGGTCGACACCTCGCACCGGCACGTGAAATCCACCGCCGACAGCCCGGTCCGCTACAACGCGTTCGACCGCGAGCTGCAGATGTGGGTCGCCGCTTGCCTTTTCGTCGGACTGGAGGACACCTACCAGCTGCTGCGCGGGCCGATGACCGCCGAGCAGGCCGAGCAGTTCTACCGGTCGGCCTGGCCGCTGGGCACCACACTGCAGGTCACCGAGGATCAGTGGCCGCCGACCCGCGCCGACTTCGACGAGTACTGGCGCCAGGCGTGCCAACGCATCTCGATCGACGACCGGGTGCGCGGCTACCTGATGCACATGCTCGACCTGAAGATGATCACCCCGCTGCTCGGGTTGCCGTTCCGGCCGCTGGTGAAGTTCCTCACCACCGGCTTTCTGGCCCCGCCGTTCCGTGAACAGATGGGGCTGCGGTGGGGCGGTGTGCGGCAGTCGCTGTTCGAATCGCTGTTCCTGGTAGTGGCTTTCGTCAACCGGTTCCTGCCGGTGTTCGTCCGCCAGGGCGGCAGCCACATCCTGCTCGCCGACGTCCGGCGCCGGGTCCGTGCGCGGAAGGCGTTGGTATGACGGCACTGCGCCGGCTGCTCAGCCGCCGCGTCAGCGTGGAGGCGATGCTCGAGTTCCTGATGTGGCTGGCCATCCCGTACCTGCTGATCGGGCTGGTGTGGGCGTTCTTCGACGCCGAACAGGTGCAGTTGATCGACAGCGCGCTGCGCACCCGCATCCCCGCCGGCTCCGACATCGGGGCCTTCCTGATCACCGCGGCGTTCTGGCCGGCCAGCCTGCTCGGCTTCGACCTGTGCGTGCCGTAGCTAGGGTCCCTGGTAGCCGGGCGGGTTGGGGGAGTCCACCCACAGGTCGACGCCGAGGTCGCTGCCGGGCACACAGTCGTACACCGACAGGTCGGTCACACCGTTGTCGACGAGCACGTCCTCGCACAGCAGGGTGTTGCCGGTGAACTCGCGGGCCGGTTTGTTGAGGATTACGTAGGCCGCGTCGGCGTACACCTCCGGCTTGCGGGAGCGGGCCATCGCCTCGTCGCCGCCGAGTAGGTTCTGCACCGCGGCGGTGGCCACCATCGTGCGCGGCCACAGCGTATTGGACGCGATCCCGTGCTCGCGCATCTCCTCGGCGATGCCCAACGCGCACAACGTCATCCCGAACTTCGCCATCATGTACGGAGTCGGCTTGAGCCACTGCGGCTCGAGCCGGATCGGCGGCGACAGCGTCAGCACGTGCGGGTTGTCCCGGCTCTTCATGTGCGGCAGGCAGGCCTGCGAGACCGTGTAGGTGCCGCGCACCTGGATGCCGTTCATCAGGTCGAACCGCTTGAGCGGCACCTCCTCGATCGAGCCGAGGTTGATCGCCGAGGCGTTGTTGACGCAGATGTCGATACCGCCGAACTGCTCGACGGTTCTGGCCACCGCCGCGGCCACCGCGTCCTCGTCGCGGATGTCGCCGACGATCGGCAGCGCCTGCCCGCCGGCCTCCTCGATCTCCTTGGCGGCGGTGTAGATCGTGCCGGGCAGTTTGGGGTGCGGTTCGGCGGTCTTGGCGACCAGCGCGATGTTGGCGCCGTCGGCGGCCACCTTCTTGGCGATGGCCAGCCCGATGCCGCGGCTCGCACCCGAGATGAACATGGTCTTACCTGAGAGCGACATACGTCACACCCTAGGCGGCGCGCGGGTGTCAGGCGCAGATGTCGGCGGTGACCGCGCCGGTCAGGCGGATCAGATCCTGCGGGGGCAGGGCGATATCCAGGCCGCGCTTGCCCGCGCTGCACAGCACACGGTCCCACCGCAGTGCGGAGGCGTCGACGACGGTGGGCAGCGGTCGGCGCTGGCCCAGCGGCGAGATCCCGCCGACGACGTAGCCGGTGGACCGCTCGGCGGCGGCCTTGTCGGCCATGGTGGCCTTGGGTGCCCCGAGCGCGGCGGCGGCCGCCTTCAGCGACAGCTTCTCCGGCACCGGCAGCACGGCCACCCCGAGGCCCTTGGGCAGCGCGATCACCAGCGTCTTGAACACCTGGGCGGGTTCGACGCCGTTCGCGGCGGCGAGCGCGGCCACGGCCTCCTCGCCGTAGGACTCGGCGCGCGGATCGTGGTGGTACTGCAGGACGTCGTGGGGCACGTTCGCGGCGACGAGGGCCGCGATGGCCGGGGTGGCGGCGCGTGGCACGGGCACAGAGTAACGGCACCGGTAACGACGTGGCCCCCCCGGGAACATCCCGGCGCTCGGCTCTGTTGACGCAGTTATTGGGAGTTACTGGAGTTGTTGACGGAAGCGCTCGAGCCTCGTTGCGAGATATCGGCAGCGACGGCCGGGCCCCGATGTCGGTCATTACCTCTACGATTGGCGAAGGAGGTCAGGTGCCAGCGCTGGCGATGGACTTTCCGATGGATTTGCCAGCATGTCCGGTGAGACGGCCGGGCATGACCGGTGGCGCCGCGACAGAAGGGACGGTGTTCCCCCCGATGACCGACTCCGACGGGGCAATACGCGACGAGGCGCCGGAGCGCGCGACCGACGCGCCGGAGACAGAATCAGCGCCGGAACGGCAGGAGAGCGACGCCGAGTTGACGGCGCGGTTCGAGCGGGACGCGATCCCGCTGCTCGACCAGCTCTACGGCGGCGCGCTGCGGATGACGCGCAATCCCTCCGACGCCGAGGACCTGGTGCAGGAGACGATGGTCAAGGCCTACGCCGGGTTCCGGTCTTTCCGTGAGGGCACCAACCTCAAGGCCTGGCTGTACCGCATCCTGACCAACACCTACATCAACAACTACCGCAAGAAGCAGCGGCAACCCTCGGAATACCCGACCGAGGAGATCACCGACTGGCAGCTGGCGGCCAACGCCGAACACTCCTCGACCGGGCTGCGCTCGGCCGAGATCGAGGCGCTGGAGGCGCTGCCGGACAGCGAGATCAAAGAAGCGCTGCAGCAGTTGCCCGAGGACTTCAGAATGGCGGTCTACTACGCCGACGTCGAAGGCTTCCCCTACAAGGAGATCGCCGAGATCATGGATACGCCGATTGGCACGGTGATGTCCCGGTTGCACCGGGGCAGGCGCCAACTGCGGGAACTGCTGGCCGGGGTGGCCCGTGACCGTGGTTTCATCCGGGGAGAGATGGACACGCCCGAGGAGGTGTCGTCGTGAGCGAGCGCTCAGAGACCGATGAGGAGCGCTGGACCCCGCCGATCGGGCCGATCGACCCCGAGCATCCCGAGTGCGCCGCGGTCATCGCAGAGGTCTGGACGCTGCTCGACGGGGAATGCACCCCCGACACCCGGGACCGGCTGCGCCAGCATCTGGAGGAGTGCCCCGCCTGCCTGCGCTACTACGGCGTGGAGGAACGGGTGAAGAAGCTGATCGCCAGCAAATGCGGCGGGGAGAAGGCTCCGGAGGGGCTGAAGGCCCGGCTGAAGCTGGAGATCAGCCGCACCACCATCATCCGGCGCGGCTGATCCAGGGCACAGACAAAACCAGCGCGGTCGAAACCGCGCTGGTCAGTGCCGTTTTTCGGCGTAATCGAGGCGGTCGCCCGCCGGAATTACTTGTTCGACCCGGCGTTGGGCCTCTTGCCGTGATTAGCCTTCGAGTGCTTGCGGTCGCGCTTCTTACGGCCACGCTTGGCCATGGTGTACCTCCGGATGAGTCTGAGGGGTCACAAAGGGTTTCTGAGGGGACGTCCCCGCGCCCGCGGGCGCGCGTCGCCAACCATTGTCTCATGGCCCGGCGGCAGCGCTGACGGGCCCGTCGTGTGGTTCTATTAATCGTCAGCAGTCGTAGCCGGTGCGCCGGTAGAGGTGAAGCTCCGAAGGGGTGAAGATGGCCGAGGACGTTCGCGCTGAGATCGTGGCCAGTGTGCTCGAGGTCGTGGTGAGCGAGGGCGACCAGATCGGCGAGGGAGACACCCTGGTGCTGCTGGAGTCGATGAAGATGGAGATCCCGGTGCTCGCCGAGGTGTCGGGCACCGTGAGCAAGGTCAGCGTGTCGGTCGGCGACGTGATCCAGGCCGGCGACCTCATCGCGGTGATCGACTAGATCCGCGCGCCGCGCGCCAGGTAACCCACCATGTCCACCCTCGGTGACCTGCTCGCCGAGCACACGATGCTGCCCGGCAACGCCGTGGACCATCTGCACGCGGTGGTGGGCGAGTGGCAGATGCTGGCGGACCTGTCGTTCGCCGACTATCTGATGTGGGTGCGCCGCGACGACGGTGCACTGGTCTGTGTGGCCCAGGTGCGGCCCAACACCGCCTCGACGGTGCTGCTGGCCGACGCGGTCAGCACGGTGGCCGAGGCCGACGCGCTGCCGGTGGTCACCGCGGCGTTCGACTCCGGCGAGATCGTCGTCGGCGCCGGCACCGGACAGCAGGTGTCGCCCGGGCTCAACGTCGAGGCGGTCCCGGTGCGCTACGAGGACCAGGTGGTCGCGGTGCTCACGCACCAGACCGCGCTGGCCGAGCGCAAGGCCAGCCCGCTGGAGGCCGCCTATCTCGACTGCGCGGCCGACCTGCTGGTGATGCTGTCGGAGGGCACGTTCCCGAACGTCGGGGACCTGGCGATGTCGCGGTCCAGCCCCCGGGTGGGGGACGGGTTCATCCGGCTCGACAGCGAGGGTGTGGTCACCTTCGCCAGCCCCAACGCGATCTCCGCCTATCACCGGATGGGGCTGGCCGCCGAGCTGGAGGGCCACAACCTGGTCTCGGTGACGCGCCCGCTGATCGGCGACCCGTTCGAGGCGCAGGAGCTGGCCAACCATGTGCGCGATTCGCTGGCCGGCGGGTCGAGCATGCGGATGGAGGTCGAGGCCGGCGGCGCGGCGGTGCTGCTGCGCACCCTGCCGCTGGTGGTGCACGGGGAGGCGGTCGGCGCCGCGGTGCTGATCCGCGACGTCACCGAGGTCAAGCGGCGCGACCGCGCGCTGCTGTCCAAGGACGCCACCATCCGGGAGATCCACCACCGGGTGAAGAACAATCTGCAGACCGTCGCCGCGCTGCTGCGGCTGCAGGCCCGTCGCACCAACAACGCCGAGGGGCGCGAGGCGTTGATGGAGTCGGTGCGCCGGGTGTCGTCGATCGCGCTGGTGCACGACGCGCTGTCGATGTCGGTGGACGAGGAGGTCAACCTCGACGAGGTTATCGACCGGATCCTGCCGATCATGAATGACGTTGCGGCCGTTGACAGTCCGATCCGTATCAACCGGGTCGGCAATCTCGGTGTGCTCGACGCCGACCGGGCGACGGCACTGGTGATGGTCATCACCGAGCTGGTGCAGAACGCGATCGAGCACGCCTTCGACGCCACCACCGAGCAGGGGTGTGTGACGATCCGCGCCGAGCGTTCGGCGCGCTGGCTCGACGTGGTGGTGCACGACGACGGCCGCGGCCTGCCCGCGGGTTTCAGCCTGGAGAAGTCCGACCGGCTGGGCCTGCAGATCGTGCGCACGCTGGTGTCGGCGGAGCTGGACGGCTCGCTCGGGGTGCACGAGGCGCCGGGTGGGGGAACGGATGCGGTGTTGCGCGTGCCGCTCGGCCGGCAGCGCCGGCCGTCGCAGTGAGCCGGCAGCGCCGGCCGTCGCAGTAAGTCGGCAGTTAGCCGATAGTGCCGGACGTCACTGTGATCTTGGCCATTAACCGTTGTTACGGATTCGCAAAGCGACCAATTCACTCGTTAATTGGCCTTAATTGAATTTGGCAATAAAAACGGCCCCGACGAAAGTCGGGGCCGTAATTACATTTGCGTGAAGCGTCGGTCAGACTCCGCTGCGAGCCTTGGTCCGAGCGTTGCGACGCTTGAGCGCCCGCCGCTCGTCCTCGCTCATGCCGCCCCACACGCCCGCGTCCTGGCCGGACTCAAGAGCCCAGGTGAGGCACTCGGTCGTGACCGGGCAGCGGTTGCAGACGAGCTTCGCGTCAGCGATCTGGGCGAGCGCCGGCCCGCTGGTCCCCACCGGGAAGAACAGCTCCGGATCCTCGTCGCGACAGACCGCCTTGTGGCGCCAATCCATAGACCTACATCTCCTAATCATGTGCGCAGCAGGGCGCACGAGCATTTCTTCGGCTGTTAACACGTGCACACGAAATGTTTCTGCACTGTTGCTAACGATGTTTTCACAGGCTGGACAGATGTCAATAGCGCTTAGTTAACAAGTGTGCAATCTCACTAGCGGGGGCGGTGCCCGGAGGGGTCACCCGCCTGTACTAGACTCCGAACCAACTGCGCCCTCAAGCCTACATGGCGAGGGCGTTATCGCTGGTCAGAGCGGTTCTCTGCGGCCGGGGCGAGCACCCCCAGCGCGTCCGGAACGCTGGTGAACGTCATCGAGTCGCGCAAACCCACGTAGTCGCCGTCGATCTGGCAGGCCACCGGCGTGTCGCTCGTGACACGCAGCCACGGCAGGTCGTCCTCGCGGATCAGGTGCCGGGCCTCGATGCGGGCCTTCTTCGACAGCATCCGGCGCGCCAGCATCAGGTTGGCCCACACATTCATGCTGGTGGTGGCGAAAATGCCCAGGCCGGTCTCGAACGTCGTCGACGGGTTCGTCCACACCGGCCTGGCGTTGGCGTAGGTCCACGGGCTGGCGTTGGACACGAACGCGAAGTGCACGCCGGCGACCGGTTCCCGGTCGGGCAGGTGCAGCGTCAGCGCGGGCTCCTTGCGGGCGCTGGCGAGCACTTCGCGGATGGCCACCCGGACATACCGGCCCGCGGTCACCGCGCGGCCCTTGGCCCGCTGAGCCTCCACAGCGGCCACCACGTCGCCGTCGACACCCATGCCCGCGGTGAACACGCCCCAGCGCTCCCCGCAGTCCATCAGCCCGATGCGCCGCCAGGTCCGGCTGCGCCGGTACTCCGAGAGCAGATCGACGAGCTGGTTGGTGGCCTCGATCGGGTCCGGGCTGATGCCCAGCGCGCGGGCGAACACGTTGGCCGAGCCGCCCGGCACCACGCCGACCGCCGGCCCCTCCGCGCCCGGCCCGTTGACCTCCAGGACGCCGTTGACCACCTCGTTGACCGTGCCGTCGCCGCCGTGCACGATCAGCACCTCCACCCCGTCGCGGGCGGCGTCGCGGGCGATCTCGATGGCGTGGCCCCGGTGGTCGGTGTGCACGACGGTCAGCTTGACCCGGCTCTCGAGCGCATGGGCCAGCAGATCGCGCCCCGCCGGAGTCGTCGACGTCGCATTGGGGTTCACGATCAGCACGGCGCGCACGGGGTCCGAGCCTACTGAATGGCCGTCTAGGCTCTGACCGTGATCGTTGCATCCCCGACGACCGTCCGGCAGGCCGCGGTTCTGGTCGCCCTCGAGGGCGCCGCCGCGCTGGTGGCGGCGCTGGTCTACGTCATCAGCGGTTTCGGTGGCGCCGAGGTGTCCGGGCTCAACAAGTACGGCACCGCACTGTGGTTCGCGATCATGGGCGCGGGCGTGCTGGCCGCGGGCTGGGCGCTGTGGACCGGCCGCCGGTGGGGCCGCGGCATCGCGGTGTTCGCCCAGCTGCTGCTGCTCCCGGTGGCCTGGTACATGGGTCCCGGCTCACACCAGTGGGGGTATGCCATCCCCGTCGCCCTGGTCGCCGTGCTGACGATGGTGCTGCTGTTCAGCCCGTCCGCGCTGGAGTGGCTGGGTCAGGACAGCTCCGAGGCGAGCTCCGACAAACCCGGACCCGACACCCGGTAGGTGATCCACTCGCGCAGCGGCTTACCGCCGACGGAGTCGTACAGCGCGATCGCGTTGAGGTTCCAGTCCAGCACCGCCCACGACAGCCGGCTGTAGCCGTTGTCGACACATTCGCGCGCCAGCGTGGCCAGGATTCGCCGCGCCAGCCCGCGCCTGCGGAACTGCGGCCGCACGTACAGGTCCTCGAGGTAGATGCCCGGCACCCCGTCCCAGGTGGAGAAGTTCAGGAACCACAGTGCGCCGCCGGCGGCCTGACCGTCGACCTCGGCGATGTGGGCGTGCAGCGTCACAGGCTTGTCGAAAAGCGCTTGCCGCAACTGGTTTTCGGTGACGGTGCACTCGGCCGCGGCGTGTTCGAACTCGGCGAGCTCGTAGACCATCGCGGTCAGCTCCGTCTCGTCGCCGGGCCGGGCCCGGCGGATCACTTCGGTCACGTCTGCACTCCCAACGCCGACAGGATGGTGGTGAATTTGGTTGTGGTTTCCGCGACCTCGTCGTCGGGATCGGATTCGGCGACGATGCCGCCGCCCGAGAACGCCTCAGCGGTGCGGCGATCCGCCGACAGCTGGGCGCAGCGGATCGACACCACCCAGCGGCCGTCGCCGCGCTGATCGCACCAGCCGACGGCGCCGGCGTAGAACCCGCGGTCGCCCTCCAGTTCGGCGATCAACGCGGCCGCGTCCTTGGTGGGCACCCCGCCGACGGCCGGTGTCGGATGCAGTGCGATCGCCAGATCCAGTGCAGTGGTGGACTTTTCGCGCAGTGTGCCGGTGATGCGGGTGGCTAGGTGCCAGACGGCGTCGGTCTTGTGCAGTTGCGGCTCGGCCTGTACGTCGAGGTCGCGGCACAGCGGGTCGAGCGCCTCGCGGATCATGTCGACCACCAGCTGGTGTTCGTGACGGTTCTTCGCCGAGGCCGCCAGCGCCGCGCCGCTGGCCTCGTCGGTCCGCGGGTCGGGGGAGCGGGGTGCGGAACCGGCGAACGGTGCGCACAGAACCTGGTCGCCGCGCCGGGCCACCAGCAGTTCCGGGCTGGCCCCCACCAGCGCGGCACCCGAGTAGCCGCCGCCTGCCGCGGTCAGATCGGCCAGATACCCGTTGGCGGACGGGTCCGCGGCGGCCAGTCGGTGCAGCACGGTGCGCGCGTCGATCGGGCCGTCGGCGGTCAGCTTCAGCGCGCGCGCCAGCACCACCTTGTGCAGGCCGGAGGACGGGTCACGCATCCGGGCCACCGCCGCCGCGACCCGGGCACGGTGCTCGTCGGGGTCGGGCCGGGTCTCGGCGATCCGCACCGTGGGCATCTCCCGCAGCGGCCAGTCCGGCGCCGTGTCGAGGAAGCGCACGGTCTGCGGCCGGATCAGCGCCGCGGGCTTGTCGAGGTCAAAAGGTAACGCGCCGACCACGATTGGCGCACTGTGCGAGGCAAGCGCGGCCCGTGCGTCGGTGATGTCCGGGAACGCCGTGTGGACGCCCTCCGCGACGACGGTGCGGCGGGCGGCCATGACGAAGGTGGGTTCGCGAGTCACCGGGGTTTACACGGATCCTGGTGGCCGGTCAGTCCCTGCGCGATGATCTGGCGCTGCCCGTGCTCGAAGCCGAGCACGGCGATCGAGGCGGGTGCCATCGCGAACCGGATGCCGCTGGGGGCCGGCATCTCCACCCAGCGTGCGATCACCGATCGCGAGAAGTGCGCGTGTCCGACGAACACGACGTCGCGGGACTGCATATGCGTCAGCGCCAGCTCGACGGCGCGGTCGGCGCGGGCGGTCACGTCGGCGACGCTCTCGCCGCCGGGGGCGCCGTGGGTCCAGATTAACCAGTCCGGCACCGTCTCGCGGATCTGCGGAGTGGTCAGGCCCTCGTAGTCGCCGTAGTCCCATTCGTGCAGCAGCGGGTTCACCTCGTCGATGCGCAGCCCGGCGAGTTCGGCGGTGTCGATCGCCCTGCGCATCGGGCTGGACAGCACCAGCGGATCGTCGAGTTCGAGTTCGGTCAGCGCCTCGGCGGCCAGCCCGGCCCGTTCGCGGCCCGTCTCGGTGAGTTCGAGGTCGGTGCGGCCGGTGTGTCGACCGCTGCGCGACCACTCCGTCTCTCCGTGACGGAGCAGGATCAGGCGGTGCTGCAGAAGGGCCACGCCGACTGATTCTGCCGCACGGTCGGCAGCGGTGCGGCGGCCCATGTAACGATGAACAACGTGACTCGGGTACTTGCGGTCGCCAACCAAAAGGGTGGGGTAGCCAAGACGACGACGGTGGCGTCGTTGGGCGCGGCCTTGCAGGAGGCCGGGCAACGGGTCCTGTTGGTGGACCTGGACCCGCAGGGGTCGCTGACGTTCTCGCTGGGCCACGATCCGGACAAGCTGCCGGTGTCGGTGCACGAGGTGCTGCTCGGTGAGGTGGAACCCGACGTCGCGCTGCTCGACACCCCGGAGGGCATGGCGCTGTTGCCCGCCAACATCGATCTGGCGGGCGCGGAGGCGATGCTGCTGATGCGAGCGGGACGCGAGTACGCGCTCAAGCGGGCGCTGGCCAAGATCACCGGAGCCGCGGAGTCGGGGACAGACGGTGCAGACCGCTACGACGTGGTGATCATCGACTGCCCGCCGTCGCTGGGCGTGCTGACCCTCAACGGGCTCACCGCCGCCGCCGAGGTGATCGTGCCGCTGCAGTGTGAGACGTTGGCGCACCGCGGCGTCGGACAGTTCCTGCGCACCATCGCCGACGTGCAGGCGATCACCAACCCCGATCTCAAACTGCTGGGCGCGCTGCCGACGCTGTACGACTCGCGCACCACACACAGCCGCGACGTGGTGTTCGACGTCGCCGACCGCTACGACCTTCCGGTGCTGGCCCCGCCGATTCCGCGCACGGTGCGCTTCGCCGAGGCCAGCGCGTCGGGGTCGTCGGTGCTGTCCAGTCGCAAGAACAAAGGCGCCGAGGCCTACCGGGAACTCGCCAAGGCGCTGCTCAAGCACTGGAAGACCGGCAAACCGATGCCGACCTTCACGCCGGAGTTCTAGCCCCTGCCAAATTGGCGGCTCAGCCGCCCCTGCCAAATTGGCGGCTCAGCCGCCCCTGCCAAATTGGCGGCTCAGCCGCCGAGCGCCACCAGTTCGTCCCCGCGCTGCTCCAGCAGCACCGACCCCGCGACGCCGGGGACGACGGGGCCGTCGACGGCCGGGCGGGCCAGCGGAATGTGGCGCTCACCCTTGCCGGTGTCCGGATCGAACACGTCGTAGCCGTGGGTCACCGGGACCAGCAGCTTGCCCGCCATCACCACGCCCGGGCCGACCGGGACGTTCGGGCCCGCCGGGGCGACCGTGTACAGGTACCGTAATCCGTTGGCGGAGAACACCATCAGGCTGTCACCGGTCCACCAGGTGACCAGATCGCCGGTGCGGGTGGCCACCGCGCGCGGGGACACCGGCCGGGCGACCGCGGTGCTGGCGGTGGTCGAACCGGTGTCGTCGACGATGTTGACCGCCGGGGTGGGGGTGGGGACGTAGACGGCGGTGGTGGTGTCGACGACGGCGATCACGCGGGCGTCGGAGTCGGCCGCCACCTCGGGCTGCGGCACGTACTTCAGCTCGGGCTCGTCCTCGTCGTCGGCGGGCCGCAGGATCGTCAGCCGCAGATCGGTTTCGCCGGGGCACGCCTCGAGCACCGACACCGCGCTGGAGCTGCCCTGTGCCGAGACGAACCGGCACAGCGGGGTCGCCGGGGTGCCCGGCTTGATCGGCGCGTCCAGCGCGCCGTAGCTGAGCATGCGCACCATGTCGGAGCGCCACAGCTCGAGACGGTTCTCGCCGGCGGAGAGCACCGCGGTGCCGTCGGAGCTCAGCGTCACCTGTTTGTCGGAATACGACGTGCGCGCCGAACCCCGCATCCCGGTCTTGCCGTCGATGGTGCTGACCTGCCCGCAGCCGCGCACGTCGGGGTAGACGGCCACCGCGTACTGGTACACGTAGGTGACCCCGCACAGGTCGCGATCGCGGGCGTAGGTCCAGCGGGTCTCCCCGCTCGCCGGGTCGCGGCCCTCGACCGTGCGACCGTCGCCGGTCACCACGGCCCCGCCGGCGACGACCGGCGCGGTGGTATTCGGGCTCGGCGCGGCCCACACCTGCCGCAGGGTGTCGGGCACCTCCTTGGCCGAGACCAGGTCCGGCAGCGGTTCGGCGGCCGGCCTGCTGATCGTGGCCCGCGCATCGCTGGTCCACCAGACCAGCAGCGCGGTCACCGCCACGACCACCGCAATCGCCACGGCCACCAGCACATCGGTCCTGGTGCGGCGTTCGGGTCTGACCATCCGGTGGCCGGGCTCCCGACTAGCTGGTGCCGGCCTGAGCGCTGGCCGGTGTGGTGGCTGCCTGCGTGCCGGCCTGCGCGGACTTGCGCGGGCGGCGGCGACGGCGCCGCTTGGCCGGTGCCGGGGCGTCCTCGCCGGAGTTCTCCGGACCCGCCTCGCCGGCGGGCGCAGGCTGCTCGGTCTGCTCGGCCGCCGTCTCGGGGTGGCCGGTGATCGGCTTGCCGCGCAGGGTGCGACGCCGGGTGCGGGTGCGGGTGCGGGTGGGCCGCTCCCGCGCGCGGTCGGTGGTCTCGCGCTTGGCGTCCGGGCGGAACGGCCGTCCGACCGTGCCCTTGGCGTCGGCCGGGATCTTGAGCTCCTCGTAGAGGTGCGGCGAGCTGGAGTACGTCTCCGGCGGATCCGGGCAGCCCAGGTCCAGCGCCTTGTCGATCATCTCCCAGCGGGGCAGCTCGTCCCAGTCCACCAGGGTCACCGCGACGCCGGTCTTGCCGGCGCGCCCGGTGCGGCCGATGCGGTGCACGTAGGCCTGCTCGTCCTCGGGGATCTGGTAGTTGATGACGTGGGTGACGTCGTCGATGTCGATACCGCGGGCGGCGACGTCGGTGGCGACCAGCACGTCGATCTCGCCGGTGCGGAACGCCTTGAGCGCCTTCTCCCGCGCGCCCTGGCCGAGATCGCCGTGCACGGCGCCGACCTTGAAGCCGCGCTCGGCCAGCTCGTCGGCGACCTTCTGCGCGGTGCGCTTGGTGCGGGTGAAGATCATCGTCGCGCCCCGGCCCTCGGCCTGCAGGATGCGGCTGATCATCTCGACCTTGTCCAGCGCGTGCGCCCGGTAGACGAACTGCTCGGTGGTGTCGTGGGTGGCCGCCGAGTGCGGGGCCTCGGCCCGGATGTGCGTCGGCTGGTTCATGAAGGTGCGGGCCAGCGTGATGATCGGGTCCGGCATCGTCGCCGAGAACAGCATCGACTGCCGGTCGTCGGGGATCTGGCGCAGCACGCGCTCGATGTCGGGCAGGAACCCGAGGTCGAGCATCTCGTCGGCCTCGTCGAGCACCAGCACCGACAGCCCGCCGAGCTTCAGGTGGCCCTGCTGGGCCAGGTCGAGCACGCGGCCGGGGGTGCCGACGACGACGTCGACGCCCTTCTTGAGCGCCTCGATCTGCGCCTCGTAGGGCCGGCCGCCGTAGATCGCCGTGACCGACAGCTTGCGGTCGCCGACGGTGAGGTACTTGGCGGCGCCGGCGAGGTCGCCGTAGACCTGCAGGCACAGCTCGCGGGTGGGTACCAGCACCAGGGCGCGCGGCACCCCGGTCAGCGGGCGGGTGTCGTCGGAGGTGATGCGCTGCAGTAGCGGCACACCGAATGCCAGGGTCTTGCCCATCCCGGTGCGGGCCTGACCGATCAGATCGTCACCGGCGAGCGCCAGCGGCATGGTCAGTTCCTGGATGGCAAATGGATGCGTCTTGCCGTCTTCGGCAAGTGCCCGCACGATTTCGTCGCGGACTCCAAGTTCAGCAAATGTGGGGTTGAGATGCGTCATACGCGAAAACGAGGCCTTTCAATCGTCAATCCTCATGGCTTCCACGCGCGCACGAGTTCAACGATATTGATGGCCTGTGACGACCAAAGCCCTGCGCTGAGGTAGGCGGGCCGACTGCGTGCACGCACATTTCTTCAGGTGACGACCTGTGATATGCCGCTACCTGTACACATTGTAGCTGGTCCGCCCGCAGGCACGGTTCGTGCCGCGAGGGGCACGCCGTTCGGCGTTTAAAGTTGGGCGCATGAACACGACGCCGCCTGCACCCGAGGAGACCGATCTGGCGACGTCAGGAGTCTCGGCCGACCATCCCGGTGTCAACGAGCTGTTCGCCCTGCTCGCCTACGGCGAGGTGGCGGCGTTCTACCGGCTCACCGAGGAGGCGCGGATGGCGCCGAACCTGCGTGGTCGCATCAACATGGCCGCGATGGCGGCCGCCGAGATGCAGCACTACGAAGTGCTGCGCGACGCGCTGGAGCGTCGCGGCGTCGACGTCGTGCCCGCGATGACGAAGTACGCGCCGGTGCTGGAGAACTACCACCGGCTGACCACCCCGAGCACCTGGCTGGAGGCGCTGGTCAAGACGTACATCGGGGACGCGCTGGCCGCCGACTTCTACCTGGAGATCGCCGGTGCGCTGCCCGACGAGGTGGCCGACGTGGTGCGGCTGGTGCTGTCCGAGACCGGTCACTCGCAGTTCGTCGTCGCCGAGGTGCAGGCGGCGGTGAGCGCCAGCGACAAGCAGCGTCACCGGCTGGCGCTGTGGTCGCGGCGACTGCTGGGCGAGGCGATCACCCAGGCCCAGTACGTGCTGGCCGACCATGACGAGCTCGTCGACCTGGTGCTGGCCAGCGGCGAGGGGCTGACGCAGATGACCGAGTTCTTCGATCGGCTGCAGCGCACCCACGCCGCCCGGATGCACGAACTGGGCCTGGCCTGAGCCGCTGGCGCGGGCCGGCGGCGGTTACCGCGTGCAGGTCGCGATGATCGCGTTGTTGTTCTGAGCGACGATCTCGTTGCCCGCGGCGTCGGTGATGCTGCAGTTCAACGCGGACGCGACGCTGGTCGCGGTCACCGACTTCAGTTCCACCCCGGGCTCGAGCACGACGGTCTTCGACCACGGCAGCGCGACGTTGACGTCGGTCTGCAGGGCGCCGCGGCCGTCGGTGTAGACGATCGTGACCAGGTCAACGAGCGGGCGGGCGCCGGTCACCCGGTAGGTGATCGTGCGCGGATCGGCCGCCGGCGGCTCCGGGGCGGCCGCGACCGGGGCCGGGGGAGCGGACTCGACGGCGGGCGGGGCGGGCTCGGTCGGCGCCTCGGCGGACGGGGTCACGGTGGTCACGGTCTCCGGCGGCAGCGACGGCGCGCCGGGGGCGGGGGCCGCCGCCGACGGGCGCGCGCTGGTGGTGGCGGGCGCTGAGGTGGTCGGCTCGGTGTCGCCGGTCGCCGACACCTCCCCGCTGTCGCCGCCGCCCAGGACGATGCCCGTCGTCCCGATCGCGATGAACAAGATCACCCCGGCGATGCCGGCGACCCACATCCAGCGGCGGTCGGTCTTCTGCTCCTCGTACTTCTGCAGGTACTCGTCGAAGTCCTCGGGCTCCTGCAGGCCGGGGTACTCGGGCTGGGTCTCGTATCCACCGGGCTCGTGGCCCCGGTAGCCGTTCTGGTAGCCGTCCTGATTGCTGTAGCCGGCCTCGTATCCGGGCTCCTCGGGGTACGAGCGGATCCGCTCGGTCGGGCTCAGCGAATACGGTGAATTGGCGGTATAAGTCCTGTTCATCGGCTTTTTCCCAGTCATCTCGAGCATTGGCGCGCCTGATGCTATCGGGGCTGGAGTGACAGGTGAGGTTCAGCGACCCGTGTGTCGATAACGGTCGGGACTCGGTTCGGTCGACCCGCCGTGATGCACGGCTTCGCTGCCCGCGAACTCACCGGCCCGGCGCGGCGTGAGCACCGTCCACTAGCCTTGCCTCAAGCTCAACAGTGCTTACGAGGATGCGTACGGAAAGGACCAGGCGTGGAGGTCAAGATCGGTGTCACGGACAGCCCGCGCGAGCTGAGCTTCAACAGCGCGCAGACACCCAGTGAGGTCGAGCAGCTCATCACCGATGCGCTCGCCAAGAACGACGGTGTGTTGTCCCTGACCGATGAGAAGGGCCGGCGGTTCCTGGTGCAGACGTCGAAGATCGCCTACGTCGAGATCGGCCCGTCGGACGTGCGCCGGGTCGGCTTCGGGGTGGGCGTCGGCGCGACCGGCTGACGCCGGATCAGGAGCGGGTGAGGGGCACGTGCGACAAGCCACCCCAGGCGAACTGCACGGTGCCCTCCACCGCGGCCTCCTTGGAGATCGGCCGCTCGTTGTTGAGCCAGTAGCGCGCGGAGTCGACGCTGATCGCGACCAGGCCGACCGCGATCATCCGCGCCCGGTGAGCCTCCAGCCCGGAATCGTGGCTGATCAGGTCCGCCACCGCATCGGTGCAGGCCTCGGTGGCGACCTTGACCTGCGCGGCGACCTGCGGTTCGGTGACGTAGTCGTTCTCGAAGATCAGCCGGTAACCCTGGCTGTCGTGCTCGATGAAGTCGAAGAACGCCTGCACCGCCGCCCGCAGCCGCTGCCGGTTGTCGGTGGTGGTGCGCAGCGCCTGGCGCACACCGGAGACCAGGTTGTCGACGTGCTGGGCCAGCACCGCCAGGTACAGCTCCAGCTTCGACGAGAAGTGTTGGTAGAGAACCGGCTTGCTCACGCCGGCCCGCTCGGCGATCTCGTCCATACCCGCCGCGTGGTAGCCGCGGTCGACGAAGACTTCGCTGGCAGCTTGAAGTAGCTGACCCCGCCGCTCATCGCGCGGCAGCCGGTTGCCGCGGCGGTTCAGCGTTTCGCCGCTGCCCCGTGCGGGCCTCCTCGCGGCGGTATTGGCGAGATCGCTCATCACGTCCTTCATCTGCTCGGTGTCGCAACGACACTACTACCGTTGCCAATGCGCGCACGTCAGGCACACCTGGGAGCATCTGGAGCGGCCGTGGCGCGCCGAGACTACGACGGCCCGTCGTTGTGTCATCCTGTTGCGGTGACCTACGACTCCCGCGCGCGGGGCGGCGAGATGGGTCCAGACGGCCGCGCATCACCGGCGGGCGCGACCCGGCTGCCCGTATTGCGCGACCAGTGGCGCGAACCGCTTCGCGCGCAGCGCGACCCGCTCGCGGCCGACTCCGGGCGGGTCAGGTCCAACCGCGACGAGCACCGCGGCGTCCGCAAGCAGACCTGGCTGGGCCGGTTCATCTCGACCTACGGCTGGCGCGCCTACGCGTTGCCGGTGCTGATCGTGGTGACCGTCGTCGTGATCTACCAGACCATCACCGGCACCAGCGCACCCGCGCCCAAGCAGGCCGAGGGGCCGGTGCAGGGCCCCCCGACGATCGGCGCGGCCGGTACCGCGATCATCGGCGCCCCACCGAAGGGGCTGACCGAGTTCGACGCCAACCTGCCGACCGGCATCCTGCCCGAGGGCGGTCCGTTCACCGAGGCCGGCGGCAGGAACTGGCGCATCGTCCCGGGCACGACGCCGCAGGTCGGGGAGGGCACCGCCAAGGTGTTCCACTACACGATCGAGATCGAGGACGGCATCGACACCGCCCCGTTCGGCGGCGACGACGCCTTCGCCCGGATGGTCAGCGAGACGCTGGCCAACCCGAAGAGCTGGACCCACAACCCGCAGTTCGCGTTTGCCCGGGTGGACGAGTCGTCGGGTATCGAGCCGGACTTCCGTGTGTCGTTGACCACACCGATGACCGTGCGGGAGGGCTGCGGCTACGACATCCCGCTGGAGGCCTCCTGCTACAACCCGTCCTACCTGGACGGTCAGCCCCGGGTGTTCATCAACGAGGCGCGCTGGGTGCGCGGCGCGGTGCCGTTCCAGGGCGACATCGGGTCCTACCGGCAGTACCTGATCAACCACGAGGTCGGCCACGCCATCGGCTACCAGCGCCACGAACCGTGCGGCGGCAACGATCAGCTGGCGCCGGTGATGATGCAGCAGACCTTCTCGACCAGCAACAACGACGCCGCCCGGTTCGACCCGCAGTCGGTCAAACCGGACAACTTCACCTGCAAACCCAACCCCTGGCCGTACCCCATCGCCTGAGGCGTGCCCCTTTTCTTTCGCGAGTGTGCGTGTTTGCACCCGACACGCCGCGAAATCTCGACACTTTGCGCACGCTCACCGCGCTGACCGGCAGGGAAGGGCCGGGGTCTCGTTGCCGTTGAATCCCTTACCTGCTGAGATGATCAGGAGACGTCAAACCAAGGAGATTTCGGTGTCGACACCGTTGCCGCCGCTGGTCGAACCGGCGGCTGAACTCACCCGCGAGGAAGTCGCGCGCTACAGCCGTCACCTCATCATTCCGGACCTCGGGCTGGACGGGCAGAAGCGGCTGAAGAACGCCCGCGTGCTGGTCATCGGCGCCGGCGGGCTGGGCTCGCCGACGCTGCTGTACCTGGCCGCCGCCGGCGTGGGCACCATCGGGATCGTCGAGTACGACGTCGTCGACGAGTCGAACCTGCAGCGCCAGATCATCCACGGCCAGTCCGACATCGGTCGGTCCAAGGCCGAGAGCGCCCGCGACTCGATCCGCGAGGCCAACCCGCTGGTCACGGTCAACCTGCACGAGTTCCGTCTGGAACCCGACAACGCGGTCGAGCTGTTCAAGCAGTACGACCTGGTCCTCGACGGCACCGACAACTTCGCCACCCGCTACCTGGTCAACGACGCCGCCGTGCTGGCGGGCAAGCCGTACGTGTGGGGCTCGATCTTCCGCTTCGAGGGCCAGGTGTCGGTGTTCTGGGAGGACGCCCCCAACGGTCTCGGTCTCAACTACCGCGACCTGTACCCGGAGCCGCCGCCACCGGGGATGGTGCCGTCGTGCGCCGAGGGTGGCGTGCTCGGCATCCTGTGCGCCTCGATCGCCTCGATCATGGGCACCGAGGCCATCAAGCTGATCACCGGTATCGGGGAGACGCTGCTGGGCCGGCTGATGGTCTACGACGCGCTGGACATGACCTACCGGACGATCAAGATCCGCAAGGACCCGTCGACCCCGAAGATCACCGAACTGATCGACTACGAGGAGTTCTGCGGCGTCGTCTCCGATGCCGCCGCCGCGGCCGCCGCCGATTCGACGATCACCCCGCTCGAGCTCAAGGAGATGCTCGACTCGGGCAAGCCGATCGCGTTGATCGACGTCCGCGAACGCGTCGAGTGGGACATCAACCACATCGACGGCGCCGAGCTGATTCCCAAGGGCGCCTTCGAGTCCGGTGAGGCCCTGGCCAAGCTGCCGACCGACCGCACCCCGGTGTTCTACTGCAAGACCGGGGTCCGTTCGGCGGAGGTGCTGGCCATCGCGAAACGCGCCGGGTTCTCCGACGCGATGCACCTGCAGGGCGGAATCGTCGCCTGGGGCAAGCAACTCGACCCCGACATGGTGATGTACTAACGGCTGGTTTGCCGCGGCGCAGCTTAGGCTGAGGTGGTGACAGTCGAACGGCCACCGGATCATGTGCTGGCAGCGTTCGGCCTCACCGGCGTCACGCCGGTCCAGCTCGGTGAGGGCTGGGAAGGGGGCTGGCGCTGCGGGGAAGTCGTGCTCTCGATGGTGGCCGACCACGCCCGCGCCGCCTGGTCGGCCAAGGTACGCGAGACGCTGTTCGTCGACGGGGTGCGGCTGGCCCGGCCGGTGCGCTCGACCGACGGACGTTACGTGGTCGCCGGTTGGCGCGCCGACACGTACGTCTCCGGCACCCCCGAACCCCGCCACGACGAGGTGATCTCGGCGGCCGTGCGCCTGCACGAGGCCACCGCCAAGCTGGAGAGGCCGCGGTTCCTGACCCAACCGCCGGTCGCGCCGTGGTCCGACGTCGACGTGTTCATCGCCGCCGACCGGGCCGCCTGGGAGGAACGGCCGCTGCATTCGCTGCCGCCCGGGGCCAAGGTCTCACCGGGCTCCGCCGACGGCGAGCGTTCCATCGAACTGCTCAACCAGCTCGCCACACTGCGCAAGCCGACCAAGAGCCCCAGCCAGTTGGTGCACGGGGATCTCTACGGCACAGTGCTTTTCGCGGGCACCGCGGCGCCCGGTATCACCGACATCATCCCGTACTGGCGGCCCGCGTCATGGGCGGCCGGGGTGGTCGTGGTCGATGCGCTGTCGTGGGGTGAAGCCGACGACGGCCTGATCGAGCGCTGGGCCTCGCTGCCGGAGTGGCCGCAGATGTTGTTGCGTGCCTTGATGTTCCGTCTCGCGGTGCACGCGCTGCATCCGCGGTCGACGGCCGCGGCGTTCCCGGGCCTGGCCCGCACCGCGGCGCTGGTGCGCCTGACGCTGTAGCACAGCGGCCCGCCGAACTCTGCGTACAGGGTTGTGAATCGTCGGTCGCAACGACCGTCAATGCGATAACGAGCCGTCGCGAACGCGTCAGAACGAATGGCGCACCTCGCGCAGCGGGATCCGGCCGTCCTCGGCGAGCACCCCCTCGGCGCGCAGCAGGTCGAGTTGGCGGGTGCTCAGATGCGGGGCGGGCCGCCCCGACGCCCGGATCACCCGGTGCCACGGCAGATCCGACGAGTCCGTGCGCATGATCCAGCCGACGATGCGCGGGCTGGACAGTCCGGCCGCCTCGGCGATGTCGCCGTAGGTGGCGACCCGGCCCGGCGGAATCGACGCGACCAGCGCGCGCACCGTCTCGACCTGCTCGTCGGTGACCGGGGGCATCGTCTAGAACTGCTCCCGGATCAGCGCCGCCGTCTGCTCGGGCAGCGCCTGGGCCACCATGTGGTCGCAGTCCCACTCCAGCAGCCGGAAGTCGTCGCTGAGGTGCCCGGCCAGTTCCGCGATCAGCTCATCGGACGCGTACGGCGGCACGGTCCTGGTGGCGCGCACCAGCGTCGTGGGAATTCCCTTGGGCGGCAACACCGCCGGCCGCGCCAACTCGCTCCAGTACGACAGCGCCGCCGGGATGCTGATCCGCCAACCGACCCGGCCGTTGGGCAGGTCGATGAGGTGCTCGTCGAGTTCGCGGTCCAGTTCGGCGGGCTCCACCTCACCCCAGGAGCCGTTGGCCTTCTCGGCGCGCGCCTCGGCGCGGTCGGTGTAGTCGGGGGAGGCGAACATGTCGTCGGCGATCTGGCGCATCCACTCGCCGTCCAGCCCGACCGCCGGATCCAGCAGTACCAGCCGCGACACCAGGTCCGGTCGGTCGGCGGCCAGCCGCAGCGCCAGCGCCCCGCCGAACGAGTGGCCGACCACCACGACGGGCCCCTCGCCGTCCACCACGGCGGCCAGCGCCGCCACGTTCGCGTCGATCGTCCACGGCGCCGCCCACGACGAGTGCCCGTGTCCGATCAAGTCCGGTGCGACGATCGCGAATTCGGGCAGGTGGCGATCGGCCAGCGTCTGCCAGCGCTGCCCGTGGCCGGTCAGCCCGTGGATGGCCAGCACCCGGGCCGGGCCGGCGGGACCGAAGCGGTGCACGTTGAGGTGTTGGGTCACATCTGGTGATGCTGCCAGCATCCGGCGCCGTCCACTTGTCAGACCCCCGTGATGTCATGCATGCATGTCCGCACCGCAGACCGATCTCACCCCCGCCGCGCTCACCGAGCCCGGCGTCCGTGGCGTCGTGCGCCTGCTCGGCGGCGCGGGCAGCGGTAAGAGCACCCTGCTGGTCGACACCGCGGTCGCGCACATCGCCGCCGGCCTGGACCCGGAATCGGTTCTGCTGCTGACGGGCTCGGCCCGGCTCGGCTCCGAGGCCCGCGCCCGCATCACGGCGGCGCTGCTGCGGGCGGGCGGGCGCACTGTGGTCCGCGAGCCGCTGGTGCGCACCGTGCACTCCTACGCGTTCGCGGTGCTGCGGCTGGCCGCCCAGCGCAACGGCGACCCGCCGCCGCGGCTGATCACCGGCGCCGAACAGGACGGCATCATCCGCGAACTGCTCGCCGGTGACCTCGAGGACGGCGACCGCTCGCCGGTGGCCTGGCCTGCGCATCTGCGGCCCGCGCTGAGCACCGTTGGGTTCGCCACCGAGCTGCGCGACCTGCTGGCCCGCTGCACCGAGCGCGGGGTGGATCCGGTTGCGCTGCAGCGCATCGGCCGCCGCGCCGGCCGGCCCGAGTGGGTGGCCGCAGGCCGGTTCGCCCAGGCCTACGAGCAGATCATGCTGCTGCGCTCGGCGGTCGGCATGGCCGCCCCGCAGGCCAGCATCCCCGCGCTGGGGGCGGCCGAACTCGTCGGCGCCGCGCTGGAGGCGCTGGCCGCCGACCCGGACCTGCTCGCCGGTGAGCACGCCCGGATCAAGCTGTTGCTGGTCGACGACGCGCAGAACCTCGACCCGCAGGCGGCGCGGCTGGTGCGGGTGCTCGCGCGCGGCGCCGACCTCACCGTGCTGGCCGGCGACCCGAACCAGGCGGTCTTCGGATACCGCGGCGCCGATCCGGCCTTGCTGCGCGGTGACGAGCCGGCGGTCACGCTCACCGCGTCGCACCGCTGCGCCCCCGCGATCGCCGACGCGATCAGCGCGGTCGCGCGCCGCCTGCCCGGCAACGACGACGGGCGCGTGCTCACCGGCACGGACGGCCAGCCCGGGTCGCTGAGCGTGCGGGTGGCAGCGTCCCCGCACGCCGAGTCCGCGATGATCGCCGACGCGCTGCGCCGCGCCCATCTCGTCGACGGGCTGGCGTGGTCGCAGATGGCGGTGATCGTGCGGTCGGTGCCGCGGCTGGGTGCCGGGCTGGCCCGCACCCTGGCCGCCGCCGGGGTGCCGGTGGACACGCCGACGCCGACGACGCCGCTGGCCCAACAGCCGGCCGTGCAGGCGCTGCTGACCGTGCTGGCCGCCACCGCGCAGGGGCTGGACGCCGAGCGGGCGACCGCGCTGGTGACCGGTCCGATCGGGCGGGTCGACCCGGTGTCGCTGCGCCAGCTGCGCCGGGCGCTGCGCCGCGCCGACACCGCGCAGCCGCGCCGCACCTTCGACGAGCTGCTCATCGAGGCGCTCGAGAACGGCACCGACGGGTTGCCGGAGAACCTGGCCCGCCCGCTCGAGCGGGTGCGCAAGGTGCTGGCGGCCGCCAGGCGCAGCGCCGAGGACGGCGCCGACCCGCGCTACACGCTGTGGCAGGCCTGGCACCGCTCGGGCCTGCAGCGGCGCTGGCTGGCCGCCAGTGAGCGCGGCGGACCGGCGGGGGTGCAGGCCGACCGCGACCTCGACGCGGTCACCACGCTGTTCGACGTCGCCGAGCAGTACGTCACCCGCACCGCGGGCGCCTCGCTGCGCGGGCTGATCGACCACGTCGCCGCGCTGGGCACCCCGGCCCGCGAGGAGCGCGCCGACGCCGACGCCGTCACCGTGCTCAGCGCGCACGCCGCACTGGGCCGCCAGTGGGAGTTCGTCGTCCTGGCCGGGCTGCAGGAAGGACTGTGGCCCAACACGATTCCGCGCGGCGGCGTGCTGGCCACCCAGCAGCTGGTCGACATCCTCGACGGGGTCACCGACGGCACCGGGCAGGGCGTGTCGACCAGGGCGCCGGTGCTGGCCGACGAGCGGCGGCTGTTGATCGCCGCGATGGGCCGGGCCCGCAGCCGGCTGCTGGTCACCGCGGTCGACAGCGACAGCGGCGACGAGTCGATGCTGCCGTCGGCGTTCTTCTACGAACTCGCCGCCACCGCCGGAGACTCCGACGCCGACCTCACCGCACCGGTCGAGGCGCCGCGGGTGCTGTCCCCGGCGGCGGTGGTCGGGCGGCTGCGTTCGGTGGTGTGCGCCCCCGACGGTGCGGTTGATGACGCGCAACGCGCCTGTGCGGCAGTGCAACTGGCGCGGCTGGCGGAGGCGGGTGTGCCGGGCGCTGACCCGGCGCAGTGGCAGACGCTGACCCCGTTGTCCACCGAGGACCCGCTGTGGGACGGCGACGACCACACCGTGACCCTGTCGCCGTCGACGCTGCAGATGCTCACCGACTGCCCGCTGCGCTGGCTCTTGGAACGCCACGGCGGCGACGACGGCCGCGACGTGCGCTCGGCGGTCGGCTCACTGATCCACGAGCTGGTCTCCGACCCGGACCGCACCGAGAGCCAGATGCTCAACGAGCTCGAAAAGGTCTGGTCCAGGCTGCCGTTCGAGTCCCGGTGGTACGCCGACAACGAACTCACCCGCCACAAGACCATGCTGGCCACGTTCGCCGAGTGGCGGGACCGCACCCGCGGTCAGCTCACCGAGGTGGGCACCGAGATCGACGTCGACGGGGTTATCGGTGGAGATGCTGACGAGGGCCCGCAGGTGCGGGTGCGCGGCCGGATCGACCGGCTCGAACGCGACCGCGACGGCCGGCTCGTCGTGGTCGACCTCAAGACCGGCAAGAGCCCGGTCACCAAGGACGACGCACAGCGTCACGCCCAGCTGGCGATGTATCAGTTGGCGATCGCCGAAGGGCTGCTCGGCGACGGGGACACCCCCGGCGGCGGCCGGCTGGTCTACCTCGGCAAGACGTCCCGCGGCGGAGCCACCGAGCGGGAGCAGAACCCGCTGACGCCGGAGGCGCAGGCCGAGTGGCGCGAGACCGTGCAGCGCGCGGCCGCCGCGACCCGGGGCCCGGAGTTCGTCGCCCGGATCAACGACGGATGCGCGCACTGCCCGGTACGCAGGATGTGCCCGGCGCAGGCCGCGAAGGGAGGATGCTCGTGACCGCGCGGTACAGCCCCGCCGAGCTGGCGCAGGCGCTCGGCCTGCACACCCCCACCGACGAGCAGGCCGCCGTCATCGCCGCGCCGCCGGGTCCGCTGGTGGTCATCGCGGGCGCGGGGGCGGGCAAGACTGAGACCATGGCCGCGCGGGTGGTCTGGCTGGTCGCCAACGGCTACGCCCGCCCCGGCGAGGTGCTCGGCCTGACGTTCACCCGCAAGGCCGCCGGCCAACTGCTGCGCCGCGTGCGCACCCGGCTCGCCCGACTGGCCGGCGCGGGCATCGCCCCGCAGGCCGCCGGTGTCACCGACGAGCCGCCGACCGTCAGCACCTACCACGCGTTCGCGGGCACCCTGCTGCGCGAGTTCGGGCTGCTGCTGCCGGTGGAGCCCGAGACCCGGCTGCTGAGCGAAACCGAGTTGTTCCAGTTGGCGTTTCGGGTCGTGTGCGAGCACCCGGCACTGGAGACCGACAAGTCGCCGGCCGCCGTCACGAGGATGGTGACGCGGTTGGCCGGTCAGCTGGCCGAGCACCTCGTCGACACCGGGCAGCTGCGCGACACCCACGTCGAACTCGAGCGGTTGATCCACACCCTGCCCGCCGGGCCCTACCAGCGTGACCGCGGCCCCAGCCAGTGGCTGTTGCGGCTGCTGGCCACCCAGACCGAACGCACCGAGCTGGTCCCGCTGATCGACGCGCTGCACCAGCGGATGCGCGACGAGAAGGTGATGGACTTCGGCATGCAGATGTCGGCGGCCGCGCGGCTGGCCGAACGCTTCCCGCAGGTGGGGGAGGAACTGCGGCGCCGCTACCGGGTGGTGCTGCTCGACGAGTACCAGGACACCGGCCACGCCCAGCGCGTGCTGCTGTCGGCGCTGTTCGGCGGTGGCCGCGACGACGCGCTGGCGCTGACCGCCGTCGGCGACCCCATCCAGTCGATCTACGGGTGGCGGGGCGCCTCGGCGACCAACCTGCCGCGGTTCACCACCGACTTCCCCCGCTCCGACGGCTCCCCGGCACCGACCCTGGAGCTGCGCACCAGCTGGCGCAACCCGCCGCGCGCGCTGCACCTGGCCAACGCGGTGTCCGCGCAGGCCCGCAAGCGGTCGGTCGCGGTGCGTTCGCTGCGGCCGCGTCCCGACGCCGAACCGGGCACCATCCGCTGTGCCCTGCTCAACGACGTTGCCGCCGAAAGCGACTGGATCGCCGACCACATCGCGGAGATCTACCACCGGGCGCGGCCCGAGGGCGTGCCCGCGCCGACGGCGGCGGTGCTGGTGCGCCGCAACGCCGACGCCGCGCCGATGGCCGACGCGCTGACCGCGCGCGGAGTGCCGGTCGAGGTGGTCGGGGTGGCCGGGCTGCTCGGTGTGCCGGAGGTCGCCGACGTGGTGGCGATGCTGCGGCTGATCGCCGACCCGACCGCGGGCAGCGCCGCCATGCGGGTGCTGACCGGACCGCGGTGGCGGCTGGGCAGCCGCGACATCGCCGCGCTGTGGCGGCGCGCCGTGCAGTTGGACGCCGGCAGCGACGACGGCGAGCCGGACGGCACCGACCGCATCGTGGCGCAGGCGGTGCCCGACGCCGACACCGCCACCCTCGCCGAGGCCATCACCGATCCCGGTGCGCCCGAAGCGTATTCGCCGGCCGGCTACGCCCGCATCGTCGCGCTTGGCCGCGAGCTCACCGCGCTGCGCGCCCACCTGTCGCACCCTCTGCCCGACCTGGTCGCCGAGGTCCGCCGCGCGATCGGCGTCGACACCGAGGCCCGCGCCCGCCGTCCGGTGGCCACCGGCTGGTCGGGCACCGAACACCTCGACGCGTTCGCCGACGTGGTCGCCGACTTCGCCGCCCGCTCCACCGCGGGGCTGCCGGAGTTCCTGGCCTACCTCGACGCGGCCGAGGAGGTCGAGGACGGGTTGGCGCCCGCCGAGACGACGGTCGCCAGCGACCGGGTGCAGATCCTGACCGTGCACGCCGCCAAGGGTCTGGAGTGGCAGGTGGTGGCGGTGCCGCACCTGAGCGGGCGGGTGTTCCCGTCGACCGGGACCGCGCGCTTCTGGCTGACCGACGCCGGTGAGCTGCCGCCGCTGCTGCGCGGGGACCGCGCCACGCTGTCCGAACACGGTGTGCCGGTGCTCGACACCTCCGACGTCACCGACCGCAAGCAGTTGTCCGATGTGATCGACCGGCACAAGAAGAGCCTCGAACAGCGCCGAATCGACGAGGAACGCCGGCTGCTGTACGTGGCGCTCACCCGCGCCGAGGACACCCTGCTGCTCAGCGGCCACCACTGGGGTCCCGCCGAGAGCAAGCCCCGCGGTCCGTCGGAGTTCCTCTGCGAGCTCAAGCAGATCATCGACGACTCGGCCGCCGCGGGCGACCCCTGCGGCGTCATCGAGCACTGGGCGCCCGCCCCCGCCGACGGTGCGCAGAACCCGTTGCGGGACAAGGTGATCGAAGCGGTGTGGCCGGTCGACCCGGCGGGCTCGCGGCAGACCGAGGTGGCCCGCGGAGCCGAGTTGGTGGCCGGCGCGCTGGCCGGGGAGATCGACGACGCCCCCGACGCCGAGGGGTGGGCCGAGGACGTCGACGCACTGCTGGCCGAACGCCGGCAGGACAGCGCACCGGCGCCGGTGCCGCTGCCCGCGCAGGTGTCGGTCAGCACCCTGGTCGAACTGCACCGCGACCCGGCGGCCGTCGCGCAGCGGCTGCGCCGTCGGCTGCCCACCCGACCCGACCCACATGCGTTGCTGGGCACCGCGTTTCACGACTGGGTGCAACGGTTCTTCCACGCCGACCGGCTCTTCGACCTCGACGACCTGCCCGGTGCCGTCGACCACGACGCCGCCGTCGCCGAGGAACTCGCCGAACTGCAGGAAGCGTTCGCGGTGTCGACGTGGGCGTCACGCACCCCGATCGACGTCGAGGTGCCGTTCGACATGGTGATCGCCGGCCGGGTGGTGCGCGGCCGCATCGACGCGGTGTTCGCCGACGACGACGGGGGCGCCACCGTGGTGGACTGGAAGACCGGGGAGCCGCCGAGCACGCCGGAAGCCAAGCAGCACGCGGCGATTCAGCTCGCGGTGTACCGGATGGCGTGGGCGGCGCTGCGCGGCTGTGCGCTGGAGGATGTGCGGGCGGTGTTCCACTACGTGCGCACCGGCACCACCGTCGTCCCCGATCAGCTGCCCGGGCCCGCCGAACTCGAGGCCCTGCTCACCGCCGCCGACGAACAGGAGGTGGCCTGAAACCTAGATACCGGGGCGCGACTGGCGGTAGATCCGCCACGCCTCGACGATCATCGGCAGCTGCAGCGGCAGCCGGGCGATCGCGACGAGCCGCATCGGAAGCGACTTGCCGGGATCGCGCAACCACAGCCGCACCATGTTGACGTTGGCCGGATACACCGCGATGAACAGCGCGATCGCCGCCAACGCACCCAGTCGGCGGGTCTGCGGGGCGGCCAGCAGCCCGGCCACGCCGAGTTCGGCCACCCCCGAGGCGTAGGTGTAGAACCGGGCGCTGCCGGGCAGCTCGGCCGGCACGATCGTGTCGAACGGTTTCGGCGCCAGAAAGTGCAGCGTCCCGATGCCCAGCAGGCCCGCGGCCATCCGGAGGGCACGCGACGGACGGGCCGGTTGCTGCTGTTCGGGCAGGGGAGCGGTCATGATTACATTGTGGCGTGCATACCCCGGCGGGACCGGTAACGGACTCTCGTGGAAAAAGGTAGGTTGCGCCGTCGGCTGGCGGCGATCAACTCGGATCTGACAGCCCAGCCCGACGCGGCGCTCGTCGACATCCTGCGGGTGCCGGAGAGGTTCGTCAGTCCCACCCGACGCATCCTGCGGCGCATCGGCTACGCCCTGGCGGCGCTGTTCACCGCCGTCCTGATCGTCTACCTGGACCGCGACGGCTACCGCGACGTGCGGGGCGGGGAGCTGTCGCTGCTGGACTGCCTGTACTACGCGACGGTGTCGCTGTCGACGACCGGCTACGGCGACATCACCCCGGTCACCCCGGGCGCCCGGCTGGTCAACGTGCTGGTGATCACCCCGCTGCGGGTGATGTTCCTGATCGTGCTGATCGGTACCACCGTCGAAACCCTCACCAGCCAGTCGCGCGCGGCGTTGAAGATCCAGCGATGGAGGAGCAGAGTGCGCAACCACACCGTCGTCATCGGGTACGGCACCAAGGGCAGAACGGCGGTCGCCGCGATGATCGGCGACGAGGTCGCCCCCGCCGACATCGTCGTCGTCGACGAGAACGCCGACGTGCTCGAACGGGCCCGCAGCGCGGGACTGGTCACGGTGCACGGCGACGCCACCAAGGCCGACATCCTGCGCCTGGCCAGCGCCCAGCACGCCAAGTCGATCATCGTCGCCACCGACGACGACGCCAGCGCGGTACTGGTCACCCTGACCGCCCGCGAACTCGCGCCGAAGGCCAAGATCATCGCCGCGGCACGGGAATCCGACAACCAGCACCTGCTGCGCCAGTCCGGCGCCGACTCCACCGTGGTGTCGTCCGAGACCGCGGGCCGGCTGCTCGGCATCGCCACCCAGACCCCCAGCGTGGTGGAGATCATGGAGGACCTACTGACCCCCGACGCCGGATTCGCGATCGCCGAGCGCGAGGTCACCCCGAAGGAGGTGGGCGGCTCGCCGCGTCACCTGCAGGACATCGTGCTCGGGGTGGTCCGCGAGGGGCGGCTGCTGCGGATCAACTCACCGGAGGTCGACACCGTCGAGCCCGGTGACCGTCTCCTGTACATCCGCGACGCCGACGAGGACTGATGGCATTCGACGACTTCCGCCTGCGCAACGTGCCCCTGCTGTCGCGGGTCGGCGCGGACCGCGCCGACGAACTGCGCACCGACGTCGACGCGGCGATCGCCGGCTGGCGGGACGCGCTGCTGCTGCGCGTCGACCGGCGCAACCAGGTGCTGATCGCCGACGGCCGGGTGGTGCTCGGGTCCGCCGCCGCGCTCGGCGACCGGCCGCCGCAGGACGCGGTGTTCCTCGGCAAGCTCACCGACGGGCGGCACGTGTGGGCGATCCGCGCCGACCTCGAGCCGCCCGAGGACCCGACCGTGCAGGCGGAGGTGCTCGATCTGCGACGGGCCGGCCAGATCTTCGACGACGTCAGCGCACAGCTCGTCGCCACCGCCACCGCGCTGCTGAACTGGCACGACAACGCTCGGTTCAGCGCCGTCGACGGGATGCCGACCAAACCCATCAAGGGCGGCTGGGCGCGGATCAACCCGCTCACCGGGCACGAGGAGTTCCCGCGGATCGACCCGGCGATCATCTGTTTGGTGCACGACGGGCACGACCGCGCGGTGCTGGCCCGGCAGCGGATGTGGCCGGAGCGGCTGTTCTCGATCCTCGCCGGCTTCGTGGAGGCGGGCGAGTCCTTCGAGACGTGCGTGGTGCGCGAGATCGCCGAGGAGGTCGGGCTCAGCGTCTCCAACGTGCAGTACCTGGGCAGCCAGCCGTGGCCGTTCCCGCGGTCGCTGATGGTCGGCTTCCACGCGATAGCCGACCCGGAGCAGCCGTTCTCGTTCAACGACGGGGAGATCGCCGAGGCGGCCTGGTTCACCCGCGACGAGATCCGCGCCGCGCTGGAGGCCGGTGACTGGAACTCCGACCGGTCCTCGTCGCGGCTGCTGCTGCCCGGCTCGATCTCGATCGCCCGGGAGATCATCGAGTCCTGGGCGTACCGCGACTGACCCGCCAGGGTCACGCGGGTCAGAGGCCGAGCTTGGCCTTGACCTCGCGCGGGCTCGGGTTGGTCAGCGTGGACCCGTCCGGGAACTTCAGGGTCGGCACGGTCTGGTTGCCGCCGTTGGCCGACGCCACGAACTCGGCGGCGGCCGGGTCCTGCTCGATGTCGACCTCGGTGTAGGCGATGCCCTCGGCCTGCAGTGCCTTCTTCAGCCGGACGCAGTACCCGCACCACGGGGTGGTGTACATGATGACCTGTGCGCTCATAAGCCAGTCAACGTAGCCGATCGGCCGAACATGCCCCGACGGCGTCCCGGCTTTTGTCACACCCGGCTGCCAAGATGGTCGGCATGTCCGTAGAGGCCGCCTCCCTGCGCAACGGCCCCGGCGGCCCGCTCGACGATCTCGACGACGAACAGCGGGAAGCCGTGCTGGCCCCGCGCGGGCCGGTCTGCGTGCTGGCCGGCGCGGGCACCGGCAAGACCCGCACGATCACCCGCCGCATCGCGCATCTGGTCGCGGCCGGGCACGTCGCGCCGGGCCAGGTGCTGGCGGTCACGTTCACCCAGCGGGCGGCCGGCGAGATGCGGGCCCGGCTGCGCGCTCTCGACGACGGGGTCGGCACCGGCGCGGTGCAGGCGATGACGTTCCACGCCGCCGCGCGCCGCCAGTTGTCCTACTTCTGGCCCCGCGTGGTCGGTAACACCTCCTGGCAGCTGCTCGACACCAAGTTCTCGGTGGTGGCCCAGGCGGCCAACCGGGCTGGGTTGTCCACCGCCACCGACGACGTGCGAGACCTCGCCGGTGAGATCGAGTGGGCCAAGGCCTCGCTGATCAGTCCGGAGGCCTATCCGGAGGCGGTTGCCAAGGCGCAGCGCGACGTCCCGTTCGACGCGGCGAAGGTCGCCGCGGTCTACGCCGGTTACGAACGGCTCAAGGCCGGCCGCGACGGCACCACGCTGCTCGACTTCGACGACCTGCTGCTGCACGTGGCCGCCGCAATCGAGGCCGACGCCGGGGTGGCCGAGGAGTTCCGGGACCGCTACCGCTGCTTCGTCGTCGACGAGTACCAGGACGTCACCCCGCTGCAGCAGCGGGTGCTCAACGCCTGGCTCGGCGACCGCGACGACCTGACCGTCGTCGGCGACGCCAACCAGACCATCTACTCGTTCACCGGCGCCACCCCGCGCTTCCTGCTGGACTTCTCCCGCCGGTTCCCCGACGCCGCCGTGATCCGGCTGGAGCGTGACTACCGCTCCACCCCGCAGGTGGTGTCGCTGGCCAACCGGGTGATCGCGGCGGCGCGCGGCCGGATGGCCGGCAGCCGGCTGCACCTGATCGGGCAGCGGCCCCCCGGACCCGAACCGACGTTCGCCGAGTATCCCGACGAGGTCGCCGAGGCCGCCGCGGTGGCCAAGAAGGTCAAACGGCTCATCGAGGGCGGCACCGAACCCGCCGAGATCGCGGTGCTGTACCGCATCAACGCCCAGTCGGAGGTCTACGAGGAGGCGCTCACCGAGGCCGGTGTGCCGTTCCAGGTGCGCGGCGGTGAGGGGTTCTTCAGTCGCCAGGAGATCCGCCAGTCGCTGGTCGCGCTGCAGCGGGTCGCCGAACGCGGCGAGCCCGTCGACCAACCGCTGCCCGAACTGGTCCGCGCGGTGCTGGAGCCGCTGGGGCTGACCGCCGAACCACCCGCGGGCACCAAGGCGCGGGAACGCTGGGAGGCGCTGACCGCGCTGGCCGAGCTCGTCGACGAGGAGGTGGCGCTGCGGCCCGGGCTGGATCTGCGCGGGCTGATGACCGAACTGCGCCAGCGCGCCGACGCCCGCCACGCGCCCGTCGTGCAGGGCGTCACGCTGGCCTCCCTGCACGCGGCCAAGGGCCTGGAGTGGGACGCGGTGTTCCTGGTCGGCCTCGCCGACGGCACACTGCCGATCTCGCACGCGCTCGCCTACGGCCCCGACAGTGAGGCCGTCGAGGAGGAACGGCGGCTGCTGTACGTCGGAGTCACAAGGGCACGAGTGCATCTGGCGTTGAGCTGGGCGCTGGCGCGCACCCCGGGCGGACGGCAGAGCCGCAAGCCGTCCCGTTTCCTCAACGGCATTGCGCCGCAGGCGTCGTCGAGTGGCGACACCCCCGCCAAGCCGCGCCGCCAGCGCGGCGCCACCCCGCGCTGCCGGGTGTGCAACAGCGTGCTGACCGCCCCGGCCGCCATCATGTTGCGGCGCTGCGAGACCTGCCCGTCCGACATCGACGAGGACCTGCTCGCCGAACTCAAGGAGTGGCGCTCGCGCACCTGCAAGGAGATGAACGTGCCCGCCTACGTGGTGTTCACCGACAACACGCTGATCGCGATCGCCGAGACCCTGCCGACCGACAACGCCGCCCTGGTCGCGATACCGGGCATCGGCGCGCGCAAGCTCGAGCAGTTCGGCCCCGACGTCCTTGCGATGGTCAAGAACCGCAAGCGCGCATAGACCGCCAAGTGTCGTAAAAATCGCGCCAAAACCGCAGGTCAGAAAATCGCTTGTGGCATACGGCTGTTACGCTTAGCCTCGATACCACACCGTAGGGGTGGCTGTCTGTGCGAAAGGAGGGTCCGTCATCGTGAAGAGCGCTCACGCTCGGCTCGGCGTACGCATCGCCGGCATGACGGTGACCCCGCACGCTGCGACCCCGCGCGTTGCCGCTGCGCACGCTGCCGTCTCCGCTGTTGCGGCTCAACCGTTTGCGCATGCCGCTGCCCGTACCGCCGCCGCTGCCGTGGCGATCAACCCGGTGCGTAAGCGTCACGCCGCCGCCGCGCTGTCCGTGGATCGGAGCCTCATCTAGAAGCTCCCGATAACCAGAAGGCCACGGACTCGCAGTCAGGGATCCGTGGCCTTGGTCTTTTCCAGGGGCTCCCAGCCCGACCGAGACCTGGTCCGGATCCGCAGAACAGATCCGACGAAGAGATTCGAAATCGACGACCAGGGAAGAGGATTGGACATGTCAGTCGGGACATGCCGAGAGAAGACGATGCTGGCGGTGCCGTGTCACAGCGAGAACCCCGATCTGTGGTTCGCCGAGAACCCCGTCGACCTCGAACGCGCGAAGGCGCTGTGCGCCGAGTGCCCGATCCGGCGTGAGTGTCTGGCCGCCGCGCTGGAACGGCAGGAGCCGTGGGGTGTCTGGGGCGGTGAGATCTTCGAGCGGGGCACGGTGATCGCCCGCAAGCGGCCCCGGGGCCGGCCGCGCAAGACCCCGGTGGCCGCTTAGCGGTCGGCGGTCGAAAACCGTTATGCCTCGGAGAAACCGGGGATCAGCTCGGTGGCCAACCGCAGCTGCGGGACGTGGGCGTCGAGCTGGCAGGCGATCGCCACCGCCGAGGCGATGACGCGCATCGGGATCGCCAGCTTGGCCGGAATGTCCATCTGCCGGGCGGCCTTGAGCTGCCCGGCAGCACGGTCCGGCTTCATGTTGTGTGCGGTGATGCGCTGCAACCACTTTCGGGTGTAGTGGAACTCCTCGGTGCGCAGCGGCTCGACGTACTGGCGCATCATGTCGTCCATCTCGCGCTTGGAGACCTGCTCACCCTTCTGCACGAACCCGACTTCCTGCATGGTGATCAGCAGGTTCTCGTAGTCGTCGGCGAGCGCGTAGCGCATGGCCAGCCCGATCTCCGGCGGGATGCCGCCGGGCATCGGCGCGACCGCACCGAAGTCGATGACCCCCATGCGGCCGTCGGGCAGCAGCATGAAGTTCCCCGGATGCGCGTCGCCGTGCATCATCTCCAGCCGACGCGGCGCGTCGTAGGTCAGCTCGAACAGCCTGGTGCCCATGATGTCCCGCTGCTCCGGGGTGCCCTCGCGGATGATCTGAGACATCGGCACACCGTCGATCCACTCCTGGATGACCACCTTCGGCGCGCTGGCCACCACCCGGGGGATCGCGAAATGCGGATGGTCCTTGTAGGCCTTGGCGAACGCCCGCTGGTTGTCGGCCTCCAGCCGGTAGTCGAGCTCCATCTCGGTGCGCTCGATGAGCTCGTCGACCACGCCCTGCACATCCGCGCCGGGGGAGAGCTGCTTGAGGATGCCGACCATCCGCTGCATGGTCTTCAGGTCGGCGCGCAGCGCCTCGTCGGCGCCCGGGTACTGGATCTTGACGGCGACCTCGCGGCCGTCCGACCAGATCGCCTTGTGCACCTGGCCGATGCTGGCCGACGCGACGGGGGTGTCGTCGAACGACTGGAACCGCTCGCGCCACTTCGTGCCGAGCTGTTGGTCGAGCACGCGGTGCACCTTGGCCGCCGGCAGCGGCGGTGCATCCTTCTGCAGCTTGGTCAGCGCCTCGCGGTACGGCTTGCCGTACTGCTCGGGAATGGCGGCCTCCATCACCGACAGCGCCTGGCCGACCTTCATCGCGCCGCCCTTGAGTTCGCCGAGAACCTGGAACAGCTGCTGGGCGGCCTTGTCCATCAGCTCGGCGTTGACCTCGTCCTTCGACTTACCGGTCAACCGTTTGCCGAGCCCCAGCGCGGCCCGCCCGGCCATCCCGGCACCAAGGCCCGCCAGCTTCGCGTTGCGCGCAGCCCGGCCCCGCTTGATCTCACTCACCAGACCATCATCCACGACGCGCGGCGACGCGTGGCACCGACTTGCCAACGCGTGATGTCAGACAGCCGCAGCTGGGATGACGGGTCCACCGGCGGGCCACCACCGAGCCCACGTTGACGTCGAATTCCAGGGTGGTGTCCAGCGTCGCCGGTTGTTCGTCTGCCCGGAGCACCCGCTCGATCTGGTTGAGCGCCAAGGCCGCGGTGGCCAGCAGCGTCGCGCGGTCGGCGTGCCCGACGGTGTGTAGCAGCTGCGCGGCCACCGCTGGCCAGGCCGCGTCGCGGTCGCTGCGGTGCAGATCCGCGCAACTCAGGCAGCTGGTGACACCGGGGATCACGAGCGGGCCGATTAGACCCACGCCGTCGCGGACCCGCACCTGAAGGTGCGTCACCCCGGCGGCGTGCAGCTCGCGCACCACGCGCGGGTCGGCCACCAGATCGTCGGCGAGCACCACCAGATCGGCCGGCCCCGGCGCCACGCCCGACTGGCTGCGGTTGCTGTGGGTGATCCGGGCGCCCGAGCAGCGCAGTGCGCCGGCGATCAGGTCCGACAGCGGTCCGCGGCCATGGATGCGCACCCGCGGGGCGTGCCTGCGCGGCGGTCCTGCTGTGCTTACCCCGGCGCCCACCCCGACCGTGACGATGCCGGCGGCGACGAGGGAGTCCACCAGCTCCTCGATCACCGCCGCGTCGACGCCGGGTACCCGCACACCCAGTTCGGGGATCGACGCGCCGACCTGCAGGGTGCGCAGCAGCGCGGCCAGGTCGGGGCCGGAGAGTTCCTCAGGGGGCCGGATGAGCACGGCGCGGCGCGGATCCCAGCCCAGCTGCACGACGCCGTCCGGGCGCAGCAGCACCGGCGTCGCCGGGTTGACCGCGTAGCGCGTCATCGCTTGAGCGTGCCACGGCCGCGACCCGTGCCCGCGAGTTATCCACAGGGGTCAGGAGGGTTCTGAGCCCTCTGGGCCCTCTCGGCCTTCTGGGCCCTTGTTGATCTCGCGTTCCAGATCGGCGATCGCGTCCTCGAACGCGGTGTCCGCATCGGCGCTCTCACCCGAGATCACCCGGTCGATGAACCCGGCGGGCGCGTCCAGATCCTCGGCGCTGGGCAGCAGATCGGGGTGCTGCCACACCGCGTCGCGGGCGTCGCCGCCGACCGCGTCGGTCAGCCGCCGCCACAGATCGGCGGCCTCACGCATCTTGCGCGGCCGCAGTTCCAGACCCACCAGCGTCGCGAACGTCTGCTCGGCGGGGCCGCCGGTGGCGCGCCGGCGGCGCATCAGTTCGGCCAGCGCCGCCGTCGAGGGGATGCGGTCACCCAGCGCGTCGGCGACGACGGTCTGCACCCAGCCCTCGATCAGGGCCAGCAGCGTCTCCAGCCGCTCCAGCGCCGCGGTCTGCTCCGGGGTGGCCTTGGGTTCGAAGATGCCCTGGTTGAGCAGTTCCTCCATCTGCGACGGGTCGGCCAGCGACGCCGGGTTGAAGCCGGCGGCGAACTCCTCGATACCGCTCATATCGATCTTCATGCCCCGCGCGAACGCCTCGACCGCGTTGAGCAGCTGGCTGGCCAGCCACGGCACATGGCTGAACAGGCGGTGGTGCGCGGCCTCGCGGGCCGCCAGGAACGTCACGACCTCGCTGCGCGGATGCTCGAGACCCTCGCAGAGCTCCTCGATGGCCTCGGGCATCAGCGCCGCGACGCCCTGCGGGCCCAGCGGCAGGCCGATGTCGGTGGACGTCAACACCTCTCGGGACAGCTTGCCCAGCGCCTGGCCGAGCTGCGACCCGAACGCCATGCCGCCCATCTGCGACATCATCGACAGCAGCGGCCCGGCCATCGCCTTGGCCTCCTCGGGCAGCGTCGACGCCCACACCGTCGAGATCTGCTCGGCCACCGGATCGCACAGCCGCTTCCAGCGCTCCAGCGTGTTGTCGATCCAGTCGGTCGGCGTCCACGCCTCTGTCCGGGTGGTGCCGGCGGGCAGGGCGGTCGCCCCGTCGAGCCAGGTCTCGGCCAGCCGCACCGCGTCGGCCATCGCCGCGCTGGTCTTCTCCGGCACCGGGGCGACGAACCCGATCTGGCTGGACGCCAGCTTGCGGGCCAGGTCGTAGTTCACCGGGCCGGACTGCGTGCCGCCGGCCATCGCGCCGCCGGCGCCGCTGAACATCTCGCCGAGCTTGGTGAAGATCTGGCCGAGCTGCGACATGTCGAAGTCGCCGCCCGCGGCAAAGCCCATGCCGAACGGGTCACCGGAGCCCGGATCCGGATCTTTCTTGCGCTTGTCGCGCTCAGGGTCGTCTCCGGAGGAGAAGCCGAAGGGCAGGTCAGCCATGACCTCAACGGTACTCACCGCCGTCGGTGCGTGTCGGGCGGCGGTTCATGCCGAGAGCGAACCTCTACATTAGGCGGCGTGAACAGGCGGACTCTGACGTTGCTCGTCGCGCTCGTCCCCATCCTGGCCTTCGGGGTGCTGGCGTCGGTGGTGACGGTGCCCTTCGTGGCGCTGGGCCCGGGCCCGACGTTCAACACGCTCGGTGAGATCGACGGCAAGCCGGTCGTCGACATCGAGGGCACCGACGTGTATCCGACGTCCGGGCACCTGAACATGACCACCGTGTCGCAGCGCGACCAGCTGACGCTGGGGCAGGCGATGGCGCTGTGGCTGTCCGGCCGCGACCAGCTGGTGCCGCGTGATCTGGTCTACCCCCCGGACAAGTCCAAGGAAGAGGTCGAGGAGGCCAACACCACCGACTTCCGCCGGTCCGAGGACAGCGCCGAGTACGCCGCGCTGCAGTACCTGGACTACCCGATGGCGGTGACGGTCGAGAACGTCAACGAGGACGGCCCGTCGGCGGGCAAGCTGCAGGCCGGCGACGCCATCGACTTCGTCAACGGCAAGCCGGTGGCCAACCTGGAGGAGTTCCAGGAGCAGCTGAAGGACACCAAGCCCGGCGACACCGTCGTCCTGGACTACCGCCGCAAGGACGGCCCGCCCGGAACGGCGACCATCACCCTGGGTAAGCACCCCGAACGCGACCAGGGGTTCCTGGGCATCGGGGTGCTCGACGCGCCGTGGGCACCGTTCTCCATCAAGTTCAACCTCGCCAACGTCGGCGGCCCGTCGGCGGGCCTGATGTTCTCGCTGGCCGTCATCGACAAGCTGACCACCGGTGACCTCAACGACGGCCAGTTCGTCGCCGGCACCGGAACCATCAGCGGCGACGGCAAGGTCGGCTCCATCGGCGGCATCACCCACAAGATGCTGGCCGCCCGCGAGGCGGGCGCGTCGCTGTTCCTGGTGCCCGCCGAGAACTGCGAGGAGGCCAAGTCGGCGCCGCAGGACGGGCTCGAGCTGGTCAGGGTCGAGACCCTCGAGCAGGCCGTCGACGCGCTCAAGACGCTGTCCGCCGGTGGCGAACGCCCACACTGCTGAGTCGCTCACCGGTCACCCGCGAACTGCGGTTGCGTAGAGTTGGGGCACGTCAGGGTGACGGTGTGAGAAAGATGACTGGAGTCGACGAGTGGGTATGCGGCCCTCGGCGCGAATGCCGAAGCTGACACGACGTAGCCGTTTTCTCATCGGGGTGGGTGTATTCCTGCTGCTGCTGGCGTTGTTCGGCGGGCAGATGATCGACACCTACGTCAACTGGCTGTGGTTCGGGGAACTCGGGTACCGCTCGGTGTTCACCACCCGGCTGCTCACCCAGGTCGTGCTGTTCCTGGTGGTGGCGGTGGTGGTGGCCGCGATCCTGTTCGCCGGGCTGGCGCTGGCCTACCGCACCCGGCCGGTGTTCGTGCCCACCAACGGGCCCAACGACCCGATCGCCCAGTACCGCACCGCGGTGATGACGCGGCTGCGCCTGATCGGCATCGGGGTGCCCGCGCTGATCGGTGTGTTCGTCGGGCTGTTCGCGGTGGGGCAGTGGGAGACCGTGCAGCTGTTCCTGCACGGCGGCAGCTTCGGCATCACCGATCCGGAGTTCGGCAAGGACCTCGGCTTCTACGCGTTCGACCTGCCGTTCTACCGGATGGTGCTCAACTACCTGTTCGTCGCGACGTTCCTGGCGTTCCTCGGAAACCTGTTGGGCCACTATCTGTTCGGCGGCATCCGGCTGGCCGGGCGGACCGGGGCGCTCAGCCGCGCCGCACGCATCCAGCTGGTCACCCTGGTCGGTGTCCTGATGCTGCTCAAGGCCGTCGCCTACTGGCTGGACCGCTACGAGCTGCTCAGCAACACCCGCGGCGGTAAGCCGTTCACCGGCGCCGGCTACACCGACATCAACGCGGTGCTGCCCGCCAAGCTCATCCTGATGGCGATCGCGGTGATCTGCGCGGTCGCCGTGTTCTCCGCGCTGGTGCTGCGCGACCTGCGCATCCCGGCGATCGGTGTGGTGCTGCTGCTGTTGTCGTCGCTGGTGGTCGGTTCCGGCTGGCCGCTGGTGGTCGAGCAGTTCAGCGTCAAACCCAATGCGGCGCAGAAGGAAGCCGAGTACATCAGCCGCAGCATCACCGCCACCCGGCACGCCTACGGGCTGACCGACGACGTCGTCACCTACCGCGACTACAGTGGGGACGCGACCGCCACCGCGCAGCAGGTCGCCGCCGACCGGGCGACCACCTCCAACATCCGGTTGCTCGACCCGACCATCGTCAGCCCCGCGTTCACCCAGTTCCAGCAGGGCAAGAACTTCTACTACTTCCCCGACCAGCTGGCGATGGACCGCTACGTCGACAAGGACGGCAACCTGCGCGACTACGTCGTCGCCGCCCGCGAACTCAACCCCGACCGGCTGATCGACAACCAGCGCAACTGGATCAACCGGCACACGGTCTACACCCACGGCAACGGGTTCATCGCCTCGCCCGCCAACACGGTGCGCGGGGTGGCCAACGACCCCAACCAGAACGGCGGCTACCCGGAGTTCCTGGCCAGCGTGGTCGGCGCCAACGGCAGCGTGATCTCACCGGGGCCTGCGCCGCTGGACCAGCCGCGCATCTACTACGGCCCCGTCATCGCGAACACCCCGGACGACTACGCGATCGTCGGTCTCAACGGCGGTCCGCGCGAGTACGACTACGAGACCAACACCGAGACCAAGAACTACACCTACACCGGCAAGGGCGGTGTCCCGGTCGGAAACTGGTTGTCGCGCGCGGTCTTCGCGATCAAGTACCGGCAGGGCGCGTTCCTGCTCAACCGCGACATCGGGGAGAACAGCAAGATCCTGTTCAACCGCGACCCGGCCAAGCGCGTGGAGGCGGTGGCCCCGTGGCTGACCACCGACACCAGCGTCTACCCGGCGATCGTCAACAAGCGGATGGTGTGGATCATCGACGGCTACACCACGCTGGACAACTACCCGTACTCGGAGCTGACCACGCTGTCGAGCGCCACCGCCGACTCCAACGAGGTGGCGCTGAACCGGCTGCAGCCCGACAAGCGGGTGTCCTACATCCGCAACTCGGTCAAGGCCACCGTCGACGCCTACGACGGCACCGTGACGCTGTACGCCCAGGACGAGGACGACCCGGTGCTCAAGGCGTGGATGAGCGTGTTCCCGGGCACGGTGAAACCCAAGAGCGACATCACCCCGGAACTGCAGCAGCACCTGCGCTATCCCGAGGACCTGTTCAAGGTGCAGCGCGCGCTGCTGGCCAAGTACCACGTCGACGACCCGATCACGTTCTTCTCGACGTCGGACTTCTGGGACGTGCCGCTGGATCCCAACCCGACCGCCAGCAGCTACCAGCCGCCGTACTACATCGTCGCCAAGAACCTGGTGGAGAACGACAAGACGGCGTCGTTCCAGCTGACCACGGCGATGAACCGGTTCCGCCGCGACTTCCTGGCGGCCTACATCAGCGCCAGCTCGGATCCGGACACGTACGGCAAGATCACGGTGCTGACCATCCCGGGTCAGGTCAACGGTCCGAAGCTGGCGTTCAACGCGATCAGCACCGACACCGCGGTCAGCCAGGACCTCGGTGTGATCGGCCGCGACAACCAGAACCGCATCCGGTGGGGCAACCTGCTGACGTTGCCGGTTGCCGAGGGCGGGCTGCTCTACGTGGCGCCGGTGTACGCGTCGCCCGGTAACACCGACGCGGCCTCGTCGTACCCGCGCCTGATCCGCGTGGCGATGATGTACAAGGACCGGGTGGGCTACGGCCCGACCGTGCGCGACGCGCTCACCGAGCTGTTCGGCCCCGGTGCCGACGCGACGGCCACCGGCCCGGCGCCGCTGACCGGTCCGGGGGCGCAGCCGCCGGCCGCGCCGCCTGCCGACGGTCAGCCGCAGGCCCGGCCGCCGGCCAACCAGGGTGAGCAGCAGGAGGGCCGCGCCCCCGAGGTGCCGACCCCGGTCGCGACGCCGCCGGGCGCCCCGAGTCAGCTGTCGCCCGCGAAATCCGCTGCGCTGCAGGAGGTCAACGCCGCCCTGGACGCGTTGCGCGAGGCTCAGCGTGGTGGTGACTTCGCCGACTTCGGCGAGGCCCTGCAGCGCCTCGACGACGCGATGGACAAGTACCAGTCGGCGGGCTGACACCCACCGCCGGTGCACTATCGGTTACTGGGACCACTGCAGGTGGTCCGGGACGACGCCACACCCGTGGACGTCGGCCCGCACAAGCAGCGGGTGGTGCTCGCGGCGCTGCTGTTGGCGCAGGGCCGGGTGGTCTCGGTGGACCGCCTGATCGACGCGGTGTGGGGCGACGACGTGCCGGCGAGTGCGACCGCGAGCCTGCAGGCCTACATCTCCAACCTGCGCCGGGCGCTGCGCGCTGCCTCCGGTGACGCCCGGATGGCGTCGCCGATCGTGCGGCAGCCGCCCGGCTACTACCTCGACGTCGACCCCGAGACCGTCGACGTCACGGCCTTCGCGGCGCACTGCGCGCGTGCCTCCGCCGCGGTGGAGGCCGAACGCTGGGAGGACGGGCTGGCCGCGGCCGAGCAGGCGGTGAGCCTGGTGCGCGGCCCGCTGCTGGAGGACCTGCCCGACGCGGACTGGGCCCGCGAGGAGGCCGCCCGCATCGCGGCGCTGCACACCGAGTGCGTGGCGGACAAGGTGATCGCGTTGTTGGCGCTGGGCCGGGTGCCGGCGGCGCTGGGGGAGGCGACGCGGCTGCGGGCGCTGGATCCGCTGGGCGACCGTGGCTGCCGGCTGCAGATGCTGGCCCTGTACCGGGCCGGCCGTACCGCCGAGGCGCTGCAGACCTACACCCGGCACGCCCGGCTCATCGACGACGAGCTCGGCCTCGAACCCGGACCGGAGCTGCGCGAGCTGCAGACCGCCATCCTGCGTCAGGCCCCGGAGCTGGCGGCGTGGCCGCGCTCCCCGGAATGGACGGGGGCCGCGCCGATCTCGGGTCCCGTCGCCGACGCGGTGATCAGGCCCACGACGGAGCCGGTCGCATACCGGGCTCCGCTGTTCGGCCGGGACCGCGAGCTGGCGGCCGCGGACGAGGTGCTGGCCCGGGTGGCCGGGGGAGCGACGCGCTGGATGGTGCTGTCCGGTCCACCCGGAATCGGCAAAACCCGGCTGGCCGAGGAGATCTCGCAGCGCGCCGGGGCCGCGGGCGGCGACGTGGTCTGGGTGAGCTGCCCCGACGAGGGGCTGACCCCGCCGTGGTGGCCGATGCGTCAGCTGGTGCGGGCACTGGGCGGTGACGCCGACACGGTCCTCGAGGTGCCCGGCAACGCCGATCCCGACACCGCGAGATTCCTTGTCTACGAACGTATCCAGGCGCTTCTCGAGTCGGCGCCGCGCCCGCTGGCGGTGGTGATCGACGACGCCCAGTGGGCCGACAGCACGTCGGCGAGCTGTCTGGCCTACATTGCCGGGGCGCTGCGCGACCGGCCGGTGCTGGTGCTGGTCACCGTCCGCGACGGTGAGCACAGCGTCGAGGTGGCGCGGCTGCTGAGCACGATCGCGCGCGGTAAGGACAACCGGCACATCGAGGTGTCGGCGCTGTCCTCAGACGAGGTCGCGCTGCTGGCCAGCGCCGTCGCCGACGAACCGGTCACCGCCACCGAGGCCGCCGAACTGGCCGACCGTACCGGCGGCAACCCGTTCTTCGTCTCCGAGTACGCCCGGTTGCCGCGCGGCGAACGCGCGGGCAGCGAGATCCCCCGGGCGGTGCGCGCCGTGCTCGACCGCCGGCTGGCCACCCTCGACCCGGTCGTGGTCCAGGTGCTGCGCACCGCCGCGGTCATCGGCGAGGTGATCGACGCGGCCGCGGTGCCGCTGCTGGCGAAAACCACGGGGCTGGACCTCGATACGCTCGCCGACCACCTCGACGAGGCCGCCGACGAGCGGATCATCGTGACCGGGCACGGCGGCGGCTACGAGTTCGCGCACGGGCTGCTGCGCGAGCAGCTGCTGGCGGGCATTCCTGCGCTGCGCAGACAGCGGCTGCACGCCCGGCTCGCCGAGGCGCTGGCCGACTCCACCGCACCCGGTGCCGTCAGCCGCCGCGCCCAGCATCTGGTGGAGGCGCAGCCGCTGGTGGAGCCCGCGCAGGTGGTGGCGGCATGCCGGCTGGCCGCCGAAGAGGCCACCGCGCAGTGGAGTTCGGACATCGCCGCGCGTTGGTGGCAGGCGGCGCTGGACGCCTACGACCACCTGCCGGTCTCCCAGCGCGACGACGCTGATCGCGATGCGCTGACCGTCGAGCTGCTGCAAGCGAATTCACGTGCCGGCCGGGCGCAGCTGGTGCTCGACAGCGTGCAGCGCTATCTCGGCGAGGCGTTGCGCACCGGTCGTGCCGCCACCGCGGGCCGGCTCGCCGGTGCCCTGCTGCGCTCCAGCGGCGGGTGGCCGTGGCTGGCGCCCGGCCATGATCCGGGCGAGCTGCTGACACTGCTCGAGCGGGCCGCCGAGCTGGCCGACCCGTCGGCCCGGGCCCGTGCGCTGGCCGCGCTCGCGGTCGGATACTGCTACCACCCCGATCCCGTCGTCGCGGCGGGCAAGCTCGATGAGGCCGAGCGGTTGGCCGCCGAGACCGGCGATCCCGCGGTGATGGCCGACGTGCTGCTCGGGCGGCTGCTCACCTACTCCGGGGTGACCACCCACAGTGAGCAGACCCTGACCTGGGTCGATCGCCTGAATTCGTTGAGGCACAGTGGATCTCGCGAGGACTCGGTGATCGCGGCGTCGGTGGCGACGATGGCGGCGCTGAACCTCGGCGACGTGGCCGCGACCCGCCGCCACCTGCGCGCCGGCATCACGGGCAGCGACGAACTGAAGCTGCCGGTGCTGCGCACCCAGCTGCGGTTCATGGAGGCCGTCGTCGCCGCCTGGGTGGGCGACTTCGCCGAGGCCGACCGCCACCACGCCATCGCCGTGCACGTGCACGAGCAGACCGAGCTCTACGAGGCGGGCAGCGCGATGCTGTCGAAGTCGCTGCTGGTGCGTGAGCGCGGCGGCCCGGTCGGCCCGGAGTGGGAGGCCTTTCTCGACGACGAGGTCTTCCTCGGTCCCGGCGCGGTCAGCGTGGTCGGTACCGCGGTGCTGTCGCTGGTGCGCGGGCCGGGGGCACGCCCCAAGGCGCAGGACATGCTGCGGCGCTGGGTCGAACACGACGAGCTGTTCATCTGGCCGACGCTGGGCCATCGCACGCTGCTGGCGCACCTGGCCGCCGACCACCGGTTGCCCGAGTTCGCCGAGCCGCTGCTGGCCAAGCTCACCCCGTTCACCGGCCAGATCGCGACCCTGGGGCAGGTCGCCTGCGCCGGCCCGGTCGGTCTGGCCACCGCGCGGCTGTACGCGCTGCTCGGACAGCGCGACCGGGCGCTCGAGGACCTCGCACATGCCCGTGAGCTCGGCGAGCGCACCGGCGGTGTCCCGGCGCTGCTGCGCTGCCGGCTGCTCGAGTGTGAGCTGAGCCCGGCGGGACCGCGGCGCAGCGCCGCCGCGACGCGACTGGTCGAGGACGCGGAGGCGGTCGGGATGGTGTCGGTCGCCGAGGCCGCCAGGGCGCTGGCGTAGCGCCCTTTTCGCGCCGAGTGTGGGCTTGATGCACGCGACACGCCGTCGCGGCGTGACACAACCCCACACTCGACGGGCCTGGATTGCGGCTTGGATTTTTCTTGGATGCGCGGACAAGGGACGGCCAAGCGGGGTCGGTGATGCTTCCGGCGTCGAGTTGAGAAAGGACCCCGATGACCATCGACCTCACCCGCGACCGCACCGAGCCGCTCGCGACGCTGCGCGACCACGTCGGCACCCACGTCGCGCTGCCCGGCGAGCCCGGCTACGAGCGCTGCCAGCCGTGGAACCTCGCGGCCACCGTCACCCCGGCGGCGGTGGTGCTGGCCACCAGCGCCGCTGACGTCGCGGCCACCGTCCGCTTCGCCGCCGCCCACGGCTTCACCGTCACCGTGCAGGCCACCGGCCACGGCGCCGTCGGCGTCGGGCCCGACACCATCCTGGTTCAGACGTCGGCGATGAAGCACTGCGACGTCGACCCGCACACCCGCACGGCGCGGGTCGGGGCGGGGGCGCGCTGGCAGGACGTTCTCGACGCCGCCGCACCGCACGGCCTTGCGCCGCTGGCGGGTTCGGCCCCGGGGGTCGGTGTGGTCGGTTACCTCACCGGCGGCGGCATCGGTCCGCTGGTGCGGTCGGTGGGCCTGTCCTCGGACCACGTCCGCAGCTTCGACGTCGTCACGGGGGAGGGCCGGCTGTTCCGCGCGACACCGCGGGACAACGCCGACCTGTTCTGGGGGCTGCGCGGCGGCAAGGCCACCCTGGGCATCGTCGTCGGGGTGGAGATCGACCTGCTGCCGATCCCTGAGTTCTACGGCGGCACAGTGTTTTTCGACGGCGCCGACACCGCGACGGTGCTGCGGGCCTGGCGGGAGTGGACGGCCGGGCTGCCAGAGACGGTGAACACCTCGATCGCGATCCAGCAGTTGCCGCCGCTGCCCGGGGTGCCCGAACCGCTGGCCGGCCGGATGACGGTGGCGCTGCGCTACACGGCCATCGGCGATCTCGCCGAGGGGGAACGGCTGCTGGCGCCGATGCGTGAGGTCGCGACGCCGGTGCTCGACACCGTCGGCGTGCTGCCGTACGCGGCGATCGGAATGGTGCACTGCGATCCCGTCGACCCGATGCCGGTCTACGAGGACCAGGCGCTGCTGCGGGAACTGCCCGCCGAGGCCGTCGACGCGATCCTGGCGCTGGCGGGCCCGGCGTCCGGGTCACCGCAGATCCTCGTCGAACTGCGGCTGCTGGGCGGATCGCTGGCGCGGGAACCCCAGCACCGCAGTGCGTTCTGTCATCGCGACGCGCTCTACTCGCTTTCGGTCATCGGGCTGGGCGCACCGGAGTGCCGGCAGCAGACCGCCGAACACGCGGCCGCGCTGACGGGATCGGTGACGGCGTGGTCGACGGGCGGGCAGATGCCGAACTTCGCGCCGTCGTGCGACCCGGGCCGGCCGGCGCGGGTGTACAACGAGGACACCCTGCACTGGCTCGCGGCGCTGGCCGACCGCTACGACCCGGCGCGGGTGCTCGCGACGGGACAGGTCATCCGCACCCCGCGCTGACCTGTCAGGCCCTCCTTCAGGCGCGGAATCTCAGCGGTTTGTGCACGCTCGTGCCGTTCTGAAGGGGCTTTGAGCAGGCGATTTGGAAGCCATGCGACCACTTGGGTAACCTGATGTTCACCGACGCGGGGTGGAGCAGCTCGGTAGCTCGCTGGGCTCATAACCCAGAGGTCGCAGGTTCGAATCCTGTCCCCGCTACTAAGTGAAGCGGCCCCCGGAATCATTCCGGGGGCCGCTTTCTCGTCAAATGCGTTAGTGCACTTGCGGATCGGGCGGATTCTTGGTGCCCCGCCCGGACACCGCGTCACGAACGTGATCGATCGTGGCGGTCACCATGCCCACGGTGTTGAGCACCGCGGCGCTGGGTGGGGTGTCCGGATGCGGACGCGTCGGGGCGACCTTCTTGGCCGCCTCAAGCTTCTCGCCCAGGCTGCGCAACTGCTCAGGCGCCGCCGCCTCACGCAGCCGCGGCCACACCACATCCTGTTCGAACGCGATGTGCTCGCGGCCCAGCTGCACAAACTGCTGCAGTGCCTCCTGGTAGTCGGGCTCACCCGGCTCGCCGTCCTCCAGGCGTTGCAGGAGGTGTTTACCGGCCTGCTCCTGTTCGACGGCCGCGTCGGCCAGATCATCACCGTCATCGAGCACCTCGCGGACCAGCGGCCAGAACAGCTGTTCCTCGATGGCCTCGTGCTGTGACTCGGCGATGATCAGATTGGTGACCATGGTCTTCAGGCCGCTGTCGGCCGCGCCCTGGCCGGTCGGAGCGCCGTCGAGGACCTCGAACATGCCCAGCACGCTCTTGTGGTCCTCGCGGAGAAAGGACAGTGCATCCATAGGTGGTGCTCCTTCTAGTTCTGAGCGACGTGCTGCTCGTGCGTGAAGGGCTTCTCCGCGTCGATGTCCGGACCGCCGTCGGGATTGGTCTCGGCGCCCTTGTTGTCCCGCAGTGAGGTGCCCAGCCACTGCTTCTCGGGCTTCTCGACGTAGTCCCACTCGATGCCCTCGGGCCACGGGCCCTGACCCTCGTTCCACGGTCCGCGCACCGAACCCTTGCCGTTGCTCATGTTGAACGCCACGTTCTGGAAACGCGGATCGGCGGGCAGCTGTCCGGGCGGGAAGTTGACCGGCAGCTCGTTGAGCGCGGCGGTGAACTGCTGGTAGTGCGCCACCTCGCGGGACATCAGGAACGTCAGGGGTGTCATCAAGAGACCAGCCGAACCCCGCGCGCACCCGCGCCTCCAGCTCCCGCCGCGTCGCGGCACCGACTGGTGACGGCCGTCAGCCGGCCCGCGCCGCGATTCCGTCCAGCACGGCGTCGAGCATCCGGTCGAACTCCGCCACCGAGCCGAAATCGGCCATCGCCGGCGTGATCGCGGCCAGCGTCGGATAGTGCTGCGGGTCGATCGGCGGGACCGCGGCGTCGGGTCCTGCGCTGAGCACCGCCAGCAGATAGCCGTTGAGGAAACCGAACAGGATCAACGGCGTGTCGGCGACCACCCGGTCCGCGACCCCGGCCGCACGCATCGCCGCGGCCAGGCGCTCCAGCGCCGCCAGCGCCACCGGTGAGGTCTGCGGGCGGGTCGCCAACAGCGGCACCGTATGGGGATGCCGGTACGCCGCGGCCCGGTAGGCGTGCGCGGTGCGGCGGGCGATCGTGCGCCAGTCGCCGTCGACGTCGTCGAGATCGCGGGCCACCTCGGCGAGCACCGCCTCGGTGATCGCGTCCAGCAGGGCGGCTTTTCCCTTGATGTGGTTGTAGATCGACATCGGGTCGACGCCGAGTTCGTCGGCCAACCGCCGCACGCCGAACCGATCCAGGCCGTCCCGGTCCACCAGCGCGAGCGCGGCGGCGGCGATCCGGTCCCGGGTCAGTCCGGCCGGCACCCCTCGGGTCCGTCTCGCCACGCGCCCCTCCTTGTCAAACCTACGCCGTAGGATATAGCGTCGCGCTAAACCTACGTCGTAGATTTACGGAAGGAGAGATGTGCACCGCAGGCGTTTCCTGCAGGTCGCCGCCCTGGCCGGGGCGGCGCTCACCGCGTGCGGACCGCCCGCCACGACCGTCGAGCCCACCGTCACCACCCGCGCCGGGCGGGTGCGAGGAGTGCACACCGGCGGTGTCTACGCGTTCAAGGGGGTGCCCTACGCCGCCCCGCCGCGCGACGTGCACCGCTACCTGCCGCCGCGGCCCGCTGAACCGTGGTCAGGTGTGCGCGACGCCGTCGCCTTCGGCCCCACACCACCGCAGTTGCCCACCCCGCCGCCGCTGGACTTCTTCGCCCCGCCGATCCCCGGCGACGAGTACCTCAACCTCAACATCTGGACACCCGACCCGGGTGGCGCCCGGCTACCGGTGATGGTGTGGATCTACGGTGGCGGATTCGACAGCGGCAGCACAGAGCTCTACGACGGCCACGCCTTCGCCCGTGACGGAATCGTGTTCGTCTCGATCAACTACCGGCTCGGCGCGGAAGGCTTTCTGTGCCTCGACGACGGCATCGCCAATGTCGCGCTGCTCGACCAGATCGCCGCGCTGCAATGGGTGCACGACAACATCGCGGCGTTCGGCGGCGACCCGGACAACGTCACGATCTTCGGTCAGTCCGCGGGAGCCATGGCCGTCGGCACACTACTCGCGATGCCGCGTGCCCGCGGTCTGTTCCACCGGGCGATCATGCAGAGCGGCGCCGGAAACTTCTGCTACGACACCGCCACCGCGGCCGGGATCGGCCGTCGTCTCGCCGAGAAACTCGGCGTCGCCCCCACCCGCGAGACGCTCGCCGCCGCCGGTGTCGACAGGGTGCTGCAGGCGCAGGCGGCGGTGATGGCCGACCTCGCCCGCCGGCCGGACCCGCAGCGCTGGGGCGGCGAACCCGGGTGCCGGGTGAACATGTGGCGACCCACCATCGACGGAAACACCCTGCCCACCAAGCCTATCGACGCAGTCAGCGCGGGCGCCGGCCGTGACGTCGACGTGCTGATCGGCCACAACGCCGAGGAGGGACGGCTGTCCCTGCTGCCGATACGCAGCCTCGAGTCGGTCAGCGAGGCCGAACTGCGCACGGCGATGAGGTTGTACCGGCTACCCGTCGACGAGGCCGTGAGCGCCTACCGCCGCGCCTATCCGGAAGCCAATCCCGGTGCGCTGCTGGCGATTCTGCAGGGCGACTGGGTGTACGCGATCCCGGCCATCCGCCTAGCCGAAGCTCGCGCCGACGCTCCGGCGCCCACCTTTGTGTACCAATTCACCTGGCGGTCACCGCAGTTCGACGGTGAACTCGGGTCGTGTCACTTTCTCGAGGTGCCGTTCGTCTTCGATCAGTTGCACGATCGGCGGATGCAGTGGATCACCGGCCCGAGGCCGCCGCAGCGGCTCGCCGACGACATGCACAACACCTGGGTGCGGTTCGCGACCACCGGCCGCGTCGACTGGCCGCGCTACGAACCGCGGCAGCGCACTACCCGGCGGTTCGACGTCGCATCCGCTGTCGAGAGCGACCCGCACCCGACCCGCGTCCTCTGGCGGGGCGTCGATCTGTACTGACGCCCCTACTTGCGGCGGTGGCCCGCCAGGGCGGCTGTGCGCTCGTCGATCCAGCGGTGCATGGAATCCACCGCGTCCGTGAGGGTCTGCTCGTCGAGGCCGTCACTGAGCGGGATGCGCTGGGCGATCTCGTCGAGCGTCCGGTGCGCCAGACCGCTGGCGAACATCTCGTCGTAGAGATCCCAGTACGCCGTCTCGTACACCGCTGTGAACGCCGGCGACGCCAGGAAGCGATCCTTGAGCGGGTTGCCGAACCTCAGGCCCTTACTGCCGAACGGCGGTGCGCCCGGGGGAGGTCCACCCGAGGGCATCGGCGGCATCGGCATCTTGACCGGATCGTGCGGCCCGATCGTCTCGTTGCCCAGCATCGCCAGGTTCAGGTCCCACGACACCACCGTGAACCTCTTCGTCGCCAGGTCGTACCACAGGTAGTAGTTCTGGCCAGGCCCGGCCATGTCGTCGCCGTTGGCCAGCAGGTTCTGCGTCGCGGCGTACCGCGCGAACGAGTCGACGTCCACCCAGTCGCCCAGGTGCGCATCGAATTCCGCCGCGTCGGCATTGTCCAGCCACTGCAGGAAGTTGATCACCGGCTGCAGGTTGCCGGTCTCCACCGAGTTCAGTTGCTTGAACTGTTCCGCGTACGCCGACTGGTCGGTGCCGACGAACTTCAACTCCGAGGTGGCGTCGGCCTTGTACAGATACCCCGCGCCGTCGAACAGCGTGTTCGCGTATCCCTCGTCGGGATGCTCGAGCAGCAGTCGGGTCGTGGTGCGCCCGTTGATCGTGTACGTCGCGTACGTGTAGCGCTGCGACGGTTGACCGGTGGCCGCCGTCAACGACAACGCCAGCGACTCGTTGAGCACCGGCGTCCCCGGCCGCACCGACAACTCCGTCAGGCCCTGATAGCCACGGCCCGCGGCGTTCTCGTTGAAGCTGATCAGCAGCGGCAGTGACGTCGGGTCGTCGGGCTTGGCGGACAGCGCCATCATCATGCTCATACCCGGAGGCGGCCCACCGTCCTTCGGCATGCCCGGTGGCCGGAACTTGTCGCCGCGCAACCCGAACAGCGTCGAGTTGCCCTTCAACCGCACCGCCACATCACTGATCGGTGTGCCGTCGAGGGTGATGTCCGCGGTCACCCACTTCTTGACGCCGTCCTTCTCGAACGCCGAGAGCATCTCGCGGTACTCGGCCTCGGTGATGTCGACCGTCAGGCTGTGCGGCACGGTCGGGTCGAACAGGTCGACGGTCCCGGCGATGTTGTCGGTGATCGGCGAGGCCATCACATCCGCGTCACCGGTGATGTACGGCCGGATCGTGGTCGAGCCGAACACCAGCGCGAGCACGACGACAACCACCGCCAGCACCGCGAGCAGCTTCCAGTACTGCCGCAACCGGGTGGGGGCGCGGTGGACGAGACGCCGACGGGGGACCGAGCCGGCGCGGGCCTGGTCGTCGTCGGTCATCAGATGTCGGTCTGGTCGTAACCGGTCAGCACCGTCACCCGCTGGCCCGCGTTCACCGCGCTCAGCGCCGCGATCAGCTCACTTGCCTTGCGGCCCTTCTTCAACTGCGCGGTGTAGTACAGCTCGGTGAGCGCACCCGCGCGGGCCGACTCGGTGGACACCAGCTCGAACTCCGAGCAGAACTGGATCAGCACATCCTCGACGCGCGAGGTGTACTCCGGCTCCGGCGGCACCTGCACCTTGACCACCTGACGCTGCACGTCGAGCTTGAACCAGTTGAACCGGTACATGATCAGCAGCACCAGGCAGATCACCACGGTCGCCACCGCGGCCAGCAGGTAGAAGCGCGTGCCGGTGGTCATGCCGATCGCCATCGCCAGGAACAGGAAGCCGACGTCACGGGTCTCCTTGATCGCGTTGCGGAACCGGATCACCGACAGGGCGCCGATGAGTGCGAACGCGCGCGCGATGTTGGAGCCGACGACCAGCATGATCACCGATACCACCATGCAGACCATCACCAGGGTCTGCACGTACGACTGGCTGTACGAGACGTTCTTGTGCGTGTAGCGGTACGTCCAGCCGATGATCGAGGCCAGAACGAACGACAGCGCCAGCGACACCGCGACATCGAACACGGTGAACGTGCCGCTGAGGTCCTGCAAATCGATGGTCATCCAATTTCCTTCGGTAGCAACATAATCTGACAAATCTCAGGGCCGGTCGTCGCGGGCGAACGGGTCGGCAGGCGTTGGGTGGTCCGCGGCGTCGAACGACGTGAGCTCCGGTGAACCCATCATCGAGCGCGGCGCCAGGCCGAACGCCTGAACGGACTGGCAGTACTTGGAGATCCGCACCACCGACATCTCGATCCGCGCGGCCAGGTCGGTCACCCAGTAGGGCACCCGCTCGTTGGCCTTGATCTCGACGATCGCCAGCTTCGGCGGAATGATGTAGCGGTTCTGCGCCCCGGACGCGAAATGGAAGTCGCGGTCGCGGCCGTGCACCTTGTGGTCGATCGTGACACGCAGACCGAGGTCGGCGTCGCGGCCGACGAACGCCTCGCGCAGGTAACCCGTCGTCACGATGGGCCGCAGGTCGAGGTTGCCGATCAGGGTGGTCACCTCGTCGACGAACGGCTTGTGCGCGGCATCGCAGTCCGGCGGCTGGCGTTCGTCGAGCCAGCGCCGCGCGGTGCCGTAGGGCAGCGCCATGCGCCGCTTCTGGGTGACCCGGTTGACCCGCTGCTTGATCTCGACCTGCACGGGGGTGTCGTCGGTGCACTCGGCGGGCTGGCCGTACAGCCGCATCCGCAGCTTGCGCCGGAACCGCAGGCCCTCGATCTTCTCCCAGTAGAAGCGCAGATCCGCGGTGTCGTAATACAGCGACGTCACCGGGTACCCGCCGTGCGGCGAGTACGGGTCCGAGCCCATGTGCCTGGTCAGTTCCTCGCGCAGCGCGGGCACCTTGAACTCGTCGAGCAGGTACTTGATCTCGTAGCGGTTGAACGCGTGCAGCCGGCTGGCGGTCTGCTGGTAGCCACTCGGCCGGGTGGGAACGTCCTCCGGGGGCCGGGCGTCACCGTCCCGGCCGCGCAGGATCCGGTCGAACACTCCCATCGGGGTGGCGTCCTTTCGTCTCAGTCGGAGTCGGGTTCGGGAGGAGGGGTGGCCGTCAGCGGCGGCCAGGCGATCGTGGTGGGCGGCCACATCTGGACCGTGGGGGTGTCGCGCCTGTAGTCGCGACGGTCGTGGTCGTCCTCGGCGTGCGCGTAGCCCGCGCCGGCCAACGCCAACCCCGCCAGTCCGGCGGCCAGCGCCGCCCGCAGGGTCCGGGTCATATCGGCACCACCTCGCTGTACACGCTCAGGCTGTCGTCGGACGTGTCGGTGCTGGTCTGTCCCACCGCGAACAGGCGCGCCGTCACCACACCGCCGCATTCGTCCACCTGGACGTGCGCGTCGAGGATCGAGACCGTCGCGCTGCGCGCCTTGAGCGGTTTGGCCGCGAACCCGACGGTCTTGATACCGCCGGAGCGCAGGTTGGCGCCGATGTCGGGGTTCACCCCGATGATCGGCAGGTCGTCGAACAGGTCGGCGTCGAGATCGAGTCCGAGGTCGATGCCGTCGTCGAGGTTGACCTGGCAGCCCAGCTGCGCACCGACCACCAACTGTCCGCCGTTGACCTCGGCGCCGTCGCCCTCCACGGTCAGCGTCACCCGGCCGCTGAGGAACCCCTCCCGCGACAGCGGTGCGGCCGCCATATTCGGCACCGAGTCGATCGTGGCGTTGCTCAGGGTCAGGGTGACGCGAAGACCGTCGACGGTCTCGATGCTGCGGACCACGTCGGGAACCGGACGCAACTCGGCCGCGGCGACGCCCGTCACCGGGGCACCGAGCAGGACAGCGGTCGCGGCGACGGGGCCCATCCACTTGGGCAAAACAGGTCACCACCGTTCTGTCGTCGACTGCGGGCAGGCGTCACCGGCTCTGCCGCTCGCTGATCATGCCCAGCAAACTTTTGTGTCAGCTGTGAAGACACTGGGCGCGAAATTAGCGTCAATTCTAGGTGGCCGGACGCTGAACACACGCATCCGGAGTGGGCCTTGTCCGGACACATGACGAAGCGGTTGTGTGGTGCGTCACCGGGGCACGGGTAGGCCCCTGCCGCCGGTGTGGATCGGTTAGCTTGTCAGCTCGGACGACATTCGAGCGGGCAAACGTGTGAGGGGTGTCATGAACTCGCTGGCAGAGGCCTTTGCTCAGCGGCTGACCAACTCGGACAACGCGCTGTACGTCTTCGGCGACGGCCAGTGGACCCGCCACCCCTGGCCCGAGGTGCACGCCCGCTCGCTGAACGTCGCCGACTGGCTGCTCAACGAGGAGGTCGCCACGCTCGGCCTGGCCGGCGAGCCGACCGTCGAGCTGATCGCGGCGATCCTCGGGGCGTTCCAGGCGGGCGTCCCGGTCACGATCGCGCCCGGCCCGGTGCGCGGCGCCGACGCCGACAAGTGGGCGGCCACCACGACGACACGCTTCGCGGGTATGGGGGTCAGCCACGTGCTCAGCGCGGGCAGCCACCTCGAGCAGCTGTCCCGCGTCGAGGCCGGCCCCCTGGTCAAGGAACTCGATTCCGTTGCTCCTGTTGCCCGCTCGACGGGCTTCACCGCGCCCGACACCGAACCGGCGGTCGCGCTGCTGCAGGGCACCGCGGGGTCGACGGGGGTGCCGCGCGCCGTGCAGCTGTCGCCTGCGGCGGTGCTGGCCAACCTCACCGGCCTCAACGGCCGGATCGGCGTCACCCCCGACGACACCGGTTGCTCGTGGCTGCCGCTCTACCACGACATGGGGCTGAGCTTCCTGCTCGCCGGCGCCGTCGGCGGCACCGACGTGTGGCAGGCGCCGACGAGTGCGTTCCAGGCCTCGCCGTTCCGCTGGCTGAACTGGCTCAGCGAGAGCCGCGCCACCATCACCGCGGCGCCCAACATGGCGTACGGGCTGATCGGCAAGTACTCGCGCCGGGTCAGCGACGTCGACCTGAGCGCCCTGCGGTTCGCGCTCAACGGCGGTGAACCGGTCGACTGCGAACTGACCGCGCGCTTCGCACAGGAGATGGCGCGGTTCGGCTTCGACTCCGGCGCGCTGGCCCCGTCCTACGGTCTGGCCGAATCCACGTGCGCGGTAACGGTTCCCGTGCCCGGTCGCGGTCTCGTCGTCGACGACGACGGTCATGCCGTGCTGGGCGAGCCGATCTCCGGTATGGAGGTGCGCATCGAACCCGGCGACGACGGCAGGGTAGGCGAGGTGATGATCCGCGGGACGTCGATGATGATCGGCTACCGCGACGACGCGCCGCTCGATCCCGAGACGTGGTTCCCCACCGGCGATCTCGGCTACCTCGTCGACGGCGGACTCGTGGTGTGCGGTCGCGCCAAGGAGCTCATCACGGTGGCGGGACGCAACATCTTCCCCGCCGAGGTCGAACGGGTGGCCGCCGGCGCCCCCGGTGTCCGTGAGGGCGCCGTCGTCGCCGTCGGGGTGGGGGAGAGGTCGATCCGCCCCGGCGTGGCCGTCGTCGCCGAGTACCGCGGACCCGACGAGGACAAGGCCCGCGCCGAGCTCATCGAGCGCGTCGCCTCCGAGTGCGGTGTCGTCCCGTCGGAGGTCCTGTTCGTGCGTCCCGGCACGCTGCCGCGCACGTCGTCGGGCAAGCTGCGCCGCCTCGAGGTGAAACGCACTCTGCTGCAGCAGCGGTAACCGAGGTGGCGGCGGCCACCGGACCTCTCGTCCGGTTCCGCACCTGATCCCGTCGCGGCGATGTCAGGATGTCGGTGTGGCTGAACGTGTCCGGTTCCCGAGTTCCAGCGGCCCGATGCTGGCCGGCCTTGTCGACCATCCCGACGGGCAGGTGCGCGGCTGGGGTGTGTTCGCGCACGGCTTCACGCTCGGCAAGGACAGCCCCGCCGCCAGTCGGATCTGCAAACAGCTGGCCGCCGAGGGCATCGGCATGCTGCGCTTCGACAACCTCGGACTCGGCGACTCCGAAGGGGATTGGGGCGACGGGTCGTTCTCCCACAAGGTCGCCGACACCGTGCGCGCCGTGGAGTTCATGCGCGAGCAGGGCCGCGACGTCCGACTGCTGGTCGGACACTCGTTCGGCGGTTCGGCCGTCATCGCCGCCGCCCACCACTGCCCCGGTGTGGCCGCGGTGGTCAGCATCGGCGCGCCGTCCCAGCCGGCGCACGTCGAACGCACCTACGACGCGCTGGTGGCCCGCATCGAAACCGACGGGGAGGCACCGTTTCTCATCGGCGGTAAGGCGCTCACCCTCAAGCGTCACTTCATCGAGGACGTCCGCAAGGCCGACCTGCGTGAGTGCATCCACACGTTGCGGCGCGCACTGCTGGTGATGCACTCGCCGACCGACAACACCGTCGGCATCGAACACGCCAGCGAGATCTTCCGGTCCGCCCGCCACCCGCGCAGTTTCGTCTCGCTCGAGGGCGCCGACCACCTGCTCACCGGGCGCAACCAGGCGGCCCGCGCGGCCCGGATCATCAGCGCCTGGGCCGACCCCTATCTGTGATTTCGGTGTAGTCAGTGGCGCTGAGCGCGACTAACGACACCGAAATCACCGGATCTTGACGACGACCTTGCCCCTGGCCGTCCGATCCTCCAGCGCGGCAATGGCATCGGCGGCCTGCTCGAGCGGGAACACCTGCGGCTCCGGCGCCGACACCCTGCCCGAGGCCAGCAGCGGCTCCAGCTCCGCCCACTGCTCGGCGAGGTAGTCGGGATGGGTCAATGTCCAGGCACCCCAACCCACCCCGACCGCGTCGACGTTGTTGAGCAGCAGCCGGTTGACCTTGACGGTGGGGATCTCGCCGCCGGTGAAGCCGATCACCAGTAGCCGGCCGCCCGGCGCCAGCGAGCGCAGCGAGTCGGTGAACCGGTCACCGCCGACCGGGTCGACGACGATGTCCACGCCGCGCCCGCCGGTCAACTCCTTGACCTGGTCCTTGAACCCGTCGACGAACACCACGTCCGTCGCACCCGCCGCGCGGGCCACCTGCGCCTTCTCCTCGGTGCTGACCACCGCGATCACCCGCGACGCGCCGAACGCCGGGGCCAGTCGCAGCGTCGAGGTGCCGATGCCGCCTGCCGCGCCGTGCACCAGCACCGTCTCCCCGGGCGCCAGCCGGCCCCGGGTGCGCAGCGCGTGGTGCATGGTCAGGTCGTTGAACAGCAGGCCCGCACCCGCCTCGAAGGACACGTTGTCGGGCAGCTTGAACACCCGCTCGGCGGGCAGCGCCACCACCTCGGCCATGCCGCCGCACAGCATCGTCAGCCCCGCGACCCGGTCACCGGCCTTGACGTGGGCATCCGCCGGCGCGCTGCGCACCACCCCGGCCACCTCACCGCCCGGGACGTACGGCATCTCCGGTTTGTACTGGTAGAGGCCCCGCGTCTGCAGCACGTCCGGGAACGCCACTCCGGCGGCGTGCACCTCGATGATCACCGCGCCCGCGTCGTCCGGTTCGTCGATCTCGACGAGTCGGGCGGCCTGCGGCCCGTCCAGGCTGGCAACTTGAATCGCGCGCATGGCGCCCATTTAACCCGCCCAGGTGAGCCGCGCGGCGGAACACTTCCCAACCGGTGGGTAGGGGTTGACCCGGAAATCGCCGGGGCGTTAGATAAGCTCGCTTACGCGGCAGCGTTGCCGCGACCGATTGGAGCGCTTATGAGCCGTGGTCAGAGGGGTCGTTCGACGACCCGTGGCTTCGCCCCCGAGCTGCCTGAGGGCCGTCCCGTCGCAGTGCACTCGCGGGACGGCATCCGTCTGCACGCCGAGGTGTTCGGTCCGGAGGACGGCTACCCGATCGTCCTGGTTCACGGCATCACCTGCGCCATCCGGGTCTGGACCAACCAGATCGCCGATCTGTCCCGGCACTACCGGGTCATCGCCTACGACCACCGCGGCCACGGCCGCAGCGAGGTCCCGCTGCGCCGCGGCAGCTACAGCCTCGACCATCTGGCCGCCGACCTGGACTCGGTGCTCGAGGCGACGCTGGCGCCCGGCGAGCGCGCGGTGATCGCCGGCCACTCGATGGGCGGCATCGCGATCAGTTCGTGGGCCGAACGTCATCCCGAGCGGGTGAGCGAGCGCGCCGACGGGGTGGCGCTGATCAACACCACCAGCGGCGATCTGCTGCACAACGTGCAGTGGCTGCGGGTGCCGCGCCCGCTGGCGGGCTTCCGGGTCAACACGGCGGGCAAGGTGCTGCGCACGTTCGGCTCAGTGCCGTTGCCGCGCGGAATCCACGGTCCCAACCGGAAATTCGTCTCGATGCTGGCCGTCGGGCGCGACGCCGATCCGGCGGTCACCGATCTGGTCTACGAGCTGTTCACCGAGACCCCGGCGATCGGCCGCGGCGGGTGGGCGCGTGCGCTTGTCGACGGTATCGGCGCGCGGCAGTTCATCGGGTTGGAGAACCTCGTGGTCCCCACCGTGGTGATCGGCAGCCAGCACGACCGGCTGTTGCCGCTGAAGTCGGCGCGGCGCATCGCCGACGGGGTGCCCAACCTGGCTCAGCTCGTCGAACTCCCCGGCGGGCACTGCTCGATCCTCGAGTACCCCGACGAGGTCAACCGCCACCTGCGGCTGCTCGCCGACTCGGTGTCCGCGCAGCGGCGGCGCATCAGCTCCTGAGCGCGCGGTGCACCTCGTCGGCCGCGCGGCGGCCCGACCTGAGCGCACCGTCCAGGAACCCGGTCCAGGTGTCCGCGGTTTCGGTTCCCGCCCAGTGGATTCCGTCGATCGGGCGGCGCAGCCACGGGCCGTAGCTGGTCCACGACCCGGGCGGCACCGCCGCCGTCGGCCCACCGGGTGCGAAATCCTCGGTGCCCCAACAATGGTCGAGGTAGTCGATCGGGGACAGCGCCGCGTCGCCGAACAATGCGGCGAACCCCGCGAGCGCGCGCTGCCTGCGCTGCTCCGGTGGCAGCGGATCGAAGGTGCGCGCGTCGGTGAAGCCCAGCAGGACGCCGGGACCGTCGGGGTCGTCGGGGCTGACGTCGAAGGTGATGAACACCGGCCCCTCATCGGAAAGCGCTTCCCCGGAAAGGCCTTCGGCGCGCCAGAACGGTTTGTCGTAGGCGGCGTAGGCCTTGCTCAGGTGGCCCTGCGGCCAGTGCCGGGCCAGCTTGTCGTACTCCGGCGGCAGCTCCGGTGAGAACGTGATCGCCGCGCGGTGCTGGGGCGGGATCGCCACGACGACGGCCCGGGTGCTCACCGCGCCGTCGTCGGCGGCGACGGTCAGCGTGCCGTCGGCGTTGCGCTCGATCCGGCGGACGACCGCGCCGAGCACCACCCGCGGGCCCAGCTCGTCGGCCATCCGCAGCGCGATCTGCTGGGTTCCGCCCGGGAATCGGCTCTCCTGCGCGCCGCCCTCCACGTCGAGCATGCGGTTGAGCCCGCCCGCGGCCTTGACGTAGCGCACCGCGTGCAGCATCGACACCGCATCGGGTTCGCAGCCCCAGGTGACCCGCGAGACGATCGCCATCAGATCCCGGGTTCCGGCGCTGGCGTGCACCGATTTCAGCCAGCCGTCGAGCGACTGCGCGTCCAGGTCGCGGGCGTGCGGTGCGGTCCACGGCGTGTCCACCGGGACCCGGCGCGACACCCGGTCGAAGCGCCACTGGATGCGTGACACGTCGAGCAGTTCGAGGATCGACAGCCGCGGGATCGTGTTGCGGTAGGACTTCACCCGGCCGCGCCAGCGGATGAGGTTGCGGCCCTGGCTGTAGGTCGCGACGGTGGGTATGCCGAGTTCGGCGGCCAGCTCGGTGACCGCGTCCTGGGTGGGGCCGACGAACGTGGCGCCGAGGTCGACCGGGACACCGGCGATGGTCGCGGTCGACGACCGGCCGCCCACCCGGCCGCGTCCCTCCAGCACGACGACGTCGTGACCGAGCCCGGTCAGCGCACGCGCCGCCGCCAGCCCGGCGAATCCGGCGCCCACGACGACCACTTCGGCGGCGGACGGGATGCTCACCCGTCTAGGCTCTCACGCCATGAAGGTCATGACGGCGTTGTTCGGCCCAACCGATGCGATCGAGCGGTCCCGCCTGCTGCGGGAGGCCGGTGCCGGCGGGGTGTTCACCTTCGAGGGACCGCACGACGTGTTCACGCCGCTGACCCTGGCGTCCACCGTGGGCGGTCTGGACCTGCTGACCAACGTCGCCATCGCGTTCCCGCGCAACCCGATTCAGCTCGCCCACCAGGCCTACGACCTGCAGCTGCTGGCGCAGGGCCGGTTCACGCTGGGGCTGGGCACCCAGGTGCGCGCGCAGGTGGAGAAACGCTACGGCGCCGCGTTCGACCGGCCGGTCGCGCGGATGAAGGAGATGGTCGGGGCGCTGCGCGCGATCTTCGCGGCCTGGCAGACCGGCGAGCGGCTGAACTTCCGCGGAGAGTACTTCCGGCACACGCTGATGACCCCGACGTTCAACCCGGGGCCCAACCCGTACGGTCCGCCGCCGATCTATCTCGGCGCGCTGGGCCCGCGGCTGACCCGCGCGACCGCCGAGGTGGCCGACGGGCTGCTGGTGATGCCGTTCGGCTCCAAACGGTTCCTGCACGAGGTGACGCTGCCCGCGGTGCGCGACGGGCTGGCCGCTGCGGGACGCGACGAGAGCGACTTCGCGGTGGTGCCGGAGATCATCGTCTCGGTCGACAGTGGCAGCTCCGATGACCCGCACGCGGCCACCCGCCGGCTGCTAGCGTTCTACGGATCGACCCCGGCCTACAAGCCGGTGCTCGACGTGCACGGGTGGGGGGAATTGCAGCCGGAACTCAACGCGATGTCCAAACAGGGCCGCTGGCAGGAGATGGCCACCCTGATCGACGACGAGATGCTGCACACCATCGCCGCGTGCGGCAGCCCCGCCGAGATCGCCGCGCACGTGCGTGACCGAGTCGCCGGGGTGTCCGACCGCATCTGCCTGTACCAGCCGGGACCGATCGAAATCGACGCATTGGCCGAGATCGTCACCGCGCTGGCCGTCTGACTCCTATCGTGGTACCCAGCGGGACCAAAGGAGGTTGCGGATGGCCGAATATTCCGACGTGCTGATCATCGGGGCCGGGATCTCGGGGATCGGGGCCGCCTACCGCATGCAGGAGAAGAACCCCGCCCTGACCTACCGGGTGCTCGAGCGGCGGGCCCGCATCGGCGGCACGTGGGATCTGCACCGCTACCCGGGCATCCGCTCCGACAGCGACATCATCACGCTGAGCTACCCGTTCGAGCCGTGGACCCGGCCGGAGAACGTCGCTGACGGCCCCGACATCCGGGAGTACCTCGAGAACACCGCGCGCAAGCACGGCATCGACCGCCACATCGTGTTCAACACCCGTGTGCTGTCGGCGGATTGGGATTCCGACACCGACACCTGGACCGTGCACACCGAACAGGACGGCCAACCGGTCGACTACCAGTCACGGTTCCTGTTCTTCGGCACCGGCTACTACAACTACGACGAGCCCTACCGCCCCGAGTTCCCGGGCCTGGACCGGTTCGAGGGCCCGGTGGTGCACCCGCAGCACTGGCCGGAGGACCTGGACTACACCGGCAAGCGGCTGCTGGTGATCGGCAGCGGTGCCACTGCGATCAGCATGATCCCGTCGCTGACCGAGAAGGCCGGACACGTGACGATGCTGCAGCGGTCGCCGACGTACGTGCTGTCGACGTGGCGGGTGCACCCGGTGGTGCAGCTGCTGCGCAAGGCGCTGCCGGGCCGCGCCGGCTACTGGGCCGCGCGGGTCTTCAACACGATCTTCACGGTGTTCGTGTACGCGTTCGCGCGGGCGACACCGAAGTTGGCCCGCGCCTACATCCGTGGCTACGCCAAACGCCATCTGCCGCCGGGCTACCCCGTCGACGTGCACTTCAAGCCGCACTACGACCCGTGGGATCAGCGGCTGTGCGCGATGCTGGACAACGACTTCTACGACGCGATCAACGCGGGCCGCCTCGACGTGGTCACCGACCGGGTCGACCACATCGACGCCAACGGCGTTGTGCTGCAGTCCGGTCAGCGCATCGACGCCGACGTGATCATCACCGCCACCGGCATCCAGCTGCAGGCCCTGGGCGGGGTGCGGCTGAGCATCGACGGCGAGGAGGTCAAACCGCAGGACCGGTTCGTCTACAAGGAGCACATGCTCGAGGACATCCCGAACCTGGCCTGGTGCATCGGCTACATCAACGCGTCGTGGACGCTGCGCGCGGACCTGACCGCCCGTGCGTTCGCCCGGCTCGTGCACTTCATGGACACGCACGGCTACACGCACGCCTACCCGCATCTCGGCGACAAGCCGATGGCCGAGAAGCCGGCGTGGAACATCAACGCCGGTTATGTGCAGCGCGCGTTGCACGCATTGCCGAAGTCGGGGACACGGCGGCCGTGGAACGTGCGGCACAACTACGTGCTCGACGCGATCGACCACCGCTTCGACCGGATCGAGGAGTCGATGGTGTTCGGCCGGGCCAACTCTGCGATTTCGGTGTAGTTAGTAGCGCCCAGCGCGACCAGCTACACCGAAATCCCGGACTAGGGGGCGACGGACAGCCAGTCGGCGAAGCCCGACGGGTCGTGGCGGCCCAGCGCCCCGTGCTCGAACAGGCCCCAGCCCTCGACCGAGCGGCCGCCCTCGGTGCACACCGCCCGGCCGACGTGGTCGATCACCCCGAAGGCGGTGCGGCCGACGACCGCCGGGTCGGTCATGTCGTAGGTGAGCCGCTCGGTGAACTTCTCGCCCTTCCACACGCCGTGCAGCCAGTCGGAGTCGCCGCCGTAGCCGCCGCCGACGTGGATCGGCACCGGCAGTTTCGACTCCACCTCGAACACCACCGGTGATCCGTCCGGAGTGGTGGCTTCGATGGTGGCGCCGTAGGGGATTCGGGTGCCCGAGGTGTAGTGGATCTTGACGCGCGGCCAGCCGAGCTGCTCGATGCGGCCGTCACTCCACACCCGGGTGCAGTCGTTGAGGCTGCGGAACCCGTTCGGCTCCTCCTGGATGATCAGGCAGATCGCGAACTCGTCGAACGCCATCGGCACGTACAGCCACCACATCCCCTCGAACGGCGGATCCGCGGGCCTGCCCGGCGGTTCGGGCTCACCGATCGGGCGGATGCCCCAGGACCGGTCACGGCTGCCGATCCACACCGACGGGTCGACGGCGATGTCCTCACCGTCGATCGCGATCGTGCCGCTCCACGCGCCGACCTGAGCGAAACGCTGGGCGTCCAACGTGATCCGGGTTCCGGTGCGCAGCACGTGGCGCTGTTCCTGGATGGCGTCGAACAGCCCGGTCCAGGTCAGGTCGACGGCGATGCCCTCCGTCTCCTCCATCACGATGCGCAGCTTGCGCAACGGTTCGCTGACCTCCACCCGGTAGCCGAGCACATGCTGGTTGAGCCGGTCCTGGTCGATCGCGTCGGACAGGTGCACCGCGGTCTGGGTGTCACCGCGCCGGACCAGGACGAACGCGTCCTTCACCCCGAGGTTGGGGTAGTAGCCGATCCCGGTGATCAGGAAGATGTCGCCGGTGCGGTCGTGGGCGTTGAAGTAGGACCGGTCGTAGAAGTTGCGGTCCGAGCTGCCGGGCCACGCGATCGGCTGGGGCAGCTGATGAATCGGGAATTCGTCCGTGGGACCGAGCATCAGGCGTCCTCTCCGATGAGTCGTTTCAGCAGCGAGCCGTGGTAGAACAGCGACTCCACGTTGTCGGGTTTCTCCATCTCCTCGAACCGCACCCGCCGTGCGCTGGTCCGCATGAACACGCACGCCCAGATGACGCCGGAGTACACGTAGAACCAGTGCAGGTCACCGAGTTCGACGCCGGTGCGCGCGGTGTAGGTGGCCTTGACGTCCTCCTCGCGCATGAAGTCCGGCAGCCCGGGCAGCCCGGCCAGACCGGCGAGTTCCTGGAAAACGTTGTGCGCAAATATCATCCACGCGACGTCCATCTCCCGCGGCCCGAGCGTGGCCATTTCCCAGTCGAGTACGGCGGCCGGCCGGTACCCGTCGTAGAGCACGTTGCCGACCCGCGCGTCGCCCCACACCAGCACGGGGTCGGTGGCCGCGACGTCGGCGGGCCAGTTGGCCTCGAGCCAGTCCAGGGCGCGTTCGACCAGCGGGGAGCGGCCGATGTCTGGAACCGCGAACCGGTACCAGTCCTGCAGCCAGTTCAGGTTGCGGCGCAGCGCGTTCGGGTCCGACCCGTTGTCGAGGAAGCCGAACGTCGTCGTCGGGTCCGGGATGGAGTGCAGCTCGGCCAGCACCGCGACCGTGTTGTCCTGCAGCTCGCGACGTTGCTGGGCGGGGGAGTCGGCAAACCAGTTGCCGCCGAACGTGTACGGCATGACGTCGGGCGGCACCCGACCGTCGATGTAGTCCATCAGGAAGAACGGGCTGCCCAGCACCTCGCCGGTGGGTTCCAGCCAGCGCACCCGGGGAACCGGCACGTTGGTTTTCTCCTGCACCAGGCGGATCACGTCGAACTGGTGATCCATCCGGTACTCGGAGAACACCGGGACGTCTCCGGGGGTCGGGGCGACCCGCGCCACCCACTTCTGCGTGCGTGGCTCACCGTCCTCGGACCACTGACCTGTCAGGATGATCGTCTCCGATGACATACCGTTGGCGTCGACGCCGCTTTCGACGGTAATTTCGGGGGTTGCACCGCTGGGGAGGACGGTTGACAGCCATCGTGACAGCACTGTGGGCAGAGAACTCAGATCGCGACTGGAAACTTCAAGGCGGCTGATGTCTTCGACAACGGGTTCGGCAGCCGGATCAGTGGTCACTCGCGCCTTCCTTCAACCTGAATTACGATACTATGGGTAGCGATATGAAACCAGACTCGTCGGGTGATGACAAGACCCGGTTGCGTGCGGAGCGGTCGGCCCCGGCGGCCGGACGGCCCCGCGATCCGCGTATAGACGCTGCCATATTGCAGGCCACCGCGGATCTGCTTGTCGAAATCGGCTACGCGAATCTGACGATGGCGGCGGTCGCCGAGCGGGCCGGCACCACCAAGACCGCGCTCTACCGGCGCTGGTCGAGCAAGGCCGAGCTGGTGCACGAGGCGGCGTTTCCCGCCGTGCCCAGCGCGATCGAGACCGAGCCCGGCGACATCGCCGCCGACATCCGCGCGATGGTGGCCGCCACCCGCGACGTGTTCATGAGTCCGGTGGTGCACGCGGCGTTGCCCGGGCTGATCTCCGATCTGGTGATCGATCTCGATCTGAACGCGCGGGTGCAGTCGCGGTTCACCGAGGTGTTCGGCGCGGTGCACACCCGGCTGTCCGACGCCGTCGAGCGCGGTGAGGTGAACTCCGACGTCGACCCCACCCGGCTGGTCGAGCTGATCGGCGGGTCGACGCTGCTGCGGATTCTGCTGGCGCCGGACCAGCCGCTCGACGACGACTGGGTGGACCAGACCACCGCGATCCTGGTCAACGGCGTCCTGCGCTAGACCCCGTAAGCCCCTCGCGAGCGTGCGGGTCTGTACCCGACACGCCGGGCTTTCTTCGGCATTTGCGCACGCTCGCGGAGCCCAAAGAGGCCCCAGAGCCCACAGAGCCGGCCCCCGAGCCCGTCGCGAGCGTGCGCAAACTGCGGTAAATCCGCGGCGTGTCGTCGACAGACACGCACTCTCGCGCAAGAAAGGGGGGCGAGACTCAGATCTGGCTCTTGTTGCGCTGGGTGACGGCGGTGAACCGGTCGCCGAGACCCTCGAAATCGCGCTCCTGGGCGAACGCGATCCGCTTCTCGGCGGCCAGCGCGGGGTCGAGCACCGGGGCGGTGCCCGTCGTGTAGATCTCCTTGAGCCCGCGCATGACGGGCCCCGGCACCTCGGCGATCTGCGTGGCCAGCTCCACCGCCCGCGGTAGCAGGCGCTCATGCGCGACGACCTCGGTCACCAGGCCGATCCGCTCGGCGCGGGCGGCGTCGACCACCTCGCCGGTCATCGACAGCCTGCGTGCCATCGCATGGCCCACCACCAGCGGCAGTCGCGCGGTCATCCCGCCGCCGGGCAGGATGCCGACGCGGGCGTGGGTGTCGGCGAACACCGCCCGCTCCGAGGCGATCAGGAAATCGCAGCCCAGCGCCATCTCCAGCCCGCCGGTGAACGTCGCGCCGTTGATCGCGCCGATGATCGGGGTGCCCATCTCACCCGGCGCGGCGATGCAGTCGTGGGTCTGGAACTCCTCGAAGTACGCCGTGCCGTTGGCCTGGGCTTCTTTGAGGTCGACTCCCGCGCAGAACGCCGGGTCGGCGCCGGTCAGTACGACGGCGCGCACCGACTCGTCGGCGTCGGCCTCGGTGAGCGCGGTGTAGGACTCGCGAATCAGGGCGCGGCTCAACGCGTTCCGCGACTCAGGGCGGTTCAGTGTCAGCACCCGCACGGGGCCGACGTCGGCGACGAGGACAAGGTCGGTCATGTCCTGAATCTAGCGGTCGGCTGGGCGAGCGCGTATCGTGTTAACGAAACGGACCCGTAACGAAAGGCTCCGTGATGGAGCAAACCGACGTTCTCGTGGTCGGGGCCGGCCCCACCGGACTCGCCACCGCGTGTGCCCTGCTGCTGCAGGGTGTCCGAGTCCGGGTGATCGACAAGGCCGACGGGCCCGCCACCACGTCGCGCGCCAACTTCCTGCACGCCCGCGGGTCCGAAGTGCTGGACCGGCTCGGCGCGCTCGGCGATCTGCCCGCTCGCTCCGTGCGCGCCATGAGCATCGTCACCTACCTCGGCGGCGAGCCGATCATGCGGATCCGGTTCGGTGACCCCGGCATGCGCACCGCCGCACCGCCCATGGTCATCTCGCAGGCCGCCGTCGAGGCGCAACTGCGCGACCGATTCGCCCAGCTGGGTGGTGAGATCCGTTGGAGCACAGTACTTGACCGGATACGGCAGGACGAAGACGCGGTCACCGCACGCCTCGGCGGGGGAGAGGAAGTGCACGCGGGCTGGCTGGTCGGCTGCGACGGCGCGGGCAGCGCCACGCGCAACGCGGTCGGCATCGGCTTCCCCGGCGTCAAGCTCACCGAGCGGTTTCTGCTCGCCGACCTTCGTCTCGGCTGGGACCTGGACCGATCCGGCACGACCGGATGGATTCATCCTGACGGCATGATCGGGGCGATGCCGATGCCGGGCGGACTGTGGCGCATCATCGCCTACGACCCCGGGCTCACGGCCGACAAACCCACGCCCGGGGACATCCGCGCGCGACTGGTCCGCATCATCCCGGAACGCACCGGACTCGACGCCGAGATCCTGGGCAGCGAGTGGTTGTCGGTGTTCAGCGTGCACCGCCGGTTGGCGACGACGTACCGGCGCGGCCGCGTTCTCATCGCCGGCGACGCGGCCCACACGCACGCCCCGTTCGGTGGTCAGGGCATGCTGACCGGGTTGGGCGACGCCGAGAACGTGGCGTGGAAACTCGCGCTCGTGGTCTCGGGGCGCGCCGACCACCGCCTCCTCGACACCTACGAGGCCGAGCGACGCCCGCTGGCCACCGAGGTCCTGCGCGATACCAGCGCCCTCACGAAAGTCAATGTGGCGCAGACACCTGTCGGCAGGTTCGTCCGCGATCGCCTTCTGGTCCCCGTGATGAGCGTCGCGGCGGTCCAGCGCTGGGTCACCTACCGCACCTCGCAGCTGTGGGTGTCCTACCGGCGCGGCCCGCTGGGCGGACGGGCGTTACGCAGGCCCCGGCCCGGCGACCGGGTGTCAGGCGTGGCCGGCGCCGAACTGGCGGGCCGATGGGGGATGCTCCGGTTCGACGACGAGTTGGCAAACATTGCACGGGAATTCCTCGGCAATCACATCACGGCCGTCGACCGACGTGGCAGCGGCGACGCCCTCCTCATCCGACCCGACGGCCACCTCGCCTGGCGCGGACGCGACCCGGACAAGCTGCGCGGCTGGCTGCAGCGCGCCCTGACGACCGGAGTCGCGCGTTGACGACGCCGACTCGCGGCCGGCCCCGCAGTCAGGCCGCGCACACCGCGATCCTGCGGGCCGCACTCGACCTGTTCATCGAACGCGGTATCGAGGGGATGAGCATCGAACAGGTCGCCAGGCGGTCCGGCGTCGGCAAGCCCACCATCTACCGCCGCTGGCCGGACAAGGATGCCCTGGTCGCCGACGCGATCGAGGCCCACGTCGGCACCGAGATCGACTGGCCGACAGCCGAGGAGATCGCCGCCGTCGCACCCGAGGCCCTCGTTCGCCGCAACCTCGCCGCCGCCGCCCGCACGGCAGCGGATCCGCGGTTTCGCGGGCTCGTCGCACAGGTCTACGGCTCGGCGGTCAGCCACCCGCAGTTGATGCAGGTCTACTGGGACCGCTACGTGATGCCGCGCCGCGAGCTGACCAAAGCGATGCTCCGCCGGGTCCGCCGCGACCTCGACACCGACCTCGACGTCATCATCGACATGCTCGCCGGAGCCGTGACATACCGGATCCTGCAACCGAACCCGCCGACCGAGCGGCAGATGCGCCGCTATCTGGAGGCCCTTTACCGGAATGCCGGGTTGTTACCGGGCTAGGAACTGGTCGGCGTTGTTGGCCAGGTCCAGCAGCGGCTGAGGCAGCGCGCCCAGCGCGAACGTCACGGCCGCGGACAGCGCGACCGCCGCGCCGCTGAGAAGGCTCGGTGTCACCACCACCGGCGCGTCCTCGGGCGGGTCGGTGAAGAACATCATCACGATCACGCGCACGTAGAAGTACGCGGCGATCGCGCTGGCCACCACACCGACGACCACCAGTGGGATGGCACCACCCTCGCCGGCGGCCTTGAACACCGCGAACTTGCTGACGAACCCGCTCGTCAGCGGGATCCCGGCGAACGCCAGCAGGAACAGCGAGAACACCACGCCGACAACGGGATACCGCCGCCCCAGGCCTGCCCACCGCTGCAGCGCGGTGTCCTCCTCGCCTGCGGCGTCGCGCACCAGCCCGACGACGGCGAACGCGCCGACCGTGCTGAACCCGTAGGCGAACAGGTAGAACAGCGTCGAGGACACACCCGCGTCGTTCGCCGCGATCAGGCCGGTCATGATGAAACCGGTGTGTGCGACGGCCGAATACGCCAGCATCCGCTTGACGTCGACCTGGGTCACCGCGGTGACGGTGCCGACCACCATCGTCAGGATCGCGATCGCCCACAGCACCGGCCGCCAGTCGTCGCGCAGTCCAGGCACCGCCACGTAGAACACCCGAAGCATCGCGCCGAACGCGGCGATCTTCGTCGCCGCCGCCATGAACGCCGTGATCGACGTCGGCGCACCCTGATACACGTCGGGAATCCAGGAGTGGAACGGCACCGCGCCGACCTTGAACAGCACGCCGACCAGCAGCACACCGGTACCGAGCAGCGCCAGCGACGTCGAACCCGACCCGGTCCGCACCGCCTCGGCGATCCCGGACAGCTCGAACGTGCCCGCGTACCCGTACAGCATCGCGACGCCGTACAGGAAGAACGCCGACGAGAACGCGCCCAGCAGGAAGTACTTCAGCGCCGCCTCCTGCGACAGCAGTCGGCGCCGCCGCGCCAGCCCGCACAGCAGATACAGCGGCAGCGACAGCACCTCCAGCGCGATGAACATCGTCAGCAGATCGTCGGACGCCGGGAACAGCAGCATCCCGCCGATCGCGAACATTGTCAGCGGGAACACCTCGGTCTGGATGTTGGCGGCCTTGGTGGCCACCTGTGCGGCGACGCTGCCGGGCACCACCGAGGCCTGCGGGGTGAACCCGTCCAGACCCCGACGGCCGCCGTCTCCGCCTGCGCGCGCGGGGATCTCGCGTTCGGCGATCAGCAGGATGCCGAGCACCCCGATCAGCAGGATGGTGCCCTGCAGGAACAGCGCGGGGCTGTCGACGGCGACGGCGCCCATCACCGCCGAGCGGCCCTCGGTGCCGTGCAGGTCACGGGCCAGCAGCACCACCGCGATCAGCGCGCCGGCCAGCCCGGCGAAGCCGACCACCAGCTGGACGGCGTAACGGAGCTGCCGGGGCAGCAGTGCTTCGACGAGAACACCGACGATGGCCGCCCCGAAGACGATCAGCATCGGGGAGACCAGACCGTATTCGACGGTCGGCGGGGTGAGCGTCACGGCGTCGGCCCTTCCGCGAATCGGGGTACGGGGTCAGGTTGGTCGATGGTGGTCAACGTGTGGTCCACCGCGGGGTTGATGACGTCGAGCGCGGGCTTGGGATACACGCCAAGCACCAGCATCAGCGCGATCAGCGGTGCGACGACGACGAGTTCGCGCGGCACCAGGTCGCGGACGCGATCGTTGCCCGCGGTGACCGGCCCGGTCATCATCCGCTGGTACATCCACAGGATGTAGATCGCCGAGAGCACCAGCGCGGTCGTCGCGAACACCGCGAGCACCGGGAAGCGGGTGAATGTGCCGATCAGCACCAGGAATTCGCTGATGAACGGCGCCAGCCCGGGCAGCGACAGCGTCGCGAGTCCGGCCACCAGGAAGGTGCCGGCCAGCACCGGCGCCACCTTCTGCACCCCGCCGTAGGCGTTGATCAGGCGAGTGCCCCTGCGCGACACCAGGAATCCGGCGACCAGGAACAGCGCCGCGGTGGACAGACCGTGGTTGACCATGTACAGCGTCGACCCGGACTGACCCTGGCTGGTCATCACGAAGATGCCCAGGATGATGAACCCGAAGTGCGAGATCGACGTGTAGGCGATCAGCCGCATCACGTCGGTCTGCCCGATCGCCACAATCGCGCCGTAGACGATGCCGATCACCGCCAGCGTGACCACCACCGGCTGGAAGTACATCGAGGCGTCCGGGAACAGTTGCAGACAGTAGCGCAGCATGCCGAACGTGCCGACCTTGTCCATCACCGCCATCATCAGCACGGCGCTGGCCGGGGTGGCCTCCACGGCGGCGTCGGGCAGCCACCGGTGAAACGGCCACAGCGGCGCCTTGACCGCGAACGCGAACATGAAGCCGAGGAACAGCAGGTTGCCCACCGCCGGGCTGAGCGCGAACTGCCCGGACGACACCGCGGCCACGATCTCGCGGAAGTCGAACGTGCCCGCGCTGAACGCATCGCTGGCAGCGGTCACCACGTACAGCCCGATCACCGCGGCCAGCATGATCAGCCCGCCGAACAGGTTGTACAGCAGGAACTTCACCGCCGCCTTACCGCGGTTCTGCCCGCCGAAGCCGCCGATGAGGAAGTACATCGGGATCAGCATCGCCTCGAAGAACACGTAGAACAGCAGGATGTCCAGCGAGACCAGCGACATGATGACCATGGCCTCGACAGCCAGGGTCAGTGCCAGGTAGGTCTGCACCGAACGTCCGCGCAGACCGGTGAGCCGGTCGGCGTCGTTCCAGCCGGCGACGATCAGCAGCGGCACCAGCACGGCGGTCAGCACGACGATCGCCAGCGCGATACCGTCGACGCCCAGGATGTAGCCGGTGCCGAACGACGGTATCCAGCGGTGTGATTCGACGAACTGGTACCGCTCGCCGCCGGGCTGGAAGCCGAGCGCCACCACGCCGGTGAGCACCAGCACCGCGATCGACACGGCCAGGGCGAACCACTTCGCCAGGACCCGTTGCGATCCCGGCAGCAGGATCGTCACCACCGCGCCGAGCGTGGGTGTCGCCCACAGCAGGGTCAGCCAGGGAAAATTGCTCACCATAGTTGCACCGCCAGGATCGCCGCGACCACCAGAACCGCACCGGAGAGCATCGACAGCGCGTACGAGCGCGCGTAGCCGGTCTGGAGCCCGCGCAGCCCCGCCGACAACCGCGCCACCCCGGCGGCCAGGCCGGAGGCCGCGCCGTCGACCGCCTCGTCGTCGATCTCGACCAGCCCGCGCGCCAGCCGCTGCCCGGGCCGCATGAACGCCGCTTCGTTGAACGCGTCGCCGTAGAGGTCCCGGCGGGCGGCCACCGTCAGCGCCGAGCCGTCCGGAACCTCGGCGGGCACCGGTCTGGTCGCATACATCCGGTAGGCGATCGCGACACCCACCGCGACCACCGCCAGGATCACCGTGGTCACCACCCACACCGGGGCGACGTGGTGCACCTCGTGGCTGCCGACGACGGGTTCGAGCCAGTGCTCGAGCGTGCCGCCGATCGCGAACGCCGCACCGGAGCCTACGGACCCGACGGCCAGCAGGATCATCGGCCACGTCATCACCGCGGGCGCCTCATGCGGGTGAGCCGTTTCGGCCCAGCGCTTCTCGCCGAAGAACGTCATCAGCATGACGCGGGTCATGTAGAAGGCGGTGATCCCGGCGCCGAGGATCGTCGCGCCGCCCAGGATGATGCCCTTGGCCCCACCGGCGTCGAGCGCGGCCTCGATGATGCCGTCCTTGGAGAAGAAGCCGGCGAGCGGCGGCACCCCGATGATCGCGAGGTATCCGAGGCCGAACGTGGCGAACGTGATCGGCAGCGCCTTGCGCAGGCCACCGTAGCGGCGCATGTTGACCTCGTCGTCCATCGCGTGCATGACCGAGCCGGCGCCGAGGAACAGGCCCGCCTTGAAGAAGCCGTGGGTCAGCAGGTGCATGATCGCGAACGCGTAGCCGACCGGGCCGAGACCCGCGGCCAGCACCATGTAGCCGATCTGCGACATCGTCGACGCGGCAAGGGCTTTCTTGATGTCGTCCTTGGCGCAGCCGATGATCGCGCCGAACAGCAGCGTGACCGCGCCGACGATCACCACGCCGAGCTGCGCCGTCGGGGCGAGATCGAACACCGGCCCGGACCGCACGATCAGGTACACGCCGGCGGTGACCATCGTGGCGGCGTGGATCAACGCCGACACCGGCGTCGGGCCCTCCATCGCGTCACCGAGCCAGGACTGCAGCGGCACCTGCGCGGACTTACCGCACGCGGCCAGCAGCAGCAGCAGGCCGATCGCGGTGAGCACCCCTTCCGAGGCGCCCGGCGCCGCGTCGAAAACCCCCGCGTACGAGATGGTGCCGAGGTAGGCGAACATCACCATCAGCGCGATCGCCAGACCCATGTCGCCGACGCGGTTGACCACGAACGCCTTCTTGGCCGCGGCGGCCGCCGACGGTTTGTGCGACCAGAACCCGATGAGCAGATACGACGCCAGGCCGACGCCCTCCCATCCGACGTAGAGGCCGAGGTAGTTGTCCGCCAGCACCAGCAGCAGCATCGCCGCCAGGAACAGGTTGAGGTATGCGAAGAAGCGCCGCCGGCCCGGATCCTCGGCCATGTAGCCGATCGAGTAGATGTGGATCAGCGAGCCCACCCCGGTGATCAGCAGCACGAAGCACATGGACAGCTGGTCGAGTTGCAGGCCGAAGTCGACCTGAAGACCGCCGACCGGCACCCAGGAGAACAGCGCCTCGTGCACGGCGCGGTGTTCGGCGTCGCGGCCCAGCATGCCCGCGAACAGCACCGCCCCGACGACGAACGACGCCAGCGCGGCAAGCGTGCCCAGCAGATGTCCCCAGGCGTCGGTGCGCCGGCCGCCCAGCAGCAGGATCGCCGCACCGGCCAGCGGCAGTGCGATGGTCAGCCACACAGGAATCGTCATCGCGCCCCTAGTGTTTGAGCAGATTCGCGTCGTCGACCGAAGCCGATTGGCGGGCACGGAAGATGGTCATGATGATCGCGAGGCCGACCACCACCTCGCACGCGGCGACGACCATCGTGAAGAACGCCACCACCTGACCGTCGAGCTGCCCGTGCATCCGGGAGAACGACACGAACGCCAGGTTGCACGCGTTGAGCATCAGCTCGACGCACATGAACATGACGATGGCGTTGCGGCGCAACAGCACCCCGGCGCCGCCGATCGTGAACAACAGTGCCGACAGATACAGGTAGTAGTCGGGGTTCACGCATCACCTCCGGTGTACTTCGCGAAACCGTCGTCGGGAACGGTGCGCTGCCGCAGCGTCGGGCTGACCGACAGCGGTGACGGCGAACCGTCGGGCAGCCGGGCCGCGATGTCGACGGCGTTGTTGCGGGCGAACACACCGGGATTGGGCAGCGTCGTCGGGTAGCCGCCGGGCCGGAAGCGTTCCTCGGCGAGTTCGCGCTGGGACTTGCGGCGCTCGAACCGCTCCCGGTGCGCCAGCACCGTCGCGCCCAGGGCCGCGGTGATCAGCAGCGCGCTGGTGAGTTCGAACGCCCACAGGTAGCGCACGAAGATCAGCGCGGCCAGGCCCTCCACGTTGCCGCCGGCGTTGGCCTGCGCCAGCCCGGTGAACCCGCCCGCGGACACGTTGCCGATGCCTGCGATCAGCACGATGCCCAGGCCGACGCCGGCGACGATCGCCGCGACCCGTTGTCCGCGAATCGTTTCCACCAACGACTCCGCGGAGTCGACGCCGATGAGCATCAGCACGAACAAGAACAGCATCATCACCGCGCCGGTGTAGACCACCACCTGCACGACGCCGAGGAACAGCGCCCCCTGGGTGATGTAGATGACCGCCAGCACGATCATCGTCAGCGCCAGGAACATCGCGCTGTACACGGCCTTGCGGGCGGAGATCACCCCGAGCGCGCCGATCACCGCGACGGTGCCGAACACCCAGAACAGCACCGCCTCGGTGGTCGTCGTCAGTCCCGGGATGTCCTCGGCCCCGGCTGTCAGAACCGCGGAGGTCATCGGCCGTCTCCGACGGTCGCATCGGTGGTGACGGGACCGACCCTGCCGAGGTAGTAGTCGTCGTCGGTGGTGCCGGGTGCCATCGGATGCGGTGGCGGCAGCATCCCGGGCTCCAGCGGGGCCAGCAGCTTGTCCTTGCCGTAGATGAGGTCTTGGCGGTTGTCGTCGGCCAATTCGTAGTCGTTGGTCATCGTCAGGGCACGGGTGGGACACGCCTCGATGCACAGCCCGCAGCCGATGCAGCGCAGGTAGTTGATCTGGTAGACGCGCCCGTACCGCTCACCGGGTGAGTACCGTTCGTGCTCGGTGTTGTCGGCGCCCTCGACGTAGATGGCGTCGGCGGGACACGCCCACGCGCACAGTTCGCAGCCGATGCACTTCTCCAGCCCGTCCGGGTACCGGTTGAGCTGATGGCGGCCGTGGTACCGCCGGGCCACCGGCCCCGGCTTCTCCGGATACTCCTCGGTGATGGGCTTTTTGAACATGGTTCCGAAGGTGACTCCGAAACCCTTGATGGCCTCGAGGAATTTAGGCATCTGCTCGCTCCTTGACAGGGGTCGGTAGCGGCGGGGTGGGGAAGACGGCCGGATCCAGCTTCTGGACCGGGATCTCGCGGTCACCCCGGCGGCGGGTTCGGCGCCACAGCGCGGCGACGATGAGCAGTGCGACGAACACCGCCAGCGCCGCCAGCGTGGTGGTGACCTGGGGCATCCCCTCGTTGCGCAGGGCGCGGGCAGTCGAGACCAGCACGATCCAGGCCAGCGAGAACGGGATCAGGATCTTCCAGCCCAGCCCCATGAACTGGTCGTAGCGCAGCCGCGGCAGGGTGGCGCGCAGCCAGAAGTACAGGAACATGAACGTCCAGACCTTGGCGACGAACCACAACAGCGGCCAGAACCCGGTGTTGGCGCCGTCCCACATGTTGATCGGCCACGGCGCGTGCCAGCCACCCAGGAACATCGTGGTCGCCAGCGACGACACGGTCACCATGTTGATGTACTCGGCGAGCATGAACATCGCGAACTTGATCGACGAGTACTCGGTGTGGAAGCCGCCGACGAGTTCACCCTCGGCCTCGGGCAGATCGAAGGGCGCGCGGTTGGTCTCACCGACCATCGACACCACGTACACCAGGAACGACGGCAGCAGCAGGAACACGAACCAGACGCCGTCCTGTGCGGCGACGATGCCCGACGTCGACATCGTGCCCGCGTACATGAACACCGCGACGAACGACAGCGCCATCGCGACCTCGTAGGAGATCACCTGTGCGCTGGAACGGATCCCGCCGAGCAACGGGTACGTCGACCCGCTGGCCCAGCCGGCCAGCACGATGCCGTACACGCCGATCGAGGTCGCGGCCAGGATGTAGAGCACCGCGACGGGCATGTCGGTGAGCTGAAGCGCGGTGCGGTGACCGAAGATCGACACCTCACCGCCCATCGGGATGACCGCGAACGCGATGAACGCGGGCACCGCCGCGATGATCGGCGCGGCCAGGTAGACGAACTTGTCCACCCCGGTGGGGATCAGGCCCTCCTTGAGCGCCAGCTTTACCCCGTCGACCAGCGACTGCAGTAATCCCTTCGGGCCGACGCGGTTCGGGCCGAACCGCATCTGCATGCGGCCCAGCAGCTTGCGTTCGATGAGGATCGCGGCGAGCACCGACAGCATCAGGAACGCGAAGACCGCCACGGCCTTGACGATCACCAGCCACAGCGGGTCGTGGCCGAACAGGGTGGGATCGGGGTACGTCACGAGTCGGCCCTCCCGATCGAGACGACATCACCCGGCACCGCACCCAGCCTCAGGTGCACCGCGGAGCCGGGGGAGTTCAGCGGCAGCCACACCACCCGGTCGGCCATGTCGGTGACGGCCAGCGGCAGGGTGACGGTGCCGCGCGGGGTCCGCACCGTCACCAGATCCCCGTCGGCCGCTCCGATCTCGGCGGCGGTGCCCTTCGACAGCCGCACCACCGGCGTGCGCGCGGTGCCTGCGAGATGGGGTTCGCCGTCCTGCAGCCGTCCGCCGTCGAGCAGCATCCGCCAGCCCGCCAGCACGGCCTGGCCCTCCGCAGGCGTGCCGGCGGGCGGGGCCGCGACCTCCGGTGCGGCGGCGCGCGGACCCGACCACTGACCCAGCCGGGCCATGTCGGCGGCGGCCGCGGCGGCGTCGGGCAGGTTCAGCACCACCCCGAGCTCCTCGGCCAGGAAGTTCAGCACCCGCAGATCGGGGCTGGCCGCGGTCTTCAGCGACGGCTCGAACGGCCGGATCCTGCCCTCCCAGTTGACGAACGACCCGGCCTTCTCCACCACGGGTGCGACCGGGAACACCACGTCGGCGACGGCGGTGACCGCGCTCTCGCGCAGTTCCAGGCTGACCACGAACGGGGTGGCCTCGATCGCGGCCAGCGCCGCATGCGGGTCGGGCAGGTCGGCGACCTCCACCCCGCCGACCAGCAGTGCGCCCAGATCACCGGCGCGGGCGGCCTCGAGGATGGCGGCGGTGTCCCGGCCCGGGGTGCTCGGTATGTCGCCGACGAACCAGGCCGCCGCGGTCTCCTGCCGCGCGGTGGCGTCGGCGACCGGGCGGCCGCCCGGCAGCAGGTTGGGCAGCGCGCCGGCCTCGACCGCGCCGCGTTCGCCGGCGCGCCGGGGGATCCACGCCAGCCGGGCCCCGGTCGCCGCGGCCAATCGCGTTGCGGCCGTGAGCGCTCCGGGCGACGTGGCCAGTCGCTCGCCGACGAGGATGACCGCGCCGGGCAGCCGCAGCGTGGCGTCGTCGGCGAGGGCGTCGAGCGCGGCGGCCTCCCGGCCGGGCGCGGTCATGATCAACCGCCCGCTGAGTTTGGTCAGCCCGCGCGACGCGAACGGGGCGATCGAGGCGACCCGCAGCCCCTTCTTGCGCACCGCCTTGCGCAGCCGCAGGAACACGATCGGCGATTCCTCTTCCGGCTCGAAGCCGGCCAGCAGCACCGCCGGTGCGTTCTCCAGGTCGGAGTAGGTGACCGTCATCGGCCGCCCCGCGACGTGTGCGGCCAGGAAGTCGGTCTCCTCGGCGCTGTGCGGGCGGGAGCGGAAGTCGATGTCGTTGGTACCCAGCACGATCCGGGCGAACTTGGCGTACGCGTAGGCGTCCTCGACCGTCGCGCGGCCACCCACCAGCACGCCGGCGCTGCCGCGGGCGGCCGCCAGCCCGGTGCTGGCCACCGTGAGCGCCTCCGACCAGGACGCGGGGCGCAGCCTACCGTCCTCGTCGCGGATCAGCGGGGTGGTGATGCGGTCGCCCTGGGTGGTGTAGGTGAACGCCCACCGGCCCTTGTCGCAGTTCCACTCCTCGTTGACCTGGGGATCGTCACCGGCCAGCCGCCGCATCACCTTTCCGCGCCGGTGGTCGGTGCGCTGGGCGCAGCCGGACGCGCAGTGCTCGCACACGCTCGGGCTGGACACCAGGTCGAAGGGCCGGGCGCGGAACCGGTAGGCGGCGCCGGTGAGGGCGCCGACCGGGCAGATCTGCACCGTGTTGCCGGAGAAGTACGACTCGAACGGTTCCCCGGTCGCGATGCCGACCTGTTGGCGCGCACCGCGTTCCAGCAGGTCGATAAACGGGTCGCCGGCGATCTGTTGGGAGAACCGCGTGCAGCGGGCGCACAGCACGCAGCGTTCGCGGTCCAGCAGCACCTGCGACGAGATGTTGATCGGCTTGGGGAACGTGCGCTTGACGTCCTCGAAGCGCGTCTCGGTCCGTCCGGTCGACATCGCCTGGTTCTGCAGCGGGCACTCGCCGCCCTTGTCGCAGATCGGGCAGTCCAGCGGATGGTTGATCAGCAGCAGCTCCATCACGCCCTGCTGCGCCTTGTCGGCGGCCGGTGAGGTGAACTGGGTGCGCACCACCATGTCCGGGGTGCAGGTGGTGGTGCACGACGCCAGCGGTTTGCGCTGACCCTCGACCTCGACCAGGCACTGCCGGCAGGCGCCGACGGGGTCGAGCAGCGGGTGGTCGCAGAACCGGGGGATCTGGATGCCGATCAGCTCGGCGGCGCGAATCACCAACGTGCCCTTGGGCACACTGAGCTCGACATCGTCGATGGTCAGGTGCACCATCTCGACGTCGGTGGCCGGCCCGGTGTCAGCGGTCTGTGTCATCGAACCCCCATCTCCCTGCGGAGTAACTGAGCCATCACACTCCCGCCCCCTCGGTCGCCATCAGCGTGGAAGCGTGCGGGTCGAACGGGCATCCGCCGTCGAGGTGCGCGATGTACTCGTCGCGGAAGTGCTTGATCGACGAGATGATCGGCGACGCCGCACCGTCGCCCAGCGCGCAGAACGACTTTCCGAAGATGTTGTCGGAGATGTCGAGCAGCTTGTCGATGTCGGCCTCGGTGCCCCGGCCGGTCTCCAGACGCTCGTAGATCTGCGTCAGCCAGTAGGTGCCCTCCCGGCACGGGGTGCACTTGCCGCACGACTCGTGTGCGTAGAACTCCGTCCACCGCCGCACCGCCCGGACCACGCAGGTGGTCTCGTCGAAGATCTGCAACGCCTTGGTGCCGAGCATGGTCCCGGCGCCCGCCATCCCCTCGTAGTCCAGCGGCACGTCGAGGTGTTCGTCGGTCAGCAGCGGCGTCGACGACCCGCCCGGGGTCCAGAACTTCAGCCGGTGGCCGGCCCGGATCCCGCCCGCGTACTCGAGCAGTTCGCGCAGCGTGATACCCAGCGGCGCCTCGTACTGACCCGGCCGGGCGACGTGGCCCGACAGTGAGTACAGCGTGAACCCCGGGGACTTCTCGCTGCCCATCGAGCGGAACCAGTCGATGCCGTTGAGCAGGATCGGCGGCACGCTGGAGATCGACTCGACGTTGTTGACCACCGTCGGGCAGGCGTACAGGCCGGCGACCGCCGGGAACGGCGGCCGCAGCCGGGGCTGGCCGCGGCGGCCCTCCAGCGAGTCCAGCAGGGCGGTCTCCTCACCGCAGATGTAGGCGCCCGCGCCGGCGTGCACGATCAGCTCCAGGTCGAACCCGGAGCCGAGGATGTCGGTGCCCAGGTACCCGGCCTCGTAGGCCTCGGCCACCGCGGCGTGCAGTCGGCGCAGCACCGGCACCACCTCACCGCGCAGGTAGATGAACGCGTGGTGTGCGCGGATCGCGTAGGCCGCGATGATGGCGCCCTCCACCAGGAAGTGCGGGGTGGTCAGCATCAGCGGAATGTCTTTGCACGTCCCGGGTTCCGACTCGTCGGCGTTGATCACCAGGTAGTGCGGTTTGGCGCCGGCTTCGCCGTCCTGCGGGATGAACGACCACTTGGTGCCGGTCGGGAAGCCCGCGCCGCCGCGGCCGCGCAGCCCGGAGTCCTTGACGAACGTGATGACCTCGTCGGGGTCCATCTTCAGCGCCCGCTCCAGGGCGCGGTAACCGTCGTGGCGCCGGTAGGTGTCCAGCGTCCATGGTTCCGGTTCGTCCCAGAACCGGCTGAGCACGGGGGTCAGTGCTGTCATGACTGCGAATCCGTTGCATCCGAGGTGGTTTCAGGGCTGTCCGGATCGGGTGCGGTCATCCCGCGGTCACGCGCGACGCGCAGCCCGGCCAGCGTCGCCTCGCCGACCCGCTCGCTGCCCTGCCGGGGGTCGGGCAGTCCGGCCAGGGTGCGGGCGGTCTCGCGGAACGTGCACAGCGGCGCCGAACCGCGGGTCGGGGCCGGGGGAGTACCGGAGCGCAGCCCGTCGACGAGATCGCGTGCCGACGACGGGGTCTGGTTGTCGTAGAACTCCCAGTTGACCATCACGACCGGGGCGTAGTCGCACGCCGCGTTGCACTCGACGTGTTCGAGCGTGATCCGGCCGTCCTCGGTGGTCTCGCCGGCGTGGATGCCGAGGTGCTGCTGCAGCGACTCCAGGATCGCGTCGCCGCCCATGATCGCGCACAGCGTGTTGGTGCACACGCCGACGAGGTAGTCGCCGGTCGGGGTGCGCCGGTACATCGAGTAGAACGTCGCCACCGCGGTGACCTCGGCGTCGGTCAGCCCCAACCTCCTGGCGCAGAAGGCGATTCCCGCCGGGGTCAGGCAGCCGTCCTCGGCCTGCACCAGGTGCAGCAGCGGCAGCAGCGCCGAACGGGCCTGTGGGTAGCGCGCGATGATCTTCTCGGCGTCGGCCGCCAGTCGCTGCTCGACGTCATCCGGATACGACACCGGCCCGTGGATCGGCGGGCCGGGTTCGTCGGGTCGCTGACCAAGCTCGAGGAATATGCTCATCTACCTGTCCACTCCACCCATCACGGGGTCGATCGACGCCACCGCGGTGATGGCGTCGGCGACCATGCCGCCCTCGCACATCGCGGCCACGGCCTGCAGGTTGTTGAACGACGGATCGCGGTAGTGCACCCGGTAGGGGCGGGTACCGCCGTCGGAGACCATGTGCACGCCGAGTTCGCCTCGGGGAGACTCGATTGCGACGTACACCTGACCGGGTGGCACCCGGATGCCCTCGGTCACGATCTTGAAGTGGTGGATCAGGCCCTCCATCGAGTGGCCCATGATCTTGGCGATGTGCTCCGGCGAGTTGCCCAGCCCGTCCGGGCCGACCTTCAGGTCGGCGGGCCAGGCCAGCTTCTTGTCCTCGATCATCACCGGGCCGGGCTTGAGCCGGTCGAGGCACTGCTCGATGATCTTCAGCGACTCGTGCATCTCCTTGACCCGGATCAGGTAGCGGCCGTAGGAGTCACAGCCCGGGTCGGTGATGACGTCGAACTCGTAGGTCTCGTAACCGCAGTACGGCTGGGCGCGGCGCAGGTCGTGCGGCAGGCCGGTCGAGCGCAGACACGGTCCGGTGATGCCCAGGGCCATGCAGCCGGTCAGGTCGAGGTAGCCGATGCCCTGGGTGCGGGCCTTCCAGATGGGGTTCTCGTTGAGCAGGTCCTCGAGATCCTTGAGTCGCTTGGGCATCAGCTTGAGCAGGTCGCGGATCTGCGGGATGGCCTCGTCGGGCAGGTCGACGGCCACGCCGCCGGGCCGGACGTAGGCGCTGTTCATCCGCAGGCCCGTGACGGTCTCGAACACCGACAGGATCTGCTCGCGTTCCCGGAAGCCGTAGAACATCGCGCTCATCGCGCCCAGTTCCATACCGCCGGTGGCCAGTGCGACCAGATGCGAGGAGATCCGGTTGAGCTCCATCATCATCACGCGGATCACGCTGGCGCGCTCGGGGATGTCGTCGGTGACGCCGAGCAGCTTCTCGACGGCCAGGCAGTAGGCGGTCTCGTTGAAGAACGGCGACAGGTAGTCCATCCGGGTGACGAACGTGACGCCCTGCGTCCAGGTGCGGAACTCGAGGTTCTTCTCAATGCCGGTGTGCAGGTATCCGATTCCGCACCGGGCGGACACGATCGTCTCGCCCTCGATCTCGAGGATCAGCCGCAGCACGCCGTGGGTGGACGGATGCTGCGGGCCCATGTTGACGACGATGCGCTCACCGGCGTGCGCGGCGGCGGCCTCCCGAGCGGCCCGCACCACCTCGTCCCAATCCTGGCCGCCCACAACGACAACGCGCTCGCCGCCGTCCGATGCCGATTCGCCCTGGGTGGGTGGTACGTGGTTGATCGTCATCAGTTGTAGGCCCTCCGCTGGTCGGGCGGCGGGATCTCGGCGCCCTTGAACTGCACCGGGATACCGCCCAACGGGTAGTCCTTGCGCTGCGGATGCCCCACCCAGTCGTCGGGCATCTCGATGCGGGTCAGCGACGGGTGGCCGTCGAAGATGATCCCGAAGAAGTCGTAGGTCTCGCGCTCATGCCAGTCGACGGTGGGATACACCCGGTACAGCGACGGGATGTGCGGGTCGGCGTCGGGGGCGGCGACCTCCATCCGGATCCGCCGGTTGTGGGTGATTGACATCAGCGGATACACCGCGTGCAGTTCGCGGCCGGCGTCCTCGGGGTAGTGCACACCGCTGACGCCCAGGCACAGCTCGAAGCGCAGCTGCGGGTCGTCGCGCAGCGCCTGGGCCACCGTCGGCAGCTGGGTGCGCTCGATCTCGAGGGTGAGCTCGTCGCGGTAGACCACCACCCGTTCGATGGACTCCGCGTAGCCGTCCTCGCCGAGCACCTCGGCCAGCCGGTCGACGACCTCGTCGAAATAGCCGCCGTACGGGCGCGGGGAGCTGCCCGGCAACGCCACCGTCCGCACCAGCCGGCCGTATCCGGAGGTGTCGCCGGTGTCGCGGTTGCCGAACATGCCGCGCCGCACGCCGATGACCTCCGGCGCGTCGGGGCGGTTCTGCTCGGTCATCGCAGCAGGCCCTTCAGCTCGACCGTCGGGGTCGCCGACAGTGCCGCCTCCTCGGCCGCGCGGACCGCCTCCTCGCGGTGCACGCCGAGCGGCATCTCCTGAATCTTGTCGTGCAGCTTGAGGATCGCGTGCAGCAGCATCTCCGGGCGGGGCGGGCAGCCGGGCAGGTAGATGTCCACCGGGACGACGTGGTCGACGCCCTGCACGATCGCGTAGTTGTTGAACATGCCGCCCGACGAGGCGCACACGCCCATCGCCAGCACCCATTTCGGTTCGGCCATCTGGTCGTAGATCTGGCGCAGCACCGGCGCCATCTTCTGGCTGACCCGGCCGGCGACGATCATCAGATCGGCCTGCCGCGGGGTGGCCGAGAACCGCTCCATCCCGAAGCGGGAGATGTCGAATCGCGGGCCCGCGGTCGCCATCATCTCGATGGCGCAGCAGGCCAGGCCGAACGTTGCCGGCCACAGCGAGCCCTTGCGGATGTAGCCGACCACCTTCTCCACGGTGGACAGCAGGATCCCGCCGGGCAGCTGTTCCTCTAGTCCCATTCCAGGCCTCCTCGTCGCCAGACGTACGCGTAGGCCACGAAGACCGTCAGCATGAAGAGCAGCATCTCTACCAGGGCAAACAGTCCGAGGCTGTCGAACGCCACCGCCCACGGGTAGAGGAAGACGATCTCGATGTCGAAGATGATGAACAACATCGCGGTCAGGTAGTACTTGATGGGAAACCGCTGGCCGGTGGGCTGACCGGAGGCCCCGCCGTGCGGAACGGGTTCGATCCCGCACTCGTAGGCCTCGAGCTTGGCCCGGTTGTAGCGCCGGGGTCCGATCAGCAGAGCAACAACGGCGACCGAGCCGACGGCGAAGGCCGCCGCGATCGCCCCGAGCACCAGGATTGGCGTGTACAGATCCATACCGCGCAGACGCTCCCTTGTGGGCTGTCGGTGTGAGCTTACCCACACACTAGCGAGGTTTGCGATCTGCGCCACACGTTTTGGTTAGTATCGCTATTAGCAACGTCTGGCGATGCCGTCGTGCCTCGAACAGACTGTGCGACAGGCGAATACGGGTATCCCGGCTAATTGACGGTGCTTTCCGGCGGTGCCGGATGACGGTGCTGGTCGGTGCTCAGGAGACCGGGCTGCGCAGCAGCCCCGCGACCGCCTCACCCAGCCGGATCGGATCGATCGGATGCGGGACCGCGGCCTCCGCACGCGACCACCGGGCCAGCCACGCGTCGTCGGCGCGGCCGGTGAGCACCAGGATGGGTGGGCAGTCCTCGAGTTCGTCCTTGAGCTGCTTGGCGATCCCCAGCCCGCCGACCGGGGTGGCCTCGCCGTCGAGGATCACCAGATCGAAGCCGCCCTCGTCCATCTTGCGGATGACCATCGGGCCCGTCGCCACCTCGACATAGGTCAGCTCCGGCAGCTCCGGGTGGACCCGCCTGCCGAGCGCCAGTTGCACCTGTTCGCGGGTTCGCGGGTTGTCGCTGTAGACGAGGACCCGCAGCGGACGCGATGACTCGACCATGCGGTGATGGTACGGCTAGCGGGCGTGCCGGAACACCAAGTCGCCGGAGATCGTCACACGGTCGCCGATCATGCCCACCAGGTTGCCGTCGACCCCGAAGTCGCGGCGGTTGATGTCGGCCCGCGCGGACAGCCGCATCCCGCCGTCGCCGACCGGGGTGACCGTGGTCGGCAGTGTCAGCGGTTTGGTGGTGGCCTTGATGGTCAGCCGGGCCCGCAGGTTCACCGTGTCGCCGTCGATCGCGTCGGCGCCGGTGACGAGCACCTCGATGTCCGGAAACCGCTCGGCGTCAAAGAAATCGGCGGATCGCAGGTGTTCGTCGCGTTTACCGATCCCGGTGCGCAGCGACGCCACCGTGATCACCACCCGCCCGGAAACCGTTTGCGGAGCGGCGAGTTCACCCTCACCGGTGAACTCGGTGAACCGCACGGTGACCGGCACCAGGCCCCACATCGTCCTGCTTCTCGCCGCGATCGAGGAGCCCGCCGGGTCCAGTGTCCAGCTGCCCGTCGAACCGGGATCGCTGAAAAGCTCGCTCAGGCTTGTCATGTCGTCTCCTCACGGCTGCTGGAGAAGCGGGGCGATCTCGGCGGGGTCGAAGTACTCGGCTATCGAGGTGATCAGCCCGTCGCTGTTCACCCGGACAACCAGGCACACCCGCATCTCGATGTCGCCGCCGGTGCGTCCGGTGGCATGCAGGATGTGCTGCTGGACGAACCCGCCGTCGAACAGCTCCCTGTCGAGGATCTCATAGCGGCGCCGTATCGTCGTCCCGATGAACCAGTCGATGACCCGCAGCGCCCGCTGCTTGTCGCGGTCGCGGTCAGCGGTCTTCCAGACCACGATGTCCTCGCTCCACAGCCGGCTCACCGCGTCGCGGTCACCGGCCTCGATGGCGGTGAACAACGCCTCGGCGACGTCGGTGATCGGTGCGCTCACAGGTCCTCCTTGACCTCAACGACGCTTGAGGTTGAACACTGGCGTCATGGATACAACACCTACTGTCTCGCTGTTCGACGCCTCCTACAAGAGCGGTTTCGCGCCGTGGATCATCGGCCAACCGCAACCGGCGGTCGTCGAGCTGGAACGCAGCGGCGCCTTCCGCGGCCGGGTGCTCGACATCGGATGCGGCGCCGGGGAGCACACCATCCTGCTCACCCGCCTCGGCTACGACGTGCTCGGCGTCGACGCCGCCCCGACGGCGGTCGAGGTCGCCCGGCGCAACGCCGAGACCGCCGGGGTGGACGCACGCTTCGCGGTGGGCGATGCGTTCAACCTCGAGCCCGGCTACGACACCATCCTCGACAGCGCGCTGTTCCACATCTTCGACGCCGACGACCGACGCCGGTATGCGCGCAGCCTGCACACCGCGTGCAATCCCGGGGGAGTGGTGTACGTGCTGGCGCTGTCGGACGCCGGGCGGGGGTTCGGGCCGCAGGTCAGCGCGGCCGACATCCGCGGCGCGTTCACCGACGGCTGGCAGGTGGAGTCGCTGGTCGAGACCACCTACCGCGGGGTGATCGGCGAGTCGCACGCCGAGGCGTTCGGCCTGCCGGTGGGCACCCTGGTCGACGAGCCCGCCTGGCTGGCCCGCATCACCCGCGATTTGTGAGTGATTCCGTTCGCTCAGCGAACGTTTTCACGCCCAAATCGCCTAGTAGTAGCCGGGGTGGTTGACGTCGAGGCGGTGGCGCACCACCGTCCGCAGCACCGGGAGCAGCTCGTCGGCCCGTCCGTCGAGCTCACCGGCGCGGATCGCCGCCGCCAGCGACGGCTCATCCGGGTAGCCGAGCGCGGCCAGGGCGTCGGTGACCTCGCCGGCGGAGGTGTCGAGCAACTCGCGTTCGACGATGCGCAGCACGTTGGCCGCGACGCGGGCGTGGAAGTTCACCTGACCGGTGTCGGCCCCGCCGCCGGGCGCGGTCGCGGCGCGCACGTCGTTCTCCAGGAACCCGGCGACGGCGGCGACCAGTTCGGCCGCGGTCGGGCGGCCGTACAGCCAACTCATCGCGGACCTCCTCCCTGCAGCAGATCCAGCACGTCCCACTCGGTTTCGGCGACCCGTCGGCCGATTGCGGCGAGCTCCACCGACTCGGTCTGTCCGGACAGGTGGCGTTCGGCCTGGTAGCGGCAGATCACCCCCCAGCGCAGGGTGGCCACGGTGAGCCACCAGCGGAACGCGTCGCGGTCCAGCATCACCCCGGCCGCCGCCTCGTAGGCCGCCAGGAAGGTCTCGACGCTGCCCAGCCCGCCGGCGCCCATCTCCTCCGGCGCGCCGAACCGCCACGCCCGGATGCAGAACCAGGCGAGATCCTCGTACACCTCGCCGAGGTGCACCAGTTCCCAGTCCAGCACCGCAGCCAGGCCGTTGTCGTCGACGATCAGGTTGCCCATCCGGAAGTCGCCGTGCACCAGCACCCGCGGTGTGGGGTCCGGCCGGTTGGCTTCCAGCCAGCGAAACGCCCACTCGAAAGTGGCGGTGGTGTCGCCCATTTCGTCGAGCTGGTCGCGCCACTCGGTCAGCTGGTCCGACGGCGGCACCCCGACACCGGTGTAGTCGGCCCGGTGGATCGCGGCCAGCGCCTCGGCGCACTGGCGCAGCAGCCGGGCGCGACCGGCGTCGTCGAGTGAACGGTAGATCCTGCGCACGATCGTCTCACCGGCGATCGCGTCGCAGATCAGGTACGGATTGCCCAGCGCCGCAGGGGAGTTGGACGCGGTCAGGATGTGCGGCACCGGTGCGCCCGCGGCGGCCGCGCGCTGCTGCACCGCGGCCTCCAACTCCATCGGGGCGTGCACCTCATCGGGCAGCCCGGTGCGCAGGATCAGCGCCCGCCGGGTGTCGGTGACCGCGTCGAACGCCCAGGTGGTGCGGCTCGCCCCGCCGGTCAGCGCGTGCAGGTTCTCGACGGCGACGGTCTCACCGAGCACCGGGCGCAGCACCGCGGTGAGCGCGTCGGCGAGTTCTGCGCTCACTTCTTGGGCTTCTTGCCGAACCCGAACAGCCGCTGCGCCACCCGCCGGATCTGGATCTCCTCGGCGCCCTCGGTGATCCGGTAACGGCGGTGGTGGCGATAGATGTGCTCGAACGGTTCGTGACGGCTGTAGCCCACCCCGCCGAACACCTGCATCGCCCGGTCGGCGGCGTCGCACACCAGCCGGTTGGCGCGGTAGTTGGCCATCGACACCTTGTCCGAGACCTCCATGTGGTGGTTGCGGTCCAGTTCGGTGGCCGCGTAGTACACCAGCAGCCGCACCATCTGCGCCTCGGTCTGCAACTCCACCAGCGGCCACTGCACGGCCTGGTTCGACGACAGCGGCCTGCCGAACACGGTGCGCTCGTTGGCGTATTCGACCGCGCGGTCGATGCAGTACTGCGCGGCGCCCAGGCTGCTGGCGGCCTGCCGGATCCGGTTCTCGTGCAGGAACGTCTGACCGACCTCCAGGCCCGCGTCGACCTCGCCGAGCACCGCGTCGGCGGGCACCCGCACGTTGTCGAGCACCACCTCGCCGTGGTCGGTCGGCATGTTGAACGACCACCAGTAGTACGGCACGCTGAACCCCGGCGCGTCGGTGGGCACCAGGAACGCGGTGATGCCGCGCGCCGAACCGGGCTCGCCGGAGGTGCGGGCGAACACCAGGTCGTGGGTGGCGCGGTGCACGCCGGTGTTGAACCGCTTGGCGCCGTTGATCACCCAGCCCGCGTCGGGTCCTGAGCCGTCGCGCACCGCGGTGGTCTCCAGCCAGGTGGCGTCGGAGCCGTGGTTGGGTTCGGTCAGCCCGAACGCCATCGAGCGCTCACCGGTGATCAGCGCCTCGATCCACTCGGCCTTCTGCTGTTCGGTGCCGAACCGGTCCATCATGATGACCTGCGGGAAGTTCCCGACGATCGACGACTCGTTCTGCAGGTCGTTGTGCAGGCCGAGCCCCTTGTGCGCCAGATGTTCCCGGATGACCGCCATGTCGATGTTGCTGCCGTCGCGGCCGCCGAACTTCGACGGCAGCCCGTAGCGCAGCCAGCCGGCCGCGTCGGCGCGCCTGCGCATCTCGTCGAGCAGGTCCTCCCACTCCCGGCGCGGCACCCCGTCGTTGTCCCAGTCGGTGCGGGCGTGCTCGCGGCGTTTGTCGAAGAACTGGATGTGCTCGCGTTCCAGCGGTTTGATCTCGGCTTCGATGAACGCGTCCATCTCGGCGAGCAGACCGGGCAGATGGTCGGGGAGGGCGAAATCCACAGTGATTTCCTTTCGCTTCGCCTGCTAGGAGCCGTACAGCGTCTTCTTCCAGATCTTCGACAGCGTGGTGATCGCGTCCTCGTCGGTCATCTCCACACCGAGGCCGTTGGCGCCGACGAACACGCTGGTGAAGTTCTCGAACAACAGCGCGATGGCCGCCGCGGTGTGCTCGGGGTTCAGGTCGGCGGCGTAGCCCTGCTCCTGCGCGTGCCGCACCGAGGCGGCGACGATGTTCATGCCGAGGCGGCGGAACTCGTTCTGCACGGCGGCAAACCGCGGCTGGGTCGCGGCCAGCTGAGCGACGGCGATCATGATCCCGATGTTCTGTTTGAACATGTTCCAGTAGCCGGTCACCACCGCGCGGAAGAACCCGTCGTCGTCCGGCGACGACGGCAGGTCGATGCTCGACCCCGACGGCTCCACCACCTCGTGCAGGAACCGCTCGGCCAGCACCGCCAGCAGGTCCTCCTTGTCGCTGAAGTAGCGGTAGAACACCGCGGGCGACTTACCGGCCGCGGCGGTGATGTCGCCCAGCGTGGTGCCGTGAAAACCGCGCTCGGCGAACAGCTTGCGCGCCGCCAACTCGATCGCCTCACGCGTCTGGCGGCCCTTGGCGCTCAGCGGTTGCGGCGGCACGTCGGGCTCAGCCCAGGATCCGGTCACCGGCGCGCAGCAGCGCGCTCGGCAGTTCGTGGCCGACCAGGCGCTGGGCCACCGCGGCCGCGTCGATCGCAGCGGCCAGGTCGACGTCCACACCGATTCCGCTGTCGCGCAACAGGTACACCAGGTCCTCGGTCGCGATGTTGCCGCTGGCACCGGGCGCGAACGGGCAGCCGCCCAGCCCGCCGACCGACGCGTCCAGCCGGGTCACCCCGGCGCTGACCGCGGCGTACGCGCTGGCCAGCCCGGCACCGCGGGTGTTGTGGAAGTGCGCGCCCAGCGGGATGTCGCCGATCAGCGGGCGCAGTGCCTCGATGGTCTCGGTCACCCGCCGAGGGGTGGTGGTGCCGATGGTGTCGGCGATCGCCAGCCGGTCGACCTCGCTGCGCACCGCGGTGGTGATCACGTCGACGACACGCTGGTGCGGGGTCGGCCCGTCGAACGGGCAGTCCCACGTGGTCGCCACGATCACCTCGACGGTCGCGCCGCTGTCGTGGGCGATCGCGGTGATCTCCGGGATCAGCGCCGTCGCCTCCGCTGAGGTGCGCCCGACGTTGGCGCGGCTGTGCCCGTCGGACGCCGACACCACGTACTCGATCGACGAAAGCCCGGCCGCGATCGCGCGTTTCGCGCCGTTCGGGCTGGCCACCAGCGCGGAGAACTCGATACCGTGCGAGTCGCGGAAGCCCTGCAGATGCGCCGCCAGCTCGGGCGCATCAGCCAGGGCGGGCACCTTCGACGGCGACACGAACGCCGTCGCCTCCATCTCCTTGACCCCGGTCGCGGCGATCGCGGCCAGCAGTTCGAGCTTGCCCTCCAACGGAATCGGGTCCTCGATCTGCAGACCGTCGCGCAGCGACACGTCCCGGATGCGTACGTGTTCGGGCAGTGAGTTCACAGCACCCCCTCCGCGTGCAGCGCCTCGAGTTCGGCGGCCGTCTTGCCCAGCAGCCCGCAGTAGATCTCCTCGTTGTGCTGACCCGGCCGCGCCGGGCCCGCCGACCGCACCGTGCCGGGGGTCTGCGACAGCACCGGAACCACGCCGGGGCCGAGCACGTTGCGCTGCACCCGCTCGTCGAAGTGCCCGACGAGCATCCCGCGCGCCCGCAGCTGCGGATCCTTGACCACCTCGGCGACCGTGTTGATCGGGCCCGCGATCACCCCTGCGGCGCTGAGGGTTTCGATGATGTCGTCGGGCTGACGCTGCGCGGCCCACTCGCCGATGATGCGGTCCAGCTCGTCCTGGTTGCGCCCGCGGGCGAGGTGGTTGACGAACCGCTCGTCGGTGGCCAGTTCGGGCTGGCCCATCGCGTCGCACAACCGGCGGAACACGGTGTCCTGGTTGGCCGCGATCACCACCCAGCTGCCGTCGGCGGCCTGGTAGATGTTCGACGGGGCGATGCCCTCCAGCCGGGTGCCCGACGGTCCGCGCACCACACCGCCGACGTCGTAGTCGGGGATCGTGGACTCCTGCACCGCCAGGCAGGCCTCGGTCAGCGCGGCGTCGACGACCTGCCCCTCACCGGTGACCGTGCGCCGGTACAGCGCGGCCATCGCACCCTGCGCGGCGAACATGCCGGCCAGGGTGTCGCCCAGGGACAGCGCCAGCCGCGGCGGCGGACCGCCCGGGAAACCGTTCATGTGGCGCAGCCCGCTGGCGGCCTCGGCCACCGAGGCGTAGCCGGCCTTGTGCGCCTCCGGTCCGGTCTGCCCGTAGCCGGACACCCGGACCAGGATGATGCCCCGGTTACGTTCGCGCAGAACGTCGTAGCCGAGGTTCCACTTCTCCAGCGTGCCGGGCCGAAAGTTCTCGACGATGATGTCGGAACGCTCGACCAGGTCCAGGAACAGCTCGCGGCCCGCCGCCTTGCGCAGGTCCAGCGTGACCGCCTTCTTGTTGCGGGCGTGCACCGTCCAGAAGAACCGGTGCCCGTCGAGCTCGGCCTGCCCCCAGGTGCGCAGCGGGTCGGGGGAGTTGGGCAGCTCGATCTTGATGACCTCCGCGCCCATGTCGCCGAGCAGACGGCCCGCGAACGGTCCCGAGATCAGCGTGCCGAGTTCGAGAACCCGGATGCCGTCCAGGGGTCCGACGACGGTGTTGTCGGGGCTCATAGCGAGAACCCGTGCCGGTGCAGCCAGTCGGTGACGATCCCGACCGCCTGGCGCAGCTTGTCGCGCTGGTCGGGACCTGCGTAGTAGTGGTTCGCGCCGGGAATCTTATGCATTTCCTTGTCATGATGCCCGATCGCCTCGTACAGCCGGCGGGTATGGCTCGGCGTGCACGCGTCGTCGGCGAGGTTGCCGATCACCAGCGTCGGTACCGCGATGTCCGGGCCCGCCTTGACCGCGTCGCCGTTGGCGTCGTCGTAGCTCCACTGCGACAGCCAGCTGCGCAGCGTGCAGAACCGGGCCAGGCCGACGGGGGAGTTGTTGACCACCCGCGGGTCGCCCAGGTAGCAGGTGCCGGGTTTGCGCTCGTTGGGGTCGACGGTCGGGTCCAGCCAGCGCGGGTCGGCCATGGTGCCGTGCACGACGAACGCGTACTCGTCATCGGGCCGGCCGGCGGCCTTGAGCTCGGCGAGTTTCTCCTTGACCCACTTGGTGATCCGCCGGTTGCGGGCGATCTGCGCCTCGCGGTAGCGCGCCAGGAACTCCTGGCTGTACGGCGGCTGGTTGGGGTTGTCCGGGTTGTACAGGTCCAGTTCGGGATCGCGCTTGGTCGGGTCGGACTCGTCGAGGATGGACGCGTCCAGCCATTCGGTCAGCGTGCCGTGCCGGCTGATGTGCGCGGCCAGCAGCATCAGCCCGTCGGCGGGGATCAGCCCGAGCTTGGTCAGGTCCGGGCCGTCGCCGGACGGGCTGGCGGTGATCGTCGGGTGCTGCGCCTGCTGCTGGTAGAACACCGACAGCGATCCGCCGCCGCTCCAACCGGCCAGCACCACCTTGGAGTAGCCGAGCCGGTTCTTGGCGTCCTTGATGCACTCGCCGAGATCCTCGACGACCTTCTCCATCAGCAGCGCCGAGTCGGTGCCGCGGAACCTGCTGTTGCAGTAGATGACGTGGTGGCCGGCGCGGGCCAGCCCGTTGATCATCGGCAGGTAGGCGCCGCCGCCGATCGGGTGCATGAACACCAGCACGGTGTCGGACGGCTTGTCCTTCGGCTTGAGCAGGTAGCTCTCCAGCACGACCAGTTCGGCGACCCCGCCGTAGACGTCGCGGACACCCGAGTTGTTCTGGAAGGCAACGAGGTACGGGATCCGGTCGTACTCGTACTTCACGGTCTGCCCGGTGGTGGCGGTCATGCGTGCTGCCCCAGGTCGTGCGCCAGCACCTCGGCCGACGGGGTGAGCCGGCGCGACGTGTCGATCGCGATCACCTTCCAGTCGACGCGGTTCTGTTCGTCGAACTTGCGCCGCGCCCGCTCGCGGGCCTTCTCCGGCGCGCCGTGGTGCACACCCTGCGGGGCGTGGCTGATCAGGCCCGGTGGCATCGGGATGCCGAACAGGTCACCGCCGTGGAAGAACGCGATCTCGTCGTAGTCGACGTTGCGGTGGTACCACGGCGGCCGCTCCGTACCCGGAACCGTCTCGGCGGGCCGGGGCAGGAAGTTCATCACCGCCACGCCGGTGGCCTGCATGAACAGGTGCACCGTCGGCGGCAGGTGCACGCTCTCGCTGGCGACGACGTTGTAGTCCTCGATGTTGAACGTGAACGGGAAGTTGTCCCCGCGCCAGCCCTCCACGTCGAGCGGATTGTGTTGGTAGAACAGCGATGTCGGCCCGCCCTCGTGAATGAGCCTGACCTCGTACTCTCCGTCTACCTGCGGCCCGTCGCCGGTGTCGATGGCCTGCGGTTCGGGGATCGTCACCTGCGACGGGTCGAACGGGAAGTGCCTGCCCAGCGGCCCGGCCGGCGGCACCCGGAACTCGTCGGTGGCCTCGATCATCAGCAGCGTGGTCTGCTCGTCGGGCACCTGCCGCCAGGTGGTGGCCTTCGGGATGTAGACCCAGTCGCCGACGCGGTAGCGCAGCGGCCCGAACTCGGTTTCCAGCAGGCCCGAGCCCTCGTGCACGAACAACAGCAGGTCGCCGTCGATGTGGCGGACGAAGAACGGCATCGCCTCGGCGCGCCGGCTCAGCGAGATCCGGCAGTCCGGGTTGGAGAACATCAGCAGCGGCCCGCCCGCGGCGTCGGTGGCGTCGCCGGGCTTGAGCGAGGAGGCCATCACGTCGATCGGCTTGAGCGGGCCGACGGCGCGGTAGGCGGTGGGGTCGTGGCGGCGGTACATGTTCGCCGTCCGCCCGACGAACCCGCCGCGACCCAGCTCGTCGTCCTTGAGCCCGTCCAGATCGGCGTGTAACCGCTTGGGGGTGCGACCTTTTCGCAGGTGTACGAACGACTCCACGGAAACTCCATCGACGACGGTGGCGGGGGAAAGTGAAACTGACTTTAGTTTTACTTCCGGGGTCGGGTCAATAGTCAGTCGGAGTCAGTCGGTGAGATCGACCCGCACCGTCAGCAGGTTGGTGCCGAACGTGCGCACCCCGAAACTGTTGAACTGCGGCAGCGACCTGAGCCGCTGGTGTGCGTCGTCGTCGGGCAGCAGGTGCGCGACGCCGTTGTGCCAGCGGCCGTTCAGCCGCACCCGTACCCGGGGATCGGCCTTGATGTTCTTGATGTAGTCCGACTTCTCGCCGAACTCCGAGACGAACCAGAACTCGTTGCCGATCCGGCGTCCCCCGAGCGGGGTGCGGCGCGGCCGGCCGGACTTGCGGCCCGTCGTCTCCAGCAGCGTCTGAAACGGCAGCAGCCGCATCACCCGGTTGGCGACGTTCTTCTGAAAAAGCCTCGTGATGCGATCGCGCGCGTCATCGGCCATGTGCTTCTCCTGTCACACCATCGCGGTCCGTGGCACCTTCATACCCAGTTTCAGCGCACCGGCGAGCTCGCGGCTGGTGTCATAGTCGAAAACGACGTGACCGGTGATGACGTCGACGTCGCGTTTGAACCGCTGCAGCGGATGGTCGACGAAATGCGCGCTGGCCCCGGAGGCCTCGAGCAGCAGGCCGATCACCGCGCGCGACTCGCGCACGATGTGGGCCGCGGTCATCCGCGCCGCCGCCCGCACCGGTTTCGACACCGCCTCACCGGCGGTGACGAGGCCCTCGATCTCGCCGACCGTGTCGGCCAGCAGGGCCCGCAGCGCCCGCAGTCGCACCTCGGCCTCGGCCAGCCGGGCCTGCGCCATCGGCTTGTCCTTCTGGGTCGCGCCCTCGTAGGCCAGCACCCGGGTGCCGAGGCGTTCGGCGTAGATCTCGGCGACGCGCTCGGCGGCGCCCAGCGCCGGCATCGCGGCCAGCAGGGCCAGCGCGGGCACCATCGGCCAGCGGTAGGTGGGGGAGTCGTACAGCGCCGCACCGGGTGCGGTGCCCGAGTAGATGTCGACGACGTTGACCAGCCTGTGCCCGGGGACGAAGACGTCGGTGGCGACGACGTCGTTGGAGCCGGTGGCGCGCATGCCGTCGGTGTGCCAGACGTCCTCGACGGTGACGTCGTCGATCGGCAGCAGCGCCAGCGCGGGCCAGATCTTGGTCAGGTCGTCGTCGGGGCCGCACAGTGCCCCGACCATCACCCAGTTGCCGTGCATGACGCCGGTGGCCCACGACCAGCGGCCGGTCAGCCGGATCCCGCCGTCGGCGGGCAGACCCCGGCCGGTGGGTGCCAGCGGGGCGGGGGCCAAAAACGGCTGCGACGCGAACGCCTCGGCCTGGGCCCGCTCGTCGAACAGCGCCAGCATCCAGTTGTGCAGCGCCAGAAAGCCGATGGTCCAGGCGCTGGACGCGCAGCCGTGCGCCATCCGTCGCACCGGGTCCAGGATCGCCGGGAACGGGGCCTCCCGGCCCCCGAAGCGGGCCGGTCGCAGCAGGTCGCAGATGCCCGAGGCGGTGAACTCCGCGACCGTCTCGTCGGGCAGTCGGCGCAGGCGCTCGGCCTCGGCGGCGCGCTCGGCGAGCCGGGTGACGAACTCCTCGTTAATTGCCTCGTCAGTGAAGGCGGTGCTCATGCGCCGGACGCTACCATACATTTTTGTATGGTCTTGCGCCTCGAAACCGCGAGCGTGCGTGTCTGTCCACGACACGCCGCCTGATCTGCTGATTTTGCGCACGCTCGCGCCGAAACGCCCAGGAAAATCAGCGGCTGAGCATGATGTCGAGGAACCGCTCCCGGCCGGCGGCGGCCGCATCGGTGGGCCTGGACCCGGCCAGATGCAGAAAGCCGATCCCCGCCGCGAACGTGGCGTTGGCGCGCACGTCGGCCTCGTCGGCGTCGAACCCGTGGTCGAGGAACGCCTGACGCACCGCCGCGAGCACCCGCGCGTCGGAGGCCCGCACCCCGGCGGCCACCGACTCGTCGGTGCGGGCCCATTCCCGCATCGCGCGCTCCAGCGTCCAGTGCCGCGCGTCGACCAGTGCGGCCATCATTCGCGACAGGCGCTCGCGCGGCGGCAGGTCGGCCAGCGCGGAGAACTGTCGACGGTCCTCGTCGCGCAGCTCACCCCAGGTCCGCACCAGCGCCGCGCGGTAGGCGGCCATGTCGGTGAAATGCCAGTAAAAGCTGCCTCTTGTGGCGCCCACCCGCGCGCACAGCGTCTCCAGTTTGAGCGCTTTGATGCCCTCGGCGGCCAGGATCGTGAAGCCGGCCTGGACCCAGTCCTCGACCGTGAGCCGTGATGTGCGGGCCTTAGCCATGCGGGCAGCCTACGAGTCCGACGAGCGCATTTGCCGACGCCGGCGTCAGTAAATGTTAGGTATCAAATGCGCCCCGGCACGGCCTCGTGGGCTTTCAACGGTGATGAGCGTCATGTTTTACTGCACACGCCACAACTGAAATTTTCTCGGTCCGTTCGACGGCCCCGGGGTCTGTCGGGCGGGCTCGACGGCGCGGTGGATACACCGCCGCGCTGTTAATGGCGATCGCCGATCGCCAGACAGCCCCGTGAAGAGGCAACCGGAAGATGGATGGACTTGCACTATGAGCTTGATTGACAAGATTCGTGGCCCGTGGGCGCGGCGTTTCGCCGTGGCTGCCTTCGTTGCGGCCCTCCTGCCAGGCGTGGTGAGCATCGCCGGGCAGACCGCGACCGCAGGGGCGTTCTCCCGGCCCGGCCTGCCGGTCGAGTACCTGATGGTGCCGTCCCCGTCGATGGGGCGTGACATCAAGGTTCAGTTCCAGAAGGGCACCGGATCCAAGGCGGTGTACCTGCTCGACGGCCTGCGCGCCCGCGATGACTACAACGGCTGGGACCTGGAGACGCAGGCGTTCGAGTGGTACTACGAGAGCCCGCTGTCGCTGGTCATGCCGGTCGGCGGGCAGTCCAGCTTCTACAGCGACTGGTACCAGCCGGCCTGCGGCAACAACGGCTGCCAGACCTACAAGTGGGAGACCTTCCTGACCAGCGAGCTGCCGCAGTGGCTGTCGGCCAACCGCGGCGTGTCGCCCACCGGCAACGCGGCCGTCGGCCTGTCGATGTCGGGTAACTCGGCGCTGATCCTGGCGGTCTACCACCCCGACCAGTTCATCTACGCCGGTGCGCTGTCGGCCTTCCTGAACCCGTCGGAGGGCAGCTGGCCGTTCCTGATCAACATGGCGATGGGTGACGCCGGCGGCTACAAGGCCAACGACATGTGGGGCCCGACCGAGGATCCGAACAGCGCCTGGAAGCGCAACGACCCGATGCTGCAGATCCCGACACTGGTCGCCAACAACACCCGCCTGTGGGTCTACTGCGGTAACGGCACCCCGAACGAGCTGGGTGGCGCGAACCTGCCCGCCGAGTTCCTCGAGGGCCTGACGATTCGCACCAACATCACCTTCCGTGACAACTACATCGCCGCGGGCGGGACGAACGGCGTGTTCAACTTCCCGCCGTACGGCACGCACAGCTGGGAGTACTGGGCGCAGCAGCTTCAGGAGATGAAGCCTGACCTGATCTCGCACCTGGGTTCGTAAACCGATCGCGACAAGTCCCCGGACGCAACCCGCGTCCGGGGACTTTCGCGTTGGGGAACAATGACGGCATGAGCACCGTCAACGCATTGGTCGCGCACCAGGACGACAACGGCGAGATCACCCTGCGCCACGAGGTCGTCGATGAGTCGTTCCTGCCGGAGGGGGACGTGACCGTCAAGGTCGAGTACTCCGGGATCAACTACAAGGACGCGTTGGCGGTGACGCCGAAAGGCGGTGTGGCGCGGTCGTATCCGCTCATCCCGGGGATCGACCTGGCCGGCACGGTGACGGCGTCGTCGTCGCCGGACTTCGCGGTCGGGGACCGGGTGGTCGCGCACGGCTACGACATCGGCACCGGCAGACACGGCGGCTACGCCGACACCGCGCGGCTGCCCGCCGACTACGTGGTCAAGCTCGACACGCTGACGACGGCCGAGGCGGCCGCCATCGGCACCGCCGGGTTCACCGCGGCGATGAGCGTCAACGCGATTCGCGCGCACGGGATCCGCCCGCAGGACGGCCCGGTGCTGGTGACCGGTGCGACGGGCGGCGTCGGCAGCATCAGTGTCGACCTGCTCGCCGGGCTGGGCTACGAGGTGGTCGCGTCGACGGGCAAGTCCGAGGCTCACGACTTCCTGATGGGGCTGGGCGCCTACCGGGTGATCGGCCGACTGCCCGAGGAGGGGGAGAAGGTCCGCCCGCTGGGCACGTCGAAGTGGGCGGCGGTGCTCGACAGTGTCGGCGGCGACACGTTGGCCTACGCGCTGTCCACCCTGAATTACGGTGGCGTGGCCGCGATCTCGGGTCTGGCCCGGTCCGCGGACCTGCCGACCACGGTGATGCCGTTCATACTGCGGGGCGTCACCCTCGCCGGCATCGACTCGGTGCTGCTGCCGATCGGGCCGCGCCGGGAGATCTGGCGCCAGCTCGAAGGTGAGCTCAAGCCGGGACATCTCGCCGAGATCACCCGCGACGTCACGGTGCTCGACGCCCCGCACACGCTGCGCACGATCATCGGCGGCGGCGTCACCGGCCGCACCCGCGTGGTCGTGCACGACGGTTTCTAGAGCGGTCGGGAAGTGGGCTACTTGAGTTCGGCCGACGACAGGCCCAGCAGGCGGCGCGCCACCACCAGCAGCTGGATCTGCTGGGTGCCCTCGAAGATGTCGAGGATCTTGCTGTCGCGCGCCCACTTCTCCAGCAGGGTCTGCTCCGAGTAGCCGACGGTGCCTGCCAGTTCGACGGCCTTGAGCGTGATGTCGCTGGCGACCCGGCCGGCCTTGGCCTTACCCATCGACGCTTCCTTGGAGTTCGGAATGTCGTTGTCGGCCTGCCACGCCGAGCGCACCATCAGCAGATACGCGGCCTCCCAGTCGGCCTCCATGCGCAGGAACTCCGCCGCCGGTGCGCTCTGCGCGTGCGACGGCTTGTCATAGGAGATCTCGATACCGGCCTCGGTGAGGATCCGCCGGACCTCCTCGAGCGCGGCGCGGGCGATCCCGACGGCCATCGCCGCGACCACCGGCCGGGTGTTGTCGAAGGTCTCCATCACCCCGGCGAAGCCCTTCTCGACCTCGATCTCCGGGCTGCCGAGCAGGTTCTCCTTCGGGATGCGGACATTGTCGAACCGGATCACCGCGGTGTCGGAGGCCCGGATGCCGAGCTTGTCCTCCAGCCGTTCGACGGTGACGCCGGGGTGCTCGCGCGGGACGACGAACGACTTGATCGCCGCGCGGCCCTTCGACTTGTCCAGCGTCGCCCACACCACGATGTGCGACGCGCGCGAGCCCGCGGTGACGAAGATCTTCTCGCCGTTGATGACGTACTCGTCGCCGTCGAGCGTCGCGGTGGTCGACACCGCCGCCGAGTCCGAGCCGAAGCCCGGCTCGGTGATCGCCATCGCCGCCCAGATGTCCTTGCCGAACCGCTCCAGCTGTTCCTTGGTGGCCACCGACGAGATCGCGGCGTTGCCCAGGCCCTGGCGCGGCACCGACAGCATCAATGCCACGTCGCCCCAACTGATCTCCATCACGTTGAGCACCGCGGACATGTTCGCGCCGTTGTTGTTGGCGCCCTTGGGGGTATCGCCGCCCGCGAACGCCTCGGCGCCGGCGAACGCGACGGTCTTCGCGTCCTGGATGCCCTCGAACAGGGTGGCCAGCGTGTCGAGTTCGACGGGGTATTCGTGTTCGCGCAGATCCCATTTGCGCGAGATCGGCCGCAGCATCTCCGCCGCGCCCTGATGGGCCTTCTCGATGACCGCTTCGAGCTTGCGCGGCAGTTCCAGATTGATCGCCATGTCTGCTCTTTCGCTTCCGAAGTCTCTAGATGACGACGACACCCTCGGCGACGCCGATGGCCCGCAGATCGCGGTACCAGCGCTCGACCGGGTGCTCCTTGGTGTAACCGTGGCCGCCGAGCAGTTGGACGCCGTCGAGGCCGATCTGCATACCCTTGTCGGTGCCCAGCCGCTTGGCCAGCGCCGCTTCGCGGGCGAACGGCAGGCCCTGGTCGGCGCGCGCCGCGCCGCGCCAGGTGATCAGCCGCAGCCCGTCGAACTCGATCGCCATGTTGGCGCACATGAATGCGACCGCCTGGCGGTGCGCGATCGGCTCCCCGAACGCGTGGCGCTCCTTGACGTAGGGCACGACGTAGTCGAGCACCGCGTGCGAGGTGCCGACCGCCAGCGCCGCCCAGCCGAGCCGCGACAGCGCGATGGCCTCGGAGTAGTCCTGGTCGCTGGCGCCGTCCTCGCCGAGGCGCGCCGACAGCGGCACCGTGACCCCGTCGAGTTTGACCCGGCCGATCGCCGCGGCGCGGATACCCATCCCGGGATCGGGGGTGACCGACAGTCCCTTGCTGCCCGACTCGACGATGAACAGCGCCGGCTTACCGTTCAGTTGCGCTGCGACGATGAACAGTTCGGCTTCGGCGGCGGCCGGCACCAGTGACTTCTCGCCGTCGAGGCGGTAGCCGCTCGGGGTGCGCACGGCGGTGGTGCGAAGCGCGGTCGGGTCGAACAGCGGGTGCGGTTCGGCGATCGCGACGCAGGCCTGCGGCACGTTCTCGCCTGCGAACTCCTTGAGGTAGGTGGCCTGCTGGTCGGCGCTGCCCCAGTGGGTCAGGGCCGACGCGACCCCGGCGGGCGCCAGGATCGGCAGGGCCAGTCCCATGTCACCGTAGGCCAGGGCCTCGGCGACGAGGACGTTGGTGACCGCGGCCCGGTGCGAGGCGATGCCCTCGAAGTCCTCGGGCACGTTGATCGCGGTGATCCCGAGTTCGGCCGCCTTGCCGACGAGGCCGTCGGGGTAGTGGGCGTTGTCGTCGGCCTCGCGTGCCGCGGGCCGCAGCACCTCCTCGGCGAACTCGTTGACCGTCTCGACGATCATCTTCTGTTCGTCGTCGGGGGTGAGGTCGAAGTAGTCCGAGCCGCTGGTCTTGAGCCGGGTCGGGCCGGACTTGCTGCCGGTGACGCGCTTGAACTGGCGCTGCGCGGCGCCGGCCGCCGAAAAGGCCTGCTTGACGCCGTACTTGAGGCCGCGGTTGAGCGGATCGCGCAGCCCGTAGCGGTCGAGGAACTCCTGGCCGACGATCGGCGTGATGAGCGCCAGGCCCAGATCGGTCGGGGTGCGCTTGAACTTGCGCAGACCGACGGCGCTCTCCTTGCTGCCGGCCGGTTTCGCCCCGTTTCTCGACGGCAGGGTGTTGGTCATATCTGCTGCCTCGCTTTGTGGTGGAGCCGAACTGACTCTGGAGTAAGGTTCGAACTGACTCCAGAGTAAGGTAGCCGGGCCGGGAAGCCAACCCGCCAGGTCAGCGCAGTCGGCGCAGCACCTCCTCGTGCAGCAGACCGTTGGTCGCCACGGCGCTGCCGCCGTGCGGACCCGGTGCGCCGTCCAGGTTGGTGAACCGCCCGCCGGCCTCCCGGACCAGCACGTCCAGCGGCGCCAGATCCCAGGTAGACACCTCGGGCTCCAGCGCGATGTCGACGGCGCCCTCGGCGACGAGGCAGTAGTTGAAGAAGTCGCCGTAGCCGCGCACCCGCCACACCGCGTCGGTGAGCGCGACGAACTTGTCGCGGATCCCGCGGTCGGCCCACCCGGACAGGCTGGAGAAGGCCAGGCTCGCCGAGCCGAGATCGTCGACGCGTGACACGCCCAGCCGTCGCCGCGGCTGCCCGGCCACCGCGACGTAGGCCCCCTGACCGGTCACCGCCCACCACCGCCGGTGCAGGGCGGGCGCGCTCACCACGCCGAGGATCGGGACGCCGTCCTGCAGCAGCGCGATCAGCGTCGCCCACACCGGCACCCCACGCACGAAGTTCTTGGTGCCGTCGATCGGGTCGACCACCCACTGCCGGCCCGCGAACTCCTTGGTGCCGCCGAACTCCTCCCCGAACACCGAGTCGTCGGGGCGCGCCTCGGCCAGTCGCTGGCGGATCGTCCGCTCGACGGCGAGGTCGGCGTCGGTGGCCGGGGTCATGTCCGGCTTCGTCTCCACCACCAGGTCCACCGCGCCGAACCGGTCCATGGTCTGGGTGTCGGCCTCGTCGGCGAGCGCGAGGGCGAGGGTCAGGTCGTCTGCTGCAAGCGCGGGGGAAGTCATGCCTGTCGTCCTACCATGGCGGGGTGTTCGAGTTCGTGATGATCCTGGTGCTGGTCGGTGCGCTGGTGCTGCTGGCCCGCCCACTGCTGAGACGCCGCCGCGGCGCGCCGCCGGACTGGCCGGCCGGTCAGCTGTTGGTCACCGGGGTCAGCCCGCGACCGGAGGGCGTCACCGGCCCGCAGTACGTGACGATCACCGGGGTCATCAACGGCCCGACGGTCAACGAGCACGTCGTCTACCAGCGGATGGAGGCCGACGTCGACGCGTGGCCGAAGATGGGCGACCTGTATCCGGTCGTGTACTCGCCGAGCAACCCGGACAACTGGCGGTTCGCGCCTGCCGAACCGCCGCCGACGATCCCGGACTATCCGCCCAGCGCCTAACCGGCCTGACAACTCAGCCGTGGCTGATCCGCAGCATCTCCTCGATGCTGGCCAGCTTCACCCGCGGCCGGCCGTGCGGTTCGCCCAGTGAGCGCTCGTGCGCGTCGATCCGCCTCCAGTGGTCGTGGGTGACGACCCGGGGCTGACGCTCCAGCAGCCACCGCGCCAGCTCGTCGGCATGGTCGGCCCCGAAGTCGGACGGCTCGGCGGCCTGCAGATCGGCGACCAGGGTGTCGACGGTCTCCTGCGAGTCGCTCTTGTTGCTGCCGATGACGCCCGTCGGCCCCCGCTTGATCCAGCCGACGACGTACTCGTGGCGCCGGCCCTCGATGCGGCCCGCGGTGTGCGGGATCGTGCCGCTGCGCTCGTCGAACGGCAGCCCGGGGGTGGGCACGCCGCGATAGCCGACCGCGCGCACCACCAGCTGCGCGGGAATCTCCTCGCGCTCGCCGGTGTCGCGGGCGACGACGCGGCCGTTCTCCTCGACCAGTTCGTTGCGGCCCAGCACGATCGACTCCACCCGGCCGTTGCCCTTGATCTCGATCGGTGAGGTGCGGAACCGGAACACGATGCGCCGCTTGGCGTTCTTCGGCGTTGTCTCGGCGAACCCCCGCAGCACCTTGATGTTGTTGCGCACGGTCTTGCCCGCGGCCTCGAGGTCGGCCTCGGTGATGTCGGCGAAGTCGGCGGGGTCGACCACGATGTCGACGTCGGCCAGACCCTCCAGGTGGCCGAGCTCGCGCAGCTCCAGCGTGGTGAACGGCGCCTGCAGGGGCCCGCGCCTGCCGACGACGAGCACCTCCTCCACACCGCGGTCGTGCAGTGACTCCAGCGCGTGGTCGGCGATGTCGGTGGCGGCCAGCGCGTCGGGATCGGTGACCAGGATCCGTGCCACGTCCAGTGCGACGTTGCCGTTGCCGATCACCACCGCGCGGCCGGTGGAGATGTCGGGCGCCATGTCCCTGTGGTGCGGGTGCGCGTTGTACCAACCGACGAAGTCGACGGCGGAGACGCTGCCCGGCAGGTCCTCGCCGGGGATGCCCAGCGACCGGTCCGACTGGGCGCCGATCGCGTAGATCACCGCGTGGTAGCGCTCGGCCAGTTCGGCGGGCAGCACGTGCTCACCGACGTTGACGTTGCCGAAGAAGCGCAGCCGCGGGTCGGCGGCGGTGCGCTCGAACTGCGCGCTGATCGACTTGATCTTGGGGTGGTCGGGGGCGACGCCGGAGCGCACCAGCCCCCACGGCGTCGGCAGCATCTCGAGCATGTCGATGTGCATGTCGACGTCGTTGGCGTCGGCGAATTTCAGCAGGGACGCCGCGGCAAAGAACCCCGAGGGTCCTGAGCCGACGATCGCCACGTGGTATCGGCGCAATGTACAGCCTTCTGTCGCTGTCCGGCCGCGCGCAGATGGGCTGTCGCGTCGCGGTCCGGATGGTTACCCACCCGATGCTAGAACGATCTTGGCCGTACCCGCCGGTAGTCAGCGAGAACCGGCGCGTGGTCAGCGCGGTCCGCCGCCGAACCGACCACAGGTAACCTGAATTCCCGTGGATCCTGATCGTCAAGCCGATATCGCCGCCCTCGACGCCACCCTCACGACGGTGGAGCGGGTGGTCGACGTCGAGGGTCTGCGCGGCCGCATCGAGAAACTCGAGCACGAGGCGTCGGACCCGAACCTGTGGGACGACCAGGCGCGCGCGCAGAAGGTGACCAGCGACCTGTCGCACGCTCAGGGCGAGTTGCGCCGGGTCGAGGATCTGCGCCGTCGGCTCGACGATCTGCCGGTGCTCTACGAGCTGGCCGCCGAAGAGGGCGGTGCGGACGAGCTCGCCGAGGCCGACGCCGAGCTCAAGAAGCTGCGCGAGGACATCGAGGCGATGGAGGTCCGCACGCTGCTGTCCGGTGAGTACGACGAGCGCGAGGCCGTCGTGACGATCCGGTCGGGCGCCGGTGGCGTCGACGCCGCCGACTGGGCCGAGATGCTGATGCGGATGTACATCCGCTGGGCGGAGAAGCACAACTACTCCGTCGAGGTTCTCGACACCTCCTACGCCGAGGAGGCCGGCATCAAGAGCGCGACGTTCGTCGTGCACGCCCCGTTCGCCTACGGCACCCTCTCGGTCGAGCAGGGCACCCACCGGCTGGTGCGGATCAGCCCGTTCGACAACCAGAGCCGTCGCCAGACGTCGTTCGCCGACGTCGAGGTGCTGCCGGTGGTGGAGACCACCGACCACATCGACATTCCGGAAACCGATGTGCGCGTTGACGTCTACCGTTCCAGCGGGCCGGGCGGCCAGTCGGTCAACACCACCGACTCGGCGGTCCGGTTGACCCACATCCCCACCGGGATCGTGGTGACCTGCCAGAACGAGAAGTCGCAGCTGCAGAACAAGATGTCGGCGATGCGCGTGCTGCAGGCGAAGCTGCTGAAGCGCAAACGTCAGGAGGAGCGCGCGGAGATGGACGCGCTCAAGGGCGACGGCGGCAGCTCGTGGGGCAACCAGATGCGCTCCTACGTCCTGCACCCCTACCAGATGGTCAAGGACCTGCGCACCGAGTACGAGGTGGGCAACCCGTCCGCGGTGCTCGACGGCGACATCGACGGTTTCCTGGAAGCCGGAATCCGTTGGCGCAAAAGCCAAAGTGACGAGTAACCCGAGATGAGCAACACCCTCCTCGCGCTGAACCTCGCCGAGAGCTGGCGCGGGTTCTGGGCCGGCGACATCGGCGTCTGGATCCTCGACCGCGGGGTGCGGATCGCGCTGCTGCTGATCGGCGGTGTGCTGGCCGCCCGGTTCATCAACTGGAGCGCGGTCAAGGTGGTGCGTCGCCTGGACGCCGAGTACGAGGGCAGCGATCAGCTGGTGCGCTCGGAGACCACCAAGCACCGCCAAGCCGTCGCCTCGGTGATCTCCTGGGTGTCGGTGGCGCTGCTGTTCGTCGTCGTCGCGGTCGAGATCACCGACATCCTCGCGATACCCATCGGCTCGCTGGTCGCACCCGCCGCGGTGCTGGGCGCCGCGCTGGGTTTCGGTGCGCAGCGGCTGGTGCAGGATCTGCTGTCGGGATTCTTCATCATCACCGAAAAGCAGTACGGCTTCGGTGATCTGGTGGCGCTGACGGTGACCGGCGTGTCCACGCCCGCGGAGGGCACCGTCGAGGACGTCACGCTGCGCGTCACCAAGCTGCGCTCCAGCGAGGGCGAGATGATGACGATCCCCAACGGGCAGATCGTCAAATCGGTGAACCTGTCCAAGGATTGGGCGCGTGCGGTCATCGACATCCCGGTGCCGGCGTCGGCCGACCTCAACCAGGTCAACGAACTGCTGCACGAGGTCGCCGACAGCGCCCTGCAGGACAAGTGGCTGCGCGACCTGCTGCTCGACGCCCCGCAGCTGATGGGTGTGGAGAGCATCGAACTCGACACCGTGAACCTGCGGATGGTGGCCCGCACGCTGCCCGGTAAGCAGTTCGAGGTGGGCCGCCGGCTGCGCGTGCTGGTGATCCGGGCGCTGCGCCGCGGCGGCATCCTGTCGCCCGCCGACGAGCACACGCCGATGGTCGCGGCCATCCCGCACCCGGCCAGGGTCCCCGACGACCAGGCCAAGAGCGCGGAGCACAAACAGTGAAGCTGGACGGCTGGCTCAAGGCGCGGCTGGGCCGGATGCGGGTGTCGACGATCGTGCTGATCGTCGCGTTCATCGCGCTGTTCTGGGTGAACCAGACGTTCCAGCCGGCGCCCACGCCGCAGCCCGATCCCGCGACGGTGGTGCCGCCGGGGTTCGTGCCCGACCCCAACTACACCTGGGTGCCGCGCACCAATGTGCGCAGGCCCAAGGAGCCCGACTACACGAGCACCACCACGACCACGACGCCGACCACCACCGAGACGACGACGCCGACCACGCTGCCCACCACGACCCCCACCACGCCGACGCCGTCACCCGGCCCGACCGACGTGCCCGGCGTGCCGCCGGTCGTCACCACCGTGATCGACCCCGACGGGATCGGGCCGATGCCACCGACCACCCAGACCATCACGCCGACGACGCCGGAGCCGCCGCCGCAGCTGCCCGGATTGCCGCAGCTTCCGCAGGTGTTCCCACCGTCACCGGCCACGCCGGTTGCGCCGGGATAGAAAACCCGCCGACACCGCTACACTGGCGTGCCGTGATGATCACCCTCAACAATGTGACGAAGCAGTACAAGTCGTCTGCGCGTCCCGCGCTGGACAACGTGTCGCTGCAGATCGACAAGGGTGAGTTCGTCTTTCTCATCGGTCCGTCGGGTTCGGGCAAGTCGACGTTCATGCGGTTGCTGCTGGCCGAGGAGACCCCGACCTCCGGCGACATCCAGGTGTCGAAGTTCCACGTCAACAAGCTGCACGGCCGCCACATCCCGGCGCTGCGGCAGGTGCTCGGCTGCGTGTTCCAGGACTTCCGGCTGCTCCAGCAGAAGACCGTCTTCGAGAACGTGGCGTTCGCGCTGGAGGTGATCGGTAAGCGCGCCGACACCATCAACCGGGTGGTGCCCGAGGTGCTGGAGATGGTCGGCCTGTCCGGCAAGGCCAACCGGCTGCCGCACGAGCTGTCCGGCGGTGAGCAGCAGCGCGTCGCGATCGCCCGCGCGTTCGTCAACCGGCCGCTGGTGCTGCTCGCCGACGAGCCGACCGGCAACCTGGACCCCGAGACCAGCAAGGACATCATGGATCTGCTCGAGCGGATCAACCGCACCGGCACGACGGTGCTGATGGCCACCCATGACCACCACATCGTCGACTCCATGCGTCAGCGGGTCGTCGAACTCGAACTCGGCCGGCTGGTCCGCGATGAACAGCGCGGCGTCTACGGAATGGATCGCTAGTGCGCTTCGGCTTCCTCATCAACGAAGTCCTCACCGGATTTCGTCGCAACGTCACCATGACCGTCGCGATGATCCTGACGACGGCGATCTCGATCGGCCTGTTCGGCGGCGGCCTGCTGGTGCTGCGGCTGGCCGACCAGTCGCGCCAGATCTATCTGGACCGTGTGGAGAGCCAGGTCTTTCTGACCAACGACGTCTCCGCCAACGACCCGACCTGCGACGCCGATCCGTGCAAGGCGCTGCGCACGATGATCGAGGAGCGCGACGACGTGCGCTCGGTGCGGTTCCTCAACCGCGACGAGGCCTACGAGGACGCGATCCGGAAGTTCCCGCAGTACAAGGACGTCGCGGGCCGCGAGGCGTTCCCGGCGTCGTTCATCGTCAAGCTCGAGGACCCGGAGAGGCACAAGGACTTCGACGACGCGATGGTCGGCCAGCCCGGTGTGCTCAACGTGCTCAACCAGAAGGATCTGATCGACCGGCTGTTCGCGGTGCTCGACGGCATCAGCAACGCCGCGTTCGCGGTGGCGCTGGTGCAGGCCATCGGCGCGATCCTGTTGATCGCCAACATGGTTCAAGTCGCGGCCTACACCCGGCGCACCGAGATCGGCATCATGCGCCTGGTCGGCGCCAGCCGCTGGTACACGCAGCTGCCGTTCCTGGTCGAGGCGATGCTGGCGGCCCTGATCGGTGTCGTGATCGCGATCATCGGGCTGATCGTGGTGCGGGCGGCGTTCCTGGAGAACGCGCTCGACCAGTTCTATCAGGCGAACCTGATCGCCAAGGTCGACTACGCTGACATCCTGTACTTCAGCGCCCCGCTGATGCTGTTCCTGGGGTTGGCGATGTCGGGGATCACGGCGTACATCACCCTGCGGCTCTACATCCGAAGGTAGCCGGATGGCGAAGAAGCCCAAGAAGGAAGACCCGGCGAAGGCCAACAACAAGGTCGTCGCCACCAACCGGCGGGCCCGGCACAACTACACGATCCTGGACACCTACGAGGCCGGGATCCAGTTGGTCGGCACCGAGGTCAAGAGCCTGCGCGAGGGCCAGGCGTCGCTGGCCGACGCGTTCGCCACCATCGACGACGGCGAGGTGTGGCTGCGCAATGTCCACATCCCGGAGTACCACCACGGCACCTGGACCAACCACGCGCCGCGGCGCAACCGCAAGCTGCTGCTGCACCGCAAGCAGATCGACCAGCTGATGGGCCGGGTGCGTGACGGCAACCTCACCCTGGTGCCGCTGTCGCTGTACTTCAAGGACGGCAAGGTCAAGGTGGAGCTGGCGCTGGCCCGCGGTAAGGAGGCCCGCGACAAGCGGCAGGACCTGGCGCGCCGCGACGCCGAGCGCGAGATCATCCGCGAGTTGGGCCGTCGCGCTAAGGGCCGCACCTGACCGGAATCGTCCTGGCGCTGGCCTCGGCGCTGGGATACGGGATCAGTGACTTCGTCGGCGGGCTGGCGTCCCGCCGCGTCGCCGCGCTGCGCGTGGTGCTGGTGTCGTATCCGCTGGCGCTGGTCATGCTCGCGGTGCTGGCGGCGGTGGTCGGCGGGGACGTCACCGGTGACGCACTGCTGTGGGGCGCCCTGTGCGGGGTGTCGCAGGCGTTCGGGGTGTGGTGGTTCTACGCGGCGCTGGGCGCCGGACCGATCTCGGTGGTGTCGCCGCTGACGGCGGTGCTGGTCGCCGGGTTGCCGGTCGGTGTGGGGCTGGCGATGGGGGAGCGGCCCGGGATGATCGCGCTGGTAGGCATCGTCGTGGCGATGGTCGCGGTGGTGCTGGTCAGCCGGGAGGCCACCGACGAGGACGTCGTCACGCACCGGTTCACCCCGAAGGTGGCGTGGCTGACGGTCGGCTCGGGCGTGCTGTTCGGGCTCAACTTCGTGCTCATAGACCAGGCGCCGGTGGAGGCGAAGCTGTGGCCGCTGGTGTTCGCACGGGCCTCGGCGACCACGCTGGTGCTGCTGATCGCGCTGGTCAGCCGGAATTTCCGGGTGCCGTCGGGGCAGCCGCTGAAGTTGGCGGTGCTGGCGGCGTTCCTCGACGTCGGGGCCAACATCGCGATGCTGCTGGCGCTGCAGGCGTCGCTGCTGTCGCTGGCCGGGGTGCTGATGTCGCTGTACCCGGCGGCGACGGTGCTGCTGGCGATCGTGCTGCTGCGGGAGCGGGTGACCCGCGCACAGGTGGTGGGCATGGTGTTGGCGCTGGCGGCCGTCGCGATGATCACCGCGGGCCGGTAGGCCGGCGAATCGGCACCGCCGGCCGGTAGGCCGGCGAACAGGCACCGCGGGCCGGTAGGTCCGCGAACAGGCGTCCTTGCCTTTGTAAAGAAACCGGGTAGGTTCCGACGTGATGGTCAATTAGCGAGAGGAGCCGGGCCGTGGGCCGCGCACGCGACTACGACATCGTCATCGGGAACCTGCCGACCGGGCCGCACAACGCCATCACCGACGTCGACGGCGTGCGCGTCGGACACACGACGCTGATCTCCGGATCGGGGCCCCGTCACCCCGGCCACGGGCCGGTCCGCACCGGCGTGACCGTGGTGATCCCGCGCGACGAGCCGTGGAACCGGCCGCTGTTCGCCGCGCCGCACCGCCTCAACGGCGACGGCGAGCTCACCGGTCAGCACTGGGTCGCCGAGTCTGGCCAGCTCACCAGCTTCATCGGCCTGACCAACACTCACAGCCTGGGGGTGGTGCGCGACGCGCTGATCGCCCACGAGAAGAGTGTGCGGGGCGATGAGTTCTTCTTCTCGCTACCGGTGGTAGGGGAGACCTGCGACGGAATCCTCAACGACCTGAACGGCTTTCACGTCCGGCCTGAACACGTCGAGGCGGCCATCGCCAACGCCGCCGGCGGCCCGGTAGCGGAGGGCGCTGTCGGCGGCGGCACCGGCATGATCGCCCACGGTTACAAGGGCGGCATCGGGACGTCGTCGCGGGTGGTGGGCGACTACACCGTCGGCGTGTTGGTGCAGGCCAACCACGGCGCGCGGGAGCGGCTGATGATCGACGGGGTCCCCGTCGGGCGGTTGCTGCCGCCTCCGCCGACGCCGGTGATCATGCCGGGCCAGCCGCCGGAGGGCACCGGGTCGATCATCGTGCTGGTCGCCACCGACGCGCCGCTGATCCCGACGCAGTGCGCGAGGCTGGCGCAACGCGCGGCGCTGGGCATCGCCCGCACCGGCGGTGCCGGGGAGAACGGCAGCGGCGACATCGCGTTCTGCTTCTCCACCGGCAACGTCATCGCGGGCGACTTCGCCGCCGAGCCCGGCCCGGACGTGGCCGAGGTCAAGGTGCTGGCCAACCGGCTGATCGACGGCCTGTTCTACGCGACGATCGAGGCCACCGAGGAGGCGATCATCAACGCGATGTTCGCAGCGGAGACGATGGAGGGGCCCGACGGTCTGGTGGTGCACGCCCTGCCGCGCGAGGAGGCCGCCGACCTGGTCCGACGGTTCCGTTCGCAGGCGGGCGGGTAGGCGCGCCGGGAATTGTCGTCGGCGGGAATTATTCGGTGGAGTCCGCCGTTGGAGATGACGTACCATGAGTGGTCCCGCCACAAGCGGGGTGCTGTTTCGACAACTCAACAAGGGGCTGAACGGTTTCGACTTCGAGCATCGAATCAAGGGAAGCGTGCCGGTGCAGGCAAGAGACCACCGTAAGCGTCGTTGCGACTAATTAAGCGCCGATTCTCATCAGCGCGACTACGCTCTCGCTGCCTAAGCGACAGCTAGTCCGTCAGGCCGGGAACTCCCTCGTCCCGGATCCTGGCGTCGCCTAGAGGGATCCACCGCTGAGTCCGGTCGCGGGACTCAGCGGGACACCAAACAGCGACTGGGATCGTCCTCCTGACTTGTTCGCGTGATCAGGAGATCCGAGTAACGACATAGCGAACTGCGCACGGAGAAGCCTTGAGGGAATGCCGTAGGACCCGGGTTCAATTCCCGGCAGCTCCACGAATGGAGTACAGACAACTTCATATTTGAGACCTCCTTGCCGACAGCAAAAAGTGTCATACCTGTGGAGTACCACTAGTGGACAAGTCGGTGAGGAGGTCTCTTCATGCGGATAGTCGTGGTCCAGAGAAGTGCTCGTGCCGGCGAAGTACTCAGCCCTCCCGACGATGCGGCGTCGCTCCCGTGGTCGACGGTCGTGCAGACACTCGATCGACACGACATCCCGGACGGCCTGCCGTTCATCGTCGACGACGACGGCTCGCTGACCGGCTGCGAGCGACTCAACACGTACCTGCTCACCGCGTGGCGTCAACGCGCCTACGACCTCGACAGCCTCCGGAGCTTCCACGCCCACCACCTCGCCCGGTTGCTGCGGTTCGTCCGGGAGCGCCGCGGCGGGGAATTGGTAGACCTCACCGACACCACGACCGAGGACCTGACCGCTTACCGCGATGCCCGCCAGCAGGAAGTCCAAGACACCACGCTGGCTACCGAATTCGGCTGTTTGATCCGCCCCGGCATGTCGGGAGGTTCTCTTATCTGAGTGCCTCCTCGGCATGAGGGTGCCGTTGGCGATGGTAGTAGAGCGCTTCGGCCCGATCGGGGGTCAGGTCCTGGCAGTAGCCGTT